>Ga0207926_1000207_pt1 | contig 30421 bp, 29 predicted proteins | sample NGESurdeep072012_8_FD_184454 | JGI IMG/M metagenome (GOLD analysis project Ga0207926, IMG submission 184454) | Arctic peat soil microbial communities from Barrow, Alaska - NGEE Surface sample 210-1 deep-072012 (SPAdes) | ecosystem: Environmental > Terrestrial > Soil > Wetlands > Peat ...
TGGAAGCAACGGTGGCCGAGCCCCCGCACGCAGAAAGGGCAAAAGCCATCACCAGCAGCGCGGTCAGCTTTGTCTTCACGGCACCTGTGCGGGTAACCCTAGCGTAGGGACCTGGTGTCGATCCCGAGGCGACACGCTCATCACAACGATCATAAGTAAGGTCCTGTCGGGGATCCGAGACCTCTCCGGCCACGTCACCTCTTCCATCAGTCGTGAAGTTGCCACGAGGTCCGCAGCACTCTAGGCTGCACGGCGGGACATGGCAAGAATCACCGACGACATTCACTGGGACAGGCCGTTTCCGAACTCGTCGTGGTTCGACGTGCGCGAGCTCGAGCCGGGCGTGCACCTGGTGGGTGAGCCGGGACATGTGAACTCGTTTCTCGTGCAGGGCGAGAAGTCCGCGGTCCTGGTGGACACGGGGCTCGGCGTCGCGGACATCCGGGCGGTGGCCAGGGAGCTGACCGACAAGCCGCTGCTGGTGGTGAACTCGCACTATCACTTCGACCACACGGGCGGAAACCACCTGTTCGATGAGATCGCGATCCATCGTGTCGGCGCGCCGCTGCTCGAGCAGGCGACGGCGGAGAGTGATGCCGAGCTGTACATGGAGTACACGAAGCGCGTGCTGGAGGCGTGGGGTCCTTACAAGGAGGCGGACGATCTCTACTTCCACCTCGTCACGGCGGAACGCCTGATCCGCCCACTGCCCGAGGGCTTCGATCCCGCCGCCTACCGCATCGTCCCCTCGAAGGCGACCCGCTTGCTGGAGGACGGCGACGTGCTGGACCTTGGGGGCCGGCGGCTGGAGGTGCTGCACACGCCCGGCCACTCGCCCGACTGCATCTGTCTCATCGATCGCGAGAACGGGCTGCTGTTTGGCGGCGACACCGTCAACACCGGGCCGGTGTACGCACAGTACGAAGAATCCAGCCTGCCGAAGTTCGCCGAATCGCTCGCGCGCCTCGCCGAGATGCGCTCAGACCTCCGCCGCGTTTTCGTGTGCCACTACCTGCGACTGGAGAACGAGCCGTCGCTCCTGGATGAGATGGCTGATGGCTTCCAGCGAATTCTTGATGGCGATGTCGCACTGCGCGACAACTTCGACTGTTACAACGAGGCGGTCAAGGAGGCGTGCTTCGACCACTTCTCGGTGTTCATCGGCTACTCGAAGGACCAGGAAAGATGAAAGCCTTCGTCCAGGAAAGATATGGCTCGGCCGACGTGCTGCAGCTCAAGGAGATCGACAAGCCTCCTGTTGGCGACGGCGCGGCGTTGGTCCGCGTGCATGCGACATCGGTCAATCCCGCGGACTGGCATGCGATCAGCGGCACGCCGTTCGTCGCCCGCCTTGCCTTTGGGGTGGGCAAGCCCAAGAACCCTGTTCCCGGAACCGACCTGGCCGGGGTGGTCGAGGCGGTCGGCAAAGACGTGACAAAGCTGCGACCCGGCGACGAGGTCTTCGGCTCGAGCGTGGGCGCGTTCGCCGAGTACGCATGCACGCCCGAGGATCACCTCGTGCCAAAGCCGGCGAACCTGACGTTCGAGCAGGGCGCGGCCATCCCCATCGCGGCGACCACCGCGCTGCAGGGGCTTCGCGACTGGGGGCGGCTCCGGGCGGGACAGACGGTCCTGGTCATCGGGGCGTCGGGCGGAGTGGGCACATTCGCGGTGCAGATCGCGAAGTCGCTTGGAGCGGAGGTGACCGGCGTCTGCAGCACGCGGAACGTGGAGATGGTCCGCTCCCTCGGCGCGGACCATGTCATCGACTACACCCAAGAGGATCCTCTGCTCAGTGGTAAGCGATACGACCTCATCTTTCAGCTGGCCGGGACCGCTTCGCCATCGCGGTGCCGCCGCGCGCTGACCACGAAGGGGACGCTGGTGCTCAGCAGCGGGGACGGGCGCTTCACCGGGATCGGTCGCATGGCCGCCGCGGCGGTGTCAGGACCGTTCGTCAGCCAGGCGCTCGTCATGCGGGTCGCCAAGCTGAACCAGGCTGACCTGCTGGCGCTGACCGAGCTCATCGGGGCAGGCAAGGTCAAGCCTGTGATCGACCGCACATTCGCATTCGGCGAGACCCCGGCGGCGGTTCGCTACTGCGAAGAGGGCCACACCCGCGGGAAAGTCGTCATCACCGTCACATGACTCAGGTTCGACTGCGCCGGCGCCTCGGCGAATCTCAGGTTGAGAGCCGAGGCAGCAGCGCTGGTTGCCTTCCTAGAGAAGCCTTAGCTAACCCGCGTCGCGGTCGACGTCGTTGATGAAACCTATGAGACCTTCGAAGTAGGTTTGCTGGTCGTCGTACATCGCCATGTGCGAGCCGTGGGGGCAGAGGTGGAAGCGACCTTTCGGGATGCGCCCGGCGATCGATTCCATGTGCTTCGGGTCCATGGTGTCATGGGTTGCCCCAATCACCAGGGTCGGCACCTCGATCCGGTCGAGATCGCGGGTGCGGTCCCAGTCGACCAGCCTTCCGCTTGCGCCGAGCTCGCTTGGGCCCTGCATCAATGTATACAGCGGGTAGTTGAGCCTGGCGAACGCTCGATTGACGGGATCGGGCCATTGGTCAGCCGGCATTCGTAAGACGTGCTGGACGTAGTGGTGCTGCATCAGCAGCTCCATGTAGCGGGGCTGGGTGAACTCACCGGTCGCCTCCAATCGCTCGATCTCGGCGAGAGCGCCGGGATCCATGCCCGGCTTCAGCACTCTATTCGCGTACTCGTTGTAGGCCGGAATGCTGGCCATCATGTTAGAGATCACAAGACCTTTCAGATTCCGCTGAAAACGGAGCGCGTACTCGATCGCGAGGATCCCGCCCCATGAATGACCTACCAGGTAGAAGTTGTCACGGTGCAGATCGAGCGCCTGGCGCACCTGCTCGACCTCGTCGACGAATCGGTCGATGGTCCACAGGTCAGGATCGTCCGGCTGGTCGCTGTACGCGGAGCCCAGCTGGTCGTAGTAGTAATACTCGATGCCTGCCGCGGGGAGATAGCTGTCGCAGGCCTCCCAGTACTCGTGAGTCGCGGCCGGCCCGCCATGAAGGAGCAGCACCCTTGCCTTCGGGTTGTTGCCGACGCGTTTGGTCCAGACCTTGAAGCCGCCTTTGGGCGTCGTGATCGGGATCATCCTGACGCCGCCGGCGATCACGTCGTCGCGGCCGGTGTAGTCCAGGTATCGAGTTTCAGCCTCTGTCACCGTGCGTCCCCCCTGTCAGCGATGGTCCAATGCTCCCATGAACCTGTTCCGGCAGCAATCCGCTTCGATCCGCCCGGCCGCGCCGGATGACGCCGGCGTCATCGGCGGAATTTTCGTCCGGGCCCGGGATGCCATGACGTATCTGCCTCGGATTCCAGACGCCGATCGCCCGAAGCTGGGCGGCTGGATCACGGCACGGCATGAGGTTTGGGTGATCGAGGACCGAAGCCGCATCGTGGGTTTTGCCGGCCTCTCGAAAGGCTGGCTCGACCACCTATATGTGGATCCGGGCTCGCAGGGCGCCGGGTTTGGCTCGTTACTGCTGGAGCACGTCAAGACGATTCAGCCCGAGGGGGTGCGGCTGTGGGTGTTTCAAAAGAACGCGGGGGCCCGGCGCTTCTACGGGCGCCACGGCTTTCGATTGGAGAAGGTGACCGACGGGGCGGGCAACATGGAGCGCGAGCCGGACGCGCTTTACCGCTGGCTACCCGATCAGGCGATGCTCCCTGCCAGCTGAGGCTGCTTGGTCGGAGCTGTGAGACGTCCCTGCTCTCCATGCCTGAGCCGGCCCGCCGCCGATCATTGACGGACCCAGCGAACCCCGGGCAAAGCTGTTAGGCTCCGAGATCGAAGGCGGGGTGATCTGTGGGCACCCCTGCTACTTCAGTGGTGGGTGATCTGGGGTCGCGCCGGTTCGTTGGAACCAGCGCTGCTTGGATACAGGGGAATTATTCGATGCCGCTGCACAAGATCAACGACCAGTGGATCCATTGGGAGGACACTGGCGGAGACCTGCCCCCGCTCGTCCTCGCGCACGGGCTGCTAATGGACGGACAGATGTTCGGCCCCCAGATCGAGGCTCTCAGCTCTCGGTGCCGGATCATCACGTGGGACGCCCGCTGCCACGGCCAGACCGAAACGACGGACGACCCGTTCACCTATGAGGACGTCGCCGAGGACCTGAAGGGCCTGCTCGACCATCTCGGCATCGCGCGGGCGGTGATCGGCGGAATGAGCCAGGGCGGCTTCGTGGCCCTCCGTTTCGCGCTGAATCACCCGGAGCGGGTGGCGGCGCTGATCCTGATGAGCACGCAGGCCGGGGCCGAGGATCCAGAGAAGGTCGTGCTCTACGAGTCGATGCTCGAAGTGTGGGAAGAAAGCGGGTTGAACGACCAGCTGGCCGAGACGGTCGCCGCGATCGTCCTTGGCAACGATTGGTCGGGTCGCTTCGAGTGGATCTCGAAGTGGCGGCAGCAGCCGCGCTCGCTGCTGCGGCCCGCGTTCAATGCGCTGGCGACCCGGGAGGACATCCACGACCGGCTCGGTGAGATCAAGGCCCCTGCCGTGGTGATCCACGGCAACGCCGACGCCGCGATCGACATCGAGCTCGCCCAGCGCCTGTGCTCCGGGCTCGCCAACTGCTGGAAGCTGGTCACGATCGAAGGGGGAGGCCACGCCAGCAACCTCACGCACCCGACGCCTGTGAACGAGGCGATTGAGCAGTTCCTGGTCGAGCTCGACTTCGGGACGCCTCGGAGCTATGAGCGGCGAAGCGAGGGCCGGCGATCGGAAGTCATGCGGCGGCTGGGTGAGCGGCGGGACCCGGTCCGCGCAAGCGCGGGCCGCAGAGTCCAGTCCCCCCAGGACAGGCGGGTCGCGGACCGGCGCGGGCACGAGCGTCGCCAGGCCTGGCAGGTGCTGAGTCCGAGGACGGCCGGGTTCTAGGCGCGCCGGGGGTCACCGCCGCAAGCGACTTCCGCGCATCACCCACTGATTCGAAGCCGCGCATGAGCAGCCCCCGGTTGATCTGGCGAAGCGCCCTAATGCGTTGGCAGGGGGGCTTCGACGGCGGCGGACTCTTCCGGGGTGTCCCCCATCAGATCGGGTGACTCGAGGTTGTCACCCACGCCCGCAGGGTGTTCGCGCTCCGTGTGCTTCTGAAGCTCTTCTGAGTTGTCGACCGCCTGGCCGCAAATGTCGCATTTCATGATTGCCTCCTCCGCAATGACTCTGGGTCAAGCCGAAGGGGCGGTCTTACGACGGCACCCCCTCCGCCTGACCCGATGACCATGGCTCAAGAGCCATAACAAAAGCAGCAATGTGGTCGAGTCCACCGCCGGCCGGCTGAGGTCAGAGAGCGTCCGAGGTATCGCTCAATTTGATCCGCAGGTCCGATTACTACCAGGTCAACTGGCGACCTCGAATCGGATCGCGGGCAGCTCGGACAGTAGAAGCGAGACAAGCTCTCGATCCCACTGCTGGCCCGCGCCTCGCATCAAGGTCTCAATCGCTTCCTCTGGATTGCGTCGAGCCCTGTAGGGCCGGTCACAAGCCAGCACGTCATACGCGTCGCAGACCGACACAATCCGTGCCAAGAGAGGAATCTTGTGACCGCAGAGTCCGTCTGGGTAACCACCGCCATCGAAACGCTCATGGTGATGGCGAATGATGATCAAGGTGTCCGCGACGGAAGGGATTGGCCTGACGATGCTTTCCCCGATGACCGGGTGCGCACGCATCTGCCTCTCTTCCTCGGCGTTCAGCGGTCCGGGTTTACGCAGGATTGCGTCGGGCACACCTATCTTGCCGATGTCGTGGATCAGGCCGCCTCGGTACAGGGCAACCAGATCCGATTCGTGAAGTCCCAGTCGCGTGCCGAGATGGACGGCGGTGTCCGCCACCCGCTGGGTGTGGCTTTCGGTATACGCATCCCTCGCCTCCGCGGCTGCAGCCAGCGCGAAGACGGCGTGCTCCGAGTCCACGCGCGCCGGCAGAATCATGTTCTCTCACGGTTTACGCCGGCGCCCTCCAAACGTCACCATGTGCGGGCACGGCGCCAGGGCCCTGAATTCACAGGAATTCAAGGCCCTGAATTCAGAGGGTCGTGGCCAAGATATCGCTCGTTAACCTGTGGCGACCACGGCCTGCCGCAGTTCGTGGGCGATGCTCTCTGCCCAGGCCTCGATGGCCTTCCAATCGCGAAAGTCTCCTTCGATCAGAACTGCCTTGCTTGCGGGCACCATGGCGACCAGTCGGTGGGCGCCCTTCAGCTTGCCGCGGTCCAACGCACCGAAAAAGACGCGAAGGCTACGAGGCTTGATGGCCTCCTGAAACTCCGCGAATTCTTTGGGTTCTGAGGCGACGAGGACGTCTCGGCCCTGATGATCCGTGGTCGCGGTGCCCAGCGGTCCGCTGCTGAACAACCACACCGGTTTGGTGGACAGGATCGACCGATTGCGCCGCACGAACTCGGCGGCGTCTTTCAGCCACGACCCCATGTACGCTGCGCTCCCGATCACGAGGGCCTCGTACCCGGCCACGTCGCGGGAGATCGTTATCGGCTGCAGCTCCACCTTGAGTCCTTGAGCCTTCAAGCTGGTAGCGATACGCTCGGCGATTCCCTGTGTCGAGCCGTATTTGGTGGCGTACGTGACGAGTATCGACATGCTTGATCTTTCCTCCGGTCTGACCTTCGCACCCGGAAGGGCCGGCCCGTCAGTGCCGGATGACCCCGGTCCTTCGGGCCCCCATGTCGCGCCAGCTTGCAAGCCCCATCACTCCGCACCTTGGCTGCAGCCATCTTGGAAATTCCGAGACCTCACCGTTTTGCCACAGGGTGCTGGCCATCCTGAAATCTAGGTAGTTGCGTCCACCGAGACCGGTTTATTCCGTTTCATCTCGATTCGGGCGACCGCAGGCGGGCGCGTGGCCCACGCGCTGGTAGACAAGGCACAGCGTTTTTCGCAGGCCTTTGCCGGCTGCCTGCATAACCATCATCCCTGTGGCGGGGGGCTTGCCACAAGCCCTGGCCGCCATGCGAGACTGCGCTTCCACAGGCCGGTTTTGCGCGTGAGACCAAGGAGGTGCCGCCTCGCCGAACGACCGCCGTCCCCTGGCCGACTACTACTTCGTGCTCGGCGTCCCGCCTGACGCCACGGAGACGGAGCTGCATGCCGCCTGGAGGCGGCAGCTCAAGTACTGGCACCCTGATCGCGGCAACCACCCGGACGCGCTCGAGCACGCGAAGCTGATCAACCTGGCGCACGACGTTCTGACCAACAGCAACAAGCGCACGGCATACGACCGCGAGCGGGCAGCCGTCGGCTGGCGCCCCTCCGCGTCGGCCCCGTCATACAGCCGCCCGGCCCAATGGAAGGCGGTAAGCCGCGAGGGCCCGCCCCGCGCGCCGAAGGGCTTCGACCGGCACGGATTCGTCGCGCGCCTCGAGGAGATGATGGAGCGGGGGCGACTGATGATTGAGAAGCGCAAGGACCTCGCGTCGGCGTCCAAATGGGAGGCGCAAACTCAGGCCTTGCTGCGAGATGAGCTGGGCGACCATGCGTATACGAGACGCTTCGAAGTGGCGCTGAGCCGGCCCCGCCCCGAAGGCCTGGTGGCGGCCTACGGAGTGCTGTGGGCCGCCTATGAGGATGCGCTGAAGGGCGATCTGAAGCCGGGAGCGAAGGAAAGGCGGCCGTCCTGACCGGGTGTGGCCTGGCGCGAATGAAGGACGATCACGCCGGCTCAGTAAGCCGGCCGTTTTTTGACAGGTTCGGGTCGGTGCATGCGGCAAGGTTGAAACAGCAGGGCCGTCGCTTCCCGCTTTTCATTTTCGAGATGCTCACTTCGACCCGTCGTTTGCGCGTATCAGGGTTTTGGGTTGCATTGACCCAGCGAACCCACTCCCAGCGCGCCATCGGCGTGATGCCTTTCCATAGGTCGTGGATCTTCTGAGGGGCACCTGCCAGAGCTGTCTCAAGATCCTGTGGCACGTTCGGCTCCGGCCAGTCTTTGAGTGCCTCGATTTCGAGCGTCGCGGTGTCACCCGTGCTTAGAGCAGCGGCATGTTGCAGCTTTCCGTCAATCCTCATCCAGTGGCCAAAATAGCCGTCTGGTTCCAACACCGCCCGGAACCCATGGCCATTGATCGTTCCTTGTACTGCCACCTGCCCGCGCGACGGCAGTTTCCCGCTCGCCTTCTCAGGCAAGCGCAAGATGGTCGATTTGTCGATCGCGTACACCGTGGCGTCAAAACGAATTGTTGGCATCCCTGCGCGCTGACTCATAACGGCACACTCAGTCCGGGCTGGCCATCTGAGCTTCCGTTGGCGCTGGTCACAATCGGACCTGGATGCGCTCTGCGCGTTCTGTTATCGGCGCAAGCAGCTCGCGGCGGATTCGGTTGTGTTCCTCGTCTGAGTCGTAGCGTCGGTACGCTTCCTCATCCTCGAGGTCGCAAACGACGAGGACGTCGCAATTGCCGGGGCGCAACGAGGCGTCTCGATGCACGATCAGACCAGACATCCCTATGACCCTAAGGCGTCGCATAGCCTCGATTAGCACATCCACCTGGTCCGGCCGAACATCGGACCGCAATTTGAGTATCGCGAAGTTCCTGATCATGCTGACCTCACGTTCGATGGGGATTCCACCATTCAAGGCTATCAGCGTCTCGGCAACTGTCTGACCACCGCAACGGTTTGATAAACCGTTGCGGACGGTGACGATACGCACCCATCATCAGCAGCTTGCTGCCCGACCGCCGGGGGCTGAACTCATGGCCGTGGGCCGATCAGCACGACCAGGATGCCCTCATGACGCCTGTAGACTCGGTCGGACTAAATCAGCGCAAATGGTGGATAGGGGTATCGAGGCAATCGCCTCCGATCGAATACACGGGGCTGGATACCTCGCGCGTAAGGCGCTGGGCATCTTGGCCCTAGCCTCTCCGGCCAAACGACCGGAGGTCGGGCGGCGGTTGGCCGGGCTTCGGCCCGAGATGCCGGCGATCGCCGCGGCGGTCCGCGAGGCAATGGCGGCCGGCGACGTGCGCGCGGTGATCCGCCGCGCCGACGCCGAACGGCGTCGTGTAGCGCGTTCGGCAATGCGAGCACTCCGGCGGCGCCGGGTGGCGACCATCTCCAACAGTTCCCTCGTCGCCCGCGCGCTGGTATACGCCAGCCCCATCCGCGTTCAGGTCGTCGTCCGCGGTCCGACGGACGAGGGCCATGTGCTTGTTGCCGACTTGCGAGCCGCCGGTCTGAGCGCAGATGCAGTCTCTTTCGCTGACCTTGATGCGGACATAGCAGTCGTTGGTTGCGATGCGGTCTTCGACGATGGCACCTTTGTCAACCGGCGGGGCACCAAGCTGCTGGTCGAACGGCTCCCGACTTTAGTGCTCGTGGACCGCTGGAAGCGAATCGGCGGACCGCCACCCCACAGCTGGCCCATGCCAGAGCTCTTTGAGCTGGTGCCTGGCGACAGGGTGCGCGCACCAGCGTGACGTTCGGAAGGGGATGCCGCCCTCGGGCGACGTCGGCCCGGACGGCCCCAGCGACCCGGGCACATGCTCGAATTGAGCTGATGTTCAACACCTCACATTTCCCATAGACCCCGTCCCCGTCAAACGACACGGGCCAGACCAATCCGTTCGCACGGCGACGCGGCATGGGGACCAGGAACAACCTTAGGTAAGCATGAGCAACGGGCTGCAGAATGGACCCATTGCCGAACCCGCTCTCCAGGGTGCCACCTCGAAGCGTTTGGTAATCGTCGCTATGCTGCCGCCGGCCGGCGCGGCGGCAACGCCGACAGCCAAGCTCAACTCGCTCCCTCGTTTGACACCCGAGCTCTCATGGAACGGATAGTGGTCCTCGGGGGGACCGGCTTCATCGGCCGCAGGCTGCTTCCCGCTTTGTTCCAGACCGACCGGGTCGTCCGGGTGGCCTCGCGCAGCCCCGGTGCGCCGGCCGGTGTCGGCGTCGAGCACGTCCGCTGCGACCTCGAGAGCGGGGAGGGTGTCGACCGGGCGCTGGAGGGCGCGGACCTGGCCTACTTCCTCGTTCACGGTATGGCCCAGGGACGGGGGTTCGCCGCTCGGGAGAAGATCGCGACCGAGAATTTCATTCGTGCCGCCCGCCGGCAGGGCGTCGCGCGCGTCATCTATCTAGGGGGGCTCTACCCGAGTGGTGGTCTCTCAGCCCACCTGGAGAGCAGGCGCGACGTCGGATTGATGCTCATCGAGGGGACGGGCGCGCTTGCCGTCCGGGCAGGGGTTGTCGTGGGCTCGGGGGGGGCGTCGTTCGACATCCTCTATGGGCTATGCCAGCGCCTTCCTCTGATGATTGCGCCGCGCTGGCTGGCCAGCCTGTGCCAGCCGGTCTCCATTGCGGACACCGTCCGCTGCCTGGCCGGTGCGGCGGGGATCCCGGGCGGGCGCGAAGTGGATCTCGTTGGCCCAGACGTTCTGACCTACCGCGCCATGCTCGAGATCACGGGTTTCGAGTTGCGCGGGCGCAAGCCGGTCATGTTCCCGGTCCCATTCCTCTCCCCAGAGCTGTCCGCGCACTGGCTGCGGCTCGTCACCAAGGTCGACATGAACGTGGCCCGCTCCCTCGTCGCCAGCCTTCGCCACGACCTGGTCGCCGAGCGCCCTCTGCTCAGTGCCGAGCTGGGGTTGACGCCGACCGGTTTCCAAGAATCGGTCCGCACCGCACTAGCGGAACGCCGCCGGGTGCTCGTGCCCAGGATGCGAGCAGCCTGAGCTCTTCCTCGCGCTAGGGTCTACGACCTGTAGTCGCAGACGACGGCGATCCGCCCTTACTTGGGGCGCAGAGTGCCGGCGAACACCTGCCACGCCAGAGCGGACTTCGCAACCAGGCTAAGGACCATGTAGACGCGCTCACCGTACAGAACATTCTTCCATCGGCCGATGCGGCGGTACTGAAACACCATGTTCAGAGCGAAGACGTTGAAGAAAACGAAGAGCGATGCGTAAATGAAATAGACAAAGGTGGGTGGGCGACTGCTGCTCCCGGCACCGGCACCAAACAGGTAGATTCCGATCGCGATCCAGGGCACGGCGCCTGCCAGGACGCCGAACCAGTAAGCGAGCCAGTCGACCGAGACTCGACCCAGGTTATAGCGCTCCATCGCCCAGCCGAAAAGGATCATCGAGGCGTTCACGCCGAATATGGCGACCAACGCAGCGATGTCGTAGATGCCCACCAGCATCGCAATGAGAACAATCATCAGCGAGGAGCTCAACGAGTATTCGACCCAGCGCGCGGGGTTGGCGCCCAGCCGCACATTGCGTGCATACCAGGGATAGACCCAGGGAGAGGCGACCACGAAATGTGCGATCGATGAGAGGAAGAGGAAGGCGGCGATCGCCGGGCCGAGCCTGACATTCACAAGCACTTCTGGCCGTGGCACCAAAGTCTGCGTAGTCGGGTTGAAATAGAGGAAGTTGGTCATCACCGGGAGGGAGAAGCTCGAGGAGAGTAGGACCATAGCGATGCCTTGCACGAGGTGCAGGGAGCCCATCGCCACGTTGAAGAGGCGTAGCCGGCCAAGTCCGACTGCGTTCGCCACATCGTTATTCGGCTGGCGACCTGACGGGGCCACCTGTGCCATTTGGGTCATGTCCATGTTTCCCTGATGGTGAACTGCCAGTATGCCTCCCGGATGCGGTTGACGGGAAAGCAGTCTTAAAGGGGTGTGCTACATGCGTGATCACCAATACAGCGGCGTTGTCACGTAAGCAGCTCCGCCGCAGTCGGGTTCGTGTTCAGATTTGGTCGAGGGCCCGGAATTGGAAACCGGGGCCTCACGGTCCCGAAATCTAAGCGGCTTCGTCCACCGAGAATGTTCAAGGGTCTTGAGCTCTGTTCGAGAACGCTGCGGACCAATTCCCGCGAGTTTCACCACCAATCGCGACTGGGATTACTACACGAAGCACTACACAGAGCGTCTATCAGGTAGACGGGAGGGAGCGCCAGAGCGCGCCCCCTCCCGCGAAGCTAATCGCTTGCTAACACACTGCCGCCACAACCTTGCCCGTGCCCGCGTGGCCCGGGTCCGGCGCGTAGCCCGGATTGGTCTGCACGATGACGATGTGAACAGTATTGCCGGAGACCGTGGAGCCCGACTGGATGGCGGAGCTGGTGACGATCACGGCCATGAAGGCAGGGAGCGGACCATTCGGAGGCGGCGTGCTGTTGCCCGTATCGGCACTCCAACTCGCGCCGCAGGTCGGCGTAGTCGGGCTCTGGGCGAAGCCCTTGAAGCTGTGAGGGCCGCTGGTCAAGGAGTTGTCCTGCAACCACGTCGCGTCCCAGAAAGTGACCGAGTTGCCGATCGCAGCGTTCTGGTTGTCGCCGATGACGAAGCTGCCGCCGCCCGGTGCGAAGGTGAAGGTGAGCACCCTGCAGGAGACCGTGGCGGTGGCGCTACCGACGTCCTTGATCGAGGTCGTGATCGTGAAGTAGCCGGTTGTGGCATAGGTGTGCGAACCGCTCACCGTGTACGGCCCACCGTTGTTACCGCTGACCAAGCCGGCCGTGATGGTGCCATCGCCCCAATTGATGGTTGCGGAGAAGTCGGAGAGGGTGCCGAACGAGGGGCCGGCCGCATCCGTGAAGGTGGCCGTTGGACCGATGTAAGACGGCAGTGAATTGGCCAAGCATGCCGGGCTGGCAATCAGCGCAGCATCCAGGAGGTTCGCGAGGGTTCGAGGACTTCGCCTGCAGGACTGGGCCGCTTCGAACCGCTGAGGCACTGGCCGGGCGACGTACAAAGGCTAGCCGGGTGGACGACCGGTCAGCAGACTGTCGCCACGACAGTGCCGGTGCCGGCGTGACCTACGTCGTTGGCATAGCCGGAATCGACCCTGACGACGACGACATGGAGGGTGTTGCCGCTCAAGCCTGAGGTCGATCGCGTTACGTGACTCGACACGATGACGGCCATGTATTGCGGAAGCGTCGATGGCGCATCTGTGGTGTTAGCCGGAGTCGATGTCCAATCGACGCCGCAAGCCGGCGGAGTGGCCGACGTAGCGAAGCCCTTGAAGTCGCTCGGCGCCGTTCCTCCACTCAGCCCGTTCGATGCGCTCCATCGCGAGCTCCAGAAGGTGACATTGGCGCCCGCCTGGTCGCCGATGACGAAGGAGCCGCCGGTCGCGTTAGTGAACACGATTTCCGCCGCATTGGTTGTAGTGGCGGAGTAGAAAGTGTCCCCGCCAAAGGTGATCGTCAACGGTGTCGGCCCAAGCGCCTGCACCAACGCGATCGAGCATAGGGCCGCGCCCGAATCGGACGTCGTGGCCGAGCAGGTCTGCGCCGTCGCTCCGCTGCCGAGCGTGAATGTGACGGTTCGCCCGGCGATCGGGGTCGTCCCGTCCTCGAGCAGAAGTGCGGAGACGGTGGTCGACGTGCCAGCCGCCGCGGCCTGCGGACCCGTGTAAACGAGACTGTCTTCCTCGGTCGTGACCGTGAACTTCGCTGATGCCGACGCCGCGGCAAATTGATCTGTCTGATCGACTCGCGCCGCGACGCTGTAAGAACCCGCCGGCAGTGTGAGGCTCATATAGCAGGACGCCACGCCGATGGAATCTGTGGTCACTGAGCAGCTCTGGGTGCCGCCCGCTCCGCTGACCGTCAGGCTGACCTGCGCGCCAGGGACCGGCAGGCCGGTCATGGCGCTCGTGAGCACCGCGGAGATGAGCGCCGGGTCGTTGAAGTCGGCGGTGGTCGCCCCGATGTAGGTGAGGCTGGTCGGCGCACGCATCAGCACATTCGATTCAGCGAAGCCTTGCGCCCCACCATTGTCTGTGATGGTCAGGCGCACGGAGTAGTTGCCGGGGTTGGTGAATGTGTGCGTTATGGTCGCGCCGTTGCCGGTAGTGCCGTCCCCGAAATCCCAGGCGTACGACGTGACGGTGCCGTCGGGATCGTGCGCCGTGCTCCCGTCGAACGATACGGTCAACGGTGCGGTGCCATTGGTCGCCGACTGCGTGAAGCTGGCCACCGGAGGGAGGTTGACATGCGGCAGCTGCGTCGCGTTGAGCCGCACCATCTCACCGTCTGGCGAAACGTTTGCACCGGTCAATTTCACGGTCCAAGTCCCAGCTTCAGGATTGTCGATGGTGAAGACCTCGTAGGTGGGCCCGAGCTGGTGATAAACATCCGGCGCGCTCGTGGACCGCGTGATGGTGCGCCCCGAGGGCGCCGTCAACGTCATGACGACGTCACTGCCAGGCCACGCGGTCGAGAAGGTCGCCTGGCCCATTCCAGCTGCGACAGCCTGGGAAATGGCGAGATTCTGGTTGAAGCCCACCAGGAACTGTGATCCCGGTGGACCTGCCCTGATCGCGGCCTCGACGCCAGCCGCCATCGCAGCTTGGCCCTGTTGGTTGGGATGCACCGGCGTGTCAAGGCCCACGACGTAGTTGACGTCCGAGGGCAGAGTGCAAAGGTCACGGCCGAGAAAAGCCGTGGAGAGGTCCACGAATTCGGCGCCGTTTCTCTCGGCCTCGTTCTGAATTTTGTCATTGAGTGTTGTTTCGATACTGTTCAGCCAGCCAACTGTGAACGGGTCCATCCCGATCGTTGCGCACGGGCCAGCCGGCGGCAGCACATCCGGGTAACCAACCACGAGGATCCGCGCATTGGGAGCGTCGCTGTGGATCGTGGCGTAGATGTTGTCGAGCGTGTATGCCGGGTCCGAACTGGAGCTCGGGGCGCTGGATGGGTCGAGTATCTGGCCGGCATTACTCTCGTTGCCGATGCTCGCTATCGCGTTGGAGAAGTTCGCGCTTTCCAAATAGATGCAGTCGACGTGCAAGATGATGCACGCGGCGGCAATGGTCGAAAAGCCGATGTCGTTACCGCCGATTGATATCGTGACGAGGTCGACAGACGCATCCAGCGACTTGAGTTGCGACGGCTCGCCTCGCTTGCCGACAACCACGTCGCGAATCACGGCACCGGCGCAGGCCACAAATCGCATCTGCCCGCCGTAAAGGGCTTCAGCGATCTGGGGAGCGTAAGCGACAATTGAGCGATGACAGCCAGTAGCGTTGGTGTCGAAGCCGTTGTCGGTCAGGTAGAGGTTGTTTCCGACGCTTCCGTCGCCTGACGCGAACGAATCTCCCAGTGCCACGTACCAGCCACGTCCGACGACGTAGTTGCGGGGAGGGAAGCGGGTCGGGTCGGACTGGTCGAAAAAGGTGATCACTACGACCACCGAGCCAGTCGGCGACACAGTGCAATCGACCTGCGCCGGGTTGCCGGGATTTGCGGTGTCCCGGCACTGCACGAAGGGTGGCAGCGCCGTATGGCCGATCGTCACAGGTCCCTGCTCCAGGGCCTTGAGCGTGAAGGACGCAGACTGGCCGACAGGCACGTCGAACGCCGTCCGGTCCGCTGGCGTCGGATCGAGCCAGCCCTCATAGAAGAACTGGTCGGCGGGCGCGGCGCCGGGGAAGCCAACCACGTTCGCGACCGAAATGTCGATCTGCCCGGGCTGATGGGGTGGCGATAGCACGGTGATGTGAGAGTCGTCGACGATGTCGAAGCAGTAGATCGAAGAGGCCGAAGCGCACAGCTCGAGCAATGGCTGGTTCGCGCCGAACTGGACTGATGTCGCGCCGGTGAATCCGGTGCCCGTGATCGTGACCGGTGTGCCTCCCGCGGCGCGCCCAAACGTCGGGCTCACCGACGTGATCGTCGGCGGGTTGGGCGGTGGCGGCAGTCCGGGGCAGCTCGCCGCGAGTGTGATCTTGATCGGGGTTGACTGGTTCTGACCGGTGACGCCTGTTCCGAGAGCGCCGAAGTCGTCGTTGCCCCAGACCCATAGGTTGCCGGCCGAGTCGGCGGCGATGGCGTGGTTGAGGCCGCCCGAGATCCTGACGATGCGCGTCCCTGCCGGGAATGGGACCTGCGCGGGAACCGCAGTGTCGCTTGTCTCGCCCGTGCCCAGCACGCCGGACGTGGCGTTGCCCCAGCTCCAGACGGTTCCGTCCGACTTCAACGCGTAGGCTGTCCTGCTGCCGGCAGACACCTGGACGACACCGTCGAGACCGGGGACCTGGGTCGGCGTGAAGATGCGGAGCGGCACTCCCACGGTGCCTTGACCGAGCTGACCGAAACTGTTTGAACCGAACGCGAACACGTGGCCGGAGCCGTCGACGGCCAGCGTGTACGAGTCACCGACCCCATTGGACGTCGAGACGTCGATCACGCCAGACAAGGGGATCTGTTGAAAGGAGAAGACCGAGCCTGTGAATCCCAGCTGACCTGCGGAGTTCCCCCCCGCCCCATAGAGCTTCCCGTCAGCGGTGAGCAGGATCGAGTAACGAAAACCCGCGACCGCTTTCGACACGTTGGGCGGCGCGGGAAGAATCACAGGCGCTTCGATGGTCGTCGCAATGTCGCCAATGCCGAGTCCGGGCGACTGACCCCAACCCCAAACAGCGCCGTCGGAAGTCACCGCGACGGTATGTTCGTCGGCCGAACCAACAGACACCACCCTGGTCGGACCTCCGACCGCGGTCGGACTCAGAACGTAAACCGGGCCGCCGACGGTGACGTCGCCCAGGCCGGTCTCGTTGGCCTGGTTCTCGCCCCAGGCCCAGAGGTTGCCCGACGGGTCCACCGCAAAGCCGGTGACGAATCCGGCCCACACCGCTGACACGTTCGTGAGCGCAGGGTTGGCGTGCACCGCCGTCGGCGATGGAACGTCTGTGTTCTGGAAGCCCAACCCCAGCTGGGCCTGAGCGTTCAACCCCCACGTGAAGAGCTGACCGTTGGAAACCGCGGCCGAGAACTCGACGCCCGCGGCGATGACGTTGGTTGTGCATGCAGTCGTCGACGCTGCCGCTGCGACCGGCGCCGCCTGACCGCCCACCAGAGGCGACAGCACGAGGAGGCCCACCAACAGGCGGACCCGAAGGCGCGTCACGACAGACCCCAGCGTTGGATGCACCCCTCTCCTTGAGCTTCGGCTAGAACGGACCCCTATTCTGCGTGTCGCCGGTCGCTTTACAACAGGTTTAGCGAAATGGCTTGATGTCTTCGGTGTCCTTGATCTTGATCGGCACTCCCGCCAGTAGCAGGTCGGACAAGCTGAACCCGGGGCCTCACGGTCCCGAACCGTCTTGGTTGCATGTCTCGAGTGTCCTGCCGACTCCGCAGGTGGAACACCGCATGGCCCCACAGCGCCGTGAAAGGCACCACGACCCCGGAGATGAACGATCCATCTTGTCGGCCGAAAGGCCGATCGAGGCTGCGAGATCCTAGCCGGCTGCAGGCACGGCGGTGGCCAGCAAGTGCCTGAAGGCTGGTCGGGGTGGATATGCATACATAAGGAATCGCGCGCGAGAGAAGGCCATCGCCACAGGCTCCTTGAAGGGGCCTCACGAATAGACGACGCACGAGGACGGCCGGTTGTCAGATGCGACCTATGTACAGTCGAAGGCACCACCTTCGGCGTTTCACAGCTCTAACGACCCCAGCCTTCTCATAGACTGGCCTTCGGGAGTGACAGCCCATTCTCTAGCAAGCCTCGACACGGCTCTGAAGGGTTGCTTCGGGTCATCGCCAAGCGCCCTGGCTCCGTGTGCGTCGGTTCTGATCACTCATCGCGCCGGGACGCTGTACGAGCGTGGATTTGGGGGGGGCAACGTCGACACGATCTACGACCTCGCCTCGGTCACCAAGGCGGCCGTCACCGCGCCACTCTTGATGGGTCTCGTCGAGGCGGGAACTGTTCAGCTCGACCAGCCCGTTGCCGCCTGGTTGCCGGAATGGAACAACACTCCGTTTGCGGCGGTGACGATGCGCATGCTGCTGGCCCACCGGAGCGGGCTCTGGGAGTGGCGGCCCGTCTACCTCCACTCCTCAGACATGGATCGCTCGATCGCATTTGTCACCTCGACTGAACCCCGCTACGGGCCGGGCGCCGGCCACCACTACTCCGACCTCGGCCTGATGCTGGCCGGCGAGGTCGTCCGCAGGGCCGCGGGCTACGGCTCGCTGGCAGAGCTGGCGCGCGATCGGCTGTTCAAACCGCTCGGCCTCGAGACCATCGGTTTCAACCCGCCAAGCGCACAACGCAAGCGAGTCGCTCCCAGCTCGCGTGGGGACTTCTACGAGGAGCGCATGGTGGCGACGGGCGAGCCGTATCCGATACCGGAATTGGGCCAACCATACGAACGCTGGCGCCGCCACACGCTGGTCGGCGAGGTCAATGACGGCAATGCCTATCACGCCTTCGGGGGCGAAGCAGGGCACGCCGGCCTTTTCGGAAGCGCACGCGAGCTGGCTCGCCTCGGGGAGGCGATGGCCGGAGCGCAATTGACCTCGGCCGCAACCCTTCAACTTTTCCTCGACGAGCCTTTCGATCCGGGTCAGGGCCTGGTCTTTCGAACCGGCACGCTGCTTGGCCGGCGGACTTTTTGGCACGCCGGCTTCACCGGCACCCGCTGGCTGTGCTGCCCCGACCTCGAGCTCGTCGTGGTGCTCCTCACGAACCGCCTGATGCGGCCGGGGGAGCCAGTGCCCCTGGACGATGTCTGGGATTCCGTGCTGGCTGCTGTCGCTGCCGCCTTCCAGCCCTAGCCGGTCACGACGCGGAGCCGAGTTGGTGGGGCTCCGTCAACCGCCATCGGAGACCAGCCGAGACGCCCAGGCGTGATGCTCCCGAGGATGGAGACGTGGTCCGCCCCGGTCGCGCCGGCCGCCACTCCGGGCCAGTTGTGAGCGGTCATGAAGCCAAGCAGGGCGAAGGCGTAAGCCTCCTTGGCCGCCGGCGGTATCCCCCACTCCGCAATCGAGCGGATGGGGATCGCGCCGAGCGCGGAGGCCAGCATGGTCATGAGGGTCGGGTTGAATGTGCCGCCGCCGGCCGCCACAACCTCTGTCACGGACTGGGCGAGACAGGCCTTTGCGACCGACTGCGCGGTCAACGCGGCCAGGGTGGCGAGAGTGTCGTCGAGACCAAGACCCGCCGGCAGCCTCTGCTCGAGGTAGGCCAGGCTGAACAGCTCGCGGCCGGTCGACTTGGGCGGCTCGAGAGAAAAATAGGGCTCCGCCAGTAGCTCAGCAAGCAAGCTTTGATCGATCATGCCCGCGGCCGCGTGGCGGCCGTCGCGATCGAAGTCCTCGGCGCCGCCGGTGCGGGAATAGACGACGGCATCCATCAGCGCGTTGGCAGGGCCGGTGTCGAACGCGAGCGGTGCGCCGCCGCCCCCGACCACGGTGATGTTGGCGATCCCGCCGAGGTTCAGGAGAGCACGGCGCGCCTCGCCGCCGAAGAGCATCGAATCGAACAGGCTGACCAGCGGCGCACCCTGACCTCCCGCCGCGATATCCCTCGCGCGCACGTCAGATACGACGGAGAGGCCTGTCTGCTCTGCAATCCACGCCGGCTGACCGAGCTGCAGAGTCCCGCGCGCGCGCCGGCCCTCGACCCAATGGAACGCGTTCTGGCCATGCGAGACGACCAGCTCGGCCCGGCTACCGGCGAGCTCACGATTCACGATGTCCGCCGCGCCGGCAAAAGCCTGGCCGATGAGGTTGTGCAGGCGCGCCACCTGCTCCATCGTCGTCGCCGCCGGGGGCAGAGTGGCCAGGATTTCCTTCCGAAGGCCTGCCTCGTATGGAAGGCTTCGATGGCCCAGCGGCCGCAGCATCAGAACACCGGACTCGAGCCGGAAATCGCCGGCAGCAGCCTCGATGCCGTCAATCGAGGTGCCCGAAATCAGACCTATGATTCGCAATTCAGCGGCTGGTCACCGGCTCGGCGACGGAGCCGAAGACCGTCGTGAACACCAGGTCAGTATAAGGTTATTATGTCTACCGACCGAGGGCCCGCAGCCGTCGTGGATTCGTCCAGTATCCGAAGGGGGACAACCGTGAAACAGAGCTCGCTGATCCGGTCCGGAATCGGCCTACTCATAGGCCTTGCCATGGCGGTCACCGCCTGTGGCGGCAACAGCAATTCGACCAGCAGTACCAAGGTCGGCGGCATTCTGGTGGTCGGGAGGACGGCGGATATCGACCTCCTCGACCCCCACAAGGCCACGGCTTTCCAGACTGTCCAGTCCCTGGAACAGATCTACGACACGCTCGTGGGATTCGACAGCAACCTCAACCTGATTCCCCGGCTGGCTACCAAATGGACCTACTCGGACAACAACCAGACCGTGACTCTGAACCTCCGCACCGGTGTCAAGTTCCAGGACGGCACTCCGTTCAGCTCGGCCGACGTCGCGGCCACGCTGACCAGGATCCTCGACCCCAAGACCGCCGCCGTCGCCCGCTCCAACATCGCCCTGATCAGCAGTGTTGACACGCCTGACGCGAACACTGTCATCCTCCATTTGAGCTCGCCCAACGTCGCCGTTGTCACGGCGATGGCGGACGACAACACCGCGATCCTCAGCGCCAAGGACATCGCCGCCGGGACCGTAAACACGGCGCCCAACGGTACTGGCCCGTTCAAGTTCTCCAAGTGGACGCCGAACCAGCAGCTCGAGCTGGTCAGGAACCCAACCTACTGGGGTCCCAAGCCTCCCCTGGACGGCATCACCTTCCGAGTCATCCCTGATGAGAACTCAGTGGTCTCCGCCCTCGAGTCGGGCAACGTTCAGCTCGGCGTGCTGAGCGACCCGCTGGCCGCCAAGTCGGCCCAGGCCGGTGGACTCCATATCGACAAGACTCCGCAGCTCAGCTATCACGTCTTCCAGCTCAACGCATCACGGCCGGCCCTGAAAGACGTCAACGTCCGCCTGGCTATCTCCTGCGCGATCGACCGCAAGCAGGTTCTCGACACCGCCGCGCTCGGTGAGGGTGCGGTCACCGGCCCAATCACCAGCCCGGCCTACCTGTCGGACCCGAATGACCGGCCGTGCCCGAGCCGCGATCTAACGAAGGCCAAGGCGTACATGGCGACCGCCGGCAAGTCCGCTGGTATCACGCTCGACGCCATCGTCGAGACAGGCGAGTACGCGACCGCCGTCAACGAGATGCAGAACGTCCAGGCCCAGCTGAAGGACATCAACGTCACCCTGAACATCGAGATTCTGGAGTCGGGCGCGTACGTCCAGCGTTGGCTGGCTGCCAACTTCGACGCCGCTATCGCTCTGAACGGCGGACGGCCTGATCCTGAAACCATGTACGGCCGGTACTTCACCAGCACCGGCAGCCTCAACAAGGTTGCGGCCTACAGCTCGCCCAAGCTCGACACCCTTTTCCAGCAGGGCCGGACCGAACCTGACGTAACCAAGCGAAAGGCGATCTACAAGCAGATCTCCGAGGAGCTCGAGCAGAACGCCCCGTGGGTCTGGATGTTCACGGGCTTCAACTACAACGTCGAAACTACGAAGGTCCACGGCTTCACCCCGATGTCGACCGGATCGTTGATCTTCTTGCGAGAGACCTCTCTAGGCTGAGACTTCCTTCCATGGCGCGACGCCTCGCCGGGGCCCTGCTGACCCTGGTCGGGGTGTCGCTCCTGGTCTTCCTCGTTCTGCGGGTGATCCCCGGCAACCAGATCACCGCCTCACTCGGGACAGAGTCCGGCGTCCTCACGCCAGAGCAGCTGGCAAGCCTGAGGAGCTACTACGGACTGAACCAACCGCTCCCGCTCCAGTATCTCGACTGGCTGGCCAACGTATGCACCGGCAACCTCGGGCTTTCGCTGAGGAGCGGCCAGTCCGTCTCGGCGATGACCGCGGCTTCGCTTCCGGTGACGCTCGAGCTGGCGCTTCTGGCAACCGCGTTCGGCTTCGTACTCGGTGTCGGCCTGGGCATGCTCTCGGCATCGAAGCCGAACGGCGTGAGAGACGCGCTCGGCCAGGGTGTCGGCCTGCTCGCGCTGGCCATCCCCAGCTTCGTCATCGCGTCGGCGCTGGTCAGCTATCTGGCGGCCAAGTTCGGATACTTCCCCAACGCCCTGCCCTACGCGGCGCCGTGGGAGGACCCTCTGCTCAACATTCAACAGCTGATGTTTCCGGCTTTGGTGCTCGGATTTGGCGTCGCGGCGCCGGTGATGCGCACCACCCGTTCCGCAATCATCGAGGTGAGCTCGCTCGATTTCGTCCGTACGGCCCGAGGCAAGGGTGTAAGCCCTCGGCAGGTGGCCTTTCGGCACGTCTTGCGGAACGCGATGATCCCGATCGTCACCGCCACCGGGATTCAGTTCGGCTACCTGCTGGGCGGCGCCGTGATCGTGGAGCAGATCTTCGCGCTGCCGGGCATTGGCCGCCAGGTTTTGAACGGGATCCTCCAGCGCGAATACGCGGTGGTGCAGAGCAGCGTGCTGATCATCGCGGCGGCCTTCGTCGTCGTGAATCTTCTGGTCGATGTCCTCTACCGGCAGATCGACCCGAGGGTGCGCGCCGAATGAGCGAGGTTGGAGTTGCGATCCGGCTCCCGTCGGCGGCTACCGCTCCAACAAGGGAGCCGTGGTGGCAGCGACTGCTGGCCAGCCGCAGCGGAGCGGTCGGGGCGGCGCTGACGGGCGCGGTGCTGCTGGCCGCGCTGGCCGCGCTGGCCGGCCTCGTGCCGCACGATCCGATCGTCCAGCACCCAGCCGACCGCCTGCTCAGCCCATCCTGGACCTATCTCCTTGGAACCGACCAGTTCGGTCGCGACACCCTCGCGCGCTGCATGGCCGGGGCCGCGGCTTCACTTCAGGTGTCCTTGCTGGCGGTTGGCCTGGCCACCGTGGTCGGAACCACGATCGGCGTCATCGCCGGGTGGTATGGGGGCTGGATCGACCTCGTCGCCATGCGCCTGACCGACGTCTTCTTTGCGTTCCCGGCCATCCTTCTCGCACTGACCGTGGTGGCCGCGCTCGGCCGTGGCTGGTTCAACGTGGCGATCGCCATCGCGATCGTTTACACGCCGATCTTCGTCCGGATGGCGCGGGCGCCGGTCCTGTCTCTGCGCGAGGCTCAATACGTGCTGGCCGGCCGCCTGCTGGGATTCTCCGTTCCCCGTCTCTTGCTCCGCCACGTGCTGCCCAACATCAGCTCGATCGTCATCGTCCAGATCACCCTCGCTCTCTCCTGGGCGATCCTCACCGAATCGAGCCTCAGCTTTCTCGGCCTCGGTCAGCCGCCTCCGGCACCCTCGCTCGGCCAGATGGTGAGCGAGGCTAAGTCGCTGGCGGTCGTGGCTCCCTGGACCCTGTTCGCCCCCGCCCTGGTGATCGTGATCGCAGTCGTCGGGCTGAACCTTCTTGGCGACGGCCTGCGAGATGCCCTCGACCCAACCCAGGAACGCTGATGGAGCCCCTCCTGAAGGTCAGTGACCTGAGCGTGGTGTCGAGCGGGCGCGAGGGCCGCCAGGAGATCGTTCGCGGAGTTTCCTTCGAGGTCCGAGAGGCAGAGTCGGTCGCCCTGGTCGGAGAGAGCGGCAGCGGGAAGTCGCTGACCATGCTGGCGGTGATGGGGCTCCTCGGCCCGGGCCTCAGCAGTCCCACGGGGGAGGTGCGGTTCGGCGGGCGCGAGCTGCGGGGGATGCCGGAGGGTGAGCTGCGTCAGCTGCGCGGAGCGGAGCTCTCGATGATCTATCAGGACCCGATGACGTCGCTGAACCCGATGATGCGGATCGGCGACCAGGTGGCCGAGACGCTGACCGCACACGGAACTGGTGAATCGGAGGCGTCACGCCGGGCCCGAAAAGAGCTGGCCAGGGTCGGAATTCCAGACCCTGATCGCACCGCCCGTTCGTACCCACACGAGTTCTCCGGTGGCATGCGGCAGCGAGCCATGATCGCCACGGCGCTGGTGGCCGGGCCCAGGCTATTGATCGCCGATGAGCCGACGACCGCGCTGGACGTGACGATCCAGCAACAGATTCTGGCGCTGGTCCGAGAGCGCCAGCGCAGCGACCGAATGGCCACGATCTGGATCAGCCACGACCTGGGGGTGGTGGCGCAGCTCGTGACGCGCGTCCTTGTGATGTATGCAGGCCGGATCGTGGAAGACGCGCCGGTCCGGGAGCTCTTCGCCGCGCCGCAACATCCATACACAGCAGCCCTTCTGGCCTCGCTGCCCCACGCGGGCGACCTGGTGCGTGCGCCTCTCGCGCAAATCGGCGGTGTTCCTCCCGCCCCCGGTTCGGTGCCGTCCGGATGCAGCTTCCGACCTCGCTGCCCACAAGCGGTCGAGAAGTGCCTGGAGGACCCTGCGCTGATGCCCCGCAATTCAAGCTTGGCCGCCTGCTGGGTCCCCCGCGAGGAGTGGAAGTGATGCTGAGCGCGACCGACCTGTGGAAGCGCTACCCGATTCGCGGCGGCAGCGGCCAGGTCACCGCGCTGGCCGGTGTCACCCTGGGCGTGTCGAAGGGAGAGACGCTCGGGGTGGTCGGGGAGTCGGGCTGCGGCAAGACCACCCTGGCCAGGCTGCTGCTCCGCCTCGAGGAACCGACCTCAGGCAAAGTTGAGCTGGACGGGGTCGACCTCACCGGTCTGCGGGGCCACGAGCTGCGCGCGATACGCCGGCGGATCCAGATGGTGCTGCAGGATCCGTACGCATCGTTGAACCCGCGGCTGACTGTCGCCGAGGCGCTGATCGAAGTGGTCCGGGTACATCGCCTGGCAGCCGGCCGGGAACGGCAGCGGGTTGCGGAGCTGCTCGACCAGGTGGGCCTGAGTGCGGCTTATGGCGGCCGCTACCCACATGAGATTTCGGGCGGTCAGCGGCAGCGGGTCGGCATCGCGCGTGCGCTGGCGGTCGAACCGCAGGTCCTGGTGCTCGACGAGCCGGTGTCGGCCCTCGATGTTTCGGTGCGGGCGGAGATCATGAATCTCCTGGTCAGGTTGCGAGCGGCGCTCGGTCTCACGTACGTCTTCATCAGCCACGACATCGCCATGGTCCGCCACATCAGCGACCGGATCGCCGTCATGTACCTCGGGCGGGTGGTTGAGCTCGGCCCGTGGCAGCTGGTCCTCGACCAGCCTCTTCACCCTTATACGAACGCCCTCCGGGAGGCGATTCCGACGCCCGATCCGGGGCCCCTCGGAGCCAGACCTCACACGCCGCTCCCCGGTGAGGTGCCCAACAACGCCAACCCGCCCGCGGGCTGCCCCTTCCATCCGCGGTGCCCGCTGGCCGAGGATATCTGTCGCGTGGTTCGACCCGAGCTTATCGAGATGAGGCCTGGCCAGCAAGCCGCCTGCCACGTCGCCGCCCGTCAACACCTGGCGACCGCGCCGGCATGAGCTTGCGAGCGGCCACGGCCGAAGACGCGCCGGCGATCGCTCACGTGTTCGAGGCGTGCTGGCGCGATCTTTACCCAGGTTTGGTCCCGCAACCTGTGATCGAGCGGGTGGCCGGCGCGGGGTTGGCGCTGTGGGCCGGCCTTTTACGACCAGAAGCAACGAACTGGTTGGTTGAGGTCTGGGGTCAGCCCGGCGAGGTGTCCGGTGTGATCCGATACGGCCGCGACCCCGACCAAATTGGCGCCGGCCACGTTTTCAGCCTTTACGTGGATCCAGGCGCGAACGGACGCGGAATCGGCACCGCTCTGCTCAGGCATGCTCAGGAATGGTTCGTCGAGAACGGTCTCAGCCGAGCCACGCTGTGGGTCTTCGAAGCCAACGCCCGCGCGCGCGGTTTCTATGCCACGCAGCGCTGGCGGCCGGACGGCCAGAGCCGGGTTGAGCCGGAGTTCGATACGCCCGAGGTCAGGCTCTCCTGGCAGGCGATTGAAAGCGAGCTCGAAGGTCTGGAGACCGAGCGCTCCCGACCTGAGCTCTCCGAGCTGGACACCATGGCCGTGCCCGACCTGGTCCGGCTCATGAACGAAGAGGACGCGGGGGTGGCGATCGCTGTGGGCGCGGCAGCCGGCCAGATCTCGGCGGCCATCGATGCTGTCACGCAGAGGCTTGCCGCGAACGGGCGGCTGATCTACATCGGCGCCGGCACGGCGGGCCGGCTGGGAATCCTGGATGCCACCGAGAGCGTCCCCACCTTCAACACGAAACCCGGCCAGGTCGTGGGCCTGATCGCCGGTGGCGGAGGGGCGATGGTGGAGGCGGTGGAGGGCGCCGAGGACGACGCTTCCGCCGGCGAGAGGGACCTGCGGGCCATCCGGCTCACCCCCCTCGACGTCGTGGTCGGGATCTCGGCAAGCGGACGCACGCCTTACGTGCTGGGAGCGGTCGAGTACGCGAACCAGGTCGGAGCCGCGAGCGTCGGGCTCGCCTGCAACCGCGGCACTCTGCTCGCGGCTGCCGCTCAGTACCCGATCGAGGTCGCCGTCGGGCCGGAGATGATCGCAGGCTCGACCCGGCTCAAGTCGGGAACGGCTCAGAAGCTGGTCCTGAACATGATCTCCACGATCGCGATGGTGCGGCTTGGCAAGACCTATGGAAATCTGATGATCGACCTCCGCGCCACCAACGAAAAGCTGCGGGCGCGAGCCCAGAGGATCGTCCAGAAGGCGGCCCGGACGGACCCCGCGGAGGCGCGTCGAGCCCTTGATGACGCGGACGGCGAGGTCAAGACGGCGATCGTCATGCTGCGCACAGGGACCGGAGCCGCCGACGCCCGCAGGCGCCTCGAGCGCTCCGGCGGGAACCTCCGCCAGGCGCTCAGCGAGTCTCGGTGATCTTCTTCAGCCCGCGAGGGCGATCGCTGTCGATGCCAAGCAGCTGCGCCATCCGCAGCGCCAGCAGCTGCCCGGCGATCACATAGGGCAGCGGGGTGAGAGTCTCGGGCAGCCCTGTCCGGACCGAAAGTGCTTGCCCGATGGCGCCTGCGGGATGGTCGGTGATCGTCAGGACCTGTGCGCCCGCGGCCTCAACCCTGCGGCCGAGGTTGCGCATCTGGCGGAGGGTCGGCCCCGTCGCCTCGATGAGGATGATCGGGACGCCGGGCCCGACTGTCGCGATGGGGCCGTGCATGAAATCGGCGACCGAGCGAGACTCGGCGACCACGTAGGACGTCTCCATCAACTTCAGCCCAATCTCCATCGCTGTGGCCAGGTTGTAGCCCCGGCCGAGCACGGCGAGGCGCGCGCCCTTGATCAAGGCCACCGCGCTACCCAGGTGTGACTCCGTTCCGAGTGCGGCGGTCAGCGCCTCGGGGACCCGCATCAAGGAGGAGTCGAAGCCCGGATCCGGATCAAGCGCCTGTGAAAGGAGCGCAATCGCCAGGAGGCTGCCGGTATAGGTCTTGGAGGCAGGCACGCTCAACTCGGGCCCGCCGCGGAGCCGAACCAGGTGCTCCGCCACCCGGCCAAGCCGTGATCTCGGATCACCAGTGATCGCAATTGTCACCGCACCCTGCCGGCGCCCTTCCTCGAGCACCCCGACCACGTCTGGTGACACGCCTGACTGGGAGATTGCGAGCACCGCCAGCCCGGACAGCCGGGGCGGCCGCCGGTAGAGGCTGAAGACGGATGGCGCCGCCAGCATCACCGGCAGCCGGTTTCGAGTCTCGAAAAGGTACTTGGCGTAGATCGCGGCGTGGTCGGAGCTCCCGCGAGCAGCGATCAGAAGGGCAGCCGGCCGCCGGGCTCTGATTGCAGCGGCGGCAGACTCCACCTCCGCGCGGGCCGACTCCAGCATTTCGAGCGCGACCCGTGGTTGCTGAAAGATCTCGTCTCGAAAAAGGCTCACCGGGCGAATGCCACCCGTCCTCCGATCAAAGTCATCTGGACCTGGCCATCCCCGTCCATGACGGTGAGGTCGGCCGGCCCGCCGGCACGGATCCGGCCCAGGCCGCGCCCGCGGCCGGCGACGGTCCCCGGGGTTGAGGTGGACATTTGAATGGCGGCGCGAAGCCCCACCCCGTCGAGCAGAGCGACCAGGGTCACCATCCGGTCCATCGTGGCGACACTTCCGGCGAGAGTCCCATCCTCCAGGCGCACCGTCTCGCCGTCGCTGAGGACCGACCTATCGCCAAGTCGGAAGCGTCCGGGGGGCATGCCGGCGGCCGCGGTCTGGTCGGTGGTGAGGGCCACGCGGTCGGGTCCCTTGAGCCGGATCGCGAGGGCCAGCAGCACAGGGTCTACGTGGTGGCCGTCCGCGATCAAGCCGGTCACCACGTCCCGGTTATCCAGCAGGGCCGCGGCCAGGCCGGGGCCGTGGTGATCGAGACCGCTCATGGCGTTGAAGAGGTGCGTGCCGAAGCCGATCCCTGCCGCCAGCCCTGCCTTCGCCTCTTTCAAGCTAGCCGACGAATGCCCCGCCGAAACCGTCACCCCAAGGGCTGTCAGGCGCCGAATCGCCGCCACCGCGCCCAGCCTTTCGGGGGCGAGGGTGACCATGGTGGGTAGGCCGTCGGCCAGGAGGGCATCGAGGTTTGCATCCGTGGGATCGACCATCAGCTCCGCATCGTGAGCCCCGCGCTTGCGCGGATCCAGGAACGGACCCTCGAGATGAGCGCCGAGGATTCGTGCCGAGCCGGCGCCGGCTACGCGGCGAGCGGCCTCGACCGCGGTGACAAAGTTGGCCATGCGGTCCAGCCGGGCGGTGATCATCGTCGGTACAAACGCGGCGACTCCCGTGCGCGGCAGCGCCGCCGCGATGGCGCTGATCGAGGCGGTGCCTGCGGCCGCGTCGTTCCCGGCGAAGCCGTTGACCTGGAGGTCGATGAAGCCGGGTGTGATCACCAGGCCGGGGCTATCGATCAACTCAACCCCCGCCACGTCAATGCGTCCCGGCCTGACCCAGCTGACCCGGCCGTTTTCGACGAGGACCGAGCTTTCGGCGATGTCTCGGGCCGGAGTGATCACCCGGCCCCGGAGCAGCAGCCGGGGCGCAGCGTTCACCGGCCGGAGCGGTGGCGGGCCGAGAGTCGCAGCTGCAGCGTGTACCGGTCGCCTCGGATCACAGACTCGACGAGCTCGATGTGGTTGCCGAAGCTGTCGACAGTGAGACGCGTAGCCCGAAACACGGGGCTGCCGGAAGGCACCTCCAGCATGCGAGCCTCCGCCGCGGTGGCGGTCGACGCGCGGTACGTCTCGGTCGCGGTCGATGCCTGCACCTCGTAATGGCGGCGCAGCACGTCATAGAGCGAGTCCCGCCCGAAATCGAAGCGTTCCAGGCCGGGAAAGGAAATCGAAGGCAGGTAGGCGACCTGGATTGCAATCGGCTGACCGTCGGCCAGCCGGACCCGCTCGACCCGCGTGATGGCTGAGCCCGCGCTGACGCCAAGCCGCAGGCAGATGTCGGCAGAGCCGGGCTCGATCGTGATTCCGACCACCCGCGAGGACGACCCCCATCCCCGCGTGACCATGTCCTGGGTGAACGAGGTCAGGTCCGGTGGGCCCTGCACGATCGCATGGTCGGCGGTGACGAAGGTGCCCTTGCCCTGGAGGCGGACGAGCAGACCCTCGGCGACGAGGGTGCCCACCGCTCGGCGCATCGTGATGGAGCTCACCCCGAACTCCTCACAGAGCTTCGACTCGGACGGGATCCGGTCGCCGACCTGCCAACCCTCGCCGATCCGCTTGCGGAGGGAGTCAGCGGTCTGGGCATAGAGGACGGTGGCGGCCATCAGTCCGTATAAGGTTATACGGCTTGGTCACAGAGCGTAGGGAGGCGACTCGATGGTTCGGATCAGGCATATAAGGACGCGCGGGGTCGAATCGTGCCGGGCTATCGATAGCGGAGCCTTATCGAAAGTAACGCTTGGGCGAGACCGTTGCGAGTTATCGCGCCATCGCAGCTTCATTGCAGGCGCTGCGAGATGACCAGTGATCGAATGGCATCGTCCGTGGCGACGCCACCGGCATTGCGGATGACGTGAGCATCGCCCTCCTCGAGGCCGAGGATCTTGTGGACGTCCAGGCGGGCGTCCATGCAAGCGAGTACGGCGAGCAAGGAGTCCGCAAAGACCGTTTGAAAATAGGAGAGTGAGAGGGCGGCTCTGTAATCCGGGTTCACCGACCCTCAGCTAGGTCGCGCTGCCCGAGGGACGGCTTGGCTGGCTCTCGTGATTCGTTGCGGCGGTCGTCGGTCATGCTATCCAGAGGCGGGTAATCGCACCCGCCCCTGGCGATTGAGCTTGAGCCGACGGCCCGATAAACGCTTATGAGTGCGTGGCCAAGACCTTTGGTGGTGCCACCTTTGTTGCTACCGGAAGCGCGCGCTCATCGGTAGCCCACTTCCACGCGTACCAGACAATCGCTGCTGTAGCCGCAATCTCGATGACGCTGAAGAAGATGTAGACGAGTGTGGGTGCTGAAATGAAAAGCGATCCCAGCTGAACAGCGGTCATGGTTATGCCCGCCAGGATGTTGGCCCAGCGATTTGCTCGATTAGGCAGGAATCGGGACAGCAGAACCATCAAGATCGGGATCTCCATCAGGACCCCGGCTCCCAACGAGAAGGTTTGCGAAAGCTGGATCCCGTTTGCGTTTCCCGCCAGGATCCCCTTCACCAACTCCGGATCCATGTACCCGATGACATCGCAGTA
>Ga0207926_1000208_pt1 | contig 30408 bp, 32 predicted proteins | sample NGESurdeep072012_8_FD_184454 | JGI IMG/M metagenome (GOLD analysis project Ga0207926, IMG submission 184454) | Arctic peat soil microbial communities from Barrow, Alaska - NGEE Surface sample 210-1 deep-072012 (SPAdes) | ecosystem: Environmental > Terrestrial > Soil > Wetlands > Peat ...
TGCTGGTATGCACGTCCGCATGAATCAGCGGCGATGTGGACGCTCTACGGATCGACGACTGAGGGCGCTGCCATTCGATCAACGGTCGGTCGACTAAAGAGATCAATTGCGAAAAGCAAGGAAGTCGTCCGGATCGGACAAGTCCAGTATCGCGACTTCGCAGCCCTTAATACCGATTACGAACGAAACGCCTACATGGCATTTGTGCGGAAACGGATCAGCTTTGAGCACGAGCAAGAGGTACGAGCGTTGTTCACGAGGTTTGTGGATCGTGGTGAGATCCAACCTCTTGGATGGAACGTCGCGACTGACCTGTCTGTACTGGTTGAGGCTATTGTGATCGCGCCGCAAGCTGAACCGTGGTTTGCCGATGTTGTGAAGGAAGTCACGTCGCTCTACGGCGCGCCCGTCGTGCCGACCTTCTCGCCGCTTTCTGATGAACCGTATTGGGGTGAATGAATCGGCAGACACGCCCCAACGGTCCCCATTTGGACGGAGCCCTACCAGCGATAGGAGATAGGCAGTTGGCTGCTGCCAAATTGGGGAACGATTGTCCGCATGATCCGTATCCAGGAGCGTTTACCTACCCCAGACGAGTAACGGTCACTGCGATCGACAGTCGGATGGGCGATGCCTGAAGTCGGGGAATGTGGGCGGGCGCTGCTCAGTTCGCAGGCGGGCGTCTGCGGCTTGTTTGACAAGGACTTGGCCGGAATGGCGCGCCTGGTGGGCGATGGCACGTTCTACTTGTTCATCGTGGATGTCGTCGTCGATTCCGCCTACCAGCGACGGGGGGTCGGTAGGGCCATGATCGCCGCCCTGGAAGGGATCCTCTTGCGGTGATCAGCCGCCGCCGTTGAAAGAGTCTCGACATGACACCATTGCCCGTTCCCCCTACCGGGACGGCATTCGGCTGGGCGAACTTCCCTGACAGCGGGGTCTGCGATCCCTGCCGGAGGCCGATGGCAGAATTGGTTGGTCGTACGACTGTCCGAAACCAAGGAGGCTAGACGTGATCATTGCCGCGTACGCCCGCACTCGGCGTCCGGGAGTCGGCCGTGTGCCACAAATCATCGGCAAATCCGCCGACTACGCGAACCGGGCGCGAACGGAGCGCGAACGGCCTCTCGTGACTCAATCGTGACTCAATATCGCACGCGGTTCGCGGGAACGACATTACGCCGAATCGCGAACATGCAGGTCACGGCGTTCCTTGCCACTTGGTGTGACGCCCTAAACGCACTTAGCCGTTTCCCGCCTACAGGCCGACTCACCGTCACCCAGGGCTTTTGTCCCTGGGAGGCCTGTTTGTGGGCTTGTATCACTGAAGGTAGCCATTCCATGAGGAGTGGCGGCCACGTAGGATCGGATCAGGGCGCGGTGCCTGCCTCTCGACAGGTTCGTTTCCCCATCGATGATGTTGCCGACGTGCCGCCGCGAGTCCACATCGAGTGCCGGGTCGATCGACCAGGATGTGCGGGCTGTGGAGTGACCGTCCATGTGAATGACCGTCCGGTCGTCGTGCTGGTGGATTCTCCGTGTCTCGCCCGTCCGACCCATCCGGTGTGGCACAGCGGGCTGCCTTCGGGTTCACGAGATTCCGGAACTACCGGATTCGGTCACTGCTCTGCGCCGGAAATCCCAACTAGGACCTGCTCGCCGCATTCATAACCCGCCGGGACGGCAAGCCGATTTGATACGTATTGTGGGGCGACCCAGGGCCTTCGCCATGTCTGGATCGTGCGCGCCAGATCGGGCTCGGCACCGGCCGGAGAGGATTGACAGGTGGACGTTCTGTTCGGTAGGGAAGCTCGGGGACGCCCGTCCTTCCGCTCACAAAACGGGCTTCCCCTGCTGCTTATCCTCATGGTGGTCCTAGTCGTCAACTTGCCGGCGCTGTTCGGCCTGGTGACGACCAACCCGCTCGTCCTCAACGGGTTCCTCGCCCATGTTCCCCAAGGACATCTCCCGGGCCTTCCCTACATCGACCCAAATGCCGGTTACACCACCCAGGCGCTCGGACACCTGGCCGCCCTCGATTGGCTCCACGGACACGTTCCTTGGTGGAATCCGTACGAGGGCGTCGGATCGCCACTAGCTGGCGAGATGCAGAGTGGAGCGTTCTTCCCGCCGAACCTACTCCTTGCACTCCCCCAGGGAGTGCTCTTGGTTCAGGTGGCCCTCGAGGTCACCACCGGTTGGTCGACCTATTTCCTCGCCCGCCGACTCGGCGTCGGTCGCTCGTTCTCGACCACAGCGGGCGTCGCCTTCGGATTGTGCGGAACCTTTGCCTGGTTCGCGCACGCGCCGATTCGCCCGATCGCGCTCCTCCCTCTCTGCCTGATTGGCGTCGAACGTGCGATTGACGCCGCTAGAGCAGGTCGCAAAGGCGGGTGGCGCCTCCTGGCCGTCGCACTGGCACTCTCGATCCTGGCCGGGTTCCCTGAGACGACCCTCATCGACGGGGTCTTCGTCCTGTGGTGGTCGATACTCCGCTTGGCCGGTCCTGCGCGTGCCTCCTGGCGGCCGGCCGTGGCCAAATTGGCCGCAGGGGGGATTGTCGCAGTCGGTCTCTCCGCTCCGCTGCTCGTCGCCTCCGTCGACTATCTCCCCTACGCCAACACTGGCGGCCACCAGGGCGCGTTCTCCACAGTCTCGCTCCCCACCTTCGGCCTCGCACAGGCGATCCTTCCGTACTCCCTCGGGCCGATCTTCGGGTTCACCACCGGAGGCGGCGGCTCCGAGATCGCGGGGCTGTGGGGAAGTGTCGGTGGGTACCTATCGGCCACGGTCATTGCAGCCGGCCTGGTCGGCCTCGTGGGCAGGCGACTGCGCATGCTGAGACTGGGGCTCGGTGCGTGGATCGGACTCTGCCTCCTGCGCTCATTCGGATTCTCCCCGGTTGTCCATGCCATGGCCGTGGTACCGGGCATCCGGCTCACCGCGTTCTGTCGCTACGCGGACCCGTCCTGGGAACTCGCCGCGATCCTCCTTGCCGCCCTCGGGCTCGATGACATCGCCCGACATGCCACAAGGCGGAGGGTGCTTGTGGTTGGCGGCGCGGTCACCGCCCTCCTCGCCGCCTGGGCTGCCATCACTGCCTGGCGGCTCCTTCCTCCCGCAATTTCCATGCCCTCTGCCTGGGGAACCCGTGCACGCCTCTACCCTCTGGCCAGCCTGGGGTGCGCCGTGGCCGCTCTCCTCGTGCTGTGCATTGGAGGGTTCATCGCCACCCGCAGACGCGGCGCCACTGGCCATGTGCACGGGCCGCCCATGGCACGGGCGGAGCGGACCCAGAGACGCGGAAGGCTGCTGATGGCCGGCGCCCTCTGTACCGAGTCGGTGCTCCTCGTCGGCGTCACCTACCTCTCCGCTCCGAGGCCGACAGCGCTGGAGGCGGGGTCGGTTCGGTGGCTCCAGGCCAATCTCGGCACTTCCCGATTCACCACGCTCGGCCCCATCCAGCCCGAGTACGGCTCCTACTTCGGGATCGCCGAGGTCAACACCATCGACCTTCCGTCACCGAGCGCCTGGGTCGACTACATCAGCACCCGACTGGACCCCAATACGTCCCCGTTGAACTTCAGTGGTGGAATCCGCATAGATCCGGCCGGCCCCACCCCGGCCGAGGCGTTGAGCACCAATCTGTCCGCATTCGAGGCGATCGGCGTGCGCTATGTAGTCGAGAAGGCAGATGGGGCCGATCTGTTTGGGCGCACTTTTCCGGCACCAGGGTCCCCCCTCTGGCCTGCCGGTCCGCGCCTCGTCTACCGCGACGACTTCGCCGAGATCTGGCAGCTCCCGTCAGCATCTCCAGTGTTCGGGCTGGTGGTCCCGACACAGAGTGGCACGGGTTCCGGCGCCATCGCCACTGGACAGTCACAGTGTGCTGTGCACTGGTCCGGTTGGGACCAGGCGACCGTTCACTGTCCCCATCGGTCGGTACTGATCCGCCTCGACCAGTTCATGCCGGGCTGGCGTGCGACCGTCAATGGGAAATCGGAGTCAGTGGAAGTCGACGACTTCGGACCCAAGGGCCTCTTCCAGAAAATCTCACTACCCGCCGGGACCACGACGGTCGACTTCACCTTTCTCCCTCCCCACGAGGTGCTAGCGGTCGGGGCCGCGGTCCTCGCCCTTGTCGTCGTCGCCGGCTCGCTCGGCTTGGAGTGGATACGGCGCCGCCGCACCAGACCGGATGGCGAGGCACCGACGATCGACTACGCCCCGGCGCCCTCCGGCCAGGAAGTCCACCTCGGTTGATCTCCCAATGGCGACCCGTCGAGCCGGGCCTTTGCTGTCATCCGCGCTAGCCGGGCTTTCAGCACATGGGAGGTCACGGTGATTGGCTCATCGCTATGGCAATGCGCACCGGACAACGGCTCAAGTCCAATCCACGGTGAGGAAGGAGAGGTGGCGCAGCTCGGCCAACGTCCCCACGTCGACCAGTGTTCCGTCGCGAAGGACCCCCACCCGATCGCACAGTGCCTCCACTTCACCCAGGATGTGCGAAGACAGGAACACGGTCTGGCCTCGTTCGCCCGCCTCGTGGATGCAACGGCGGAAGGCTTGTTCCATCAGCGGGTCCAATCCGCCGGTGGGCTCGTCGAGAAGGAGCAGGTCCGGCCGGGTCATGAGCGCCGCGATCAAGATGAGCTTCTGCCGGTTGCCTTTGGAGTAGGTACGAACCCTTTTGGAGGCATCGAGGTCGAAGCGCTGGATCAGCTCGTCACGGTAGACGGGATCAACATTCCCCTGTACCTCGCCTACCAGATGAAGCGTCTCACCTCCGGTAGGAGTTGGCCACAGATTGGCTTCCCCCGGCACGTAGGCAAGATGGCGATGGACCTCGACTGGTTTGCGGTGACAGTCGAACCCGAAGATCTCCGCCGTTCCTGCGCTCGGATGAATCAAGCCGAGCAGGAGGCGGATTGTTTTGGTCTTCCCCGCCCCGTTGGGGCCGAGAAAGCCGACCATCTCACCTTGAGCGACTTCGAGGTCGAGATCCTTGAGAGCGTAGAAATCCCCGTAGCGTTTGGATAGGCCAACTGACCGGATGACCGGCACTCCCATGTGCAATCTCGTTCCTGCTCTGCTCGTCTTCCTTGCTCCGATCCTGACGGCTCGTCCGATGCATGGCAGGGTCGAAAGTCCCAATGGCTTGCTCAGGAGATCCCTGGTCGGGACCTTTGGCCCTGCCATCTGCCACGCAGTCGTCATACGGTCGTAGCAGGAGGTGGTTCAAGTGGATAACGAAATTGCACTGGCCGGGGTCGTGCGGGATTGGGCGCAGCGGCAATGTCCCCACGATCCGAGCGTCGCAGAGGGCGCCGTGACTGTCGCGCTGAGCAGCTTCGCCGGTGGCGCATCGGTGAGCGAGGCGTGCGAGCGGGCCCATGCCTTCGTTGCCAGCCGGGTCTGTCATCCCGCAGGCATTCGGGAGCAGGGACGCGCACGATTCCATTTGGCCTCCTGAGCGTTGACCCGTGCGGTAGGGCGCTCGGGCAGGGTCCAATTACCAATTGTTAAGGACGAGTTGGAGGAGGTACGGAATGCCAGTTGACAAGGAAGCCTCGGTGAACCGGATCGATGAGCTCGAACGGCGGGTGGAGGCATTGGAACACCGTCTGGTCACAAGGGACGTGCTCGATGAAGAGATTCGCAGCCTCGAGCATCGGTTGACCGAGGTCAGGGAGCTGACCGAGGGCTAGGGTCTGGGCCGTTCATCGAGGGCAGGCAGAGTCCCACAGCGGCTGGCTCAACTGCAGGCGCAACGGGAGTGTCATGAGAGGATCGGTCGGTGCTCGTGGTGGTGGTGGTGCTCGCGGCGGCCTTCGCGGTGGTGAACGGCGTCCATGACGCCGGGAATGCCATTGCTGCTCCTGTCGTCACCGGTGCCATACGTCCCGGTCCGGCGGTTGTCTTTGCCGCCGTGTTGCACGTCATCGGCGCCCTTGCCGTCGGCACCGCTGTGGCTGCCACCATCGGCGGAATCGTCCTCGTCCCGGTCGATCAGATGCTGGAAGTGCTGGCCTCCGCAGTTCTTGGCGCCCTGGTATGGAGCCTGGTCACTCTGTGGTGGGGCCTCCCATGCAGTTCAGGCCATTGCCTCGTCGGAGCCTTGGCCGGGGCGGCACTGGCCGACGGCGGCCTCAGTGCCGTGCGCTGGGGAGGGCTCGATGGTCTGCGCCCCGTCGGCGTGTTCGGATCGCTCTTGTGGCTCTTCTTCTCTTCGGCGATCGTGGTACCGCTGGCCATGGTCGGCATCCGGCTTGCACGGCGGGCGCTCCGACGAGCCAGTCGGTTGGTCGAAAAGCCGGTACGTCATGGCGAACTGGTGGCCTCAGGCGGGCTGGCCTTCGCCCATGGTTCCAATGATGCGCAGAAGACCATGGGCTTGATGACAGCGGCACTGGTTGCCGGTGGCCACCTCTCGCGCTTCGCGGTGCCCTTCTGGGTGGCGCTCGCGTCTGCTCTCCTCTTGACCTTCGGGACCCTGCTTGGAGGGTGGCGCGTGGTTCGCACCCTCGGACGGCGCATTTACCGCATCCGATCATTGGACGGACTGGTCAGTCAAGGCTCGTCGGGATTGATCGTGTTGGCTGCCTCGCTGGCTGGTGGCCCGGTCAGCACCACTGACGTTGTGGCGCCCGCGGTGGTCGGCGTGGGGTCGGGAGAGCGATGGCGCCACGTACGCTGGGCGGTGGTCGGTGAGATCGGGTTGGCGTGGCTGGTCACGTTGCCTGTCAGCGGGGGGCTGGGCGCCCTGTTCCTAGTGGTGTGGAGGTGGGTCGGATGAGACGGTGGTTCCTGCCAGAGACCCCCGACCTGCTCGGGCTCTTGGCCCACCAGGGCGATGTCACCGTCAGAGGCATGGACGCGCTTTGTGCCTGGTCGAAGGGCGATTTTTCTCAGGGTGCCGCGCTTCATGCCATTGAGCACGAAGGGGACTTGGCCGCCCGTGAGGTACTTATTGCTGTGAAACATGCGTTCGTGACGCCGATCAGCCCCGAGGACATCTACGAGATCTCCGAACGGCTCGACGCGGTCCTCAATGCAGCAAAGAACCTGGTCCGCGAAGCAGAGCTCGTAAGCATGGCCCCGGATCCCCCGATGGCCGAAATGGCTGACCTGGTGGCGCTGGGGGTTCGAGACCTTGTGCAGGCCTTCCCAGGCCTCGCTTCCGATCCCGACCGGGCCACCGAATGCGCCGACGCAGCCGTTCGCCAGGAGCGAGCCCTTGAACACGTCTACCGCCGGGCTATGTCAGCCCTCCTCCAGATCCACGACATCCGTGAGGTGGCCGGCCGACGCGAGCTGTACCGGCGTTACGCCCGGATGGGCGAGGCTATCGAGGGAGTGGCTCACCGGATCTGGTACGCGGTGGTGAAAGAGGTATAGGGGTTGCGAACTGGGCTTCCACTACGTTGGCAGGTCCGGCGGTTCAGGGGGATCCGTTCAACGGGGCGCACCGGGAAACTCCACCGGCGGCCCCTCGCCGGCGATGCGGAACTGGCGTCCACTGACGTTGGCCACTCCGATGCGCACCAGGCGATTTTTCGACTCCATCCCCACCCAGGATCTGATCGGGACGGACCTTGCCAGGGTATTCCCCTCCTCGTCGCTCACCGCCGAGGCGACCCCCTGGAGCAGAACGCTCCATCCGGTGCCGCCGAGTGGTTCATACGCGTCGGCCTGAAAGGCGACCACGGCACCGATAGTGGCGGCGTCGAGCTTCGTACCGGGGATGGTTCGAAAGAGCACGGACTCCCCATGGATCGCGAAATGGACCGGGAGGATGACCGGTAGCGCGCCGATGCACGCGCCAATCCGACCGATGGAGGCCTGGGCCAAGAGCCTGAGGCACTCCGCTCGGGTGAGGATCGTCACATCAGATTGATTGTCAGCCATCACACTGAGGACGCTGACGGATCGATGTGGGGACGACCAGGGCCAAAAGTCCCAACGTCACCGGTCCTCGACCCACCTCAATCCTCGACCCGGCTCAACCGATGGAATCGATACCCCGACCGGCAGAGTGCCCTTCGGAGCGAGCCGAGTGCCGAGCGGCTTGCTCCTCTGCACTCGCCCCCATGAGTACGAAGATGCCGATCAGCCCGAGCCAGACGTCGTAGAGGAATCCAACCGCGACCATGGCCACGCCGGTGTAACGAGCGATCCGGCCGGCGAGAAGTGTCGCGTCGAGGTTGCTCCGATGGCGCGCCAGCACGGCACGAAGCACCCTCCCACCGTCCATGGGGAGGGCGGGCAGCAGATTGAATGCCCCAAGCAGCAGGTTCAGCCAACCCGACCGAGCCCACCAGCTGCCGACGAACAGGGTCGGCGTCCACACATGTGCTCCGGCCAGCAGGCCTGCCGCAAGGAGGAGCACGCCGATGGCAAGGCTGGCCAGAGGGCCGGCGATGGCCACGGCCAATTCGTCGCCGGGCGCCTTTGGCATCGCATCGAGTCGGGACAGTCCTCCCAGGGGAAAGAGAACGATACCGAGGACACGGGCGCCACGTCGTCGGGCCACGATGCAGTGAGCGATTTCGTGGGCGACGACCGAAGTGAAGAGAGCAACAATCCAGGCAAGGCCGACCACCACAGTGGCCTCTCCCATGCTCCAATCGACGACCATGGCAAAGGCGACCAACAGGAAGAAGGTCCAATGGAGGCGGATGGGGATCCCCGCTACTCGACCGATCGGGATGCTGTGTCCGTGGCCGGCGCCGGGCGACGGGCACGTGTGGACTTGTCCGTTTTGGACCTTCTGTTCTCGAATCGACGCCGTGCGACGTGCTGTCTTCGCTTGTCATACGTTCCACCGTGTTCGGGATCGCTGACCCGGACCAGGCCCGAATGTCCTTAATCGGCCAGGTGCGAGGGTACCGTCACCATCCGGACCCATTGACCAGCACGGCAGCACCATTCACCCGATCGTGGGCGAGGTCGGCGAGTGCCTGATCAGCCCGTTCGAGCCCATACGCCGTTGTGGTGACGCGCACGGGAATGCGGGCGGCGATTTCGAGGAACTTGTTCCCGTCCTGACGGGTGTTTGCCGTCACGCTGCACAGTGTCCGCTCTTCGAAGAGATGCCTCGCGTAGTTGAGGGTAGGAATGTCCGTCAGGTGGATGCCGGCGATGGCCAACGTGCCGCCACGATCGAGCGCCTCCAGAGCGGGCAGCACCAGGGTGCCCACCGGTGCGAAAAGGATGGCGGCGTCGAGCGGCTCAGGGGGAGGGGCATCGGCGTCACCGGCACTGGCCGCACCCAGTTCGAGCGCAAGCTTGCGGGCTTCGGGCGCCCGGGTCATCACATGCACCCTGGCCCCTTCGGCCATGGCGATCTGGGCGGTGATGTGGGCCGAACCCCCGAATCCGTAGATTCCGAGTCGGCCCCCCTCGGGCAACTGCGAACGTCGGAGGGCTCGGTAACCGATGATCCCCGCACAGAGGAGTGGCGCCGCTTCCTCGTCGGCAAATACATCGGGAACGGGGTAGGCGAATCCTTCGTTGACCACCACGAACTCGGCATAGCCCCCGTCGACATCCCAGCCGGTGAACCGGGGGTCGGTGCACAAGTTCTCCCGACATTCGAGGCAGTATCGGCAGATTCCGCATGCGCTGGCCAGCCATGGCACACCCACCCGATCCCCCATGCCGAAGCGGGTGCATCCGGCTCCGAGCTCGTCGACAACGCCGACCACTTCATGACCGGGTATGACCAGGGGGTGTTTGGGGGTGAGGTCCCCTTCGGCTAGGTGCAGATCGGTGCGGCAGACCCCGCAGACCCGCACATGCACCCGCACCTGCCCAGGGCCCGGGATGGGGAGCCCGCGCTCGACGCGCCGCAGGGGCTTGGAGTCGATCGGCCCGGGCGCGTCCACCACCCAGGCCTTCATGGAATCGGAAGTCATGATCGACTCCGTCGCTCCAGACTCGGTCGGCTCACCTGGCCTGATCCGCTCCGAACACCGCATGTAGGCACCGTCGACTGCTTCACCATGGTTCTCCCGATCGTCCCGCAATCTGCTCTTGCCATCAACACCATGAGGATGTTGCCCTGCCTCATGGTGGGCGATGGGCTATTGCCTGTCCAGGGCTGAAGGTCCTTTCGGAATGAGGCCGGCGGGTGCATGGCTTGTGACCTTCGGCCCTACTCCCGGACCTCCCGCTCTCCTTACCCTGAATGTAGAACAGTGAAGCGTTGGTGGTCAGAAGTCGGTTCTCGAAATGATCCGTTCCATCCGATCCCACTGGTCGAACCAATAGCTGGAGGAAGACATGGCCCTTACGACAGAAGCAGAAGCAACAGACAAGCCTCAAGTGGCTGCTCCCTTTGTGGCGCCCGGTCGCCCGGGCAGCGTGGTCGAGGTGAAGCCCCGCTACGAGAACTTCATTGGGGGAGCCTGGATCGCCCCAGTTGAAGGGCAGTACATGGCGAACGTCAGCCCGGTCAACGGTAAGCCCTTCTGCGAGGTGGCCAAGTCGACACCGGCAGATGTCGAGCTGGCGCTTGATGCCGCCCATCGGGCCAAGGATGGGTGGGGAGAGAGTTCGCTCACCGAGCGAGCAGCGGTCCTCAATCGCATTGCCGATGCCATCGAAGCCAACCTCGAGATGCTGGCGGTCGCGGAATCGTGGGAGAACGGGAAGCCGGTACGGGAAACTTTCGCCGCCGACATCCCCTTGGCCGTGGATCACTTCCGCTACTTCGCCGGTGCCACCCGATCGCTTGAGGGCCGCTCTACGGAGATCGACAAAGACACCGTCGCCTACCACTTCCATGAGCCACTCGGCGTGGTGGGGCAGATCATCCCGTTCAACTTCCCCCTCCTGATGGCCGCCTGGAAGATCGCCCCTGCGCTGGCCGCAGGCAACTGCACGGTGGTCAAGCCCGCGTCGCCCACCCCGTGGTCGATCCTGAAGCTGGCCGAGGTGATCGCGGACGTGGTGCCACCCGGTGTCATCAACATTGTGACCGGTCCGGGCGGTGAGATCGGCAAGGCCCTGGCTTCCAGCCCGCGCATCGCCAAGATCGGCTTCACCGGCGAGACCACCACCGGGCGGCTGATCATGCAGTACGCCGCAGAGAACATCATCCCCTCCACCGTGGAGCTCGGTGGCAAGTGTCCCAACATCTTCTTCGCCGACGTGATGGATGAGGACGACGAGTTCCTCGACAAGGCGATCGAGGGTCTGGTGTTGTACGCGTTCAACAAGGGAGAGGTCTGCACCTGTCCCTCGCGCGCGTTGATCCACGAGTCGATCTACGACCGATTCATGGAGCGAGCTCTCGACCGGATCCGATTGATCACACAGGGCAATCCGCTCGACCCGGCCACCATGATCGGACCTCAGGTCTCGAGCCAGCAGATCGAGAAGATTGCTTCCTATGTTGACATTGGCCGTCAAGAAGGCGCCGAGTGCCTGATCGGGGGGCAGCGCACCCAAGTTGGCGGCGACCTCGATGGGGGCTACTACTTCGAGCCGACGGTGTTGAAGGGCCACAACAAGATGCGGGTGTTCCAAGAGGAGATCTTCGGTCCTGTTCTCGCCGTCACGACGTTCAGAGACGAGGCGGACGCGGTGGCCATCGCCAATGACACCCTCTACGGCTTAGGCGCCGGTGTGTGGACTCGCAACGGCAATCTCGCCTATCGGATGGGCCGGGCTATCAAAGCGGGACGGGTGTGGACCAACTGCTACCACCTCTATCCCGCCGGAGCGGCTTTTGGTGGCTACAAGATCTCGGGCGTCGGCCGGGAGAATCATCAGATGATGTTGGAGCACTACTCACAGACCAAGAACCTCCTGGTCAGCTACAGTACCCAGCCGCTCGGATTCTTCTGAGTGGCAAGTCGCTGAGCATGGAAGAGGACAGGACCGTGCCGCGGGTGATCGCCACCCCTGCCGCGCTCGAAGCGATCGTGCAACTGGTGGCCAAACGGGGACCGATCATGTTCTTCCAGTCAGGTGGGTGCTGCGATGGGAGCCTTCCGATGTGCTTCGAAGACGGGGAGTTCGTGATCGGTGACCATGACGTGCTGCTAGGCGCAGTGGGCGATTGCCCCTTCTACATCGACGGGCGCCAATATGACGTGTGGAAGCACACCCAACTCATCGTCGATGTGGGCGAAGGAGCCCCGGAGGGCTTCTCGCTCCCAGCTGGCGATGACCAGCACTTCAGTATCAGGTCCCGGGTGTTCGGGTCGGACGAACTGGCCGCCTTGGGGGACTGATCTTCAAGATCTGTCGCATCGGTGGGTCAGCTGAGCAGAGGGACATTACGCCCGACCCGCCTACCGCAGGCGAGCCACCCCGCAATCGGCTGGCCAACAGGCCCGCAAGAGGCCGGAGGTCCTCGCTGTCCCGAAGAGCTGCCCGCATACCTGTGGACTATCCCTCCCAGAGTTCCGCCTTCCCAGGCGACGCCGAAGGCGGCGAGGACAGGGACGATCGAATCCGCAGCGACCTGGAATAGTCCCGGACGGAGTTGGAGCGTCTCATTGCCCGATGGGTCACATGAGGGCCATGCCGCCATGGCTCGACAGGTCCATGACCCGACACCCGCGCCGATACCGGCCCGGTGGGGCAGCCTCGAGCCGGTGTGGACGAGCACGACCACTTGCCCTCCTCGTCGGTCTTCGATCTTGCTCACCAGCATCTGGACCCAGAGCGTGGCATCGTCCTCACCAGTGGTCCCTTCTTGCCGCCGGCGAAGTCATCCCACGGTCAGGCGACCTGCCACTTCGAGGAGCGTCGACGGCACCTGACGTGCGCCCGCGGCCACGTCATCGAGTGATACAAGTTCGACTTCTTCATCAACGACGGAGACCATCGTTCCGAATGCCTTGGAATGGACCGCCTCGATTGCGGCGACGCCGAAGTTCGTCGCCAGCAGCCTGTCGTATGCCGTTGGCGTGCCGCCGCGCTGGATGTGTCCGAGGACGGTCAACCGGGTCTCGTAGCCTGTGCGCTCGGCGAGGCCTGTCGAGACCATCGTTCCCGCCGATCCCTCGGACGAGCCGTTCGGGCCCTGGAACAGAGCCCCCTCCGCCACGACCACGATGGAGGAAGAGGATCCTGCGTCGTGACGTCGTTGGATGGCCTTCGCCAGCTCATCGAGATCGGTCGGTTTTTCGGGAAGACAGATCGCATCCGCGCCGGCTGCGATTCCGGCACAGACTGCCAGCCATCCGGTCGTCCGGCCCATCACCTCAACAACCATCAGTTGGTCGTGGCTCTCACCGGTGGTCTGCACCCTGTCAATGGCCTCTGCGGCCGTCGCCATGGCGGTGTCGAAGCCGATGCATCGTTTCGTTCCCGACACGTCATTGTCAATGGTCTTTGGGATCCCGACGATCGACACGCCGGCATCAGCGAGCCGTTTCGCGGAGCCAAGAGTCCCGTCCCCGCCCAGGACAATGAGGGCATGGAGCCCGGCCTGTTCGACGGTCGCAAGCACCGCTCGTGTGCCGCCCTCATGCTCGTCAGGATGGTATCGGGCGGTACCAAGGATGGTACCTCCGCGTTGCAGAATGCCTTTCGTTTCGGCCGTCGTCAGCGGTGAAGCGGCTCCGTCCACGACACCTCGCCAACCGTGGTGAAACCCAATGATGTCGTCGTTGGCGGATGCCGCGACCCGCACGACGGCACGGATTGCGGCATTCAGTCCTGGGCAGTCACCGCCGCCCGTCAATACACCGATCCGCACAGCACCTCCATCCGAAAGTCCTCTCCATAGGACGATTGCCGACGCGAGGCGAGCGCGCCAAGGGCAAAGGTCCCAAACACCGTCACAACTGGCGCCCCGACACTTGTTACTGATCGTCATGTTAGCCAGTCGGGCGAGTCGCGGACATGACGTGGGTACGAGCCCGACTTCCCGTGGGCCAAGGCGCATCCGGTAGTGGAAGTGGCCAGCTGTGCGAGATCCGTGGGCCGTCTGCTCAACCGTGGGCCGGTTGGTGCGCCCGAATGAGGCCGAGGGTCCCCGCTGCCTCGATGAGGTCCTCGCGTGCTCGGGGGTCGGCCACTCGCTCGATGATCAATCGGGCCTGCGCCTTCTCAGAGCGACCGAAGAGCTCGGCACAACCGTGCTCACTGACGATCGCCGAGTGTTGGAACGATGTGACCGGGCTGGTGAGGACCGGTAGCACCGACGAGGCATCGGTCTTGTCATGCCACGAGTGCAGGGCGACCACAGCGTGCCCACCCGGCGAGTGGAGGGCCCCGGTCACGAAGTCGGGCTGGCCGCCGAATCCGGAGTAAACGGCGCCTCGAACAAAGCTGGCATTCACCTGGGCGAACAGATCGATCTGCAGGGCCATGTTGATCTAGAGCATGGCCGGGTTTGCTGCGATGCGTACCGGATCGTTGATGATCTCGGTCCGGGTCATCCGCAGTCGGGGGTTGCGATGGGCCCATTCGTAGAGCTCGGGTGATCCGAAGAGGAACGATGCATTGACGGTTCGGCCGAGGTCGAGCGAGCCGGACTGCTCGAGGGCGAGTATGCCGTCGCTGATCATCTCGGACCAGACGCCGAGGTGCCGGCGGGAGACCAGTTCGCCGGCGGCCACATTGGGGATCTGTCCGATGCCGAGTTGCAGGGTTGCTCCATCATCGACGAAGTGAGCGATCTGCAGGCCGATCCTCTTCTCCGCTTCCTCGGTCCGGCGAGGCTCAGGGAACTTGAGGGGCTCGTCGACCTCGATAGCGAAGTCGATCCACTCTATCGGGAACTCCCCGTCACCGAAGGTGTAGGGCATGTTCGGATTCAACTGGGCCACGATCAGGCCCCCGCGGGCATGCACCCGCTCGATTGCCGCCGGCAAGATGTTGACCTCGATCCCAAGGGAGATCTTCCCTTCTCGGGGCATCGAGGTGTGGATCAGGACGGCGTCGACGGGCCGCAGGGAGTCGAACAGGCGCGGAACGAGCGACAGGCGCATTGGGACATAGTCCAGCGTCGGGTCGTGGCGCATGCCCGGCCCGACAAAGGGCGTTTCACTGATGAAGCCACGATGTCGGGGCCAATCGGACTGGGCATTGAGGGCGAACACCCGGCACCGGTCAAGGGCGGCCTCAAGTGCATGCACGAGCACCATGGGGGTGGCGAAATTCCCTGACACGACGATGCGCGGCTCGGGCCCCGGGAGGCTGCCGAGCTGGGCTACGAGGCCTTCAACCGAGACAATCCGCATGCAGTCAGGCTGCCGACCGGCTCGCCGATCCGTGCCCTAACCCGTCGAAGACGATGTCGGCCATCCCGAAGCCGGGCTCGACCAGGCGCCTGCCGTATCGGTCGACGGGAATGCGTTGCACCATGAGGGAATGGTAGACGCCTACTGCGCGGATGTCACCGGCCAACTGAGCCCCGATGATCTTGTCGTCGCGCAAGTAGACGGCGCGCAGGTCGGCACCCTCCTGCCATCGCAGGACTTCATCGGGTGACTCGATGGTGCCCATGGCCACGATGGGTACGCCAAGGTGTTTGAGGCTGTTCATTGACTCCGCTCCGTCGTAGCGGAGGTCGGCCCCGAGCAGGTTGGCCGCGGCGATCGGAGCCTGGGTCACGGCGTTGGGGAAGATGGCGTGGACGTAACGCTCGCCGGTGAGCCGGTCAGCTGCTTCGGCCACATCACCGGCTGCAACGATCCCGGTCACCGAGGTAGCCAGTCGCGTGTCGACGTGAATTCCCCAACCGGTCTCGACCCCTGAGCCGCTGAGGAATTCGGTGTGAGGCTTGACTCCGGTCGCCGCCACGATGAGATCAGCTTCGAGGAGCCTGCCATCGGCCAGCCGGACGCCGGTGGCCGATGGGTCACCCACGATGGCGTCGGCTTCGACCCCGAGTCGCAGCGTCACGCCCCGGGAGGTGAGCGCCGCCTCAGCGACCTTCGAGCTGACCGGGTCGAGCACCCTCGGCATCACCCAGTCGCGGCGACCGATCACCGTGACGTCCACGCCCAGGTCGGCCAGGAGAAGCGAGAGTTCGATGCCGATGAACCCGTTGCCCACGATGAGGGCGCTCGTGGCCTCGCCCCGGCGGACCCGACCGATGAGCTCGGTCGCCGTACGGAGGGACTTGAAGTCGAGGACCCCGGGAAGGTCGGCGCCCGCGAGAGGTGCGTGGAGCCGGCTCCCCGACGCCACCACCAGACCCTCGTAGCCAATCCGCTGCCCGTCGGCGAGCACCACCTCGCGGCTGTCGGTGTCAATGCCCTCTACCCGTGCGCCGCGCCGCTCATCGATCCCGAGGCGGTCTGCCACGTCCTGGCCCTTCCAGTAGAGGGGCATCTCGCGGCCGGTGAGGAAATGGTCAGCCATCGCCGGAGGCGAGTACGGAGCGAACGGCTCGGTGGTCAGTGCCACCACGGACCCCGACGGGTCAAGGCGGCGGAGGGTCTCGGCCGCGGTGATGCCCGCCGGACCGGTCCCGATGACGATGGCCCGCATCAGGCCACCGAACCCGCCGGGTGGAGGCGGGTTGCCACCACCTCGGTCGACAGCCTGACCATGGCGTCAACGAGCGGCGACCCTTCGAGCAGCTGGTCGACGGCCGGTTCGCATTGGAGCACCGATTCGTCGAACGGGAGGGCGGTGACCGACGCGAACGAGAACCCCCCCAGGCGTTCGATGTGGGACAGCACGCGAACGATGTCGCCGTCCGACCTGGTCCGGTTGACGGCCAGGTGGAGCGAGCTGATTCCCAACTCGGCCGCCATCTGGGCCGACTCAACGCCCACCTGCACCGCGTTGAACGTCGGCTCGACCACCACGATGGCGGTGTCGAACCCCCGCGCCAGTGAGCGTCCGAAGTGCTCCACACCGGCATGGGTGTCCATGACCACCACGTCCTCGTGGTGCAGATGCATTTCGGCCACGGCCGCCGAGATCAACGCGGTCTCGGGGCAGAGGCAACCACCGCCGGCCCGGCGCACGCCGCCCATCACAACCAGACGCACCCCGTCGGGCGCCGGCACGGAAAACCGGTTCACCAGGTCCGAGGTGTCGGGGTTGAGTCGGAGCATCCCGCCCGCCCCCTCACCTGGCCGGGCCCCGGTCTTCTCCTCCACGTAGTCGGCGTCATCGGCCACGGGGACGATGGCTCCAGCTGCCTGCAGGTCCATGCCGATCGTCGCCGCCAGGTTTCGCTGCTCGTCGGCGTCGACCGCCATCACGCTGAACCCCTGACGGGCCAACATGCGGGCCAGCAGCGCGGTCAACGTCGACTTGCCGACCCCGCCCTTGCCGACTACGACGATGCGGGTTCCCTCGCCGTGGGCCCGTTCTTTGTGGCGTCCGACGGACGACCCATGGCCCCCGCAGGTCTCGCACATCGTTCTCAGGTCGCCGATCCGGTGCCGACGGGAACGCCGGCTGCCGGCTCGGTAGCGCTCGCCGTCTCGATCTCGACGAACGGCAGGCCCAGACCACGGCGCTTCGTTTCGATGTGGCGTCGGATCCACAGCGCGGCTTCCGCGGGGTCCGGCTCGACCACGAACTTGGCTCCGACCACATCGTCGAGGCCGCCGGCCAACAGGTCGACGACGTGGGGGCTGCCGAAGATCGCGGGCTGGACTCCGAGCACGGTGGTGATGCCCGAGGCCACCACATAGGACCCGATGGCTACCGCCTTCTCCGAGTACCACTCGGGGGCAGCCCCGGCCAAAGGCAGCTGGTCAATGTCGACGCCGAGGAAGTCGGCCAGCACCGCGGCCAGCGCCATGACCCGGCTATTGTCCACACAACTCCCCATGTGCAGGACCGGTGGGATGCCCAACGCCTCACAGACCGATCGCAGCCCGGGCCCGGCCATGGCGGCTGCCTCGGGGAGCATCTGGCCAGCCTTGCCATTGGCCACCGCTGCACAACCGGTGACAAGTACGAGAATGTCGTTCTCGATGAGTCGTCGGGTGAGCTCGATGTGCTCGAGGTCCTGGGGAAGCTTCGGGTTGTTGCAACCGACGACCGCGACCGCACCCCGGATGGTTCCGGCGGCGATGGCGTCGACGAGCGGCTTGGGAGTGCCCCCGAGCGCACCGAGGATCGCCTCCACCGAAAACCCGCCCATCATGCGGACCGGCTTGGTGGGGATCCGGACCCGGTCGTGGTTGCGATCGGGATAGGCCTCAATGGCCATGCGGACGATCCGGTGGGCGATCTCGGCGCCACGCTTGGGGTCGAACGACACGTGGGTGGCCCCGGTGAACTTGGCCTTGTCCGAGGTCGAGATGATCTTCGTGTGGTAGCACTTCGCCACGTCAACGATCGAGGGCATGATGCACTGGTAGTCGACGACCATTGCCTCGAGGGCGCCGGTGATGAGGACCAGCTCCTGCATGAGATGGTTGCCGGCCATGGGCACACCACGTCGCATCAGCAGCTCGTTGCCGGTGCAGCACAGCCCGACCACGTTGATGCCGGTCGCACCGAGCGAGCGGGCCAGCTCGACCAGCTCGGGGTCCTGGGCGGCGGCCACGACGACGTCGGACAACATCGGGTTGTGCCCGTGCATGGCGATGTTGACCTGGTCGGTCCGGAGCACGCCCAGATTGACCTCGGACGTCACGGGAGTCGGAGTGCCGAACATGACATCGGACAACTCGGTAGCGATCATCGATCCGCCCCAACCGTCCGAAAGCCCGGTTCGCAATGCATGCAACAGGGTGTTCACGTAGTCGTTGTCGACTCCCATGTGGGTCCGATGCAGCATCTCGACGTTTTCGCGGTCGATACCCCGTGGAGTGATCCCCAAGGAGTCCCACTTGGCCCGTCGCACCTCGGGGACGCGCCCGACAAAGGACAGCGACCCCCGTCGGGTGCCGTAGTCTTCGAGCAGGATGTCGGCCAGATCCGCACCCACGTCCTCGACGGTGCGTCCCTCGGTAGCCACACCCACCTCTGCGGCCAGGCGGCGGAGCTTCTCCTCGTCGGCAATTTGGTAGCCGGTGGCCTCACCGTGAGTCAGGGAGCTGAACGTCTCGAGGATGTCTCGGCCATGGTCGGAGTGCGACGACGAGCCGGCGGCGATCGTCCGACCCAGATTGCGGGCCACGATCACGTCGGCATCGGCACCGCAGACGCCCTTTTGGGGGCCCTCGCCGAACGGGTCGATGCGGCACGGGCCCATGGCGCAGTTGCGACAGCTCAGCCCGAGGGCGCAGTACCCGCACTGGGGCTGCTGGGCCGCGAGCCGATCCCATACTGTCTCGATGCCCTCGCGCTGTGCGATATCGATCATCGCCTGGGCATCCTCGTTGATGGTCAGGCGCCGTGACCGGCCGTTCATGTTGGTCCCACTCATTGTGGCTCTCCCTTGCTCTCGTCTCTACCCGAGGGGCTACTCCCGGCATGACCATTGCCCTGGATCGCGCCGTCCGAGACATGCCGTTCGGCAACCCAGTCAGCAGCGGCAGCAGCAGCGACTTGGATCGCCCCGCCCCATGCGCGCCAGCCTGCGAGGGGGTCACCATCGGGCAGCCCGGTGGGTGTCGCTCCCGCGGCCGCGAGGACCGCACCGGTCTCGCGGAGCCGACCTGCGGTCATCAGCTCGTTCAGCTCGCCGAACACCAGAGCGTCGACCTTGCAAACCTCCGCACACACCGGTGTCTCGCCCCGTCGCATTCGGTCGACGCATCCGTCGCACTTCACAGCCACCGCGATGTCGGGTCCCGGGCCATCGGCCAATGGATGGAACGTGAGAACGTCGAAGGGACACACCACCGCACACATCGCGCAGCCGATGCACCGCTTCGGTTCGACCAACACCAGTCCGTGCTCATCATCGCGGGTGATGGCCCCGGTCGGGCAGACCTGCAGACATGGTGCCGGATCGCAGTGGCGACACCGGTTGGGGAAGGCGAAGGTGGGTACCGGGCCCGCCTCGACATGGACGCGCTTGCGCGGAACCGGTGTCTCGAGAAAGGCAACGGTCTCGTCCTGGCTGGACGAGTGCTCGACCGCGCACGCCAATTCGCACTGGAGGCAACCGATGCACCGCTCGGGATTCACGAACACAGTCCGCACGATGTGGCTCCTTCCCTGTCCGTCGGGCGCCGGGTCGCCCACTCCTTGCTTCAAGTCTCCGGCGATGGCTCGCCGGCCACTAGGGCCGAAAGTCACCGCGTGCCGTTTGACGGGAGATCACCATGTCGGCCCCGTTCAAGGACCTCGGAGGGCGGGAGTCAGGCTCCGCACACCTCCGCGGGTCCAGGCGTCGGAAGGGCGTTGACCGCGGCCAGGTTCATCGCCGTGCACCGCTGCAGCCAGCCCAGCCCTGTCGGTGACAGTCGGTCGCACACCCAGTCCCAGTGGAGCGAGACGGCGTCACCGGGAATCACCACCGGCGCCAGCCCGACGCCGTCGAGGCTAAGGCGCGCCACCTCGATGCACTCGGGGCCGAGAACGAGGCGGGAACCTTCGAAGGCCAGGGTGCGGTTCCGCACGGTGACCAGGTCACCGGAGACGGTCTCGACCCGGCCCCAACGGATCCGGCAGCGGTCCAGCACGGTGAGCGGCGCGCCCTCCATTCCAGCGCGGAGAAGCCCCAACCACGGGTAGACGGCAAAGACGTGGAAGCTGTGATGGCTGACCCCGCCCAGGGGGGCGGCTGCGGCCATCGAGCTGAAGTGGGACCCGGCCCGCCGCTCGAAGCGGTCTCCGAGCGATGCCACCAGCGCCGGGGTGGGCACTCGTTCGAGCAAGCGGTTGCCCACCCAATAGGCCTCGACCACCCGGGCATCGAGCGGGTCGGCGATGCCGTTGCTGCCGGCGATCAGCTCGAGATAGGGCCACGCTCCGGCAAACTGGGAGGCGAGGTGGGAGAGCGCCGGCAGGTCGGCCCCCTCGGCGGCCGTCCCGAGCAGGGCGCCGGGGTCGGCCGGACCGCAGTAGCCGAGCTCGTTCGGAGGGTAGGCATAGCGGGCGAATAGCAGAGGTCCAGGTGTCGCCGTTGCCCGTGACGTGGCCCCGGTGGCCCCGGCGGCCCCGGTGGCCCCGGCGGCCTCGCTGCTCACGCTGACACGCGTCGGGGGACGCGCCATACAACGACCGCCGTGCCCGCTGCGATAAGGGCGAGACCCACGAGCTGAGGTGCCAGGGACTGGATGCCGGCAGCCGATTGGAGTAGCGCGGTCACCAGTGCGCTGGCCACCAGCACCGAGGTGACATCGACGGCCCGGGCCCTCGAGAGGGCGGTCATCCATGTCCCGACGTAGCCGGCCAGGAGCAGACCGGTGAGCAGGACCCAGCCGACCGGACCGACGCCCAGTGACAGCAGCGCCCCGAGTGCCCCGGTGGCCGCCAGGTAGACGAGGAGCGTCGCCGAACCGACGCCCATGCGGACGAGCGACAGTGTCGCCGGTGCGACATCGGCCATCAGGCGCCTGGCCATGATCACCTCCACGGCCCACAGGACCGTCGCCGCCATCACCAGCACGTCGCCGGATCCGGCGTCGAAGTGCCCGTTCGACAAGGACAGCGCAACCTCGCCCCCGATGAGCAGGGCGATGGCACCCATGTTCCAGCCGGTGACCCGTTCGTGAAGGAAGGGCACGCCCAGCACGGCGACCCAGATGACCAGGGTGTCCCGGCCCAGGGCGGCCGGCGTGGCCGCGGTCCGGGCCAAACCGTTGAAGAACAACACGAAGGCAAGTCCGCCGCCCACCACACCGACATAGCCGAGCCCGATCCACTGGAGCAGGCCCGGCCGGGCGCCGGTGCCGGACTTGGAGACAGGGGTTCGGTGTGGCGCGTCGATCCAACGGGCGGCCGCAGTTCCCGAACTCCTTCGGCGCCACGCGCCCGCCAGCAGCGCCCCAATGGCCAACGCCGCGAAGGCGACCAGGTTCTTGGCCGTCGTGTACACCGAGGGCGAGGGGACCGCGTGCACGCCGTAGCTGTTCACGAACACCGATACTCCGCTGATCACTGCAGTGATCCCCGCTACCGCGACGCCCCCGAGGCCGGCCCCCGCCGATGTGGCCGGCTCGTCGCTCACCGGCCGGCCCCCATGTGCACTGGGACGTCGATTCCGCCGGATCGCAGTTCGGCGACCACCGACTCGGCCTCGCTCTCGTCGACCCGGTCGATGGCATACCCGCTGTGGACGACCAGCCAGTCGCCGGGTTCAGGCTCCGGCGGTTCCAGGGCGAGCAGCGATACCCGGTGTCGGTTCCCGTCGACATCCTCAACCAGGACGGCGCCGGGTTCTGCCGGGGCCACTACACGGTGCAATCGGCTTGTGCACATCATTCGACCTCCTCGATCAGTTTCATCACATGACGGGCCGCGTGGGGCACGGCCCGGTCGACCGCCGGGCTCAGGCCCGTGCCTTGGCCGAAGTCGTCCCCCTCTATGCCCACCACCACCACCCGCTTCGGAGCGTTGCCTACCGCCCGGGCCAGTCGGAGCACTCCGGCCAGTCCGATCCCGTGGGTGCTGGTGGTCCCTGCTGGAACGCCACCCGACTCCCCCTCGGGTGCAGTACCCACCTCGATCAGCTGAACGGTGCCCGGCTCGGCTCCGGAGTGCACGGCATCGATCACGACGGCCAATTCGGCTCCGTCCCAGAGGCCGAGGAGGTCGAGGGGGTCGGCGATCGGCCCGAGGTTGGCCACACCGTCGAAGAGCTCGGCGACTCGATCGGCAACGGCAGGGCCTGCGCCGTCGTCGCGGCGGTACTCACTCCCCATCCCGACCACCACCACCCGTAGCGCGGGCGACGTCCCGTCGTGCTCGTTCACTGCCGGACCACCGTGACGTCGAGGAAGTGGGCAGCGCACGAGATGCACGGGTCGTGATTGCGTACTGCCTGTTCGCACCGCCAGGTGAGCTCGTCGTCAGGAAGTTCGAGAGCTGCCTGGGCCACTCGGCGGAGGTCGGATTCGATGGTGATCTGGTTCTGCGAGGTGGGGGGCACGATACGGGCCGTTCGAATCAGACCGTTGCCATCGAGTTCGTAGCGGTGGAACAGCAGGCCTCGTGGAGCTTCGGTGGCGCCGGTACCGACTCCGGCCCTCGGCTGCACGAATGCCGCGGGTGGGTCGGGGGGCTCATAGGCGGCAATCAACCTGAGCGCCTCGTGGCAGGCGAAGACCAGCTCCACCGCTCGCACGATGATGCTCCGGAACGGGTTCGTGCAGATCGTTCCGAGACCGGCACCTTCCGCTGCTTGGCGGGCTGGTTCGGGAAGTTCGGACGAGTTCAGCGCATAACGGGCCAGCGGTCCGGTGAGGTAGTCGAGCCGGCCCCCGATCCGGGCGTGGAGCGCGGTGGACCTGGCCACATGCTCCTCGATGACCATGTCGGCAAAGCCGGCTGGGCTGGTGTCGAGTCCGTCGGATGAAGCGACCCGGTCGGACTCGATCGGATACCGACCGGGGCTGCTCAGGGCGACGAAACGGTAGTCACCTTCGACATCGGGGAAGTCGAAGCCCCCCACCCACGCGACGGTGGCTACCGCGGCGTCAAGCGCCCTCCGTAGTGGTTCAACCAGTGCGCCCACCTCAGCCACCGTGGGGGCTCGGTAGAAGCCTCCGACCCGCACATTGACCGGGTGGATGGCCCTCCCTCCGACGGTCTCCATGATCAGGTTGCCGGTTCGTTTGAGTGCCAGCCCGCGCTCGACGGCGGCCCGGTCCCGCTCCGCCAGTTCGACCGCGTCGGCGCAGCCGAGGAAGTCGGGGGCGTGCAGCAGGTAGATGTGGAGGGCGTGGCTCTGGATCCACTCGCCACAGTAGAGAAGGCGGCGCAGCGCAGTGATTCGTTCGTCGACAGTGATGCCACAAGCGTCCTCTACGGCGGCGCAGGCGCTCATCTGGTAGGCCACCGGGCAGATCCCGCAGATCCGCGCCGTGATGTCCGGCGCCTCGCTCGCCAGCCTCCCTTCGAGCAGCGCCTCGAAGAAGCGGGGCGGCTCGAAAATGGAGAGGGCAACATCCTGCACGACGCCATCACGTACCTCGACTCGGAGCGAGCCCTCACCCTCCACCCGGGACAGGCCTTCAACTGCCACGGTGCGGTGCGCGCCCGATCCATGGGTCACGTGGACTCCTCCTCCTGCTCGTTCAATCCTGTCTCACTCGACGCTGCCAGGGCGGTCGCCTGGTTGCCGAAGACCGGGTTACCCACATAGAAGGTGGCGAACAATCGGGAGGCATCGACAGGTGCCATGCCCTCGCTGAGCAGGCGCCCGGCCAGAGCCTCGGGGTTGGCCCCTTCTGAGGGCCCGAAGCACCCGTAGCAACCGCGGCCGATCGATGGGCAGAGTGCACCGCAGCCGGCTCGGGTGACCGGGCCGAGGCAGGCGGTCCCTTTCGAGACGAGCAGGCAGACGGTGCCGCGGCCCTTGCACTGTTGGCACACGGTGTAGCCGGGGATGACCGGTCGGCGACCCACCAACTCGGCCGCGATCACCTCGAGTAGCTGGCGGCGGTCGATCGGGCAGCCCTGAAGCTCGAGGTCGACGGCCACATGGCCTGAGATCGGTGTCGAGGTGTCGAGCGAAGACACAAACTCGGGGTGTGGGTAGACCGTGCTGGCGTACGCACCATCTTCGGCGAAATTGCGCAGCGCCTGGATGCCCCCGGCAGTGGCACATGCGCCGATGGTGATGAGGCGGCGCGAGGACCGGCGGACCTCTCGGATCCGCTCGGCGTCTGCCTCAGTGGTGATCGACCCCTCGACGAGCGACACGTCATAGGGCCCTTCGACGTGGGCCCGGGACATCTCGGTGAAGTGGGCGATCGTGACGGCGCCGGTGATCGCCAGCAGTTCGTCCTCGCAGTCGAGGAGGCTCAACTGGCAGCCATCGCAGGATGCGAACTTCCAGACGGCCAGGGTAGGTCGGGTGTCCGTCACCGCTGGCGCTCCATGAACAGCCTGTCGGCCGTGCCCCCGAAGGGGACGATGGGACCGTCGCGGCAGACGAGGAGGGGTCCCAGCTGGCAGTGGCCGCAGAGCCCGATCGCGCACTGCATGTTCCGTTCGAGTGAGACCCGTATCCGCAGCGGATCGACCCCCCGGTCGGCCAGAGCACGGGCTGCGAAGCGCATCATGATCTCGGGCCCACAGGTCAAGGCCGCCGATCGGTCCGGATCGAACGGTGCCCCATCGAGGAGGGAGGTGACCACGCCGACCGGGCCCTCCCACCCCGGTGCGCCCACGTCGACGGTTACGGTCACATGGGCACCGGATCGGCGCCATTCCTCTAGGTCCTCGGCGAAGAGGATCTGTCCGGGCGAACGCGCTCCCACCACGACGAACACCTCTCCCCGTCCGGCCCGCCGCCTTTCGACCAGGTCCCGCACGGCGCCGCGCAGCGGGGCGAGACCGATTCCCCCGGCAACCACCACCACGTCGGCGCCATCCTCGAGTTCGTCGATGCCCCAGTTGGTCCCGAACGGCCCACGTACGCCCACGGTTGCGCCGATCGGCGCTATGCACAGCGCATGGGTCACCGCCCCCACGTCGCGAATGGAGTGCTCGATCGGGCCCGGGGCCCCAGGAGCACTGGAGATCGAGATGGCAACCTCGCCAACCCCGAACGCGGTGATCATGTTGAACTGGCCATGGGCGAATGCCGATGACGTCCGCCCGCTGGGAGACTCGAGGGCCAGGGTGACCACGTCGCCGACCTCGACCCGCCGCCCCACGATGCGGTAGAGCTCGGGGGTGAGCGGGCTGAGCAGTGTCGCCGGCTCCGATGACGATTCAGTGCGGGTGGTCATCACCAAGGCCGTAGAGGTCGAGGAGTCGGACACGGGTCGCCTGCAGCCGCTCGAGGAGCATCGACGACAGCCGCTCGAGGAGCGCGTAGCCGATCACCGGGTTTTGGCCGAGCTGGGTCCGGAGGCACTCGCTGTCGATGGCGAGCGTCGTCACCGGCTCGAGGGCACGGGCGTCGAAGTGCCAGCGGAACGGGGGCGAGACCCACGACAACCCGACCACGTGACCAGATTCGACGGTCTCGATGACGAGGCTTCCCTGTGCCGGTCGGTGGATCTCGATGGCCACCCGTCCCTGCTCGACCAGGTGGAGTGTGTCGGCCGGTGCGCCTTCGCTCAGCAGGAGTTCGCCGGTCTCGAAGTTCACACGTCTCACACAGCCTGCCACGAGCGTCGTGGTGCCCTCGGGGAGCCCGGCAAGGAAGCGATGGGCGCCGAGTGCCTCTTCCAACGACTCGGTCACGATGTCCGGCCCTCCCCGGCTGCCACTGCACCGTCGGTCGCCCGGATAGCCGCCGCCTCCTCGGTGAGATCGATACTGACTGGGCACCAGGCGATGCAACGACCACAGCCCACGCAACCCGACTCGCCGAACTGGTCCCACCAGGTCGAAAGCTTGTGGGTGAGCCACTGGCGGTAGCGGGATGCCGTGGTCGGTCGCACCGGCCCGCCGTGCAGATACGAGTGCTCCAGGTCAAAACAGGACGCCCAACGGCGCTGTCGTTCGACGGCGCCGGAAATGTCGCTCACGTCCTTGATGTCACTGCAGAAGCAGGTCGGGCAGACAAGCGTGCAGTTCCCACAGGACAGACAACGTTCGGCGACTTCTTCCCAGCGGGGGTGCTCGAGGTTGCGAGCAAGGAGGCCGGGCAGCCCCTCAGTGTCGAGGGAGCGGCCCATCTGGGCCTCGGCACGAGCCAGGACTGCTTGGCGTGCTGACCGGTCATCAGTGGTCACAGGCCGGTGAGAGACCTGGGCGAGTACCTCAGCCCCGGCCGCAGACCCGACCTGCGCGTAGAACCGGTGCTCGCTTTCGACCAGCTCGGTCAGTGCCAGGTCGTAGCCGGTGCCGGCGGACGGGCCGGTGCCCATGGATGTGCAGAAGCAGGTGCCAGCGGGTGTCCCGCACTCGGCTACCAGCACAAAAGCATCGTCGCGCCGTGCTGCATATCGATTGTCAGGCACATCGCCACCCCGGAGAACCCGGTCGAGTACTTCGAGCGCGGTCAATTCGCAAGGACGCGCCCCAATGATGGCGATCGGTCCTGCGGGTTCATCGGGTTCGGTGAGCGTCACCTGGCCGTCGGAGGTGGAGGTCCGCCACACCACTTCTTCCGGAGAGAAGAACTCCGACTTCCACGAGGCCGGGCCGACGGCCCAACGGAAGAGCTCGGGGCTTTGGTTCTGTTCCAGTCGGTACCGGCCGGGCTCCTGGTGGTCACGCCAGCCCAGGGGCAGGTCACCTGACCAGGCCACCTCACCGAGCACGATGGCCCCGTTGCGCGCAACCGGGCCCATCGTCCTGAAGCCCGTTGATCGAAGCCCCGCGATGAGCGCATCGAGACCACCACGGTCGATCACCGCCTCGTCGCCAACGTCCATGACCTCACCCTAAGAGCACAAGAGAAGCTTGGGAAGGGTCCAATGGCCCCACTCGGAACTCGTCGGAATACCTTTAACGACAGCCCGGCGTATTCACTTCCGGTCGCGCAGCACCAATACTGGGCAATGGGCATTGGTGACGCAGTGCTCGCTCACCGAGCCCAGAAGCATGCCGGCAAACCCGCCGTGACCGCGACTGCCGACGACGAGCAGATCCGCTCCCTGGGACGCCTTCACCAGCAAGGGGGCAGGATGACCCTCGATGACGGTCGCCTGGATGGAGACGCTGGGATGTGCTTCACGGACCGGTTCGAGAACCTGGTCGAGCAGGGTCTCGCTGTCGTGTCCCGGATCGTAATCGGAGGGGATCGGGAGAGACCATCCGTAGTTGGTCGGCCATTCCCATGTCATCAGGACCTCGAGGATGGCTCCAGTGAGCTCTGCCTGGTGGGCAGCCCACTCTGCGACAGCCATCGAGGTCGGCGAACCGTCGATGCCAACGACGATTCGGTGGGTGGCTGCTGCTTGGGTGCTCGTCACGGCTGTCTCCTCTGAAGACTCGATCGTGCTGGGCCCGGGCCGGATCTCGGTCTCGGTCCCGCTGGTTTCGGCTGAAACGGTGTCGTGTTTGTGCTGGCCGACGATGACCACGGGGCATCGTGCGCGATGTACGCACTGTCGACTGACAGAGCCGAGCAACATGCCGCCGAATCAGCCACGGCCCGCGAACCCGCGACGAGGAGATCTGCTTCGGTATTCTCCCCAACGAGGGCAACGTCCGGCGAACCCTGGTAGGTCTTGTCCGCGATGCTGATTCCCGGTGCGATCCGCTCCGCCCCCGCGGCAGCCTCGTCGATGACCTTTTGCATGGCCTGTTTCGCTTCACTCGGGGTCACGAAGACGTAGCCCGAGCCAAATGCGGTGACGATCTCGAGGACGCCACCAGTTCGCTGGGACTGGGCGGCCGCCCAGTCCCAGGCTGCGTTGGCGTTCTTCGACCCGTGGACACCGATCACGATCCGGTGTGTGGCGCTGGCTGCTCTCCTGCTCATACTCGGTGTGACTGCCACGGTTCCTACGCCTCCTCGCGTGTCACTGCTTCTCCACATGCAAGGCGACTGACCATCGCCTCCCTTCTTCCACGGTAGATCATCAGGCATGATCGATCTCATCAGCCGTCGGGTCCACGATGGTGCCCCTTGTACCTTTCGTTAGCTCGACCGCATCTTCGAGCCGACCGATCATCGCCCTGTTCCCTGTTGCCTCCACAAATCAACACGCGGCTTCGACCTTGGGTCCCATTGAGCCGGCGGGGAAGGGCTGTGCCCGGAGGGCTTCTGAGCTGATATGGCGGATTGAACGCGGGTGTTCCGTGCCAAAGCCGAGCTCGAAGTTGGCCACGTCGGTCAGAAGCAGGAAGGGCGTCGGCGTTCAGCTCCCTGGCCAGCAGTGCCGCCGTCAGGTCCTTATCAATGACCGCCTCGACTCCGTGTAGTTGACCGTCTGCACCACGACAGACCGGTACGCCGCCCCCACCGGCACAGATGACAAGGGCACCATCGGCCAAAAGCACCCGGATAGTAGACATCTCGACCGGTGATTGTGGCTCGGGAAAGGCCACCACTCGCCTCCGGGGGCCGAGGCAAGACCAGCCGGTGCAAGCGGGGCCGCGCCGTGCCCGGCGAGCTGGCGGCTGACCGCGGGTGAGAGGACCGGTGTGGGCGTGCCATCGGAAGCCACGTGCCAGATGGGGCCGGACAAGGAGTCCGAGACCCAGGCGGTGTCGTCGATGTCGACCGTGATCCGGCCAGGATGCCCGCGAAACAAGAACATCGCGTCTGCGCAGTCGACCATCGACGGCTCGGAGGCAGCCGCAGAACGCAGCATGGTCGCCGGGCGACTCGATTCGGCAACGCGTGGCATGTCCGTCCTCTCAGTTCCTCGCCCGGTGACTCAGGCAGCGGGGTCGTACAGGGCGACGTGTTCGTCTCGGGCCTGGAGCACGAGGAGGGCCAGCAGCTCCTCAGTGCGTGTCCGGCACAGCTCGGATGTCGACGTGCAACCGGCAGCAGCCTCGGCGGCAAGCTCGGCGGCCAGGGAGAGGAGGCGCTCCTGGCCACGTCCGAGGATGCGGACCAGCGCTGGGGAGAGTGCGCCCATAGTGACGTCCTCGTCGCGCACATGGGTCGCCAGTGCATCGAAGAGGTGCAGCGCTGCCTGCTCCAGGCGTTGCGGATCGTCGTCGTCAGCGGCGGCATGGACCTTGCGCGCCAGAGTCAGCAGGGCCTCAAGGGAGGTGCACACCATGCTCGCCTGTCCAGCGCTCTGGACACAGGCGAACCTGGGAGTGACGCGGGCCCCGGGCGGGTTGGGATGCATCAGCCATGGCTCAAGCCTCCTCGGCGGCCGTCGCGGCCATCACCCTTGCTGTATGACGGCTCTGCGTGACGTCGGCCCCGATGGCTCGACCGAACTTGTCGATGAACGCTTCTGCCGTCGACTGCCCGATGAAGCGGTCCATCGCCAGGTTGCCGAGTGGCGCCCCGATCATTCGAGTGGCAACGACCGCACGGGTGGGGGGCGCCGCCACGCTGCCGGCTGCAGGCGGCTTCGCGGTCGTGACTGCAGGCCTCATCAGCGCCTCCTCTTCTCGTCTGCCATAAATATTTTACCATATATATCTAGTCATCACTAGTCATAACTAGATCTATTTTGCATGCGCAGGCATCGGGAGGCCGACCACGGGAGCGCCGTCGGCCCCGTTGGCGGCCAAGGCCTCCCACACTTCGGGAGGGTCCGCGGCCGGTTGGCGGTCGTCCGCTGAGGTCCAGATGCCAATGCGGCCCAGATCCTCGCCACGACCCTACGACGCCTGACGCCTGACGCCTGACGCCTGACGCCTGACGCCTGACGCCTGACGCCTGACGCCTGACGCCTGGTCCCGGAGCCGGCGTCGCGATCGGTGACCGCTGGCGGTCCAGGTCCTCGGGTGAGACAATGCCGACAATGCTCGCTGCGTTCTCCATCACCCCGCTGGGCACCGGCGAGTCTGTCGGCGACCTGGTCGCCG
>Ga0207926_1000212_pt1 | contig 30147 bp, 27 predicted proteins | sample NGESurdeep072012_8_FD_184454 | JGI IMG/M metagenome (GOLD analysis project Ga0207926, IMG submission 184454) | Arctic peat soil microbial communities from Barrow, Alaska - NGEE Surface sample 210-1 deep-072012 (SPAdes) | ecosystem: Environmental > Terrestrial > Soil > Wetlands > Peat ...
TATTCAGGGCCTGTGGCCGAAATCCCTGAGCACGAGGGCCGCGTGTCGGATTGGGCGTCCGAGAATGGCCCGCCACCTCGGACGTCACGCTCAGGCTCAAACATTCGGCCACAGACCCTGAGACCATCGCGTCGAGCGGGACCTGATCTACGAGTGCGTGCCCGGCGTCGAAGTGCGGCCCTCGATCAAGGCGATTCGAACGGCTCTGGCGTGAACCTGAAGGTGCCCGATCAGGGCACGCTCGATCTCGTCGGCAAGAGTCAGGCCGGGGAAACCGACGACCTCGCGCCCCAGGTCCTCATCGCCCAGGCGCTCGATGAAATGTGCCATGCGCTCCGTGTTGGCGCGGAGCGTGCGGAGGGTGTCCTCGCGGGTCCTCCTCGCGAGCCGCCGGGCTTGGCGGGCATTCACGGCGGCGCCCTGCTCGACGGTGCGGTATGCCTGGACCGGCAGTGGGCGACCCGCTGCGATGGCCCGCACGATCTCCCCGATGATCAGGTGGCCTTCGGCGATGTGCCCCACGACCACGCCGACCGACCGACCCTCCTGAGGGCAGTCTGCCGTCCAGTCGTGCTCGTCCATGCCGGTCACGAGCGCGATCAGGGCCTCGCTCTCCGCGCGGAACGCAGCGGCCAGCGCCTCGGCTCGTCTGCTGGCGACGACCATGCGCGAACTCTACGCCGCGTCAGTAGCCCGACGGGTAGGGGGCGGGAGAACTCGCCGCCACGACACCTCCTGCCCCGCCGCTCACGGAGACAAACACCGACGGTCCGCCGGCGAAGCCGAAGATGACGATCCCAGCGTTGCCAAGCGGAGGAGCGCACGGTGCCCCGGGTGGACAGAGGCCACCCCAGCGGAACTCCTCTCGGATGATCGGCGGGTGCCCCGGAGCCAGCACGGCGAGCGCCGCCGCGATAGCCGGGCCGCAGGTCAGGCTCGGCGGCGGCTGGAACTGCGATCCATCGCAGATGACCGCAGGCGATGCGACGGCCGAGGATGAGGGGGGCGGTGACGACGACGAGGATGGCGCCGCGCATCCCGCGACCACGATGGCGACCATCACGAGCGAGATCAGGAACCGCCTCATGGCCGCACCGACGGTCGGACAGCCCTGCCGGTTCCCGCGTGCTCGGGCGTCGCCGCGCTGGCCCGTAGTGAACGTCCTTCGTGCGGCGCGTGGGGCCCACGGACCGGACTTGCGCATGGTCTTCTGGTTCGAGACCATAGGCCAGTGCGAGAGTTCGTGCCCGCCCCGTTTGACCCGCCTGTGGGCCTCGATCACGTCGCGTTCCGCCTGCGGCCCCTCGGTGCCGAGCACAACCTCTCGGATTACGCCGCGTGGAGTTCGAGCATCGACCACATCCGCTCGACGCCAGGCTTCGCAGGCCACGGGTGGCCCCATCCGATGACGCTCGAAGAGAACCTGGGCGACCTCATCCGCCATGCGGGGGACTTCGCGGCGCGGAGGGGCTTCACCTACACGGTGCTCGCCCCGGATGAGGAGCACGGCACCGTGATCGGTTGCGTCTACATCTACCCGAGCGAACGCGCCGGGTACGACGCTCGCGTCCGGTCCTGGGTCCGGGCGGCCGACGCTCGTCTCGACGCGCACCTCTATCGGGCCGTGGCCGACTGGCTCGAAGCGGCCTGGCCGTTCGAGCGCGTGGACTACGCCGTCCGACCGGACGTGGCACCGCCCACCCCAGCCCGATATCCGAGCGCCCGGACTGAGCCGCCCGGTGGGATGGATGGGCACTCCTCCCGCCCCAACCAGCGCCTCCGCCACGCGTTCGTCAGCCGAGCAAGCGGGACTCCAGGCGACGGCTCGGGCGCGGGCTGACGGCCGAGGAGCTGGAGCGGGTGCTGTGGCATTACCCGGGGGATCTGCCAGAGCACCCGGATACGTCGCCGGATCACTTCACGACGGACGCCTCTTGCCCTGAGTGATAGGCGAGACCAGACTCGCCCCGCACGCGGAGGGCCTGGACACGCGGCCAACATCCCGGCCACTGTGACCGCGCCAAGCCACTGGGCGAGACCGACCCGCGAGGATGTGTCCCGAGGAGGTCACCGATGCCGATCGACGATTCCGCGGCAAGGCGGACGAGCGAGTTCTTTCGGTTACTCGACGCGAAGGACGAGGCTGGACTGCGAGCGCAGTGGGTCGACGACCCGCAGGCGACTGACGAGATCACCCGCGGTTGGTTGCGTGGGAGGATCCCCCTGGAGGATTACTTCCAGGACAACCTCCCGCACCTGTCGGATATCCATTCAACAATCGACACGCTCGATGTGCGCACATGGGGTGATGTCGAGGTCCAGACCTACGTGCTGCGCCAGACCTACGTCCTCGACGGCACCCGCGTTCAGATCGTCGCGCCCACGACGATGATCTGGCGGCGCGTGGCCGGCAGTTGGAAGGTCGCGTTGTTCCATTCGATTCCGCTTTCGGCGGCGTCGTAGGCTCCCGCTCCAACCCAGACGGGCGGCACGTTCACCGGGACCATCGGCCCCGCACCGGGCGCTCCGCTCCGCTACCCGATGGGACGCGCACCGGGCGACCGGGAGCCGTTCCCCTCGGTGGGATAATCCGACTACACGGGGAGCTTGGACGCGCGGCCCAGATACGTGCCCGCCGGGACCGCGCCGAGCCACTGGCGAGACCGACCCGCCCAACTGCCAGGAGGGCTGCGCCATGGGTCACGCAGTGATGAAGGGCCACGTCGAGGCGCCGATCGAGCAGGTGTTCGACTACGGCGTCGACTTCAGCCGGACCGCCGAGTGGAACGTGATGATCGTCGAGATGGAGCCGCGGCCCCCGCTCGCGAAGGTCGGCGACGGCTTCAAGGGCAAGATGAAACTCCTGGGGCGAATCTACGAGGGCGAGGGCGAGGTCACCGCCTTCGACCGACCGCGGATGTTCGCCATCAAGTCCACCCAGCCGATGGGCGGCCACCAGAACTGGACGGTGCGCTTCACGCCGGCCGGGACCGGCACCGACTTCGACGACGAGATCGACTACGAGGTCCCGCTGGGCATCGTCGGCGCCGTCGCCGACAAGCTGTTCCTGGCGCGGGAGGTCCAGCGGGCGATGGACCAGTCCGGGGAGAACTTCAGCGTCCAGGCCGCTCGCGGGGTGCCCCAGCCCGTCTGACCGCCTGATCTCGGTGCCGGTCGGGCTCGCGGGGGCGTCGTACGCGGGTGACTCCGACGCGCGGCGCACACCCCGGACGCAAAGGGCGGCCCTGAGACTCCAGGAGGGCGAGATGCCGAAGTATCTGATCCAGTCGTCGTATACGGCCGAGGGCGCGAGGGGCATCCTCAAGGAAGGTGGAAGCAGCCGGGTCGCCTACCTGAAGAGCCTGTTCGAGAGCCAAGGAGGCAAGCTCGAGGCGTTCTACTGGGCCTTCGGCGAGACCGACGTCTACATCATCGTCGACGTCCCAGACAACGTTGCCGCGGCCGCCGCCAGCCTCGCGAGCAGCGCGTCGGGCGCTGCGCGGGTCAAGACGGTGGTACTCCTCACGGTCGAGGAGATTGACGCGGCGGCCAAGCGCCAGGTCACCTTCCGGGCACCCGGCGCCTAGTCCTCGCGCGCGAGCCGGGGCGTCCTGGCCATCGGGGCGCCCCGGCTCGCTCACTTGTGGCCACCCCGCTTCCGGCTCCGCATCGGGCGCTGCGCTGCGCTCGCGGGATGGGACGCGCACGGGCGACCGGAGTCACTTCACGACGGACGCCTCTTGGCATCGGTGGTAGGGGCAGCCAGATTCGCGGGGCAGCGGGAAGCTCTTGCACGCGGTCCGCGCCCACGGCCGCTCAAGGCCGCGCCGAGCCCACTGGCGAGACCGACCCGCGTTGATCGCGTCCCAGCGGAGGGCGGAGGATGGGTGCGCACGACGTAGGCCGCCGGGTGCTGGTCGGCCTTACGGTCCTGATCCTGCTGGCGGGCTGCGGCGCCAGCGCGAGTCCGACACCGGCGGCCGGGGGTGCCGCCACGAGCGCATCGCCATCGCCGTTCTTCAACACGCAGGCGAACCCGCAAGCAGACATAGACGCCGCCATCGCGGCCGCGAAAGCCGATGGGCGCCGCGTGCTCATCGATTTCGGGGCCAACTGGTGCCAAGACTGCACGGCGCTCGCGGCCGACTTCGCCTCGCCGCAGGTCAAGCCCTTCCTCGACGCCAACTTCCACGTCGTGCCGGTGTACATCGGCAACTGGGACACGAACATGGCGGTCGCAGGAAAGTACAAGGCGGCGAGCACGTACATGCCGATGATCGCCATCCTCGACGGCACCGGCGCGAACCTCTACCAGAGCGCGGGCCTCCAGAACGCTCACAGCATGAGCGTCGCCGAGGTGATGACGTATCTGCAAAAGTGGGCACCGTCGCCGACCCCCACCTCGGCCAGCGTCCCCTCGACGGCGGTTGCCACACCAACCGAGACCGCCACCCCGACACCGACTCCGATCGCCACGTCGACGCTCATCGCGACCATCGGCAAACCCGCCGATGATGGCGCACGCATCGTCAAGGTCACCACGCTCGATGCTCGCACTCGTGATCTCACCATCGACTCGCCCGCCGTTGGCACCGTCATGGTGCGACTCCTGATCCCGAGCCAGTTCGACACGAAACCCTCCACGCGCTGGCCTGTGCTCTATCTGCTGCACGGCGCGACCATGTCGCACGAGGCGTGGACGGACAGCACCGACGTGGTGGCCCTGACCGCCCCGACGGACCTCCTCGTTGTGATGCCCGATGCGGGCTCCATGGGGTTCTACTCGGACTGGTGGAACGGGGGCGCGGGAGGGCCGCCGAAGTGGGAGACGTTCCACCTCGTCGAACTGCGCCAGTTGCTGGAGCGGAACTGGCACGCAGGCGACAAACGCGTCGTCGCCGGTCTGTCGATGGGCGGCTATGGGGCGATGGAGTACGCCGAGCGCCAGCCGGGGATGTTCCTCGCGGCAGCCTCATTTAGCGGGGTCGTCGACCCCCTTGGCGGATGGCCGACCATCGGGAGCTTGGCTCCTCTCGGGATGCCCGCGTGGCCGACGGCCTTGTGGGGCGATCCCGCAACGCAGGCCAACGTGTGGAAGGCCCACGACCCGACCACCAACGCGGCGGCCCTGAAGGGCACCGCGCTCTACGTGGCCTACGGCAACGGCCAGCCGGGAACCTTGGACGCGAGCGGAACGTCAGCGGACGTCCTTGAGCAATGGGTCGCGCCCCAGAACGAGACGTTCGTCCATCAGCTCGCGACGCTGAAGATCCCGGCGACCGTGGACGCCTACGGAGCGGGCACCCACACATGGCCGTACTGGCAGAGGGCCCTCCATCGCTCCCTGCCGCTCCTGCTCAAGGCGCTCGGCGAGTAGGACGGCAGGCGGTCCGGCCGACGACATATCCCCAACTCCGTGATCGGAAGGTGAGTCGCGGTCGCACTGGCCGCGTGTCGCCGAGCGTTGAGGCGCACGATTCGCTGGCGTCGGACGACCGCCCAGAGGTCCCTCGCTCAGTTATCGTGTCGTCCCGAGCACGGAACTAGGGTTGGAGCGGGAGACGGGGATCGAACCCGCGACATGCAGCTTGGAAGGCTGCCGCTCTGCCAGCTGAGCTACTCCCGCCGGGCCATCGCTGGGGGTGGCGATCAAGAGCCTAGCACGGCCACCAGCCTGAAGGCGTGCCGGCATCGGTGGACGGCGGCTCGTCGATTCGCGCGATCGTGCGCGGATGACTGCCCAGCTCCTCGGCCCCCTCGTCGCGCTCCGGCCGCTCACGTCGGACCACCGCCCGCGCCTGCGAGCGATCCTGGCCGAGCCGGACGTCGTCCTGTGGTGGGGAGGCAAGTTGCGCGGACGGCACCTGGCACGATGGCCTGTTGACGGATCTCCTGCCCCAGGATCTTCGGGAAGCCTGGTGGACGGTCCCCCTACCGCCGCGCCATCTTGAGGACGCCGAAGGCAGCCCCCTGGGGATCGCCCAGGATCGCGAAGCGCCCGCCGGGGAAGTCGCGCGGCGGCAGCATCTCGTGGGCACCGGCCGCGATCGCCTTCTCGAATGCCGCGTCGACGTCGTCCGCCCCGAAGTAGACCATCCAGTAGCTGGGTACGGCCGCCGGGACCGTCGGGTTCATCTCCACGCCGCCGGCGATGCTGTCGCTGCCGAGGTGGAACTCCGTGTACTCCATGCCCTTGCCCATCGGCTGCGTCGCGTGGGACCAGCCGAAGACGCGCTCGTAGAACGGGACGGCTCGGTCGATGCCGCGCGAGTTGAGCTCGGCCCACACGAACATGCTCGATCGGCCGGCCCGGAAGCCCGGCATGGCCTTGGGCTGCCAGGCCGAGATGAACGCCCCGGTCGGATCCTGGAAGACGGCCATCCGACCCTGGTCGCCCACGTCGAAGGGCGGCGCGACGACCGTGCCGCCGGCTGCCTGGACGTCGGTCGCCACCCGTTCCGCGTCCGGGGTCCCGATGTAGATCATCCAGGCGGTCGGGGCGCCTGGTGACATGCTGGGCCCGATGCCCGCCACGACCTCGCCGCCGACCGTCGCCATCGCGTAGCCGCCGTATTGCGGGTCCGGCGAGACCGTGATGTCCCAGCCGAACAGGCCCGCGTAGAACGCCCGTGACGCAGCCGGATCGGCGCTCGACAGGTCGATCCAGACGGGCTTGCTCACGACCATCGCCGCGTCGTCCCCCATGTCGCCGCTCCTTTATTCGTGACGTCTCGCTCGCCGCCCGATCGGGCGGGAGCGAAGGTCGCCCATGGTAGCGCTTGCCCGGCCGATGAGTTCGCGGGCCGATCACGCTCGGCGCGGTTCGACGCACGCGCCGCGACAAGGCAGCTCGCGCTCGGGAGATGACAAATCTCCTTGACACGTGGCCCTGACAAGCTACCTTTACATGGTGACGAACGATGTGCGCCAGCGACGCGAGGACCGAGGCCTGAGCCAGGGCCAGCTCGCCGCCGAGCTGCGCGTCTCGCGGCAGACGATCAACGCGATCGAGACCGGCCGGTACCTGCCCTCGCTGCCGCTCGCCTTCGCGATTGCCCGCTTCTTCGGCCGATGTATCGAGGAGATCTTCCATGTCGACGAGCATGAGTAAGTGGCTCGTTCCGGCGGTGGGCTTCGTGCTGGGCCTGCTATTCGCGGCGGCCCTCATGGGCCGGCAGGCGAGCCCGGTCCAGGCGGTCATCGCCTTCGCGATCGTGGCTGGCTACGCCCTCGCACTGCGCGGCCTCCAGTCTCGCTCCGACATGGCGAGCCTCCTCTCGGGCCTGCCTCGCGACGAGCGCTGGGACTCGATCAACCTGCGGTCCCTCTCGCTCGCCGCCCAGGTCCTTGCGGTGGTCCTCGTGGGTGCCTTCCTCGTGACCTCCTTCGGGGGTGGCGATTCGACGCCGTACGCCTGGCTGGGTGTCGTCTTCGCAGTGGCCTATCTGGGCGGGCTCCTCTGGTACCGGAGCCGCTCCTGATCGCGCGTGCCACGAGGGGCGACATCCACCAGGCGCGCTACGCTTGGCGCATGTGCCGAAGCATCCGCCCGCTCCGTACTGCGGAGCCGCCCACGACCGATGGCGACGTGCGCGCCGCCGCCCTCCAGTACGTCCGCAAGGTGAGCGGCTCGCGGACACCCGCGCGCCGGGACGCAGCCGCGTTCGAAGCCGCGATCGAGGAAGTGGCCGCGGCGACGGCGCGCCTCCTCGCGGCGTTTGGCACGCTGCCCGTCTCCGGTGAGGCGACGCCGCCCGCCCTCTGGCCGCGATCGGGCCGCCCGCGCCGGACGACGCCCGAGCGGCCCGCCTGACGGACGAGGCCGCACGGCGCCTGTGGGCCGCCAGCTCGCGACGCCGGCAGCGCGCCGGATCTGGCCGCTCCTCCCCTACCCCTTCGCCGCGCGCCGGAGCGCGATCGCGCGCCGGAAGAGGTCCGCGTAGAGCGGGGCCGATGACGTTTCCCAGGCCCAGTCCACGGCCATCCCGCGCGCCACCAGGCCCTGCCAGGGCGCGCGATCGGCCGCCCCGTGGACGCGGAGCGCCCGCTCCACGGCGGTGGCGAGCGCCGACGGCGTGGCGTCGTCGAAGAGGAAGCCGGTCCCTGCGGCCGGGTCGACGGCGAGATCGACGATCGTGTCCGCGAGGCCGCCCGTGCGACGCGCCACCGGCGGCGTTCCGTAGCGCATCGCGATCATCTGGCCCTGACCGCACGGCTCGAAGCGCGAGGGCATCAGGAACAGGTCGGCGCCGGCGTAGATCCGGCGCGAGAGCTCGCGGTCGAAGCGCTCGAGCACTGCGATCCGGCCGGGCGACCGGGTCGCCTCCGCGCGGATCCCCTCGAGAAGCGTCGTGTCTCCGCTGCCGAGCACCACGATCCGGGCCCCGGCCGAGACCAGGCGACGAGCAGCCCCGGCGACGAGGTCGAACCCCTTCTGCGGGTCCAGCCGGCCGATCACGCCGAGGACGGCCGACGGGTCCGCCGGGTCGAAGCCGACGCTCGCCAGCAGGTCCGCCCGGCAGGCCGCCTTGCCGGCGAGGTTCGTCGCGTCGTAGAGAGCGGCGAGCGCGGCATCGGCGGCCGGATCCCACAGGTCCGGGTCCAGGCCATTGAGGATCCCGCTGAACCGGTCGCCGCGCGCCAGGAGGTCGCCGTCGAGGCCCATCCCGGCGGCGGGCTCGAGGACCTGGCGGGCGTACGTCGGGCTCACGGTGTTGACGGTCTCCGCGCGCCGGATCCCCTCGCGCAGGAGGTCGATCCCCCACCCGTCGCCGACCGTCGCCGCGGCCGCCTCGAGCCCGAGCTGGCGGGCCTGTCCGCGCGGCGTCCAACCGTGGTAGGCCAGGTTGTGGATGGTCAGGGCAATTGCCGCGGGGCCGATCACCGGGTCGTCCGCGTAGAGGAGGTCGCGCTGGAGGGCGACCGGACAGGCGTGCCAGTCGTGGATCGCGATGAGGTCCACTGGCCGTCGCTCGGCGCGCCGGGTCTCGAGCGCGGCGCGGCCCAGGAGCGCGAAGCGCCGGGCATTGTCGGGAAAGTCGCCGATGGCATCTCCGTAGAAGCCGGACCGGTCGAAGGCCGCCGGGTGATCTACGAGGCGCAACCGGTAGCCGTCCGCGTCGAACGACCGGACGGTCACGTCACTCAGGCCGCCTGTTGCCAGCGGGTCCGGGACGCGGATCTCCAGCGCGTCGATGACGCTCCCGGAAGGGATCGCGACGTTCCGGTAGCGCGGCAGGAAGACCTCCACCGGGCCGTCGACAGCGCCCGGGATCCGGCCGAGCGACCGGGCCAGGGCGTCCACGACGTCGCCAAGGCCCCCCGTCTTGGCCCACGGCTCGCATTCGGCGGCGATGAAGATGACGCGCATCCGCGCGATCGTAGCCGGGGTCGCGAGCGCGCGCCACTAAACCGGTTCACAGCGGTCCGCCCCTCCGGTATGATCCCGGCGCATATGGTCCCGCTCGTCCGCGTCCCCACCCTGCCCGGCGCGCCGTTCCGGGTTCCCCCTCAGTTCGATGGCCTTCGCAGACTGGCCTACAACCTCTGGTGGATGTGGCACCCCCGAGCGGGCATGCTCTTCAGCCGGCTGGAGCCGAACAGCTGGTCGCGCTACAGGAACCCCGTGGGCCTGCTCCAGGGCGCGATCAACTGGGAGCCGCTCATCGAGGACCCGGCGTTCATCGCCGAGTACCACGGGGTGATGGAGGCGTTCGAGCACTACCTTGACAGCGGGTCCGACCACTGGTTCAACCGGCGCCATGCGGGCCAGCTGGAAGGGCCGATCGCCTACTTCTGCGCCGAATACGGCTTCCACGAGTCGCTCGGCATCTATTCGGGCGGCCTCGGCGTGCTCGCCGGGGACCACGTCAAGTCCGCCAGCGACATGGCCCTCCCGCTGGTCGCCGTGGGGCTCCTCTATCGGCGGGGCTTCTTCCGCCAGACCATCGACGCGGACGGCCACCAGGAGCACGAGTACCCCGACTTCGACCTGGGGCGCCTGCCCTTCCTGCGCGTGCTGGACCAGGTCGGGGATCCGCTCACCGTCCCGATCGAGCTGCCCGGCAGGGTGGTCTGGGCCGCGGTCTGGATGCTCCAGGTGGGCCGGGTGCCGGTCCTCCTGCTCGACACGGACCACTCCGGCAACGACGACGCGGATCGCCCGATCACCCACATCCTGTATGTCCGCGGTCGGGAGATGCGGCTCCACCAGGAGCTCGTCCTGGGCGTCGGGGGCGTCCGGGCGCTGCGCGCCCTCGGCGTCGCGCCTCGTGCCTGGCACCTCAACGAGGGCCACTCCGCATTCCTGCTCGTCGAGCGCGCCCGCGAGCTCGTGGCGGGCGGGAGGCCGCTCGCGGAGGCGTGGGACGCCGTGCGCCGATCCAGCGTCTTCACGATCCACACGCCGGTCTCGGCCGGCAACGAGCGCTTCGACGCGAACCTGGTCCGGCGCCTGGCCGCGCCGTTCTGCGAGGTCGACGGCACGGCCGCCGCGGGAAGCGTGCCGCTCGACGAGGTCCTGAAGCTCGGCCTCGGCGTCGACGGCGACGCGGGCCAGTTCGACATGACCGCGTTCAGCCTTCGCCTCTCCAACGGCGCCAACGCCGTCTCGAAGCTGCACGCTGAGACGGCCAACGCCACCTGGGAGCCGATCCTGGGCCCGCGAGTCATCCTGAGCGTCACGAACGGCGTCCATACGCCCACCTGGGTCGGCCGCGCCACGCGCGAGCTGTTCGAGCGCCACCTCGACGCCGACCTGGACGACCTCGACGGCCTGACCGACGCGGGGCACTTCTGGGAGCGGGTGGGGCGCCTCCCCGACCGGGATCTCTGGGACGCGCACCAGCACCAGAAGCTTCAGCTGGCCATCTTTGCGCGGCAGCGGCTCCGGCTGCAGCTGGCCCGGCACGGCGAGTCACCGTCGACGCTCCTCGAGCTCGACGAGGCGCTGGACCCGGCCATCCTGACGATCGGGTTCGCGCGCCGGTTCGCCACCTACAAGCGGGCACAGCTCCTCTTCACCGACATGGAGCGCCTCGCGCGGCTGGTCTGGAGCGCGGACCGACCGGTCCAGTTCGTGTTCGCGGGGAAGGCCCACCCGGCGGACCGGCCGGGCCAGCAGGTGATCCAGGGGATCTTCGCGCGGAGCCGCTCGGCTGAGCTGCGCGGGCGCGTCTTCGTCCTGGAGGACTACAACATGCGCGTCGCGAAGCTCCTGGTTCGCGGCGTGGATGTCTGGCTGAACAACCCACGCCGCCCGCTCGAGGCGTCGGGGACGTCGGGCATGAAGGCATCGGCGAACGGCGTCGTCAACCTGTCGGTGCTCGACGGGTGGTGGGACGAGGGCTGGACCGGGGACAACGGCTGGGCGATCGGCGGCCGCGTCACGAACCCGGACGAGGGTGCCCAGGACTGGGCCGACGCGCTTGACCTCTACCGGATCCTCGAGGACGAGGTCGTGCCCCGCTACTACGAACGGACGCCCGCCGGGCTCCCCCGCGAGTGGCTGGCGCTCATGAAGCGGTCCATGGCCACCACCGTGTGGCGCTTCTCGACGACGCGCATGCTCCACGAGTACGCGGAGCAGCTCTACCTGCCGGCCGCCGGGGTGGACCTGGCCGCGCTGGGGGCAAACCGGCGCCAGCCCGTCACCGAGGCGGGCTGAGCGACCACGGCCCCGGGGCCGAGCTCCGGGTCGTGCGTGACAGACAAGGGAGGACTCGTGGCGCCGCGGATCTCGCTGGCTCTTGCGCTGCACAACCACCAGCCAGTGGGCAACTTCGGGTGGGTCTTCGGCGACGTCTACGACGTGGCCTACCGGCCCATGCTCGACGCGCTGGACCGTCACCCCGGCGTGCGCCTGGCACTCCACTACACGGGCCCGCTCCTGGACTGGCTGCGCGCCGAGCGCCCGGAGTTCATCGAGCGCCTGGCCGGGCTTGTCGCCCGCGGCCAGGTGGAGCTCCTGGGGGGCGGCTACTACGAGCCGGTGCTCGCCTCGCTCCCGGAGCGCGACCGCGTGGGACAGCTGCGGAAGATGGCCGACGAGATCCAGCGGATCACCGGCCGCCGGCCGCGCGGCGCCTGGCTGGCAGAGCGGGTCTGGGAGCCGGACCTGCCCACGGCGCTCGTCGAGGGTGGCTACGGCTGGACCATCCTGGACGACAACCACTTCCGGGCCGCCGCGATCCCGGAGGAGAAGCTCTGGGGTCCGTACACCACCGACGACCAGGGAAGCTTCCTCACCGTCTTCGGAACCGAGAAGGGGCTCCGCTACCGCATCCCGTTCGGCGACGTTGAGGAGCTGATCGACTACCTCCGGGCCCACGCGACCGAGGAGGGCGAGCGGATCGGGATGATGGGCGACGACGGCGAGAAGTTCGGGTCCTGGCCCACCACGTGGGAGCACTGCTGGGGCGCCAACCGCTGGGTCGACCGCTTCTTCGAGGCCCTCGAGGCCAACGCGGCGTGGCTCACCACCACCACGCCCTCGGACTGGCTTGACCGGAACGCGCCGATCGGCCGCGTGTACGTGCCGACAGCCTCGTACGCGGAGATGGGCGAGTGGGCGCTGCCGCCCGACGAGAGCCGCGTCTTCACGAGCCTGCTCCACGCCGCGGAGGCAGCCGGACGGCCCGAGGCGCGCTACCTGCGCGGCGGGTTCTGGCGCAACTTCCAGATCAAGTACCGCGAGATCAACGACCTCCACAAGCAGATGCTGCGCACCTCCGCCAAGGTGAACGGCATGCCACCCGGGCCGGCCCGGTCCGGGGCCGTGGACCACCTGTTCATGGGACAGTCCAACGACTGCTACTGGCACGGCCTCTTCGGCGGGATCTACATCAGCCACATGCGCCTGGCCACGTACGAGCACCTCATCGCGGCCGAGGATGCCGCAGATCGGGCGGCCCGGGCCGCCGGCGCGATTCCTCCCCCGGATGGAGTCCGGGCCGTCGACGTGGACCTGGACGGGATCGACGAGGTTGTCCTGGCGACGCCCGGCCAGGTCGTTGTCGTCAAGCCGTCCGAAGGCGGCGGCATCGGGAGCTGGGACGTGCGGGCTGTTCGCCACGCGCTGGGGGCCGTCCTCCGTCGGCGCCCGGAGGCATCGCACGAAAAGCTGGTGGAGCACGAGCGAGCGTTCGCCGAGCGAGGCGCGGGCGAGAAGGCCGGCAAGGCAGTCGGATCCATCCACGATCGCGTGGCCACCAAGGAACCCGGCCTGGCCGGCCTGCTCCACTACGACGCGTACGAGCGGCGCTCCGGGTTGGTTCACGTCCTCCCGGCCGGGACGACCCCCGGCGCATTTGCCCGGGCCGAGGTCAAGGAGCTCGCCGACATCGTCGACCAGCCGTACGAGGTGCTGGAAGCTGCGCCCGCGGATGGCGGCGTCTGCGTCCGCGTCGCCCGCCTGGGCCACGTCGAGACGGCGGCCGGGCCCGTGCCGGTCCGGGTCGAGAAGCGCATCGGCGTGGCGGGCGATCGCCGCGCCCCGACGCTCGTGCTGGAAGTCGGCCTGGAGAACCTCGGGCAGACGCCCGTCGTCGGTCTCCTCGCCGTCGAGTGGGCCACCACCATGCTGGGCGGCGGGGCGAACCCGGCCGCCTACTACGTGCTCGACGGCGGGCGCGTCGCGCACGACGGCACGTACAGCCGCGCCGCGCTAGCGTCGCTCCACTCGGGAAACGACTACGTGGGCCTCGACGTCGCGACGACGGTGACGCCCGCAGCGGATTGCTGGATCGCGCCGATCGAGACCATCTCGAACTCCGAGGCCGGCTTCGAGCGCGTCTACCAGGGCTCGGGGCTCGTGCTGACCTGGCCAGTGGACCTGGCGCCCGGCGCCCGGACGTCGGTTCGCGTGGAGCACGCCGTCTCGACCAGCCGCGACCGTGCCGAGGAGGAGGGGCTCTAGGCGCCGGGCGCCTGCCAGCCCCCGTCCACGTGACTCGAGGTCGACTGGCCATCCACGGCCACTTCTACCAGCCGGAGCGGCGCGACCCGTTCACGGGTCGGCTTCCGAACGACCCGTCGGCGGCGCCGTTCGCGAATTGGAATGCGCGGATCACCGCCGAGTGCTACCGGCCCAACGCCGAGCGCGGGAACCTCGACCGGATGAGCTTCGACGTGGGGCCAACGCTGACGGCGTGGCTGGCAGCCGAGGAACCAGCGACGTTGGCCCGGATCGTGGCCGCGGACCACGGCGTCAACGCCGTGGCGCAGGGCTTCCACCACGCGATCCTCCCGCTCGCTTCCGCGAGGGATCGCGCCACGGAGATCCGCTGGGGGCTGCGCGACTTCGCGCACCACTTCGGCCGGCCCGCGTCCGTGCTGTGGCTGCCGGAGACCGGCGTCGACCTGGCAACGCTCCGCGAGATGGCCCGCCAGGGCGTTCGCGCCACGATCCTCGCGCCGTGGCAGGCGTCCACGCCCGGCCTGGAGACGCGCCGCCCGCACCGCGTGGCGCTGGGCGGCGGCCTGGAGATGATCGTGGCGTTCTACGACGGCGTCCTCTCCGGGGCCGTCTCGTTCCAGCCCGAGGTGACCGCCGACGCGGACCAGTTCGCCCGGGAACGTGTCCTGCCTGCGCTCGCGGCCCCGCTTCACCGCGACGGCTCGCACCGGCGGGAAGCCGGCGCGCCGCTCGTCCTGGTCGCCACCGACGGCGAGCTGTATGGCCACCACCAGCGCTGGCGGGACCTCTTCCTGGCCCGCCTGACCAACCCGGAAGAGGACCGCGGGTTCGACGTGGTCTCCCTGGGCCGCGCCCTCGAGGCCGAAGACCCGGCGACGCTCCCGGCGGCACTTGTCGCCGATCGGACGTCGTGGAGCTGCCACCACGGGGTGCTGCGCTGGTCCGGCGAGTGCCCGTGCGCCCCGGACGGGCGCTGGAAGGGGCCGCTCCGCGCCGCGCTGGAGCGCCTGGCGGCCGGCGTGGACGCGGTCACCGAGCTCCTGTTCCGAGATCTGCCAGGGCGCAGCGACGTCCCGGCTGAGCCCGGCTCGCTCGACGCGTGGGCGGCGCGCGACGCCTATGTCGACGTCGTCATCGGGGCCACCGAGCCGGCGGCGTTCGCGGCCGCGTGCCTTGCTGCAGGCGCCGGCGAGCCCGCATCGCAGCGCCTGCTGAGCCTCCTCGAGGCTCAGCGCTGGCGGCTCGCGATGTTCGCCTCGGACGGTTGGTACTGGGACGACCCGGCCCGCCCGGAGACGAAGCACGTCCTGCGCTGCGCCGCCTGGGCCGCTCGCACGGTGGACCGCCTGGCGGGGACGCGCCTCGAGCAGCGGCTCGAGGAGGACCTGACCCTGTTCGTCTCGCCGTCCCGCGGGATCGACGGCCACGGCCTCTACCGCGAGGCGCTCGCGGAGGTCGGCCGGCCCTCCTGAACCTGGCCAGAATCGATGAGCCGCCGGCAGGGCCGGCGGCTCATCGTGCTCGGGTCGGCGGAGAGGAGGGAGGGGGAGGGTGCCTCGCCGAGCGGAGACGCGCGATGGATCAGTACGCGCCGTGAGCGGGCGCGTGCGAGTCGTCGATGTCGAACCGGGAGTCCACGCCGACCTCGGCCGCGGTGGCATCGAGGACCGCGAGCCCGATCACGAAGGCGAGGATGAGGAGAAGGAATTCCATCGGTTTCGAGGCCTCGTGCCGCGGCGGGGTGCCGCGTCTTGATATAGTCAACTAAGTCATGTGCATCATAGTTGGACTATCGTGCTATGTCAATGGGTGACCCGTCCCCGGAGCCGCCGCGTCCCTGGTGGCGTGACGATCCGTCGGTCGGGCGCACGCCCGGGCCGCTGGCGCCGCCGGTCGCGGACTCTGCGCCGGAAGCACCGGTCGGGAGCGTCTTCGACATCACCCGGGATTCGGATGTCCCGATCTCCACCCAGCTTTACTGGCAGCTGGCCTACCAGATCGACACCGGGCGGCTCCACCCCGGCCAGCGGCTGCCCACGGTGCGGGAGCTTGGCGCGATCCTGCACGTCAACCCGAACACGGTCCGGGCGGTCTACCGGCGGCTCGCCGAGGGCGGCTACCTGGTTTCACGCCAGGGAGCCGGCACGCGCGTGACGGCCCGGGCGCCCCAGCGCCGGACGTCAGGCGCGCTGGAAGGTCTCGTGGCGGAGCTGCTCCGGGCGGCCGCCCGCTCCGGCTACTCCGCAGACGAGGTTGCCTCCGCCGTCTACGCGGTCGCGGCCGAGCGCAAGCACCCCGGCCCACGCGTCCAGGTCCTCTTCGTGGAGTGCACGACCGCCGACGCGCAGCGCGCCGCGGAGAGGATCGCCGCGTCCTTCGAGGGGATCGCCGACGCGGACGGGGTCCTGATCGACCGGGTCGACGAACGGCTGGCTCGCTTCCACTACGACCTGGTCGCGACGTCCACGTTCCACGCCGACGAGACGATCGCGCTGGTGGACGGACGGGCTCCGGTCATCGCGATGCTCGCCGCCCCGTCGTACGCGGAGATGCTGGACGAGGTCCGCGCGCTGCCGCCGGGCAGCACGGTCGGGCTCGTGTGCGCCACCGAGCGGAGCACCCAGAACATCGCCCAGTGGCTGCGCGAATCGGGCGGCGCCCGCGTGGAGCTCCTGACGGCGCTCCAGGGTGACGATGCCGCGCTTGATCGCGCCGACCGGGTCGCCGACCTCCTGCTCCTGACCCGCGAGGCGCTCGAGATCGGGCTGGCCGCCCGGTTCGGGCGCCAGGAGCGAATCCGCGAGTGGACCTACGACCTCGACCCGGCCGGCCTGGAGCTTCTCCGGCTCGCCATCGAACGGATCCGGGCAGCCCGCGGCCCCGAAGCAGCGTCCGTCCGATCGGGCTGACGCCCGGCGACCGGGAGACACGCCCGCATCCTTCGGACGGAGGCTCGGGCGGGCGCAGGCGCGCTGGCCGCCGGTAGACTTGGCGGCGATGGTCGATCTCGAAGCCTGGACCGGCAGCCCCGTGCTCGAGGGCGAGCGCGTGCGCCTGGAGCCGCTCGACGAGCGTCACGTCCCGGGACTGCTCGCGGCCGCGACGGACCCGGCCACGTGGACCTGGCTCTTCGAGCGGCTCGACGACGAGGCAGTGCTCCGGGCGTGGCTGGCGGACGCGCTCCGGGCTCGCGACGCGGGCACGGAGCTCCCGTTCGCGACCCTCGACGCGAGGACCGGCCGCGTGGTCGGGAGCACCCGCTACATGGCGATCGCGCCGGCTCACCGGCGCCTGGAGATCGGCTGGACCTGGCTGGCGCCGGCTGCCTGGGGCACCGGCATCAACGTCGAGGCGAAGCTGCTCCTGCTGACCCACGCGTTCGAGGCGCTGGGCGCCATGCGCGTCGAGCTCAAGACCGACGCCCGGAACGAACGGTCCCGCGCAGCCATCCTCGCGCTCGGCGCGCAGTTCGAAGGTGTCTTCCGCAAGCACATGCGGATGGCCGACGGCCGGATCCGCGACTCTGCCTGGTACGCGATCACGGACGATGACTGGCCCATGGTCCGGGCTCGGCTCGTGGCCCGCCTTGCGGCGCGCGCCCGGCCGGAGGCCGGGTGAGCGGCCGGCCGGTCCTCCATCCCCCGCGGTCGAGCAGCCTGGAGGTCAGCACCGTCGACTATCATGCGGGGGGCGAGCCGTTCCGGATCGTGACGGGCGGCGTGGCCGGCATCCCGGGCGCCACGATCCTCGAGAAACGGCGCTGGACTACCGCGAACCTGGACCATGTCCGCAGGCTCCTCGTGAACGAGCCGCGCGGTCACGCGGACATGTACGGCTGCTTCGTCGTCGAGCCGGACGACGAGGGCGCCGACCTGGGGGTGCTGTTCTTCCACAACGAGGGCTACTCGACTGCCTGCGGCCACGGGACGATCGCGCTCGTGACCTGGGCGCTCGAGAGCGGCCGGTTGCCGATGACGGGCCCCGAGACGCTGGTCAGCGTGGACGTTCCGTCCGGTCGCCTCGCCTGCGCCGCGCGCTGCGACACGGAGTCCGGCCGCGTGCTCGGGGTCCGCTTCCGGAACGTGCCTGCGTTCGTGCTCGCAGAGGACGTCACGCTCGCGACGTCGGCGGGACCGATCCGGGTGGACGTTGCCTACGGCGGGGCGTTCTACGGCAGCGTCGACGTTCGGTCCATCGGCCTGGCCGTGGACCGGGCCAGCCTGCCGCGGCTCATCGCGCTCCAGCGGGAGCTGCGACCGGCGCTCGACGCAGCGCTCGACGTGGTGCACCCCGACGAGCCGGAGCTGCGCGGCGTCTACGGGATCATCTTCTGGCAGGACGAGCCGACCTCGGTCGGGGACGACGGGACGCTCACCCAGCGCAACGTGACGGTCTTCGCGGATGGCGAGGTGGACCGCTCGCCGTGCGGGAGCGGGACCTCGGCGCGCCTCGCGATCCTCCACGCCCAGGGACGGCTTCGTGCGGGCGAGGAGCTCCGTCACCGGAGCATCGTCGATTCGCTGTTCGGCGGGCGCGTCGTCGGGACCGCGGCGGTGGCCGGGCGGGCGGCCGTCGTCACCGAGGTGGAGGGGCGCGCCCACCTGACCGGACGTCACGAGTTCACGCTCGACCCGGCCGATCCCATCGGGACCGGCTTCCTCCTGCGGTGAGCCCCGACGCGCCGATCGCCGACGCGGCGATCGCCGACGCGACACGCGCATCCGCGCTGCCGGTGGCCGCGACGTGGGATCATCGGCGGACGACGGCCGGGCACGCCACCGGCAGAGCGGTGCACCACGGGGAGGGAGCAACGTGAAGGGCTTCATCGGCAGCCTCATCGCCGCGGCGGTCGCCCTCTGGGTCGCCGCGCGGTTCGTCCCGGGAATCACGATCGCGTCGTCGGCCTTCGCGAAGCTCCCGGCCGACCTCGTGACCTTCGGGATCGTGGCGCTCGCCTTCGGCGTCGCGAACGCCCTGGTCAAGCCGACAGTCAGGATCATCTCGATCCCGATCTCGCTGCTGACGCTGGGGCTGGCCGGGATCGTGCTCAACGCGGCGCTCTTCCTGGGCACGGCGTGGGTCTCGAACCAGATGGGCGGCCACATCCGGGTGGGCGACTTCCCGCCCCACCTGCTGACCCAGGCGACGATCGTGGCCGCGTTGATCGGGTCGATCGTGGTGGGCGTCGTCTCGGCCGTCGCGCGAATGGTCATCCCGGACTGACGGGCGTGGACCCAGCGCCGACCGGCGGATCGCGCGACCGGCTGGGCGCCCTGGCGCCCACCCTGCGCGAGGTCGCGCGACGGTTCGGCACGCCGGCCTACGTCACGGACATCGCTTCCCTGCAGGCAGCCGCGGCGGCGGTTGCCCTCGCCTTCCCGGCGCCCTGGGAGCGGCGCTACTCCCTGAAGGCGAACGACCTCCCGGCCCTCGTGGCACGCCTCGCCGGCCTGGGCCTGGGCGCGAACGTCGTCTCGCGCGGAGAGTGGGCGCTCGCCACGCAGGCCGGCGTCCCCAACGCCGACATCACGCTGGAGGGGATCGGCAAGACCGACGCGGACCTTCGGGCCGCCGCCCGGGCCGCTGCGGCTGGCGTCCCGCTCCACTGGATCGCGCTGGAGTCTCCGGACGAGGCCGCGGCCCTCGCGCGCGCGGTCCGCGCCGCCGGTGATCGGAGGAGCGGGACCGAGCCGCTCCGCGCCGACGTGCTCATCCGGCTCAACCCCGGCGTCGACCCGGAGACCCACCGCGGCCTGGCGACCGGCGCGTCCGTCTCGAAGTTCGGGCTCACTGCCGACGAGGTGGCTGCCGCGATCGTGGCCGGCGGCGGGTCCGATGGGCCGCTCCGGTTCCGCGGCCTCCACCTGCACGTCGGGTCGCAGCTCGGCGCCGCCGATGCCTGGCGGGACGCGGTCCGGCGAGCACTCGCCCTGCTCGCGCTCCTGCGCGGCGGGCTGCCAACGTTCGACACGCTCGACGTGGGTGGCGGCTTCCCTGTCGGGCCGCTCGGCGTCCCCGTGCCCGACCCGGGCCGATTCGCCCGGGAGCTCCCCGCGCTCCTGGCCGCGATCCCGGCGGACCGGCGCCCGGGTCGTCTTGCCGTCGAGCCCGGCCGCGTGCTGGTGGCGCGGGCAGGCTGGATCGTGGCCCGCGTCCTCCACGTCCGGGAGCGGATCGGGCCGCCCGGCGAGCCGGCCCCAACGGACCGGTCGGGACCGCTCGGCCTTGCGCTGGTCCCGCTCGAGGCGCGCACCGAGGATCGCGCAGACCGGCTGGTCGTGATCGACGCGGGGATGACGGAGCTCGTGCGGCCCGCGCTGTACGGCGCCGAGCACGGGATCGTGGCGCTGACGTCGCGCGGCCGCTCCGTGCCGCATGCGCTCGAGGCAGTCGGCTCGGCCGCGTCCGCGTCCTGGGGTGCCGCATCTGCCGATCGACGCGCCATCCAGGCCGCGCGCGACGCGGCAACGGGCCTCTCGCAGCGGCGTGACGAGGCAAGTGCCACGACCGGCTGGCCGCTCGTCCGCGTCGACGGCCCGATCTGCGAGTCCACCGACACGTTCGGGGAACACCGGCTGCCGCCACTCCGGCGGGGCGACCTGGTCGCGATCCGCGACACGGGAGCCTACGGCGCGTCGATGCGATCCGCGTACAACGGCCGGCCGCGGCCGCCGGAGGTGTTCGTCGAGGTGGACGGCTCGCTCACGCTCGCTCGCCGGCGGGGCCGGCTCGGCTCGCTCGGCTGACCGACGCCGGGACAGGGGCGGGGCCGGGCGCCCATCCCGGCGGCCCCGTCGCAGCGTCCGGGTACCATGCCCCCGATGAGCGAGGCGGGTGATCCGGGGCAGGTCCGCATGTCGGAGCGCGATCGGTTCCGGGCGCGGCTGGCCGTCCGGCCCCTCGTCGCCGACGGCGCCACCGGCACGCTCCTCTTCTCCCGCGGGATCCCGCAGCGCGCCTGCCTCGACGAGCTGGTCATCTCGCGCCCGGACCTCGTGGGCACGATCCACCGCGAGTACCTCGACGCGGGCGCGGACATCGTGGAGACGGCGACCTTCGGGGCCAACCGCGTTCGGCTGACCGGCTGGGGCCTGGGAGAGATCGCCGCGCGGCTGAACCGGCGGGCGGCGCAGCTCGCGCGCGAGGCCCGTGACGTCGCCGGGCGCGATGCCCTGGTTGCGGGGTCGATCGGGCCCCTCGGCCGTCCGTCGCACGGCGACCTTGGTGTCGGGGACGCGGCCGCGCGGGCGGTCTTCCGCGAGCAGCTCGATGGCCTCCTGGAAGGCGGGGTGGATCTGCTGGTCCTGGAGACGTTCCACGACCTCGACCAGCTCCTCCTGGCCATCGGCGAAGCGCGGGCGGCAACCGGCCTCCCCATCATCGCGTCGATGACGTTCGGCGAAGAGCTGGGCCTCGCCGACGGCCGGACGCCGGAGGAGGCGGCGGCGGCGCTGGCCGGTGCTGGCGTCGACGTGATCGGCGTCAACTGCGGCGTCGGTCCCAGCGCGTCGCTCGACGCGCTGGGACGCATGGACCCGGGGCGGCTCGGTCTGCCCGGCTCGTTCATGCCGAACGCCGGGCTGCCGCAGCGGATCGAGGGCCAGTTCGTCTATGCCGCGAACCCGGCCTGGTTCGGCACGGTCGTGCCCCTCGCGCTGGCGGCCGGCGCCCGGATCGTGGGCGGCTGCTGCGGGACGACGCCGGCGCACGTCGCCGCGATGCGGGCGGCGGTGGACGCGTCGATCGGTGGCGGGGGCACGGCCGGCGTTCCGGTTGCGGAGCCGAGGCGGCGGCCCGCGCTGGTGGAGACGCCGCGCGCCACGCCGCCGGCGGGGATCGAGCCCCCAGGCGCCGACACACCCACCGATGCCCCGGCCCCGACGGCGCTCCTCCGGAAGCTGCGTGCCGGTCGCTACGTCATCTCCGTCGAGATCGACCCGCCCCGCTCCATCCGGATCGAGCGGACCGTCGAGGCGGCACGCCTCCTCGCCTCGGCCGGGACCGACTGCGTCAACATCAGCGATTCGGCGATGGCGCGGGTCCGCATGGGAGCCCTGGCGGTCGCGTACGGGATCCAGCACGACGTGGACCTCGAGTGCGTGGTCCACCTGACGACCCGCGACCGCAACCTGATGGCCCTCGAGTCGGAGCTGCTCGGGGCGCACGCGCTGGGCGTCCGGAACATCCTGGCCCTGACCGGGGATCCGCCGCGCGTCGGGGACTACCCGACCGGGACCGGCGTCTGGGACGTGGACTCCATCGGCCTCGTGCGGATCCTCGCCCGGCTCAACCGCGGCGAAGACGAGGCGGGAGCCCCGATCGGGGGCCGGGCCGGCTTCGCGATCGCCTGCGCGCTGGACCCGACCGCGGCGGACCCGGCCCGCGAATGGGACCGCCTGGCCCAGAAGCTCGAGGCGGGCGCGCAGCTCGTGATGACCCAGCCGCTCTACGACGCGGCGCAGGTGGAGGCGATGCTCGCCGAGGCGCGGCGCCGGTTCGGGCCGGGCGGCTTTCCGGTCCCGCTGCTGCTCGGCGTCCTGCCGCTCCAGTCGAGCCGGCACGCGGAGTTCCTCCACAACGAGGTCCCCGGGATCACGATCCCCGAGGCCACCCGCGCAGCGATGCGGAGGGCCGGCGAGGCGGCGGCCGAGGTCGGCCTGGAGACGACGCTGTCCCTGCTGCGCGACGTCGGGAACGCGGTGGCCGGCACGTACGTGATGCCATCGTTCGGGCGTTACGAGCAGGCCGCGGAGCTGGTGCGTCGCCTCCGGGTGGAGCTCCGGCCGTCCGCGCCGCCCGCCGAGCTCGGCTAGACTCAACCCATGGGAGCCACCGACACGATGGAGCTGTTCTTCGAGCAGCTGAACGGCGGATCGCGTGAGAGCGCCGTCGCGCTGATGGACGAGCGGATCGAGATGCGGATCCACGTGGGCGAGAACGCCCGGACGCTGCGGGGCCTGGACCAGGTGAGCGGCTGGTTCCTCCGCGCCGACGCCGGCCTGAAGATGATCCCGGGTGCCGTGCAGGACATGGGGAACACGTACCAGGCGGACCTGCTCGTCGTGCGACCGGGCGCCGAGTCCCAGCACCTCGATGCCGCGTTCCGCGTCGAGGCCGGCAAGATCACCTCGATCAACCTCACGCCGCGGCGCTGATGCTGCGGCGCCGACATCGGCGCTGCGATCGGCGCTGCGCGGCGCTCCGGGACGGCTAGAGCGAGGGCGAGGGCGCGGGCGTGAGGGCCCCGTCGGTGATCGCCGGCGCGACCGTGGGCGGGATCACCAGCTGGTCGCCCAGGGCAAGCTTGTCCGGGTTCTTGATCTGCGGGTTGGCCTTCACGAGCGCGTCGACCGTGGTCCCGTACTTCGCGGCGATCCGCGACAGCGTGTCGCCCGCCTTGACCGTGTAGACGGTCGGGCTGGGTGACGGCACGGGCGTGATCGACGGAGCCGCGGACGCGCCGGACGAGGCGCTCGCGATCGGGGTCGGGCTCGCCGCCGGGCCGCCGCCGCCCGTGAGGCCACGGAGCAGGAACGGCGTCGCGAACAGCGCGAGGCCGACCATCAACACGATCAGCGCGTAGAGGACCGGGCGCGGCATCGCTGCCACCCCGCCGCCCGACTTCAGCGACGGGTAGGCCTCGAAGCGCCGTGGTCGCTCCCACGACGGTGCCGCGGGATCGGCGATCACCCCGTCCGCGCCGCGCTCGATCGAGCGGTCACGCCCCCGGCCCGGCGCCGGCACACGCCGCTGCGCCGGCTCGCCCGGCGCGTAGCCCACGGCTGCACGCCGCGATGGGTCGGGGCGCGATACGCCCCGCGGCGCATCAGGGTCGGCAGGCCGCGACGGGGTCCGCTCCGACGGGCCGGGTCGGGATGCACGACCGGCCAGGAACGCGGGGGCGGCCGGCTCGGGCGAGACGAAGTCCGTGTCGGCCTGCGGGTGCCGGGGTTCCTCAACCGGCGGGGCGGGCACATCTCCGGCCGGCCTCCGCGACGCCGCCAGGCTGGCGAGCGCCGAGCCCGACCAGGCGCCGAGGCCCGGGCTGGCCGCTTGCTCGTCGGGCTCGGGCGTCGCCTCTCGCGAAGAGGGCACGTCGCGGCCGGCAGACTCTTCGTGCTCGGGCGCGGGCCGGTCGGGCGCCGGGGCTGCACCCGTGCTCGCTGCCCAGGGTGGCGGCGCCGTCCACTCGGTCCGTCGCCCGCGCCGAGGGGGCGTTTGCGGAGCCTGCTGAGGCACCGTTGGTCGGCCTGCCGCTCCGGCGAACCGCTCGATCTCCCGGGGCGCGGATGGCGCCTCGCGAAGCGTCCGGATCGGCTCCTCCTTCGGCGGCGCCGCCTCGCGCCGCGCCCAGTCGATGAACGTTGGGCACCCGGAGAAGGCGGGCGACAGGCAGTAGGCGGCCTGGTGGGCCAGCGCGCGGGACGCCGCCGGGCTCTCCGCGAAGCAGCGGTGCCGGTGATCGGGCACGCCGGCCCGGAAATCCCGGTCGTCGTCGAAAGCGACGAACGGGCAGACAACCTGGGGCCCAGTCCCCGGGACGGTGTGCTCTGTCATCGCGCCGATCATACCGGGCCGAGCCCTGGGAGCGGGCGCTCCGCGACCGCAGCCGCGGGTCGAAGGTCGCGGGATCGCCCGACCTAGTGGACGCCCTCGACGATCTCGTCGCAGACCTGGGCCATCGCGTCCGGGAGCGTGCACGTGATCTTGAGCGCCGACGGAAGGTCCGTGCCGGCGCCGCCGGTCCCCGTGCCGGGGTCGAACACCAGCAGCCCCAGGGCGCGGTAGAGGCCCCCCGACGGCTCGCCGGTGCCGGCCACGCCGGGCGGATCCTCGAAGACCGCGGATCGCGGCATCGGCCGCCTGACCAGCTCGCCGGCCGGCGTCGTGGTCGGGCAGGCCACGCCTGGCTGGGCGAAGAGCTTCCACGCTTCCGGGAAGAGGCCGCACGCCATCGTGGCGACGCAGCCGGCGCACGCGCCCTGCGTGTAGGCGGTGACTGCCTGCCGATCCGGCGGAGGGCTTCCCGTGGCCGGCGCCTGGCCTGGCGGGGTGACGACCATGCTCGAGGAGCCATCCGCCCCGACGGCCGCCTCGCAGGTCCAGCCCTTCGGGCCCAGCAGGGTTGCGATCCCGTTGCCGTAGTACGTGACCTGGGCGGCGACCTGCGCCGACACGGTCGCGGTCATCGTGGACGGGACGGGCGGCATCGTCTCGTCGGGAAGCCCGAACGTGGTCGAGCACGTCACCACGGGAATGTGGGCGGTCCTCGACGTCTCCGGCGTGGGAGCCGCCAGGCTCGCGTTGGGCACCGACGCTCCCGGCGTCGCCGTCGGAACGGCGGAAGCGACCGCGGACCCGGCCGGGCCGGTGGGCGCCGGCGTCGGGCCGGTGCTCCCGCACGCGGCCGCGATCACGGCGATGACCATGGTCGCCAGGAAGGCGGGCACGCCAGCGGAGCGGCGCGCCGGACGGCCCTCGGGCCGGACCCCGGCTGCGGGTCGCCGAATGCGGGCGTGCATGCTCACGATGGTACGCCAATCCCGGGTCGTGACTCCCCTGGGGCGACGGTCTGCCCCGCCGCGCCCCCTACCCCGTGCGGCGATACGTCCAGATGGCAAGCGGCGCGAAGACCGCCACGATCCCGACGATCCAGCCGAAGGCGAGGAGCACCGCCCCGGCGTCGGCGGTGCCGAGGATGAGCCCGCGGGCCGCGTTGACGACGACCGTCACCGGGTTCGCCTGCGCGATCGGGCGCAGCCAGTCCGGCATCGTGGCCACCGGCACGAAGGCCGAGCTGGCGAACGTGAGCGGGAAGACCGGGATGAAGATCGCCCCCTGGGCCGCCTGGGCCGACTTCGCGCGCAGGCCGATGTTGGCCGACAGCCAGCTGATCGAGTAGCCGAAGAGCGTGACGAGAGTGAGCGCGAGCAGGAAGCTCCCGACGCTGCCGGTGAAGCGGAAGCCGATGAGGAAGCCGACCACCGTCATGACGGCGACGGTGTAGGCATTGCGCAGGAGATCCGCGAACGTCCGGCCGATGAGCACTCCCGAGGGCGCCATGGGAAGCGAGCGGAAGCGGTCGATGATCCCCTTCTGGAGGTCCTCGGCCAGGCCGATCGCGGTGCCCGTCCCGCCGAACACGACGGTCTGGACGAAGATGCCCGGCATCAGGAACGTCACGTAGTCGATCCCGGGCGTCTTGATCGCGCCGCCGAACACGAACGCGAAGAGCAGCACGAACATGATCGGCGTGATCGTGTCCACCACGAGAAGCTGCGGGTTCCGAACCACGGCCAGCATGTTCCGCCAGGCCAGCGTGATCGAGTCGGTGACGATCCAGGTCGGCCGGCGACGGCTCTGCGGTGCAAGGCGGCCGGCGGTGGCCGAGACGCTGAAGGCGGTCATGCTGCTTTCCTCTCGTCAGACTTCCGCTCGGCGGTCCGGCCGAAGCGTCCGCGCGCGCTGGCAGGCCCGGCGTCGCCGGTGCCGTCGGCCTTGGACGCGACCTCGGCGCGATGACCGGTGAGGGCCAGGAAGACGTCGTCCAGGCTGGGCCGGCGTAGGGCGAGCTCCGCGATCTCGAGTCCGGCCCCGTCGATGCGGCGGACGATCTCGGCGAGCATGCCGGCCCCGTGCTGCACCGGGAGGTGGATTCGACCTTCTCCCGCCTCGAACCGCGGATCGGCGGCCGCCAGCGGGCGCAGCAGCTCCAGTGTCTCGGCCGTCCGTCGCGGATCGGCAACCCGGATGTCCACGACGTCCTCGCCGAGGCGATCCTTCAGCTCGTTCGCGGTCCCCTCGGCGATCAGGAGGCCGTCGTCGATGACGGCGATCCTGTTCGCGAGGCGGTCGGCCTCCTCGAGGTACTGGGTGGTCAGCAGGATCGTCGTACCATCGGCGACCAGGCCCTCGATGACGTCCCAGAGCCCCAGGCGGCTGGCCGGATCCAGGCCGGTCGTTGGCTCGTCCAGGAACAGGACCTCCGGGCGGCCGACCAGGCTCGCGGCGAGATCCAGGCGGCGACGCATGCCCCCCGAGTAGGTACGGGCGGGACGGCCACCGGCGGCGACGAGGTCGAACGTGGCGAGCAGCTCGTCGGCTCGAGCTCGTGCCGCGGGCCGGCCGATGTGGAGCAGGCGGCCGACCATCTCGAGGTTCTCGTGGCCGGTCAGGTTCTCGTCCACGGCCGCGAACTGGCCGCTGAGGCCGATGGCCGCACGCACGGCGTCCGGCTCGTGGAAGACGTCGTGGCCGGCCACCGTGGCGTGCCCGCCATCCGGTCGCAGGAGCGTGGTGAGGATGCGGACGGCCGTCGTCTTCCCGGCGCCGTTGGGGCCCAGCAGGCCGAGGATCGTCCCGGCCGGGACGGCCAGGTCGATCCCCCGGAGTGCGTGGACGCTGCCGTAGGACTTGCGCAGCCCCTGGGCTGAGATCGCGAGCTCGAGCATGGAATCCTCGTGGTGTGGCGTGCAAGGTGCCGCTGCCACAGACCTATTCGGCCGATCGGGCCAGATGGATGGGCCCGAGGATGGCACGTCGTTCCGCGACGGGCTCCTCGCGCGGGTCCCTGGCCGCATCGACCCTTCCCGCACGTCGGTCGGCCTGATCGGTGCCTCCACCGGCCCGCATCTCGGCCCGAACCTGATGGGTGCCGCCTTCCTGCGCCGGCGCTGAGCGTCGCGCTGTCGTCGCAGGGGTGGACATCCACTACCCCGACAGCGACCATGGCGGCAGCGCTGCGAGAGTCACCCCAATTGAAGGTCATGGGCCGGCGGGGCGGGCGCGGGAGGTCTCACCAGGTGGAGGCGAGTGGAACCGGGCAGACCGGTCGCCGCCGACCGGGCCGACCCGGCTGGGTCGGCATCGCCCTCGCGCTCGTGGCGGTCGTGGCGGTCGTGGCGGTCGTGGGCATGGTGGGCGTGGCGATCGCGATGAACCCGGGCGGCGCGTCTCCGGGGAGTGCCGTGTCGCTCGACCCCGGCACGTCGACGGGTACCGGGCCGGTCGCGGCCTCCATCGCCTCATCGAGCGCGTCGCCCGCGACCTCGGCGAGCGCGGCTGCGGCTGCCGCCCTCCCAACCCCGCCCGCGGCCGCGGCCAGCCTGAGCCCGGCCGCCGGCCCCGGCGCGGCAAGCGTCCCCCTGGTGGTCGTGAGCGGCTTCGACAACTACGCGGTCACGTCCGTCACCCGCGCCGCACTCACGGCACGCCTCGCGGCGGGGACGCTCATCGTCCCCTGCGGGGCGGAGGCCGAGCTCGCCAAGGCGCTGGGCACGCCCGGAAGGACCGCCGTTGCCTGCGTCCCTGCCGACCAGGTCACCGCCCGGCTGGGCCCGACGAGCACGCTGCTCGCGCTGCTGCCTCCCGCGCTCGTCACTCCCCGCGTGAAGGTGGTCCCCCTCGAGGGAGCTGACCTCTTCGGCGAGAAGCCGGCCCGGAGCGTCGCCTACCCGCTCGTGATCGCGACGCCCGCGGCCTGGCCGGCAGCCTGGAGCGCGTGGCGCGGGACCGATGTCCGGGTGATCGTGACCACGGGCGTCAACTGCCCGGACCGCGGCGTCAGCCACCAGACCGTGGTCCTGGGCAAGGGCTGGGACTGGCTCCTGAAGGGCGGGACCGCCCGCTACACGGGAACTCACTGGGATCCGGGGTTCGGCTGGACGGTGGTCGACGCGGTGCGGACGGACCACGCGGGCGCGCTGACGGCGCTCATCAGGAATGCGGACGTGGCGGTCAGCGACTTCGAGTGCGCCATGACCCGCTCGTTCGTCCAGCACGACAGCGGCACGGTCTTCTCGATTGATCCGCGGGTGGCACCGTTGATGGCGAAGGCGGGCTTCGATGTCGCGACGATCGCCGCCGACCACACCACGAACGCGGGTCTTGGGCCGGTCGGCGAGACCGTCGACCTCTTCCGGGCCAACGGAATCCAGCCGACGGGCGCCGGGCGAACCCTCGCCGAGGCCCTCCGCCCCGCGATCGTGGACGCCGGCGGCATCACCTTCGGCTTCGTCGGGTTCGATGCCATCGGCGGCTCGGCGTACGCGACGACGTCGTCGGCGGGCGTCGCGGCCCTCACGCCCGCGAACGTCCGGACTGCGGTCGCGAGGGCGCGCGCGCTCGGGGCGCAGGTGGTCATCGCCCTGCCGCAGTGGAGCTCGGTCGAGTATCGCGCCCAGTTCACCGCATTCCAGCAGGGCATCGTCGGGACGCTGTTCGCGGCGGGCGTCGACCACATCGTGGGCGCCGACTTCCACTGGGCCGGCGCGCTCGCCGTCTCGCTGGCCGGATCGACGTATCGCTACGTCGGCTCCAGCCAGGGCAACTTCTGGTTCGGCCAGGACTGGAGCCGCCAGACCCAGGAGGGAATCATCACGTCGCTCACGTTCGTCGGGACGCGGCTGGCCCAGGTCCGGCTGACCCCGACCGTGATCCTCGACAACGCCCAGCCCAACCTGGTGGACCCGGCGACGGACGGCCAGTTCGTCCTCCGCCAGGTGCTGTCAGGTACCACCCTGCCGGCGAAGTAGGCGCGGCGGAAGCTCCCCGGCTCCGCTCAGCGAGGTTCCGCCCACGGGCGCCGATCACGCGTGTAGCCCACGTCGTCGTCCCAGACGCCACCGTGAGCGACACAGTCCGCTGCGTTGGTGTACGAGCCGTCAGCTCGCCCTTCGGAGGGCATTCCGCCTGGCGCGGGTGCCTCAAGACGATGCCGACGCTGGTTCCCGGGCGCCGGGGTGGAGCGCGCCGACAGGGGTGTCGACGGGTCTCGCTTCTGTGATCGCCCAAGGCGCAGCGAGAGCAAGGAGCAGAGCGAAGTTGCCCTGATTGACGACCGGCGAGCTGTAGATGACGGTCAGGATCGCCGCCGCGAACGCGGCCCGGGGATGCCTGCGCAGGAGGACCACGAGGACGAGCCCAAGTCCCGTCGCGAGCAGCGTGGCGTGAGCAGCGACGAGGCGGGCGAAATGAGCTGCGTGGACCAGGTTGCCGAACGAGACGATGAGCGCGGACGCGCTGAGGCCGGTCGGCTTGACGCCTCCCCCGAACGCAAGACCGACGAAGTCGAGGTTGGCTGCCAGGCCGGCGAAGACGAGACCCACGAGGCCCAGGCCCAGGCTTGTCAGGAGGAAGGCCCGCGTCGAGCTCCAGGAGCGCCGGGTCACGAACCACCACAACAGCACGACCGGGCTGAGCTTGAGCATCGCGGCGAGCCCGGCGGCGACGCC
>Ga0207926_1000229_pt1 | contig 29032 bp, 27 predicted proteins | sample NGESurdeep072012_8_FD_184454 | JGI IMG/M metagenome (GOLD analysis project Ga0207926, IMG submission 184454) | Arctic peat soil microbial communities from Barrow, Alaska - NGEE Surface sample 210-1 deep-072012 (SPAdes) | ecosystem: Environmental > Terrestrial > Soil > Wetlands > Peat ...
CGTCGAGCAGGTCCTCCAGCAGCCCGGCCACACGTCCTCGCAGGCCGGGGTCGGTACCGCCGGTGGCCGGCCGCACGCCGATGGTAGGCACGGGGGGCCCGGCCAGCAGGCCCCGGCGAGACCGGTAGACGTCGGACACCATGGCCACTGAGTCGTGGAGCGGGTGGACCGTGCTCCCTTCCACGTGCTTCCAGTGCACGGGGACCTCGGCGATGTCGAGCCCGAGCCGACGGGCCCGGGCCAGGACCTCGACGTCGAAGGCGAACCGGTCGATCCGCACCAGGTGGAAGAGCAGTCGGGCCACCGGGGTGCGGAACGCCTTGAATCCGCATTGGGTGTCTTTCAGCCCGAGACCGGTGCCCGCCGTGACGATCTCGTTGAACAGACGGCTGATAAGTGCGCGTACCGCGTAGGCGGTCTCGACCATCGAGTCCGGGAGCGCCCGGCTCCCGACAACGACGTCGTTGCGCTCGAGTCCATCGAGGAGAAGAGGGATGGCCAGCGGGTCGATGGCCATGTCGGCGTCCATGAACGCCACAAGTGGCGAGCGCGCCGAAGCGATGCCGGCCCGCACCGCGGCCCCCTTGCCCCGGTTGAACGGGAGGCGGGTCACCCGGTAGTGGGGGAGGGCGGCCAGCAACTTCTCGGCCACGGCCGCTGTGCGGTCGGTGCTCCCGTCGTCGACCACCACCACCTCGGTTCGTTCGAGGTCGATCGCGCCCGCCGAGACGGCGGCGTCGAATCGCTTCATGCCGGCGGACAAGCGGTGGTCCTCGTTGTAGGCGGGGACGACAATGGTGAGGTCGAGGCTCATCTGCCGGCCCGACGGTCGCGACTCATGCACCACGGTGAGCGGCTCAGCGGCACGGGCCGCAGCGCCGGCGACATGGCCTGCTCAAGGACGGGCCGCACCGACCAGTCCGTAATACCAGAGGGGGTCGAAGGTGACCACGGTTCCCGTGTGGGCGGCTTGGATGATGGTCTCTGACCCGTAGGCGGTCGCCTGGCCGTCGAGGGTCGGCCCCACGTAGATCACCACGTGGTCGATACCCGAGCCGTCGAGGTCGTAAAAGAGCAGGTCACCAGGTTGCAATGCGTTGAGACTGACGTGGGAGAAGTCGGCATACTGGAGCGCCGCCGAATGGGGCATCGAGACACCGGCGCTGGCCCAGGCCAGCATGGTGAGGCCCGAACAGTCGAGGCCCGCGCTGTTTGCCCCACCCCACAGATAGGGCACGCCGAGGTAGTGCATCGCCCCGTGTACGGCAGCCAGGCCGGCGGCGTTCTGCCCGACGCTCGTCACTCCGCCCCCGGGAGGCAACGCCGTGCCACCCGAACCAGCGGACCCACCGGAGTTGGCGGCCTGGTTGGCCGATTGGTTGGCGCTGGTGGCCGCCGCGCTGCCCCCACTAACCGTGCTGGCCACCTGGGCGGCCTGCGAAGCCTGGGCTGCGGCAGCTTGCCGGGTGGGGACACTGGTGGCGCTGGCCGCAGCCGCAGCCGCAGCCGCAGCCTGGGCGGCGGCCTGCTGGGCGATGGCCTGGGCGAGTGCGCCCTTCACCTGGGCGAGGGTGGCCTGGGACACGGCGGATGCGGCCTGCGCCTTCTGGGCGGCAGTGTCGGCCGTCGCGGCTTGGGACTGCTGGCTCTGTTCCTCGGACTGGAGCTTTACCTGGGTGGCGCCGAGCACCTTCTGGCCGGACTGGACCCGGGCCACCTCCAACGACAGGTCACCGATGCCGAGGTGCTCGTAGAGGTTTCTGGTCTGGGCACTCCCGGTCGGTGCGGCGAACAGCTTGGCCACCGCGGTGGATGCGGTGCCGCTCGTATAGGCCTGGATCACGTCGGTGCGGAGCACGCCCTTGGCCGCGGTGAGCTTGGCCCGCTCGGTGACCAGCTGGGTATTCGTCGTCGTCAGTTCGGCCTTGGTGGCGTCGAGCTCGACGACGGACCGGTCGTAGGCCTCGGTGGCGGTGTCCAAGGCGGCCTGCTGCTGGGCAATCTGGGCCTCAATGGCGGTGACCTGGGCCTCACCTGCGGTGATCTGACCCTGGGTGGGTGAGGTGGTGGTGGTCGTCGTCGTAGCGGTCCCGGCAGCCCCCGCCTGGCCGGGTTCGACCAGCTGCCCGGCAGCGGTGGCGACGAGGAGCCCGGCGCACACGACAGCCACCAACTTCGGCGCGGACCGGGTCATCCGGCGTCGGGTCGTCATCGGGGGCACCCGGGAACGCTACCGCCCTCAGGAGGCGCGAACAATGGCGGGAAGGCAGAAAAACTGCGGTTCATCAGGGTGTTCTCCCGGTGTGAACGTTCGGTGGACCAGGGGTGTCCACTCGGTGTCAATTGCGGTCAGTAGCGGTCGGGTCCTCACCGGGCATACCGGTCGGACCTACTCCTGGGTAAGTTGCTGAGAGCATCGGCAGGTCTGCCGCCGAACTGGAGGTCGTCGTGGTCCACGGAGTGGTCGAGGTCCAAGGTGGCCGCGTGCGGGGCGTGGAGCGCAACGGCGTGTGGTCCTTCAGCGGCATTCCCTACGCGGCCTCCCCGGCCGGCGGACGTCGCTGGCGGCCGCCTGTGCCCCCCGAGCCCTGGACCGGTATCCGCGATTGCGACACCTTCGGACCGGTGGCCCCACAGGCCCAGGGGTTCATGGACCAGGCGCTCGGTGGCACTCCGGGGGAGTTCTCGGAGGACTGCCTGAACCTGAACGTGTGGACCCCGGGCATCGACGACGGTCGACGCCCGGTCATGGTGTGGGTCCACGGCGGGTCGTTCATGACCGGCACCGGGTCCTCCGGCCTGTACCGGGGCGGCGAGCTGTCGCGCGACGGCGACGTGGTGGTGGTCACCATTAACTACCGGCTCGGTCTTCTCGGATTCCTGGCCCACCCGGCACTCGCGGAATCGGGCCAGACGTGGCTCGACGGTCAGGAGTGGACGGGGTTCGGCAACTGGGGGCTGGCCGACCAGGTGGCCGCCTTGGCCTGGGTGCGCGACCACATCGACGGGTTCGGTGGTGACCCCGGCAACGTCACCCTCTTCGGCGAGTCGGCCGGCGGCATGAGCGTCTCCACGCTGATGGGCACGCCAGCGGCGGTCGGGCTGTTCCACAAGGCCATCGTGGAGAGTGGGCCTCCCTACACCTGCACCACGGCGCTGGCCACCGACTGTGCCGAGCGGCTGGCCGGGCACCTGGGGGTGGCTTGCACCCGCGAGGCGCTGGGTGCCGTCCCGGCCGACCGGCTGGTGACGGTAGGCACCGAGTACACCGACGTAGCCGGGGGGGTGGACACTGGACTGTTGATGACCCCGGTCGTCGACGGCGGGCTGGTGCCCCTGGTGCCCGCCGAGGCGGTGGCCGCTGGGTCATCGGCATCGGTCCCCCTGTTGATCGGCACCACCAGGGACGAGTCGGCGTTCTTCGCCCTCGGCAGTCCCAAGCTGATGTCGCTCGAGATGGAAGGCCTGCGCCGGTGGATGCGCCGGATCACCCCGGACCCAGAGTCGGCCGACGGGGTCATCGCCGCCGTTCAGGCGGCACGCTCGGAGCGCGGGGAGTCGGTCGAGCCCCGTGATCTCTGGTCGGCGATCGCCACCGAGTACGTGTTCCGGGTGGGATCGATACGGTTCGCCGACGCCCACGCAGGTGCCGCCGATGCGAACGTGGGCACGTTCAACTATCTCTTCACCTGGTCCTCGCCGGCATTCGACGGTGTGCTCGGCTCGTGCCATGCCCTCGAGATCCCCTTCGTCTTCGGCACGCTCAAAAACGAGGCCATTCAGGCGTTCTCGGGTGGTGGCGAGGACGCCTTCGCGCTGTCGGTGGCCATCCGCCGGTCGTGGACCTCGTTCGCCCGCACTGGAGTGCCGGCGTGCGATCTGCCCGGTGCCGGGTCGGTGACGTGGGCGGCGTGGGATCCGGCTGTCCGCCCGACCACCGTCCTCGGCCCGTGGCCCGGCGCCCAGGGTCTCGTGCACCCGCGCGATGACCCGAGGGCACAGGAGCTCGACGCAGTCGACTCGGTCACCCCGCCGTTATCCGGCCACCGGTCGCACTGACGGGGCCAACGTCGGGTGGCTCCCCAGCGGCCGGTGGTCGTGTCCGGGACCTACAGTCGGATGGTGGAGTTGCAAACGACGATCTCGGGATCCGTGGCGCATGCTCGCCGGTTCCAGGAGCTTCTGCGCCATTCGCAGCTACCTCTCGATCCAGTGCAAACAGGAACCCGACGGGTTCGACGTACGACGGCTGTTCGAGGGTAACGCCTTGCTGCCTTCCGGTGACCGGAGCTGTTTCGCTGCTTGTACACTCCCCCCATGTGGTCGATTGAGCCCTTGAGAGTCTCTGACCTCGGTATTCGCGAGGTTCGAAGCATCCGTTGTCACCAATGACCACTCGAGACGTCAGCGCAGCCGACATCGGCGACACAGCAGCGATCGTCGATTCGGCACAAATCCGACTCCGACGTACACGAAGCAGCCCGCGGGCGACACAGTCCTGGCGCGTCATCTCTCGCGAGTTCGCCCCTCTCATGGTGACGATTCTCTTGGTCACGCTCGAGTTGCAACACGTCGCGAGCACCAATTGGCTTGGATTTTTCCTCTACACGTCCGACGGTCTGACACTGCCGCTACTGCGTGAATCACTCGCGCAGCACCAGCTCTGGCAACCAATCATGTCGACCCAGTTGCTTGTTTTTCCCGAGGCCGCCCTCTACGCCGTCTGTGCCGCCGTGACGACATCGATCCGAGCTTCGTTGGTCATGAACGCCTATCTCAACGTGCTATTGCTCTACGGGGCGGCGCGAATGCTGGCGGCGGCGGTTGTTCCAAGGGTCGGCCGGCGGGGATTGGCCTCGTGCGTGTTCACCGGTTGCCTCGTACTATTCATGCTTCTGGAAGTTCAGCCTTCCGGCGGGCAACTTCAGTTCGCCACCCTCACTCTCCTCACCACCTACTACTACGGGCTGCTTCTCGGGGGTGTCGTGCTCGTCGGGTGCACGGTCCGCCAGCTTCGGCCATCCGCCCAGCGATTCGGCAATCGGCCATGGGCATTGCTGGCAGTCGTCACATCGACGCTGACATATGCATCCGATCCACTATTCGCATTGTGGGTTACGACACCGATCGTTCTCACCATCGGCCTCCTCGTCGCCCTCCGTCGGGTCACGACGCGCTCGGCTGCCGCAGTGCTCGGATGTCAGGTTGCCAGCCTCGCTGCCGGCTCCGTGCTGCGGATCCCCTTCGCTCATGTCATCGGTTCGTCCGCTTCCAGCTATGTCAAGTTCAACCAGATCGGCCGCGCACTCACCCAGTTCGGCGCCATGGTTACCGGCGCTTGGTCCTACCCGTCCGAACGTCTGGAGTTCGTGGTACTTCTCGGTGTAGTCGCAGTGGCCGCGATCCAGTTCGCCCAACTGCTGCGATGGCCAGCGGATAACGTTACCGAGTCAGTCAGCACGGCACTTTTCGTCGTCACCTTCGCACTGGTGGCACCGCTCGTGGATATTTTCGGCGTCCTAGCATCCGGGAACTCGACCAACCGGTATTTCATTCCGGCCGTAGTGTTTCCCCTCCTCGCGCTCATTTCCGTGGTGGGCCGGTTCCGTCGCCCGTCAAAGGTGGCTGTCGCCGACTACCGTACCGGGCTTGCCGTCGGTGGCGTCGCATTGGTCGGGACGTTGGCGCTGCTGCCCGGGCTCAATCCCTTGGTGAATCCTTCTGATTTCGCTGCGGGCCAATGCTTCGGTCGCATCGCCTCCATTCGCGGGCTCACGGGGGTCGGCGACTTCTGGACGTCACGAACTCTCGAAGCCTACGGAACGGGTGACACCCACGTCCTGCAGGTGCTCGCCAACTTTCTCCCACATGGTTGGCTGGTCAATCTCGGTGAATTCGACCACAGAACCGTCTCCTTCGTAGTCGTGGATCGAGTCGTCGGGCCGCCGATCGGGCTCGTGGCAGCTGACACGGATCGTCTTGGACGACCGACGTCGATCTCGTCGTGCCCGGGGTTCGACGTCTACACCTACCCACCTGGCACCCATGGCTACACGGTGCTCAACCAGGAATTCCGCCTGTGGGCCAACGAGGAATGGCGTGTCCGTCGGTGAGGGGCAGGTTCCTCATCAAGGTATGAGGTCGTCGTTGGCGGAGCTCGCTGAGCATCTCGCCAGGTAGTTGGCGACCAGCGTCGGACGATTCCGTCCTGCAAATGCCGATGCCGGACGCTGCCCGGTTAACCCAATCAATGACTGGTCGATGGGATTCCCCTCCATGTGGTCCGGTCATCTCTGTAGGCCGCGGGGCACGGAAGGGTCGCATTCACAGTGCACCCCCGGTCGATGCCCACACCGCGAAGGTGCCCGATGTCCGCGTCGGCGGCCCCATGGCATCCGTGAACAGTTGCATCACCGGACCCGAACCCGGCGTGGAACGGTCCACGATCACAAGACGGACTCCGTAGGCGGTAAGGGTCCGCTGGGTGGAGTGCACGAGCGCGGGGTTCAGGTCCGGAGCGGCTCCGTAAAAATGGAAGCCTTCCTGCACGGCGAGGAACCGCTGCAGGTCGTCTGGGTTCATACGGGCGGGGAACACGTAGTAGATGCCCTGGAGCACTTCGGGGTGTTCGCCGTAACCCCCCAGCAACCGAAAGCGGAAGCCGTCGTCGAACTGCCATCCGAGTGCCGCCGCGTCGGGCTGCACGGTGTACGGGTATGTGAGCGCCACTGGGTTTCCGGGAGGGACGGCGGCGCGGACAGCGGCCGGAAGTGTGCCGACTGGCTGACCGGCGATCGGCCAGCGCGGCAGCAGGACCACCACGACAGTGACGAGCACGACAACCATGGTGATGGTGGCCCGGATTCGCCGCCGCTCCGAGGCGAAACGGGCGGGACGGGTCGTGTTCGAGGTGGGTGCGACGGCGGCGGACCGGGAGCCGCGAAGGTCGTCGAGTCCGAACGCGATGACGGCGGCGAGGCAGCCGGCGGTCACCAGTGAGAACCGGACGGGCAGGAGGTTGTCCACCAATGGGATCTTGGCAAGGAGGAGGAAGGGCAGTGGCACGACGGTGCGGTGCCCGTCCACGCTCAGGTGGGAGCCGAGCGAGAGCACGGCAGAGGTGAACAGGCAGAGGAGGGCGAGTCGGGTACGACCCCGGGTCCTCGAACGCCAGGCCAGGGCGGCGGTGATGACGAGGACAGGAATGCCCAGGTAGCCTCCCGACTCGAAGGGGTTGCCGGCGAGGACGTGAGCACCGACACCACCGAGTCCCAGCGACACGTGCTGCAGCGGTCCGGGCGCAACGAAGCTGAGCAGATCGTTGTAGATCGTGGCGATTCCCTGGGGCGCCCCCGTGTAGTGCTCGGGCCCGGACGTGATCATCCACAGGGGGTAGGCGAGGACGATGGCGGTGAGGGTCACGGCCACGATCGAAGGCACGGCCAGACGCCGGAGGACCTCACGGGGGCCGGCCGGGTGCGCGACCACGGTCCCCAGGAGACCGACGACGGCGACGACCGCCACTATCGTGAGGACTTCGGGCTCGGTGAGGAATTGGGCGGCCACCAGGAGCCCGAGCTGGACGCCGAGCAGTATCGGACGGCCACGGCGCTCCACGATCTCGGACAAGGTGAGTGCGATGAGTGGTGGCCATGGAGCGAAGACGAGTACGAGGTGGCCGAGCCCTTGGTCGACCATGTACGGCGAGAACCCGTAGATCAGGCCACCGATGGCTGCGGCCGGCCACCACACCGACCACCTCACCAAGGCGTAGAAGGCGGCGGCGGCCGAAATCGGCATGGCCAGCACCATGAGGACGTTGGCACTAGCGACCGGACCGAGGACCGTGGACAGTGGCGCGGCGAGGAGGCCGAGGAGCGGTGCCTCCGTGTTCTGAGCGAGGTTGATCCCGGCGGGGGCGAACATGGAGTGGCTGAAGAACGGGTCGAGACCGTGAGCCAACGCGTGTGGAACCCAGGCGAGGAACCAGGTGGCGAGCAATGAGTCGCTGGTCACACCAAAGAGGTGGGTCCGTCCGGACACCACCACCGGCCAGTAGGCCCACATCCCCAGGGCCACGTAGAAGCCGACGACGCCGACGGCGACCAACCAGACGCGAGGGGCGCGCATGGGCGTTATCGCCAAGTCCGCCGGCTCGTCAGCTGTCAGCGTTCCTCTGAGGCGCACCGCCATAAACCGTCCTAGACAGGTCGTCGGAGAGGCGCCGTCGCTGCAGTGGCGGTGAGGGCGCACGGGAAGTGCGGTGAGCATACCGCTCGGTTCGATCGTGTCCGGGTGCACGGATAGGGCCGTCCCGGGGTGACGGATGCCGTCGCCCAGCTCGGATCGGACGGCCAGTTCGGTCAGGACCGGGCAGTCCCGCGGTCGCGGACGGTGCGGGATGCTCCGCATCGTGACGCCTACAGACCGAAAACTTGCGACCACGCCATGAGCTATCGGGAACTCGTCTGACATGGCAACACTTGTTGCACACGGGCAATCCCATTCCGACCAACGGAAACGGAAGATGGCGGGAGCGGTAGGACGTGACGGCCTGGGCACGTGCCGGCCCGGGAAGAACGAGGTCGTGGGTCTGGCGATGTCGAACGGGGCCCACGTCGGGTGGCTCCCCAGCGGCCGGTGGCCGTGTCCGGGACCTACAGTCTGAGGGTCGGGGCAAGTCGGATGGTTCCGGGGGACGTAGCCCAATTGGCAGAGGCAGGGCGCTTAAACCGCCCCCAGTGAGGGTTCGACCCCCTCCGTCCCCACCATGACCCGCTTATTAGAACCATCACCAAAAAAGGCGGTGGCCAGGGGTCCGGCGTGAAGCCCCGATGAGTCCCCTGCCGCGTCAGCGGCGGGGGACTCTTTGCTTTGACCGCTCGCCAGCCCGGCAGCGTCTCGCACCAGCATGAGTTCGTCGAACGGCGGCTTGAAGACCGCGTCAGTGATCCCATCGTCGAAGATGTAGAGCTTCTCGAAGATGGCCAGGTTCATCAGTTGCCGCTGTTCTGGCGACATCCTCTCGTAGAGCCTCTGAGGATTGTTCAGGACCAACAGAGCATTTTCGATCAGGGCCGCCCCGACGGCGAGCCGCTCGTTTGACTCTGCGAGCTGTTGGCTGAGCTTGTTCTTCTGACGCAAGATGATTCCAAGACGCTGTTTCACCTTGGCGGTGGGCAGATTGCCGTCAGCTGCCAGATCGATCAGGTTCTCTTCCTGCCGGTCGAGTCGCAGCAGTTCCGCCGTCAGCTGTTCATGCCGCAGTTTCGAAGCCTTCTCCTCATCATCAAGGACGTCGTGGAGCTGTGCCCGCACCCTCGCTGCAAGATCACTCGGGAAGTCGAGGGTGCCGTAGAAATCCAGCACTGCGGCTTCAACGGCGTCACCCTCCAGATAGCGAGAGATGCAGAGGTGTTGCTGCTTGCGGCGGCAGAAGAAGTACAGGTACAAGCCGCCGTTTCCCTTGGACCATTGCATGATCATTCGAGACTCGATGCCCTCGTCGTGGCACTGGCCACACCACAGGACGCCCTTCAAGTAGTGGGTGTGCCGCCGTTGGCGTGCGCCACTACCGCTCCGCTCATCGAGCACGGCCTGAACCCGTTCAAATAACTCGTCGCTGATCAGTGCCTCATGTCGGCCGACTATCAGCTCGCCTTTGTAGCTGACGTACCCGACATAGTAAGGATCCCGGAGCATGGCATTCAGCTTGCTGGTCGACACCGTTCCTGCCGGATGCTTTCCCGGCCTGGTTCTGAGCCCCCGATCGATGAGTTCCTTGGCCAGACTCTCAATGCTGAAGTCGCCGCTGGCGTAAAGCTCGAAGGCAACCTTGACGAGAGGCGCCCGTTCCGGGTCGAACTTGACGATCCCAATATTGCGCCCTTCTGACAGATCACGAGCGTTGACGTAACCCATGGGTGCACGGCCAAGCGTGCCACCGCTCTTTGCCTTGGCGCCCATCTTGTAGGCGATGTCGGCACCGTCAGACTTGGATCGGAACTCGTCCACCGCATGCATGATGGATTCCACCATCGCACTCTCGGGTCCTTCGCCAAGGTCCAGGTTGGTTGAAATGATCCGGCAATCGTGCTTTCCGAGCTCTTTCTTGGTAATGGCGGCATCAACGGAGTTACGGAAGATTCGACTGAACTGATAGACGATGAGGTAGTCGATATTCTTTTGGCTCTTGATCCAAGCAATCATCTCTTGGAATACAGGCCTGTGCTCGATGTCAGTCGCGGTCCGTCCCGCCTCGACAAACTCCCGAACCGTCTCGGCGCCGAGTGAGTCTCGCTTGAGCTCGCAGGCCTGTCGCTGCGCCGGAAGAGAGATGCCCTCTGGGTTGTAATCGGTCTTGACCTGGGATGGCGTACTCACCCGCAGATACAGCACCGCCCGCTTGCCCGAAGCAACCTTCGGTTCCGCATCTGGAGTAACTGGTGGCTGTTGAGTCTTTGTTGCTCGCAATCTCTTTGCAGTACTCATGTCGAATTTCTCCTATTAAGCCCGCTAATGTTCGCGCCGTTGTGGAATAAAGTCAATGCATAGGCAATGAATGTATTGACTTGTTGGAGTAAAATAGAAGTGAGATACTTATGGGAAGCAAGACACATCACACCAAGCCAACTTCGACCGACCTGAGCTACCCAGAACTGAGGGAGTGGTTCAGCTACCTGAATGGCGGCTACTACGTCGGCGGTGCCTGGCAGTCGCTGCTTCTTGCCCACGTCACCCACATCGGTCGAACTCGTACGCAGTCCCTGTTTCGGGAGATCCATCGTGCCCAGTCCCTGATGTTTGCTTCTCGTCGGGACCATGAAGTCCTGCTCTGTGACGTGTTGGGACTCGACAATGAAGTCGCGAAGAACGAGGGCTACACGTCCTGGGAGTTTCTGGGCCAAATGGGACAAGAACTGACATCCCTCACCTGGTACCTGGTCCGGTAGCTGTCGCTCCACTGCATGCCGAATCGCCCTGGATGGCCGTGCTGGAGCCGCACATGGCGGGAAGCAGCTGCTGCTCACGGCAGTAGTCCCAGGCACTGGCACTCCTTCGGTGACAATAGGCATTTTACCAGGGAGAATGCCCAATTTCCGATCCAGGAATGGCAGTGTCGAGACCTCATCCGAGCCACCGACCAGGGGTATCCCGCATCGTGGACGGTGGGGGCCCGAGCACTCGGAGAAGGGGATCACCAGTCACTCCCGAACACGTAGATCCCGCCGTCCCCCTCGCTCGTCGAGATCATGCCGCCCAGTTCCATGTCACGGGCAAAGGCGGCGGAATCAATGTTCACGTATGGCGTCAGTAGGTCGGGAAGATCCTCGACCGCCTTGTCAAAGCCGTACGCCTCGATGATGGAATCCCCGTATGCCTCCAGATCGGCGAAGTGACCCTCAAAGTTGTCTTCGAAGCGGCCCAGCGTCTCGGGATCGCTGCCCACCAACTCCGCCCAGTGGGCAAACGCCGGACCGTGCTCGGCAATGCCGCGGGCGATCCTGGCCACCGCCCCCAAGGGTTCATACTCGGCGACTCTGACTGGCCCAAAACCCTCATAGTCGTGGATGGCGAACTCCTCAGCGCCCGGCATCGGCGACGCCGCCAGCATGGCTGCCACCTCCGCATGTAGCTCCTCATCGCCTATTGCCGCATCCATCCATCTGCCGTGCAAGCGACCATCGTTGTAGTCGCTGAGGCTGGCCACGTAGATGCGCGGCCGCGGCCTGGCCTCCGCTTCCCGCCGTTCACGCTGTCTGTCTTCCTGCTCATCATCTGGTCTCGTTGGTTCTGTCTCATTCACTACGCACCTCCTCTCGTTATTACTCATTTGTTGCCGAAGGGCGCAGCCCTTCACCTCGTCCACCTTGTAAACCGGTCCACGACAGAACTGGATGTCATGCCGCATGACGGTGTCCTCCTCCCCCACTGCTCATCTGGTCACGTGCCGCTTCAATGCGTTTCGTGGCAAGTTCGGCAAAGTCCGGGTTGAGCTCCACGCCCAGCCAATCCCGATCATGCCGCTCAGCCACCACACCGACGGTGCCCGCACCCATGAAGGGATCGAGCACCACTCCGGGCCGTGAGTCGGCGCGGCAGGCGCAATCGGGCCTGAGCACACCGGGCAGGACCTCCCCATCGGAATTCGTCGCTGTCTGTCGTTGCCAGGGCAGTCCGCAGCCCCGGCAGACTCTCTCGGGACAAGCCGCCAGCAAAGGCCGGTCGATCAGCTCGGTCGGAAACGTGGCGAAGTGCTGTCCTCGAAAGTTGGACGCCGCCGTCCGCCAAACGTCGCCTGGATTCTTGCCAAGCGGATGCCCGATTCGACCGGCTGCTCGCATCCGAGCCAGTCCGGAGTTGTTGCCAGCCAGGGGACCGGCCCAAGCCGGTCGAGTCCCCGGCCTCCCCGTACCCTTGGAACCGGGACCTCTGCGAGGTGGACTGGAGCGATGGGGAACTCGGATGGCATCAAGATCGAAGTGGTACTTGGGACTCCGTGTCAGGAAATAGATGACCTCGGACTTGGTGGCCAGGCGGTCTCGGACACTCGATGGCATCGTGTTGGCCTTCTCCCACGTCACCACGTTGCGCACGGACCAGCCGTCCTCGATGAGTCCCAACGCCAGGCGCTCAGGTCCGAGCAACAGGCTCTTTGGGGGAGCACCAAAGCGGGAATGGCGTGAGTAGCTGTCGCCCAAGTTCAGCCAGGCGGAGCCAGTCGGCTTCAGGACCCGAGCCAAACCCCTGAACACGAGTCGCAGCTCATCGACCCATTCATCCACGGTCCCCTCCAGACCGATTTGCCCATCCACCTGATAGTCCCGCAACCTGAAATATGGCGGACTGGTGATCACGCAGTCGACAGACGACTCGGGCAGTTCCGCCAACCGCTCCCGAACATCCCCGACGATGATCGTGTTCCGTGGCAACAGGCTCATGTCGTGCCTCCGGTCAGCAACCCAACTGCGGCGTCACTGACGGTCACCGTGAATAGCCGCTCAGTCAGTTCCCGAGCGCTATCGATGGCCTGCCGCAACCGGATGGCTCGATGCTCGTCCGGCACCACCCAGCAGGCCCGAGGAAAGACGCCATGTTCGGCCTGTTCGGTGCCAGAGCGGTAGTAGGCGTCATAGGTCCGGCACTTGCGCAACACCACCGGCAGGCTCTCGGTACCTCGATCGATCTCAACGAACCACCGATGCTCATATGCACCGACACCCAGCGTCACGAAGAGGTCGGGTCGCAACACCTGTCGCCCGCCAACTGCCGCGAATGGTCGCCAACAGGTCGGTTCGGCTTCAGCGGCGAGAAGATCGCACACCCCCTGCTGAGCCGCCACGGTCAGGCCGACCACCAGCTGCCCAATCGCCAAGGTGTGGTCGACGAAGAGAGTCGTTGGCTCCCGGAAGCGACGGCGGGGACCATCAAGCTCCAGTATTCGCTGGCCTACAGGACCGAGGGAATAGATGTAGCCGGCGGATCCGGCTCGAAGGCCACCGATGCGTCGATGGAGCCGGATCAGCAGACGGTGCTCGACCAACCGCTCCAGCACCCGTCGACAGGTGCGGATCGCCGTGATGCGGCTGGCGTGGCGTTCCTCGCCGAAGTGCAGCGTTTCGATCTGGCGTGCACTCATCAGACGCAGATCGGATACTTGGCCCACGATGGCCAGATCGCGATCCGACAGGTCATCTCGCAAACGAGTCAGCTGCGTGGTGCCGATGCGAACCTGGCTCACAACGTCTCTCCTTTCCTTCCATTCGGCGCCGCAAAAGTACAGAGTGCCGGTGTGGGAGGAATAGAGATAGATGTCTCGACCGGGTAGCCATCGGCACTTGCCAAGCTGGGTGAGCGTCCGCCCCTCAGAAAGAGAGCCGAGCCGAGGACGACGACGACACTTTGCAGGCCCTCGTCGAACGAACATGGAAGGCAGGCGGAACGCCAGACAGTCCGCGCCGTTAATCTTCCCGGGCACCGCTGCCACCTGCAGGAAGACGGCTCCGAATGACGACCCCTCAGCGACACGGGCGGGTAGGCGATCGGGTAGCCGCCAGCGAAGGTCATTGAGCACCCCCTCGTAGCCGCGGCGCCAGGTCATCGGCGCTCTCGGCGCTCGTTCGGCCACCGCTGATGAGCCGCTCAATGTCCGCATCAACCTCAGACCGGTCCCGGCCGAAGTTGGCCCGTGACGCAGCACGTACGACCTCGGGATCGCTGACCTTCGGTGGCGGTGGCAGGCTGCGCCCGCTGGCCCACGGCTGAACGGCATTGTCGGCAACCAACTGCACGTAGCACTCGTAGGCGCCCAACCCGCCAAAGTCTTCGCTGTCCAACCGACTGTTGGCCGCCATGACTCTTGCATCGTCGGGAGCCAACCGGAAGGCCACTTTCGAACTGGCGTTGGCGAGCACGGCAGCTCGGATATCTGGGCTCAACTGCGCCAAGTGTTGGTTTGCCATCGTCAGCGACAGGCCGAGACCTCTGGCCTGGGCGAGCATGTCAGCCAGGTCAACTGGCAGCCGTAAGTACTTCTGCCACTCATCGATGTGTAGGTAGGTCGGCCGACGAAGCTCGGGAGCAACCTTGGAGCGTCCCTGAGCTGCCTGCCACAGCTGGGAAAATACGAGTGAACCCAGCAATTCGGCCGCTTCCGGGCCTAGCTGCCCTTGAGCCAGGTTGACGAGTAGAACTCGGCGTTTGGTGAAGACCTGGCGCAGATCGAAGCGAGGTTCGGCCTGTCCGAGTACTGCCCTGAGGGCCGGTCGCATCAAGAACGGGCGGATCTTGTTCAGGATTGGGGCTGTGGCCACCGTTCGCTCGGCCTCGCTCCAGGCCTCGAATCCGGCCCAGAAGGGTCCCAGCCCGACGGGGTCATTGATGCGGGACAGCACCTTTCGGCGAAAATTACCGTTTGTGAGAATTAGTGGCACGGCGATCAGGGACATGCCCGGCACCTGCGCCACGGTCAGCAAGGCCGCACCCAGAATATCTTGAGTTCGCGGTCCCCAGTGGGCTGCATACAGCGCGTGCAGTGTTCCGAGCAGTTGGTCGGCTACCAACTCGGCGGATCGACCCATTGGTTCCAGAGGGTTGAGGCCGACCGGCGATTGCCTGTCAGTCGGGTCCAAAAGCACGACGTCGTTTAGGCGTTCAGCGGGGATGCGAGCCAGCACATCGTTGATCAGGTCCCCCTTGGGTTCGATCACGACAACCCCGTGACCAGATTCCAGGTCCTGCGATATGAGATTGAGCAGCAAAGTCGACTTGCCAGTACCCGTGGGGCCGAGGGCGTAGAGGTGTCTGAGCGACGCTGAAGTACTCAGGGCGAGTGGACGAACGGAACCCGGGAAATCGGATTCGGCCACGATGCGACCGCGGCGGGGCACAGATCGCGGAGCCGGCAAAGGCCGACTGCTCTGGGCTTCCACCGGCAGCTCGCTCGTCGTACCGACCGGCCAACTTGATAGCGCCGCCATCTCTACCGCATTCAGTCTCAATGGGTACCGCCACGGGATCGCAGCTCGCTCGGCGCGTGCTGGTCGCTGACTTCGCACCATTACAGAGAGGCCCGGGGTCTCAAGTGAACGGATTGCCCCCGCTAGATGGCGAAGCAGCAGTTCTCGACGCTTCGGTGTGCTGGCACGAACCGCCAAGCGACCCAGGGCTTGCCATCCGGGCTCCGATTGCTTTGCGGCGAGCGTCCGGCGCGGCTCGGCATCGGATTGTTGCGGTGTCTGGAGAATGACCTTGATCGTGTCGTCGAACCACGACTCGGAAGAGAGGGGCGCGCTCCCACTTGGGGTGGCCTGAGGGTGAAGCGGCTTGCCGAGAATCCATTGGCACATCAACACCTCATCGCCTCTGGCCATCGCCAACGCCGTCAGTAGGGCCCTACTGGCACTCCCTAGGTCCGCAGTAGCTACGGCCCGGCGCCGAGTCGACAGGCGTACCTGTCCGGCAGCCTGAAGTGCCCCAATCGGCTCTGACGTGTCCTCTTCGATTCCAATGCCGGGTATCTCGGCACGAAGTTGTTGGATGACGGCCATCTGGCGACTCACCGGAACTCTGAGGCGGTGATGCACCAAGCCGTGACGACCGATCGACTCGACGATCAGCGGCCATCCGGCTAGAGCAGGAAGGCGCCGCCAGGCGGAAGCCATCTGCTGTTCAGTGACTTCACGGGGCCAGCGCAGTTGCAGTCGAACGAGCGCCGGTCGCATCAAGTCGGGCCTCCAGCCGAACTATCGGATTGCTTGGTGGAGTCGCCGGATGACGCCTTCTTTCCGGGCGCTGATTTCCCTCCGCCGTGGTCGGCCTCCGCTTCGGCTTCTGCCTGCATGCGGGCAAACTCGATCAGAGCTCGACCAAGGCGGCGCAAGTCCGGCTCCGATCGCCTAACGCCTTTGACTCTTATTTGTCGTTTACCATGATGAAATGTGCGACTCATATGTTACCTCCCCTCGTTCGTGTTAATCACTATTAGGCGCGGTGCTTTACAAGGCGTCAAAATAATGTAGAACTAGTAAACGATAACGCTATATATAGTGTCAAGCGAAAAGTTCATAACACAACAACGACCGGTAGCCCGTGACCCCGAGAAGAACGGCAAAAGATTCACCAGCCATTTCGTCGATTATTAAATAGTTTTAATAAAGTGACTGCGATTACCACGATGACAATGGCCGGTATAAGTGGCCGGAGGAGGTGATAGCTCCATGACAGCCCAATCGAGACCAGGACGATCGTGATTGTGATGGACACCAGATGTTCGAGAGGCGACTTGTGGAAGGGATTCATGACCGATTCCTCTGTGGCAGCTCAGATCGCGAAGCCAACCCTGGCGTAGTGAACACCCAGGACAGTCGCCGCTGGAGATCCTCATTGCGGGGAAGCCCCCGATCCCTCCGTGGAGGGCGCTGCGCTGTCGGTCCGGGTGTCCAGCGTCGAGACCGCTGCGACTCGGGACGGCCCGCTCCCGGCGGAGCCAAGGCCCCACCGGGAGCAAACCAACCCGACATCAGAACAGCCTCGCTGGCCCCTGACGAAACTGATTGACCATCGGACGGATCGCATTGAAGTTGTCGTCGTCCAAGATCTCGCACTTGGTCTGAACGACTGGATTGTCGGCGCCAATGATCTGCGTCTCCTTGGCACCACGCTCGATGATGTACTTGGCCTCCGTGTTGACCCGAGCGAGTGCCTCCATCCGAGCAATGGTTCTCACTGCGAACAGAGCACTCCCAGCCACTTCCTCTCGACCATTCCGCTCGATATCACGAATCGCGAGGGCGTGGTTCCGTTCGTGCCGCCGATCTCGGGCGCCAGCCCTGGTCGTGGCCGGCGGTGCCTTGTACCTGTCATTGCACTCGACCTCGTTGGAGAGGGCGAGAGCCAATTCGTTGGACATGGTGGTACTTCCCTTCTGTTTGTTCGTTGTTGGTTGTTGTTGTGGGTACTGCGATTGGGTGTCCGTCTGTCGACGGTCGCGGTCGACGAGTCGACATGGGTACAGCTCCCGTTGTTGAAACGAGGCACCGCAAGAAGGTCCGGACGGAGCAGAGTCGGGAAGCGAACGTCGGCTGGGTTGGCCGCACCTATTCCCAGAGTCCGACGCGTCGCCAGAGCGGGACCGGACAGTGTCTCTGAACATCGAGGACGGGAGAGCTCGCAGCGCCTGGTTCCGAATCTGCCTCATCCCAGTCTCATCGGGGCCTACGAGCTTCGGTCCGAATGAGTGAGCTGAAGGTGTCTGCGCCGGACTGCCGTAACCGGAAATCATGGTGGTCCTCCTGGTGAACGCGTTGTCCGATACCAGTGAGCCCACAGCCTGGGAGCCTCTGCTAACCCCGTAACACCCCAACCGGTGTAGCGAATTGGGTAGCTTCTTGGGGTGCCTGAGGCTCACGACCGCGAAAACGCTCCAGATGATTCCCCGGTCGCAAAAGCGGTCCTGAGCGAACTTGTCAAGCTACGTCAGCGCAAAGGTCTGTCGCACCACCGGGTGCGAACAGTCGCGAAGGTCATTTCGACACTTCCAGCAGTGGATAGTCAGTTGTCCAGGAAGCCTGACCTGAGCCGCTCGATGGCAACCTATTTCGTCATTCGCTGTGCAGTCCTGCAAACCATCTCTCAGCCAACTCTTCGTCACATACTGATCAATACGATGAACATTGAAGGCAACGGTGCCATTGATCTTAGGACGCGTCGACTCAATCTGATGCGAGAAGGAACGCTTTCTCCGAATAGCTACTTGGCCCGAGAGACGGAAGCCTATGAGGAGCTTCAGGCCATACTGGTCGCCCTCGACTCGACACCTTGCCAGGGAGAGCTGGTTGCATTCGGGAATCGCAAGCAGATTATAGAGATGGCTCAAAAGGAGTTGGAAGCACTTGACGATCATATCCAGGTGGAGATCCCACTGGCCCCGCTTATTGCGAAACTGCTCGAATGGTTCGTCTCTCTTCCCCCGTATGAAAACTATGGGCCGGCAGGCGCCCTATTGGAAGTACTACCCGGTCTGACACCGTACATGGATGACAATGCAATTGGCGGTCTTCCGGGAGATATCTGGTGGGCGTTTGTGCGCGAAGGAACGTCGACTATCGGCAAAGCGCCCAATACATTGCCGGCTCCAGCATTTGGAAATTTGGTCAGCTTAGGCGAGATGCAAAGTTACTCGCGACTATCATTGATGGGCCCAGTATTGCCCCGCCAGTTCGTGCGTCGCGCGAAGCTCACATTCAATATCACCACCTGGTACGGAATACCCCGCCATGTCAAGATTGAGCGCGGCCCGAGCGGCTACAAGAGGCGGTATTTTTCGGCCAAGAAGGCATCCATTGATCTTTTTGCCCAAGAGATAGCAGCGGTCGAAGAGCAGGGTGAGTGGGAGAGATACTTTCCAGGTCGGAGGCGGGATAGCGTAGACACGTCATGATATAATAGATCGCGCAATATGGAAGTACCTGATTTTGCCCCAACACGCGAATACCCAGGTGATGGGCGCGCTGAAGCTGCGCTCCACTTGACCAAGGTGTTCTTCTATTTTCATTCAACTCCTGAAGTGGATTCGGTTGGTCTTCTGGACTCTGCACTGGACGCTGATCCAGCTCTCGCGGTAGCTGTTGCTCGGCGGATGTCGCTGGAACCTGATCCGCTTCAGAGAAAGTGGGCAACTTCCATCATGGCACGGGCGTATTTGGAGGATGCCAATGAATCCACTGCGATCTGGCGCAGCCTCTTGAAGGACAGAGATCCCCTGGTGCGCACGATGGCTGACGACGCCCTGGACTTCGCCAGACAGTTCCAAGGATTGAGTGAGGCAGATGTGCTCCTGATTCGGGAAATGGATTCATAGTGCGATCGAGTGGCTTTCCCATACCCACATCGTTCCGGACCGCGTCTGTGATTCCCGATTGATGCGGGATAACTAGCAGCATCGACGGCTGGGATTCGCAGTCTTTCAACCGGGCCGCCCGCACTGACGCCCTTCGAGGTGGTTGCCTTTGTCACTTGAGCGATTGGCAGCTCGACTACGGATCCAGTCCATCGATCAGCTTGCTTGGCGCTATCTTCAACCCCCGAGCCAACCTGAGCAGTGTTGGCACGCTCGGAACCCGGTAGCCGCGTTCGACATTCGAGATGAAGGTGGAATGGAGTCCAGTGGCCTCGGCCAGGGCTTCCTGTGTGAGATTTGCCGCCAACCGAGCCTTTCGGACCCGTTCTCCAAACGCCACAGCAATGGCCTGGTCACGGCTGCGCTCTCTGGGGGACACAGACGGGAATCACAGGACATCTCTTGGCTCCGCACCACAGTCTACTGATAAGGTCACCCGCAAAATGGGGCGAGTGAGGGAGATCAGTCCATGGGCAGGCGGAGACTAAGGAGCGGAACGCCAGCTGCAGGTCTCCTCGCAGCCGTGGTCATGACGCTTGGAGCCTGTGGGTCTTCAGCCAGTGGTAGCGGAGCGACCGGAGGAACCGATCCTTCATACGCCACGTCGACCACGACGACGATGCCTCCGCCACCGCTCGTGAACTCGTGGACAATTGCAAGCACGGGCACAGACGGCGCCACCTGGACCAGTGTCTTTGCTACCGGCAACCTCATCAGCGGTGCGAAGATCACGACTTCGATATGGCCGTCCCTTCTAAGTGCATGCAATGTCAACCCTCAAACGGACGCCGTGGTCCCCTTTGAGATCACTACGACCAGCACTACCACCGGGGGATTTGCTGCCGCAGGCGACAGTCGGTTCTCACTGATCAACAGCACTGACGATCAATTCGCCCCAATGATTGCGAACGCCAACGAGAGCATTGAGGAAGTGGCCAACTACAGCACCGGCGAACAATGCCAGAATGTCGGTCAGCAGACAGGAATGGCTGTTGGTCCTAGCATTGGGGCAAGTCTCAATGGTGGCACTGGGACCCAAGGACCGACGGTGGTCATTGGCATTTTTGTCTTGAGTCATTGGGCGTCACCGGCAATACCGTCAGGTGATTCATCGTTTCTTCCGAGTATTTTCGTGTCAGTGCTCCAAACAAACGCTAACCAGGAGAGCTCTTCATGGACCACCGACTCTGTTGCGGGGCCAAAGGTCGTCAGTCTTGGTGACAATGCGTTGACTGCAGGGGGAACGGGAACAGTGTGGGTGTTTCCGCTCGATGGCACAAATTCCTTCGACTGCTCGTATCTTATGACACCCAGGTCGGGGTACGGCCCTGGCCAGGATGCCTATCCACCAGCATCGACCTGTCAACCACTGAGCTAGTTCTCGCAGATCATCATCTTAGAATCTGGCGGCCCCCGAGACATCGCCCGGGATCGCAGGCCACAGCTTGGCTTGGCGCCATAGTCTACTAATAAGGTCCCTCGCCAAAAGAGGGCGATCAAGGGAGATCAGTCCATGGGCAGGCGGAAGATGCCGAATTGCGGGAAGCTGATCGCAACCTTGTTGGCGGGCGCCTCATTCCTCCTAGTGGGGTGCGGATCATCGGACCCGACAGCCACACCGGGAGTGCCCACGAGCATCCCCGGCCAAACCACGGATACGACCCCGACTTCTCCGTCAACGGTCCCGACCGCCTCCTCACAACCGTTCACCCACCTGGCGACCGAAACGCTGAGTGATTCGACGGGTGACTCGCTCACGGTGGACTACTCCGATCAACCACCTCTCGTCGGGTCGGTTCCGCAGGATGCTTTCCAGGCATGTTTCCCACAGGCTTCCAACGCCGTGGATTCAACCACTGACGTGTCGGTGCCCGTTCAGGCCGTGATCACCTGGAAGACCAGCTTTCCGCTGTCCTGGTATGTCGATATCAAGAGTGATCTCCACCCAGCATTTAGCGACACAACCAATGCGTTTACTCCAACGGAGAATGAGGGCACCGAGATCGCCTGGGAACTAGACGGACAGTGGTCTTGCGGTGGTGACGGCCAGCCCGCTCTGCAAAACGTGACAGGAAACTCGTCAAGGACGGTCAACCTCGTCATCATTGCGACTCTGCTCGGCCCTACGACCCCGACCTTCACCTCGGCAGAGAAGATGTCGTGGGAGCTCTTCCCTGGATCAGAAGGTACCAAGGGGTTCTACTCGACGGCCGGTCTCAGCAATGACACCTGGACCGGTCCCAACCTGGCCAATTGTCAGAATCTCGGAGATCGGATCGGACTGTTCGAGCCGCCCCCGTACACGCTTCCGACGTACATCGAGCGGGGATCGCCCACCTCAACGACCTGTAGCGCGACATCCGGCCCGTGGGTCACCGGACTGCCGTGATGGATCTCGGATTCAGACTCAGCGCCAACTGGCACGGTGCGGCATCTCATCCGGATTGTGCTCCGTCTGCGAAAGGTGAAAGTCGATGGGCTCCAAGCTCTCTGATCTGACCCCTGCCTGCGTTCAGTTCACTGGCGACTGGACTGGGGACAAGCAACTACATCGATCTTCAGATGCAGACGTCATCGTGAACGGTAGCTTCCTGCCGGTACCCGGCGAAGGCGAGACTGTCGTAAGTCGATGGGTGGCCGATCAAGCAAGCCTCACCGCTGTCGCTGGCACCGACACCCTTCAGGCTGAGGGCGAGTTCGCACTCCTCTTGACCGACCGGACTCTCCGAGGGTCAGTTGTGTTGGGAGGATTCACCCTGACGGGCCTGGACGGTGGGAGTCCCATCTGGGCTGGCCAGAACTGTTTCCGGCAAGGACATGGATCCACCATCTCCTTTGTTTGGCCTCTCGCGACCATCGAGGCAGTAGGGATGAGTTCTGCAATCGGGAAGGAGTCTTTGGCTCACCTCAGGACCGGTCGAGCATCGTTGGCCATTTATGAGTGTGCCAAGGCGAAGGAGAACTTCCTGGCCAAGGGCATCGGCTACCTCAATCGGAGCGCGCTGTTCGCAGAGGACCTGGCGCAGGCCGTGAGCGTGTCGACGGACAGTTCAGTGACCTGGCGCGAAGCTGGCGACATTACTGCGCGGGACCGGATAGCTACCTTTACGCGAATTGATCGGCGATAGGGCGCTGCAATGGCCCTCGAATCCTGATCTGCGCGCTGCGTGGACTTGGTCCCTACGTCCTCATCGGCTGGTTAAGCGCCGACGGCAGGCCCATCACTGGTCGTCGACCTTGCGTTTGGATGCAGAGGGCTTCCCCCTAGCATCGACGAATACGATCCGATAGTTGCGGTGTGATTCCTTCGCCACCCGCTCCACCACTGCCGTGGACCGATCGATGAAGTCCGACGCGCAGTGCTCATCGGAATGCTGGATCACGACGATGTAACCACAAGAGATGTCGTCTGCCTTCATATAGGTTGGGGTTTGCTCCGCCAGGTTGTCCCAGTATGAAGTGCTCTTGGCGAATTTGAGTTCGACCAACGCCCTGCGTCTCCAGCCCGCCGAGAATTTGAAGTCGACTGCGCCACTGCCAGCATTCGTCTCTGGACTGATGTCGATGCCCGCCGCCTTGCAGGCAAGTAGTACGCACATATGAAAGAGTCGTTGTGCATCTGGCTCTTGTCTAGGGAGATTCTTTGACCAGAAACTCTTCCAGATTCCGCGATCCTCGACGGCCCATTTGAATTCATCGATGAGACTGCTAACAAAATCGCAGAACTCCCCCTCTTCGCTTGGTACAGCGAACCTGGCGATGTCCGCGAATTGTTCGCCAGCGGCGAACGGGGTCAGTTTGAAACTGGGATCTCGGCCAAAGTTGTATGGCTGCGGCGGTGCCTCGCTGTAGTGCGTGGCGTAACGAATGCCGTACTTCCGGGCGAGTCCGGGGCGATGACGCACCATGGTGAGGATTGCCTTCTTGTCCAGCCCTCTGGTGATCTCGTATCCAAGATCCTTTCGAAGCTGCTCGTTCTGATTTGAGTAGACCCAATCCCAGAACGATGCGTCGTCCATCTTTGGAAGTTCATCCAGAAATTCCTCCGGAACGAGGAGCACACCAGGATTCGGCGTCCAGCACGGATTGACCGGCAGCGACACCTTGCCGCGTCGCCAACGATCGTGTCGAAAGTCGTAGCCGAGGTGAGGAATCCAGACTTCGGTCAGATCGACCCCATGTCGATTGGCGACCCCCTGCGTGTATCTCACAAAGTCGTCTTTGGCGATGTTGCACACCATGTCGCTGATTCGGTCATGCCCGAAATGTTCGCCAAAGAGCATTAGCTCGCCAAACTCATCAATCGAGTGGATCCCGGCGCGGATCGCCCGGAGCGCGGCCTCCAGCATCCCGGTCCCGAGGCTTCTTCCTGAGCCAGAGCCAAATATCGTCTTCGCCCCATAGCCGAGGCAGAACTGCGGGGGCTCGGGGAAGCTGAACATTGCCGCAGCTCGCTCCCACTCCACCGACAGCCGATTTCCGTTCGACGCTGCAACATGCTCCATCGCCCGGTTGAAGAATTCAATCAACCGCTCATGAATGGCATTCCACGGGGGACCACTCGCATCAAACATGAGAAAGGGGTCGATGAAGAACTCGGCATCGGTGTGCAGCGTTGGGTTGAACCAATCGGTGCCGGCAGCGCGCCGGATTCCCGCCGCATGGCTGAATGTGGTGTCGGAGTGACGGGTACGCGCTGCCATCTCAGAATGATGAGTTCAGATCGATCAAGGGTCGCTCGTCTGGGGGAGCGATCAACTCGATGGTGTCGATCGAGAGGCGGCTCTCGCTTGATAGGTCGCTAAGAGTGCGTCCTCTCTCTGCCATCATGTCGATGGCTCTCCTCAGGATGATTGGCTCTTCCGCATGACCGTCATCCCCAGGCTCCATCCTTCGCCATCCACGCCGGTTTAGTTCAGTGACGGCTCGACGGTAGGTGTGCTCAGGCATGATCTTCAAAGAGCGTGCGCGGTATAGCAGTGCCTGCATGGAGATCCCCCATGTTTCCTTCATGCCCATGAGCTGCTTCCAGTCGACTGTCGCCGGAAGCAGATCGGCAATCTGACTCGCAGGTGCCAAGAACTCCGATGCAAATATGTTGGCCTGACGCTCAACGGCGTGCGTCCCCGGTTCTTCATCATGGTGTAGCAGCAAGTGTCCGAGTTCGTGGGCAGCATCGAACCGACCTGCTGCCAGGTGTGATCGTTCAGTTGACAGCACCACGACGGCTCGAGACGGAAAGTCACAAGAGAAGGCGAACACTCGCCGAGTGTGAGCTGGGAGCCGGGTGCAGATGACTCCGCGAGACTCAAGCAGCCGAACCACATTCGGCAATGGGCCAGTACCGAGGTCCAATTCGGCGCGGGCACGCTGAGCCGCCTCCTCGACTGCCGAAGGAGAATCATCGGGCCTCATACTCAGATCCATTGGAAGCCCAAAATCCGGCAGGCGCACATAGCGCTCTATCACTCGCGCAAGTTCCCAAGTCAAGAGGGCGTGGGCAAAGGCCCTGTCCCGTTCCTGCTTGCTCGTGGAGCGAAGACTACGGAAATGCGGCACGGCACTCGGTGCGGTGCCAAGCGGCCTATCACCGGTGAAGAATCCACTTGGAACTCCCAAGGCGAGAGATAGCGCAGCGACAGTCTTGGGACTGGGCGAGGAACTTCCGCTTTCGTATTGGGAGACGGCTCCCGCCGAGACTCCGACACGTTCGGCCAAGTCCTTCTTGTGCAGCATCGCGGCCTGGCGGGCGATCCGCAGGCGAGTTGGATCGAAGAGGTCAGACGTAGTTTCAAGGTGCCGGTCGTTCACTTGACCTCTGTATCAACATCTGCAACGTGCTCCAGTGGAATGGCTGGCTCGGGAAGCTCGTCATGCTTTTGTGTCCCAAGTATCTTTGACTCATTCGCGGACATCGCCGATTGATCAGGCTCCGGCAGCCAGAGAGGTTCGACCCACCCCCAGGGTGAGCCAGATCCCTCTTCTGATGCAATCGGAGTTCCAACCCAGATGCCGCAACAACCATCCTCTGCATTCCCGGCGTGCACTACGACCAACTCGGGCAGATCGTGATCAATCAAACCCGGCTCATCAATCGGTGCTTCTATGCCTGGCAACGTCATCTGCAACGTGTTTGACACTGCGATCATTCGCTGGGTCTCGCTCGCTCGCTCGTCATCGAGTCTGAAGCCGTCCAGATCAACGTCGGCATTCTGCCCGAGGCTATAGACGTGAATTCTCAATCCCGCTCCAGTAATGACGAGTGAACCCAATGGTCGGGCACTGGCCCAATGCTCAAGCGACTCGATCTCCTCCTCCAGCATGAACCAGGAATGTCGGTAGATGCCTATGCCGAATACCACTGCATCATCGCCTACCGAAGGGTCATGCCGATCGGTGTTGACCTCGTAGGCTCGCTGGATCGCTCTCACCGTCACTCGGCTGAGGGCTTCGAATTCTTCGGGAAGATCACTGAATGCCATGTGTCGGACGATAGCACCAGAGCGCATCAGCCGCGCGCTTCTGAAGCAGATTGGCTCGAATGGTGCAGTTCATGTGGCGATCCGGACCGGGGCGCAAGGTGAGGCGTGCTTCGTGCTGTTGCCGCAAGACCCCCCGGGGACTTGGCAGCCAGCTCCACGGTCGCGGCCTACCAGGCGACTCCAGTGGCCCCATGAATTCGGCAATGCCGTCGATGGGCGCTGCATGGCACCACCACCACACCGCCATATCATCGATCTGCTCGCTGTGCCAGGGTGGACGGATGGCTCGCTTCGTCTACATAGATGAAACCGGCTCGGTAGGGACGGGAGGCCGGCGACAGCCGTACCTGACCTTGGTTGCGGCGATCGTCGACGAGGATATGGTCCAGGCGCTGGGCGTGGGCTTGGAACAGGTTGCCTGGGATCACCTCGGCTGGTTTCCCGCGGATTTCGAATTTCACGGCAACGAGATATGGCAGGGCTCGAAGCACTGGACTGGGAAGCAACCGCCAGAGCTTCTCGCGGCTTATGAAGCGGCAGTCAAATTACTCGATGATTGTGACATTGACCTTGCTCATTCGTCCATTCATAAGGCCCGACTCCATGCCAACTATGATGGCGACGCCGATGAAAATGCCTACCGACTGGCTCTCCAGTTCTTACTGGAGAAAGTGGATGCACTCGGATCGTCCAGGAAAATTCTGGTGGCTGATGAAGCGAAGGAGCAGGAGCTTCGTGCGATCCGCATGGTGGCTGATCTCCAGAAGTGGGGAGGAGGCGAAGTGCCAGGCCGTCAACTCAAAACGATCATCGACTCACTCCACTTCGTCCCATCCCACGCAAGTCCTGGCGTGCAGATGGCCGACCTCGTCGCATTCGCGATGCAGCGATCACGCAGAGGAGAATCCCATCCAGATGCCCAGGCGGCACTCGATCGCATTATGGCGACAGTTACCGCCCACACTCAGACGTGGCGCAACCCTTGGCCTGCGCGCTGAGCCGCAACACCGAATGAAACTCGATCTCACCCCTATTTCTTGGGCTTGATGATCTTCTTTTCGGCGTCCTTGAATTCTCCGCCAATGATCCGGTCTGCCATCAAGCGTGCATCGTCTTCATTGTCGTAACCCTGGTCGCCATCCGTAGCAATGATCTGACCATTGTCCGCCTTGAGCCGCCATGCCCACTTTCCATCGACCCTCGTGTAGAGGACTCGCTCCGCCATGCTTCACCATCCTGTCGGTCTGGGAAATCTTCAAACCACTGTGCCACAGTGAAGCAACTACTGCCTTTGCTGGCGCACATTCAAGTTCGATGAGGCTGGACTTGCCCACTCAACGTCCTCGTACCAGACAACCATGATTGACGGCTCCTCGATGGCGTTCTCGATGATGTCGAGATAGGGCAACGGCGGTCAGCCACGGACTCAATGACGAACACTGTCAGTGAGCATTGCTGGTTTTCTTTACGCCACCGCGCCGCGAACAAGGATGAACACCACGGCAAGCACGAATGCGAAGGTGACCACCGTCCATCCGGCGGCGATTCCGCGGACAGATGTGATTCGGCACGCCAGCAGACCCATTCCAGTTGCGGCTGCCGAAGCAGCAAAGGCGATGCGCCAGTCATGCGCGAAATGCATCAGCCAGATCGCATATGCGCCTAGGACTAGGCCAGCCATCGGTTTCACTGCCCACTCGATGGTGAGTTTGCGAATTGTCGGAGCAGCCATCTCCCCGGATTCAGCCATCAACTGGTCCTGTTCGTCGACCTTCTCACCAAGCATCGAGTAGACGCGCTCGATCATCTCGGCACCCATGCCCTGACTCGGAAGTTCAGTGCGAAGCCAATCGCGCAGGCTTGGCCCATGGACAAGAACCGTGCTCGTTTTGCGCCATGGCTCCCACCCGGAGCCGCTCCTTCGTGCACCGGTCCAGAACACCGCCATCGACCTCACTGTTACGTCAATCCCGGCCTCGCTAAGCCAATCAGCAATCTCCTTTGCTCCCCGCTGAACTTGGCTAGCCGCGTTTTGCTTTCGACTATCCATCGATCGGGTTCCGTAGCCGTTGATCGGCCAGCTCTCTGCGCTCCACTTACTTTCGACTACCAGCACTCCCCCGGGACCCACCATTACGTGATCGATGTCTCCCCGGTAGTTCAAGCTGACGTTGTTCACTAGTCGCCAACCACCTTTGCCGAGGCCACGGAGTATTTCGGACGTAGATGCTTCGCCCGATGCCCCCATGAACTGTGTCGCGGCACCGGTCCACACCAGGGCAATGAGCACGTCGAACCACAGTCCCGAGACCGCCGACCCACCAAGCAAGGCTCCCCGGACTACTCCATTGGCCCGAAGCGCAAGAGGGAGAAACGCCAGGACGAATGCCAGTGGGAGCACGAGGAGCATCCACCACCACAGCGCTGCAAATCCGATGATCCGATCCCACGCCAGGCCTCGCGAGTACCTCCCAGTCCTCTCTCGTCCACTCAGATCTCGCCGGCGCTGCCACTCGGTTACTTTTCCTGCCACGTTCATAGCCACAGGTAAACCATGTCAGGTGGCTGTAACTGCAACGACCATCGAAGGGCACGGCTGCAACATTGATCGGGATGCACCTTGCAATAGTGCCGGGCCCGGAGCGGGGTGGCGGGACCTCGCTCAACGGGCCCGGCGACGCATGATAGGCACGTCCGAGAGGGAGAACGCGAAGTCTGATATCTAAATCAGAGCGATCTGAACGGGCGAACGATCTGTCACGACTTCACGGGGCCAACAACTCCGTGACGAGTGCATCGATCGTGGTCCCTACTTCCGATCCGGCAAGGACGCCCCTGATCTGACGACGGAGGGTGCCGTGGGCCGCCCGAGGGAGGTCAACCGAAGCAGACAGAACCTCGGCTGCAGCGCCAGCTTCAGCAAGGCGAACATGGAGACCAACTGCTTCGTCGTACTGGGGGACTGGAACCTTCCACAGACTCTTCCCGATATGCCGTCCGCCGCCCTTTCCGGACGTCATGTGGGGTTCCACCAGTTTCGTTGTAACCGGGGAATTGAGAACAGCACAGAGGTACAGGCCTTCCTCGGCTGACTTCACTGCAGCCCAATCGAGTTGATGCTCGACCACGGCGGTTGACACGGTCACGCGAC
>Ga0207926_1000230_pt1 | contig 29016 bp, 20 predicted proteins | sample NGESurdeep072012_8_FD_184454 | JGI IMG/M metagenome (GOLD analysis project Ga0207926, IMG submission 184454) | Arctic peat soil microbial communities from Barrow, Alaska - NGEE Surface sample 210-1 deep-072012 (SPAdes) | ecosystem: Environmental > Terrestrial > Soil > Wetlands > Peat ...
TTTGGCCAGGAACCCGATCTCGGGTTCGACACCGCCCAGGCCCGGCGAAACCGGGATCGAGACCGGCCACCGGAGGCCACCCCGCGGAAGTGAGGCGGGCGAATCCTGAATCCGTCGACTCGACCGCAGATGAAGCTTGGTACTTCGAACCTTTCGGTACCCGCCAGGCCCGTTGGATCTCCGCCGAGAGCCTCACGGCCCTCATTTGCGACGACGGCAACCAGTCGAATGTCCAGCCCCCCTGCGTCGCTGCCTCCTCAACCCCTCGTCCGTCCCAGGGCCCCACCTCCCGATGACGATGCCGAAACTACCGATCCCCACGACGCGGCCGTGGGTGCCGGGGGACGATCCCCAACAACTGAAGGTCAGGCGCTGTCAGACCGCTGCCGGATGCGACGCCTCGACCACCGTGTGGATCCCGCCCCGAACCAGCCAGTCGGTCACCACGGTCATCCGGCGGGGGCCGATGGCCGCCACCAGATCGTCGAGGATGAGGTTGGTCATGTCTTCGTGGAAGCCGCCCTCGTTGCGGAAGCTCCACAGGTAGAACTTGAGTGACTTGAGCTCCACCAGCGACTGATCGGGCACATACGAGATCCGCACCGTGGCGAAGTCGGGCTGCCCGGTCAGCGGGCACAGGCAGGTGAACTCGGGGGTGTCGCAGGTGACCAGGTAGTCGCGCCCGGGGTGCGGGTTGGGGACGGCCTGGAGATCTTTACTCGGTTGGGACGGCATACGGCGCCGAGGCTACCGCCCGCCACCGCACCCATCGTCAGGAGGCGGCCGCCACACGCCCCACAGTCGCTACATATCCGTGTCGTACAGTCCGCCGGTACCGTCCCGGTCGACCATGAGACCGTCCATGTCGGCGTGGAGTAGGAGCACCTGGCCGGGCAGGCCGGCCTCGGCCATGGCCTGCTCGCTGGCCGTCTGCACCTTGGGGGCATCGACCCCCCGGCAGATCCCGAGCAGTGACGGGCCCGCACCCGACCAGCACGAGGCGAGAGCGCCGGCGGCCACCATGGCCGACAAGAGCTTCGGGGCGGCCGGAAAGAGCGGGCTGCGGTAGTCCTGGTGCAGCCGGTCCTCGGCCGCCTCTGGAATCAGGAGGCGCGAGTCGGCCATCCCCGCCATCAGCAAGGCCATGTGGGAGAGGTTGAACGCGGCGCTCTCCCGGCTGACCTCGGCCGGTAGAGCCTGGCGGGCCCGGGCCGTCGACAGGGCGACGTCGGGCACGATGACCACGAACGCCAGGCTGACGTCCAAGGGCAGTCGGACGACGTGCACGCCGCCCCTCACCACGGCGGCGGCGACGAAACCGCCCACCGTCGATGCAGCCGCGTTATCGGGATGGCCGTCCATGGCAGTTGCCACCGACAGGGGATCCTTGGCCCCGGCGGCCGCCGCGGCGGCCACGGCCAGGGCCGCCGACGAACCGAGTCCCCGGGCGATGGGGATCTCGGAACGGACGGTGATGGCCAGGTGATCGGTGCCGGCCACGTCGATGGCCACCCGGGCGGCCAGGTGGGAGGAGTCCTCGGCGAGTTCCTCTCCCTCCCCCACCGAGCGCACGATCAACTTGGAGGCCGGCTCCACGTCGACGAGTACGTAGCGGTTGAGGGCCAGACCGAGCGTGTCGAATCCCGGTCCGAGGTTGGCCGATGACGCTGGGACCCGTGCTCGCACCGTCCCAACGTACCCCCGCCGCTCATGTCAGACCGGGATCGCTACCTCACGGGCGCGAGCCGCATGTCGGACACGGGGTGTGCTGGAGCCGCCACCAGACCGACGGTTCCGGCACCGTTTCGATCAGCCGGAGCTGCACCACCTGGAACTGCGAGCCGATGGCGTAGATCGAGGATCCGACGAGGGATCGGGCCGGGCTCCCCGGGGGCACCGCCACGAACCGGGTCAGCGACTTCACCTCCTGGCCGGGCCAACCCGGTAGCCAGGCCTCCGAGGCCGTGACGTAGCGGGCCGAGTGGGGCTGTCCGCCCCAGACGGTCGTCACCGAACCGGCCGGGGCCCCCGCGGTGGCCACCGTCACTCGGACGATCGCCGCCTGGGTGGCCGCCAACAGTGGCTCCACGATCGGACGGGTGAACTTGAACGGGTCGGCGATGGGCAGGTCCGTCAACGGGAGCGTTGTCGTGGTCGTGGTGGGCGGTGGCCGCGTCGTGGTCGTCGTCGGGGTCGTCGGCGGAGGCGGGGGGGCCCCGACGGCCGGGGGCGCCCCGGCAGCGGGGGGCGCAGTGGTCGTGGTGGGCGGTGGCCGCGTCGTGGTCGTGGTCGTGGTGGGCGGCGGTTTGGGCAGTGTCGGAGGGGGCGTTGGCTGACCCAGGACGTCGACGATCACCAGGACCGAGCGGCCCTGGATCAACCGGTTGGCGGCCAGCACGATGCAGGCCCCGGCTTTGGAGGTGTATCCCGACTTGATCCCGATCACCCCGCCGGTGCCGACCTCGGTGACGATGTTGGCCAAGGTGCCGACCAGCGGCAGTGTCACCTTCGGGAGGGCCACCACCTCGGCGAACGTCGGGATCGACATGCCGACGGCGGCGAACTTCAGCACGTCGGCCGCCGAAGACACCGACTGCGGGTCGTAGCCGCTGGCGTCGACGTAGTGGGTGTTGGTGGCCCGGACCGTGGAAGCCAACGCATTCATCTTGCCCACGAAGGCGGGCACCGAGCCGGCATCCCATACAGCCAGGCTGTAGGCGATGTCGTTGGCCGACTGGGTCAGCATCGCCTCGAGCATCTGGCGCTCGGTCAGCGTTTCCCCTGCCTGGATGACGATGCTCGACTCGTCAAGGTGCAGTTCGGCCTGGTATTCGGCGGCGTCGTCCGGGGTCACCGTGATGGCCGGGCCGTCCGTCCCCGCCACTATCGGGTGGTCCTTCAGCACCACCACCGCGGTGGCGATCTTGGTCAGCGAGGCGATGGATACCGGCATCTCGGGTCCCGACTGGGCACTGAACCCGAGGGACGGCACAACGACCGCACCCTGACCTGTCGCAGGCCACGGCAGCGCCGGATTTGCCCCGGGCACGACGGCGGCCGCCGTCATGATGGCATGGGTCACCGTCGGGGCCAGTGTGGCGTTGATGCGCTGCACCGCCACCCACGACGTTCCCCCCACCAGCAACACGGCCACCCCGCCCACTATCCACGGCCAGATGCGGTGGTGGCGGCTCGCCGAGTGGCGGTGACCGCCGGCGCTACCGACACCCTCACCGACAGCGGCGCCATTCGCACCGGACTCGGCGGCGCTTCCCCGGCCATCACCATCGCCGTCGCCAACGTCCCGGCCCCGGCGCCGAAGCTTCCGTCGGCCCCGGCGCGACGTGTCGGCGAGGTGCACCTGGGGGCTCGACGCATCGGGCCCGTCGTCGGTGGTGGTCACGGGTTGCTCAGGACTGGTTCAGATCGGCGGTCAGGACGGTCGGTCCCGGGTCAGCGGGCGTCCAGCTCGTCTGGCGTCATGAGCACGGTACGGGCCTTGGAACCCTCCGAGGGTCCGACGACGCCTCGGCGTTCCATCAGGTCCATCAGCCGGCCGGCGCGGGCGAAACCGACCCGCAACTTGCGCTGCAGCATCGACGTCGAGCCGAGTTGCGACCGGACCACCAGCTCCATGGCCTGCTCGAGCAACTCGTCGCCGTCACCGTCGTCGACGGCGCCGGCACGGGGGCCCTCGGCTCCGACCACCTCCTCGATGCCCGCCACCACTTCCATGGGACGCTGCCGCTTCCAGTGGGCGGCCACGGCACGGACCTCCTCCTCGCTGACCCATGGTCCCTGGATCCGCTGCGGGTTGGAGGAGGACGCGGTGAGCAGGAGCATGTCGCCCTTGCCGATGAGGCGCTCGGCTCCGGGCTGGTCGAGGATCACCCGGCTGTCGGCCAGCGACGAGACCGAAAAGGCCATTCGGGACGGGACGTTGGCCTTGATCACTCCGGTGATCACGTCGACCGACGGGCGCTGGGTGGCGAGCACGAGGTGGATACCCACGGCCCGGGCCATCTGGGCGATGCGGCAGACCGACTCCTCGACGTCGCGGGCGGCCACCATCATCAGGTCGTTGAGCTCGTCGACCACGATGAGGATGAACGGCAGTCGAGGGAAGCGGAGCTGGGCGTCGTCGTCCTCGTCCACCTCGTCGTCGGTGCCCTGCATGCGGAGGCGGTAGGCCTCCTCGTACTCGGCGAGGTCGTCCGAGTCGAAGGCCGCGTTGTACCCCGTGATGTCCCGTTGACCGACCTCGGCCAGCAGGTCGTAGCGGTGCTCCATCTCTGTCACCGCCCAGGACAGTGCGTTGGCCGCCTTCTTCGGGTCCACCACCACTTGGGTCAGCAGGTGCGGCATGTCGTTGTACTGACCGAGCTCGACCCGCTTGGGGTCGATGAGGATAAAGCGGACCTGGTCCGGGGTGGCTCGCATGAGGATCGAGGTCAGGACCGAGTTGATGCAGGAGGACTTGCCGGAGCCTGTCGACCCGGACACCAGGACGTGGGGCATCTCGGCCAGGTTGGCGATCACCGCCCGGCCGGCGATGTCGCGACCGAGAGCGACTTCGAGCGGGTGGGTCGCCTTGCCTGCCTCGGGCGAGGCCAGGATGTCGCCCAGCGCCACGAGGACCCGGCGGCGGTTGGGGACCTCGACGCCGATGGCCGACTTTCCCGGGATGGGGGCGAGGATCCGCACGTCAGGCGAGGCCATGGCGTAGGCGATGTCCTTCGACAATGAGGTCACCCGGGCCACCTTCACGCCAGCGCCGAGCTCCAGCTCGTAGCGGGTGACGGTCGGGCCGACCGTGCGGCCCACCAGGCGGGTGTCGACGCCGTGGGCCGCCAGCGCGCTCACCAGTGCGGTGCCGGCCGCGTCCACCTCGGACTCGTCGATGATCTGGGCCTTGGCCCGCTTGAGCAGGTTGGCCGGTGGCAGTCGCCAGTCGCCCACCGGCGGCCCCATCCGCATCTCGAGCTGCTCGCCCTTGCCGGGCTTGGTGGCAGCCGCAGGCAGCACCACGGCCTGGAGGACCGGGTCGTGGGCCGGGTCATCGGCGATCTCGTCCGGGTGCACCGCTTCGGCCGGCTCTCCGTCGTCCTCGGGTTCCACCGCGGCCATCGACGGCTGACGACCCTCGGCCAGTGCCCGGCCGAACGGGTCGGTGGGCTCGTCAATCACGTCGTCCACCGCGACCCCGGACCGGTCGCCCCTCGCTGCACTGATCAGCCACCTCGTGGCACGGGCCAGTCCGGAGGCGGCCGTCCGCACCGACACACCGGTGAACACGAGGATCCCGACCGCGGCGACGACGCTGAGTACCACGGCGGCGCCGAAGCCGCCGAGTGCGCTTCCGAGAGGGTTGGCCACGGCCGCCCCCAACCACCCACCGGCCGACGACAGCTCCTTGGTCGAAGCCCGGAGGGCGGGTGACCCGCCGGCCAGGGCGGCCAGACCCGATACGGAGAGCAGCACCAGGGTCCCGCCGATGACGGCCCGGGCCGGCTCCCGCCGCACACGGTCTCCTGCTCGTGAGGAACCGCGACGGCTGCCCGCAGCCGGACCGTCGTCCGGATCGTCGCCCCGGCCCATGAGCATGCGGACGCCCACGGCGATGAGTACCGGGGGTAGGAGGAAACGTCCCCAGCCCAGGAGATCGCCCATGCCGACCCGAGCGTCGTGTCCGGCCGGGCCGAGGGACCCGCCGTAGAAGGCCACTGCACACAACACGCCCAGGGTGACCAGACCTACGCCCCAGAGGTCGGTGGCATGGCCGGCGGCGACCGCGCCCATCGAGGCCAGCATCCCGCCCGACTCGTGGGCGTGCGCCGAGCGGCTACCGGTACGGCCGCCCTTGCCCGACGTGCCCTTCTTCGCGGGGGCGCCCCGGCCCGATCGAGACGGGGGTGTCGCCTTGCCCTTGGGCCGCGATGCCCCGGATCGACCCGCCTGACGCTTGGTGGCGGTCGTCACAGTGGAGTCAAGGCTACTGCCGCCCACACCCCGTCAGTGGGACACCGGCCGGATTCCTGTGCGGAACTCCGGGTCAGACGGTGACGATGACCGGCACGATCATCGGGCGCTGCCGCGTCCGCTCCCCCACCAGCTTGCCGAGGGCCTTGCGGGCCACCCGGTTGAGCGTCTCGTGGTCGGAGCTGCCCGAGGAGAGGGCCTGTTCCAGCGCACGGGTGACCTGGGTCCGGGCCTGTTCCAGCAGGGCGTCGGTGTCCTGGTCGTAGGCCCAGCCCCGGGTGACGATCTGGGGCACCCCGATCACCTCGCCCTGTTTCAGGTCGACGGTGGCGACAGCCATGACCACGCCCTCCTCGGCCAGGACCATCCGGTCGCGGAGCACGCCGTGGCCGATGTCGCCCACCGAACTGCCGTCCACGAACAGGTAACCGCCGGGGACGCTCCCGTCCCGGTGCATCCCCTGGTCGTCGAGGCGGACGGCATCGCCGTCCTCGCACAACAACACCCGGTCGCCGTCGATTCCCATGCTGTGGGCCAGCCGGACGTGGTTGGCCATGTGGCGGTACTCGCCATGAACGGGAATGAGGAACTCCGGCTGGGTGACGGTCATCAGCATGGCCAGTTCGCCCTGCTTGGCATGCCCGCTGACATGGACGTTCTCGACACCGGAGTGGATGACCTCGACACCAAGGCGGTGCAGGCTGTCGATGACCCGGCCGACTGACCACTCGTTGCCGGGGATCGGGTGGGCGCTGATGACCACCACGTCGTCTTCGTGCAGTTTGAAGAAGCGGTTCTCACCGATTGCCAGGCGGGACAGGGCCGACATCGGCTCCCCCTGGGAGCCGGTGCTGATCACGCAGACCCGACCGGGTGGATAGTTGTCCACGTCCTCGATGTCCACGAGGGCACTGTCGGGGATGTGCAGGAGGTCGAGCTTGCGGGCCAGGCCCACGTTCTTCTGCATCGACCGGCCGAGGGTGGCAAGGACCCGGCCGCCGGCGATGGCGGCATCGGCCACCTGTTGGATCCGGTGGATGTGACTGGCGAAGGAGGTGACGATGAACCGGCGGTCGGGTCGGGCCAGGAACACCTTTTCGAGCGTGGCGCCCACGGTTGACTCCGAGGCGGTGAAGCCGGGCTCCTCGGCATTCGTCGAGTCGATCAGGAGCAGGCGGATGCCGGGCTCGGAGGCGAGGGCCCCCATCCGGGCCAGATCGGTTCGGCGCCCGTCGACCGGGTGGAGGTCGATCTTGAAGTCGCCCGAGTGGAGGATGATCCCCTGCGGGGTGTGGAAGGCGGTGGCGAATGCGTGGGGCACCGAGTGGGTGACCGGGATGAATTCGACGTCGCACGGCCCGATTCGGCGGCGCTCGTGGTCCTTCACCGGGATGAAGGTGGCTCGGCTGGCCATGCCCGCCTCGTCGACCCGGCTACGGGCCAGCGCCAAGGTGAGCTCGGAGCCGTAGACGTCGACCGGAAAGTCACGCAGCAGGTAGGCCAGTCCGCCGGTGTGGTCCTCGTGGCCGTGGGTCAGGATGACCCCGTCCACCCGGTCGGCGTTCTCCCGCAGGTAGGTGAAGTCGGGCAGGACCAGGTCGACACCGGGCATGTCCGGGTCCGGGAACATGATCCCGACGTCCAGCACCAGGATGCGGCCGTCGACCTCGATGCAGGCGCAGTTGCGCCCGATCTCACCGAGGCCACCCAGGAAGACGATGCGGACCGAGGAGTGGGCGCCTGTGGCGGCCCGCTTGGAGGTCTTGGCCGACGACTTTGCCGCACCCCGCGCCTTGGTCGCGCCCGTGGACTTCGACGCCTTGGTCGCTCCGGCCGCCTTGGCCGGCACCGCCTTCGGGGTGGCGTCCCTCACTTCGCCGGCAGACTTCGCCTTCCGACGGCGCCCCGACGAGCCCCCCGAACCCGTACCCGAACCCGTACCTGAACCCGTACCCGAGCCGTTCTGTGCCCCCTGGCGGGACCCCCGGCTCTCAGGCAACCGACTGCCGGGCCTGCAGGAACGAGGCTGCGCCGGCCACGACCGACCGGGCCTGGTCGTCGAGCGACTGCGGTGCCGGGGCGTTCGGAAGCCGGCACTGGCCGACACTGAGTCCGAGCGCACGGCAGGCCGCCTTGGCCGGCACCGGATTGGGATACTCGTCGGAGGATTCGAAGCGGTAGGACTCGAGCAGGCCGCGGTTGACCTCGGCGGCCCGTCCCACATCGCCGGCCGCGTAGGCGCTGAGCATCTCGGCGAACAGCGATCCGGCCCAGTGGGCGGCCACGCTGATGATGCCCACGCCGCCTATGGAAGCGAAGGGCAGGGTGAGCGAGTCGTCACCGCAGTAGACCTGAAATCCGTCGGGCGCCTCGGCAACCACCCGGGCGGCCGAGGAGACGTCCCCGGCGGCGTCCTTGACGGCCACGATGTTAGCGACGTCGCGGGCGAGCTCCAGGGTGAGGTCCGGACCGATCCGACGTCCCGATCGCACCGGGACGTCGTAGAGCACGACCGGCAGCTGACTGGCCCCGGCCACGGCCCGGAAGTGGGCCGACAGTCCGGCCACCGAGGGGCGGTTGTAGTACGGGGTGACGACCAGAGCGCCCGCGGCGCCAGCGGCCTCGGCCTCCTTGGTCATCAGGATCGAGTGGGCGGTGTCGTTGGTGCCGGACGAGGCGATCACCGGGACGGTGACGGCCTCGATGACGGCCCGGAACAGGGCGATCCGCTCGGGATCGCTGAGCACCGGGCCCTCGCCGGTGGTGCCGGCCACCACGATGCCGTCACTACCGGAGTCGGCCAGGTGGCGAGCCAGTGAGGAGGCGGCGTCGAGGTCGAGATCGCCGCCGGGACCGAATGGCGTGACCATGGCGGTCACGACCTTCCCGAAGCGGGGGGCGGTCATCGGCGGGTCCAGGGCGCAGCGGTACATGGAAGGCTCACGGAATCGCAGGCTACCAGCAGACTTGGGTCCATCCTCCGGGCCAGGCACGCCGTCCGGTCCAGGTACTCCCGGCGCACCACGCACGCCGGACCACGCACGCCGTCCGGGCGGCACGCACGCGTCCCGAACGCCCCGCAGACCAGATCAGACCAGTTCGCGCTGGGTGGGCGGCACGGCGGCCATGGCGTCGTACTCCTCGGAGGTGTCGACAGCCGTCTCGAACTCGATCACGCCCAGTTCGGTGAACTTGGTGCGCAGCCAGCCATCGGCCGCGTCCAGCAGGCCGAGCTTCCGGCAGTTCGGGACGATCTTGGAGAAGAGCAGGGCCTGGAACTCGTTTCGGTCGGGGGCCGACAGCACCATGGGGAGGATGGTCTTGGGATCGACACCCATGCGGTCCCACACCTCCTGCTGGAGGAACCGGTCGCGCATTCGCACCGCGGCCTCGAAGGCGAACTCCTGGCGCTCCCGAAGCTCAGCGGTGGTGAGTCCTTGGTAGTACTCCTGGAGACTGAGCACGCCGAAGGCCACGTGGCGAGCCTCGTCGGCCATCACGTAGCGGAGGAGCTGCTTGAGCAACGGGTCCGGGGTCATCGAGTGCATGAAGCCGAAGGCGGCCAGGGCCAGGCCTTCAATCATGATCTGCATGCCCAGGTAGGTCATGTCCCAGCGTGAGTCGGCGATGATGTCGTCGAGCAGCATCCGCAGGTGGGCGTTGACCGGGTAGTGGCCGGACAGCTTCTCGTCCAGGTACTTGGCGAAGACCTCGACATGGCGGGCCTCGTCCATCACCTGGGTCGAGGCGTAGTACTTGGCGTCGATCCACGGAACCGACTCCACGATTTTAGCCGTGCAGATCAGGGCACCCTGCTCGCCGTGGAGGAACTGGGACAGGGTCCAGTTCTGGTTCTGGATGCCGAGTTCGATCCATTCCTTGTCGCCCCAGTGCTCGAGCGGCGTGCCGACAATGTCGAAGCCGACGGCGTGGCCACCCTGGGCTGCCGCCACCTCGGCGACCAGCTTCTCCTGATCGACATCGGTGTCCCAGGGGAGGTCGGTCTCGCCGTTCCACTGGGCGTTCTTGGCCTTCTCGTAGAGCTTGTTGAGCTTCGGTCGGGTGCCCTTCTCGTAGTCCCAGGTGAAGATCGAGTCGTACTCCGAGTGGACGACGTGACGGCCGTCGGACTCCTCGGTACCCACGACCGAGAGGATGGACTCGAGGTCGTCGAGCTCCTCGCGGCCGATGATCTGCTCGTTACTGCTCATCTCGGTGGTCATGTCGGTGTCCCCCTTACGGACTGGTGTGACTGTGGAGTCCTGTGCTTCCGGACGGATGTGCGTGTGGTCGAGTTGGCGCGGCGGAAATGGTCGATCTCGGTCAGGACGCGGTGACGGGCTCCTCCCCGTGGGCTGGCTGCGGGCCGGATGTCGGGAACGGGGTGATGTCGATCGGGCCGGATGCCGCGGACTGCAGTGCACCGATCCCCGGGAGCATGAAGACGTTGACCAGCCGGGTGGCGTCGGCTTCGTTGCACGGGTCGAGGCGGGTGGATGGCGAGATGGCATAGGACAGGACGATTCGGGCGGCCCACTCGGCGACACGCTCGGCCTCGTCGGGGCTCATCCAGCGGGCGAGGAATGGAGCGGTGAACTGCGCAGCGGTGGCCAGTAGCCGGTCGGACTCGTCGAAGGCCAGATGCCCGAGGATGATGCCTGGCTCGTGCTCGGCCAGGAAGTGGAGGGCGGCGTGGTTCCGCAGGCGGGTCGAGGTCTCCACGATCCCTCCGACGAGTGCGGTGGCGAGGTCGCCGGCATTCCCGAGCCGGACGCCCAGGGCGCTGAACAGGCGTGCCATCTCGGTATCGACCACTGCACCCAGGATCTCGTCGCGTCCCCCCGGGAAGGCTCGGTACACAGTGGCCCGCGAGACCCCGGACTGGCGGGCGATGTCGTCGACGGTGGTCTTGGCGGTGCCGTGGCGGGCCAGGCAGGCCAAGGTCCCGTCGATGATGCGGACTCGGTGGGGCGACTGTTCGGACCCGTCGACCGGGGAGGACGAGGTCGGCGACGGAGCGACGAGGGGTACCACGGTGTCCACCTCAACCACGCGGAGTACCAACTGCGATCGAGCCACGATTGGAACAGTACGTCACGTTTTGTTTCACCGTCAACCACCTGTACTTGCAACAGCTACCTCCAGGCACACTCCCATCATGGCGACAGGCAAGACAGGCAAGACGACCGGAACGACCGGTCCCGTCAGCCCGACCCGGCCGGCACCACCACGCCGGCCAGCAGTTCGGAGCGGACCAGGCGTGCGACCTGTTCGGGGTCCTCGAGGTCCCAGCGACCAGGTGCGGATATGTACGACAGAACCATCCGGGCCAAGAAGTCGGCGGCGTCGCCCAGATCGACGCCGTCGACGAGTCCTCGGTCGACCACATAGGGGGCCAGGACTCCGGCGATACCTTCCCGAATCCTGATGCTCTCCACGGTGAGCGCGGGCAGCAACTTGTCGGGCTCGGTCTGCATCACCCGCTGGAGCACCTCATGCTCGAGGATCGAGCGGTGGGCGAACATGATGCCCCGCTCCATGACTTCCTCCAGGCTGGCCGCGCCCTGGATGCGGTCATAGAGCTTGGAGAAGAAGTCGAACACGGCCCATGCCACGGTGGCGTCGACCATCTCGTCCCGGCCCCCCGGGAAGGTGCGGTAGACGGTGGCCCTGGAAAGTCCCGCCTCCTTGGCGACGTCCTCCACCGTCGTCTTGGCGATCCCCTTCCGGGCCACGCACCCGTAGGTGGCCTCGACGATCCGCTGGCGGGCGTCAGCCATTGTTGCGTCGGCTCAGATCCCGAGCAGGGGCTCGATGCCGAGGGTCAGTCCCGGGCGCGTGGCCACCGACTCGACGGCCAGCACGACACCGTCCATGAACGAGGCGCGGTCGTAGGAGTCGTGGCGGATCGTCAGTCCCTGACCGGTTGAGCCGAAGATGACCTCCTGGTGAGCCACCAGGCCGGGCAGCCGTACCGAGTGAATCCGGATGCCTCCGGGACCGTTGCCGCCGCGGGCGCCCTCCACCACCACCGTCGAGGTCGTGTCGGCCAGGAATCCGTCCTTGCCCGCCGAGACCCGGGCGGCGGCCATGCCCTCGGCCGTGCGCAACGACGTGCCCGACGGTGCGTCACGCTTGGCTTCGTGGTGGAGCTCGACGATCTCCGCGCTGTCGAACCACGGGGCGGCCATGGCCGCGAAGCGCATCATGAGCACCGCTCCGATGGCGAAGTTGGCCGCCACGATGCAGTTGGCGCCGGTCACCGACCCTGGTACGAACTGTTCGGCCAGGTCGTCGAGGTCGGCTTCGGTGAATCCGGTGGTCCCCACCACGGCGTGGATGCCGGCCGAAGCGCAGTGGGCCAAGGTCGCCCGTGACGACTCGAGGTGGCTGAAATCGACGACCACCTCGACGCCGGCCGGTACCAGCGAGGAGAGGTCCTCGGTCACCATCACCGACTCGGCCACCGGACCTGACGTTCCGAGAATCTCGGCCACGGTGGAACCGGAGTGGCCGGGATCGACGGCGGCCACTAGTTCGAGGCCGGGTCGGTGTAGCACGGTGCGGCACACCTCTCGTCCCATCCGCCCACCGGCGCCGACCACTCCGACTCGCATGCCGGTCACCCTAGCCAAGGCCCCCGGTGTCACCGGAGCTCCCGGGCCGGAACCTACCCGTTCTCATGACCCGCCCGTCGTCATGGTCCTCCGCTCAGCGGGTACATCCACCACCGCCCGTGGCCGGCCGGGACGTACAGGATCATGGCGCAGACGGCACTGTTCCGATGACTGGTCGGTACGCCGGCATAGACCGGTCGGAGCCAGAAGGTCCTCGACACCTCCGTCCACTCCTCCCGAGGTGCGGTGTAGGGGGCCGTGAGGGACGTCGGCGTGCCCGCAATGGTGCCGGGGTTCTGGTAATACCGGCGTCCGCAGTAGTCGATCCGATCGGGTACCTTCCAGAACGCGAAGGTCCCGTACTCCCAGCGACTGGCCGCCAAGGCCGCCGGGACGGAGGCGATCCCGAGCACCACGAGTAACAGCAGCACGATGGCCACGACCCGCCGTCGTCGCTTGCGATGTCCTAGGCGTGGCGTCGTCTGTGCCGGTGGACTGATCCCTGTTGCCCACACCGGGTCGTCCATCGATCCAACCTTCGATCCGCCGGTTATCGGTCATCGGTCATCGGTTAATGGTACGGCCGCCCGCTCCCGACCACCGGTCTCACCCCAGGCCCAGCCCTCCCGCGTCGAAGTCCGACTCGTCGAAGGGACCGACCACAGAGAGCGTCCGGGGTGCGGCCACGACGGTGCGGGCGGCGTCGTGCACGTCGTCGAGCGTGAGTGCCTCGACTCGCGCGAGCACCTCGTCGACGGTCAAGACCTCGCCGTGCAGGAGCATGCCGGCGCCGATGCGGCTCATGCGGGCACCCGAGTCCTCGCAGGCCAGCAGGGTCTCGGCCCGGAGGTTGCCCTTGGCGATGGCCAGCTCCCGCTGGGTCACCCCGTCGGCGCCCAGTCTGGCGAGCTCGTCGGTGACGATATCGAGCACCTCGGCCACGTGCTCGGGACCGGTGCCCAGCCCCACGCTGAGGAAGCCGGCGTCGAGGTAGGCGACTCGCTCGGACCACACCGAGTAGGCCAGGCCCCGACGCTCGCGGATCTCCTGGAACAGGCGGCTGGACAGCCCGCCGCCCAGGACATGGTTGAGGACGGCCAGTGCATATCGGCTCGGGTGGTTACGGTCGACGGAGCGAGCGGCCAGGACCACGTGAGCCTGTTCGGTGGACCGCCTCGTCACCGCCAGAGATGTCACGCGGTCGTCGGGGGCTGTCCGGGACGGCGTCTCCCCTCCCCTGCTGCCACCCGACCGCTCGTCGAGTCCGGCCACCACGGCGTCGTGGTCGAGATCGCCGGCCACGGCGACGACCATGTTGCCCGGCAGGTAGTGCTCCTCGAAGAACTCACGGATGCGTAGCGCAGTCATGGCGTCCACGGAGGACTCGGTGCCGAGGACCTCGCGGCCCAGTGGGTGGTCCGGAAACAGGGTGGCTGAGCTCTGCTCCGCCGCCTCGTCGGCCGGTTCGTCGGCGTGCATGAGGATCTCGTCGAGGATGACCTGACGCTCGGCGTCGAGGTCGGCTACCCGCAGGGCCGGGCGCCACATGATGTCCGACAGGATGTCAAGGCCGAGTTCGACGTGCTCTGCCAGGAGGCGCATGTAAAAGGAGGTGTACTCCTTGGTGGTGAAAGCATTGAAGTCTCCTCCCACCTCGTCCACGGCCTCGGCGATGGCCGAAGCGGAACGCTCTTCGGTCCCCTTGAACAAGAGGTGCTCGAGGAAGTGGCTGGAGCCGGCCAGTTCGGGTGACTCGTCCCGTGAGCCCGTTCCCACCCAGAAGCCGATGCACACCGAACGGGCCTCGGCCATGGCCTCGGTCACGACGGTCAGCCCCGACGGCAGGCGATCCGTGCGGATCATGGCGCACCCCGCGTCATCGCCGGCAGCACCGCACCGGTCACACCTGTCACCGCGACCAGCGCGTTACCGGACATCGAGCTGCCTGTTGATTATCACGTGGGACGTGCGCCCTCGTCGTGAGCCGGCCACGGGGGCCGGCCCACGACGGGCGCTCGTTCTCAACGACGCCGGCGACCGCCCCGGCCGCCTCCGCCGCTCGGCCGGTCGGACGACTCGGCCACGGCGGGACCGAGGTCCCCGAACTCCTGGACGAGCTCCTCTTGGAACGCGTCCTCGAAGGAGGCCGCACCGGAGGGAGCGCTGTTCGACTGGCGACGCGGGCCGCGGTCGTCGTCGGCGCCCGGGTCGGCGTGGTCGCCGCGGGACGAACCCTCTGGCCGCGAGGAGCTCTCTGACCGCGAGGAGCTCTCTGACCGCGAGGAGCTCTCCGAGCGGGACGAGCCCTCGCCCCGACCACCACGGCCACCACCGCCGCCCGAGGAGGCGGGAGCCTCACCGGCCAGCGAGAGGGAGACCTTGCCCTGCGGGTCGATGTCGTCCACCCTCACTTCGACCGGCTGGCCGAGTTCGAAGACGTCCTCGACCCGCTCGATGCGCTTGCCCTGTCCCATCTTGGAGATGTGGAGCAGGCCGTCGCGCCCGGGGAGGATGTTGACGAAGGCGCCGAACTTGGTGATGTTGACGACCTTGCCCGGGTAGGTGGCGCCCACTTCGGCCAGCGGCGGGTCGAGGATCGTCGAGATGCGCCGACGGGCCTCCTCCACCGCGTTGCCATCCTTGGCGCCGATGGTGACCGTGCCGACCATGCCGTCGTCATCGACCGCGATGTCCGCGCCGGTCTCCTGCTGCAGGGCGTTGATGACCTTGCCCTTGGGCCCGATGACCTCGCCGATCTTGTCCATCGGGATCTCGAAGGAGACGATCTTCGGAGCCGACGCCGCCACATCGTCACGAGGCTCGGCGATGGCTGCGGCCATGACGTCGAGGATGGTGAGGCGGGCGTCCTTGGCCTGCATGAGGGCCTTGGTCAGGACGTCGAGGGGGAGCCCGTCGATCTTGGTGTCGAGCTGCAGGGCCGTCACGACATCGCGGGTACCGGCCACCTTGAAGTCCATGTCGCCGAAGGCGTCCTCGGCACCGAGGATGTCGGTGAGGGTGACGTAGGTGCCGCCGTCGTAGACGAGGCCCATGGCGATGCCGGCGACCGGGGCCTTGATGGGCACACCGGCAGCCATCAACGACAGGGTCGAGCCGCAGACCGAGGCCATCGACGTCGAACCGTTGGAGGCCAGCACGTCGGACACCAGGCGCAGGGTGTAAGGGAAGTCCTCCTGGTAGGGCACGACGGGCAGGAGGGCCCGCTCGGCCAGCAGGCCGTGGCCGATCTCGCGGCGCTTCGGGCCCCGCATGAAGCCGGTCTCACCGGTCGAGAAGGGCGGGAAGTTGTAGTGGTGCATGTACCGCTTGTGCTCGACCGGGGTGATGGTGTCGAGCAGCTGGTTCATGCGGGGCATGCCCAGGGTCGTCACGTTCAGCACCTGGGTCTCGCCACGCTGGAACAGCGCCGAGCCGTGGGCCGTCGGGAACAGGTCGACCTCGGCGGACAGCGGGCGGATCTCGGCGGTGGTGCGGCCGTCGATGCGCAGGCCCTCCTCCACGATCCGCTTGCGGACCAACTTCTTGGTCAAACCGCGGACGGCACCCTTGATCTCGCCTTCGCGGCCGGCGAACTCGCTGGACAGCTGGGCGATGACCGAGTCGGTGACCTCGGCCAGGGCGGCGTTGCGCTCGGCCTTCGGGGTCAGAACATTTGCGGCGGCCAGACCGGCGGTGCCGACAGCTTCCACCCGGGCGAACACGTCATCGCCGTAGTCGGAGAACGTCGAGTACTCCATGGTCTCGATGGGGCCTCGGGCGGTCACGAATGCGGCCACTAGCTCACGCTGGAGCACGATCGACTCGCGGATCCACGTCTTGGCGGCCTCGAGTCCGGAGGCCAGGACCTCTTCGGTGACCTGGGGCGCACCCTCTTCGTAGTACTGGAAGGAGCGCTCGGAGCCGCCGGCCTCGACCATCATGATGGCGATCTCGGCGTCGGGGGTCTCGTCCAGGGCACGGCCGGCGACGACCAGCTCGAAGGTCGACTCCTCACCCTCTTCGAAGGTGGGGTGCGGGATCCACTGGCCGTCGGTCGAGTAGGCCACCCGGACGGCACCGATCGGCCCCTCGAAGGGGATACCCGACAGCATCAGGGCGGCGGAGGCTGAGTTGATGGCCAGGACGTCGTGGGGGTTCACCTGGTCGGCCCCGAAGATGGTGCCGACGATGTGGACCTCGTTGCGGAAGCCCTTCGGGAACGACGGGCGGAGGGGCCGGTCGATGAGGCGGCAGGTCAGGATTGCCTGGTCCGAGGACTTGCCCTCCCGACGGAAGAACGAGCCGGGGATCTTGCCGGCGGCGTAGGTGCGCTCCTCGATGTCGACGGTGAGCGGAAAGAAGTCCGCCCCCTCGCGCACCGAACGTGACGCCGTGGCCGTGGCCAGGAGGACGGTGTCGCCGATGCGGCCGACGACGGAGCCGTCGGCGAGTTGGGCCAGCTTGCCTGCTTCGAAGCTGAGAGTCTTGTCGGTGCCGCTGATGGGCGCCGAAACGGAAATGGCGTCGGACATGACGCTCCTTGTGGTTCGGGGACTCTCCGTGCCAGTTCCCAGTGGTCGACCACCCCGCCCGCTGCGGAGCCCGGTGATCGGCAACTGGTGACTGACCTCGATGGGAGCCCGTTGTCTTGGTATTGCTCCGGTCGCCCACGGCGTGGGGGCCGGTCCTGCTGCAGCTCGACATTGCGCCGATCTGTCATCCGCCGGCACGCGGCCGGTGGAGAAATTGCGACCGCCCGGCCGGAGCCGGGCGGAGCGTCAGGTGTCCGCCTAGCGACGGAGGCCGAGGCGGCCGATGATCTCGCGGTAACGCTCCACGTCGTTGTTGCGGACGTAGTCGAGAAGACGGCGACGGCGGCCGATGAGCTTCAGCAGCCCACGGCGAGTGTGGTGGTCGCCCTTGTGCACCTTGAGGTGCTCGGTCAGATGGACGATGCGCTCGCTCAGTATGGCGATCTGCACCTCGGGAGAGCCGGTGTCCGTCTCGTGGAGACGGTATTCGGCGATGGTTGCCTGCTTGTCTGGCATGTGGGAAGTAGACCTCTGGAATCGTGGTGACAGCCGGCGGACGGAACACGCCGACCGGACGATGTTAGCAGGTGGGGGCCGTAGGGGGGGTTCCCAGCACGGGTCTCCGGCACTGGTTCACTCTCGGGTCGCAGCTGCCGGGTCGCCGGTTCACGCCTGGGCCGGAATCGTCGCCCACCTGCGTCGATGGAGCCACCCTACGTGCAGCCCCTCGGGCCCGCCACGCGACCGGATCCGGCCACAGGGCCGGATCCGGTGCATCGGCGTGGGGCCGAGTAGGCCCGTCGGACTACTTGTTGGGCTGGGGGGTGACCCGCAGATAGGGCTTGAGGGCCTTGAATCCCTTGGGGAACCGCTCCTTCGCCTCCTCGTCCGACAGCGCCGGCACGACGATGACGTCCTCGCCGTCGGTCCAGTTCACCGGGGTGGCGACCTTGTAGTCAGCCGTCAGCTGCAACGAGTCGAGGACACGCAGGATCTCGTCCACGTTGCGGCCGGTCGACGCCGGGTAGGTGAGGGTGAGCTTCACCTTCTTATCGGGGCCGACGATGAACACCGAACGCACGGTGAGGGTGTCGTTGGCATTCGGGTGGATCATGTCGTAGAGGTCGGCGACTTTGCGGTCCTCGTCGCCGATCAACGGGAAGTTGAGGGCCGTGCCCTGGGTCTCCTCGATGTCGCCGGCCCACTTGCCGTGCGACGTCACGTCGTCCACCGAGAGTCCGATGAGCTTGGTGTTGCGCTTGTCGAACTCGGCCTTGGCGGCCGAAAAGGCTCCCAGCTCGGTGGTGCAGACCGGCGTGAAGTCCTTCGGGTGGGAGAAGAGCACGCCCCAGCTGTCCCCGAGGTACTCGTGGAAGCTGATGGTGCCTTCGGTGGTGTCTGCAGTGAAGTCGGGGGCCTCGTCGCCCAGGCGAATCGCCATGTCCTGCTCCTTCGTGTCGGGTTCTGTGGTCGGGGGTGCTCGATTGAGGGGACTCGATCGAGCGTGCTGTGATCAGAGGTAGCGGGCCTGTCCTCCGGCATGTCCGGCAGTGCCTCGCCCCTCCCGGGGTTCGTCGTAACCGGGACGCACGCCCGGTATCCGACAGTCGGACAGCGTAGTCGGGTGATCCGTAATTGTCGACCGGATTCGTCAGGTATTGACCGGCGCCTTTCTGCCTCTGTCGAACTGCCTCCGTCGATCCGGTCCCCACCGACCCGGTACTGGCCCCGGCGGCCCGGCTCCGCCATGCTGAGGCCATGCCCGTACCCATCCGAGTCGACCGCGCCGGACCGGTGACCGTCGTCACCATCGACCGACCCGAGCGCCGCAATGCCGTGGACCGCGTGACGGCCGACGCCCTCGAGGCGGCGTTCGCCGCCTTCGACGCCGACGACACGGCCTCGGTGGCCGTGCTGACCGGGGCGGAGGGCACGTTCTGCGCCGGGGCCGATCTCCAGGCCATCGCCACCGGGACCGGTAACCGGGTGACCGAGGGCGGGCCCGGGCCGATGGGGCCCACCCGGATGACCCTCTCCAAGCCGGTCATCGCCGCTGTGGAAGGCCACGCCGTGGCCGGGGGCCTCGAACTCGCCGTCTGGTGCGATCTGCGGGTGGTCGGCGCCGATGCCACTTTTGGCGTGTTCTGCCGGCGCTTCGGCGTGCCCCTGGTCGACGGCGGCACCGTACGCCTGCCCCGCCTGGTCGGCGAAGGGCGGGCACTCGACCTCATCCTGTCCGGCCGGGCCGTCGGGGCCGACGAGGCGCTCGCCATGGGGCTGGCCAACCGGGTCGTTCCGTCCGGCACCGCCCTTGCGGCCGCGGTGGCCTGGGCCGCAGAACTGGCCGCACTGCCGCAGGTATGCATGCGCAACGACCGCCTCTCGGCTCTGGCCCAATGGGACCTGCCCGTCGACGATGCCCTGGCGGTCGAGACGCGCTTCGGCCTCGACAGCCTCGCCTCGGGCGAGGCGCTCGAAGGTGCCGCCCGGTTCGCCGGTGGCGCCGGTCGGGGCGGGACCACCGTGTCCGGCCCCGACGCCTGAGCAGGAAGAGGACGCACGTGCCTGACGTAGCCGCCTTCGACTTCGACGGCACCTTGACCAACGGTGGCAGCGTGTTCGACTTCCTGACCGCCGTCTCCGGGCGACGGGTCGTACTGCGGGCCTCGGCGTTGTTGGCGCCCCGGTTGGCCCAAGCCGCGGTGGCCGGCGGGTCGTTGGCCGACGAGACCAAACAAGAGCTGTTCGTCCGGGTGCTCGGCGGCGTCGACGCCGACTACCTGGACCAGGTTGGCATCGAGTTCGCGGTGAGCCATCTGGCCGCCCACGTCCGCCCCGAGGTCCGTCGCCGGCTCGACTGGCACCGGGGCCGGGGCGACAAGGTGGTGGTGGTGTCAGCCTCGCCCGACGCCTACGTGCGGGTGGCCGCCGAACGGCTGGCGGCCGACGGGGCCATCGCCACCCGTCTCGAGGTCGGCGATTCGGGCCGCCTGACCGGGCGCTACGACGGCGGGAACTGCCGGGGCGAGGAGAAGATCCGGCGGCTGCGCCTGTGGATGGCCGACGCCGGTGTCGAGGGTGCCCGGCTCTGGGCCTACGGCAACAGTCGCGGCGACTTGCGCATGCTGCGGGCCGCCGACACCGGGGTCAACGTCGGGCGGCTGGGCCGCTTCGGCCGGCTCCGGGACTTCAAGGGGCTGGACGTCACTGGTCCGCGCCGCCTCGACGGCTGAGTCGATCTTGTGCGTCGGTCCACCCCGGCGTGGCCGACTACAGGTACTCCCGCTTCCGCATCCACACCAGGCAGAACCAGCCCCAGATGGGAGGTAGGTAGGCGGTGAACAGCCGTTGGACGAACACCGCGGCCACTGCATCGTCCTCGGGGATGCCGGCCGCCGTGAGGGCCAGGATCATCCCGGCCTCCACCACCCCCATGCCGCCCGGCACCGGTGAAATCCCACCGATCATCGACCCCAACGTGAGCACGATGAGCAGCGAGGCGAGGCCCATGTGCTGGCCGAAGGCGTGGAGGGCGGCGCCGAGCGCCAAGGCCACCAGCAACTGAGCGGCGATCTCGCCCCCGAAGATCTCCACCAGGTTGAGGGGATGGTCGGAGAGAAGCTTCAGGTGGCCCCACACCTCGGACGCCTTCGGTCGGAGTTTGGCGGCGGCCAGCCGCCGCCAGCGCGGGATGGCGAAGATCAGTCCGAGCAGGACGCCGATCACCACGATGGCGATCACGATGATCCACACCAGGCCCGCCGTGCTGCTCCCCGAGCCGCCCCCGGTGGTGGTCGGCTGGCTGGCGAAGTCGAACTGCGAGATGGCGATCGGGACGGCAATGACGAACAGTGCGCCCTTGGTGATCCAGCTGGCCGTCGAGATGAGGACCCCCGAGCTGACCGCCAGCGTGGCGTTGTAGCCCTGCTGTTGAAAGAACCTGACCCGGGTGGCCAACGCCCCCATCGACCCGCCGGCCAAGGCGACGAAGGTGTTCGCCACCTCGAGGGCGACGGTGCGGCCGTAAGGCATGGTGTCGGTCACCGAGCCGACGGTGGCCATAGCCAACGCCGGATAGGCCGACTGGGCCAGGACGAACACCGCGGCCACCCAGCCCCAGTCGGCACCGGTGACGGTGCTCCACGACTTGGTCACGTTGACGAGCACGCCGATGAGGGCCCATCCGCCGATGAGGGTGCCCAGCACCAGAGCCAGGTTGATCCAACTGATGCGACGGGGCTCGATCAGCTTGGGCACCTCGACCCCGGTCGCCCGTGCGCCCTCCTCCCGCACGCCGGCCAGGATCGCCTTCCGGCCGCGCAGGGTCCGCGCCGCCTTCGGGTCGAGGGCCGCCCGCTGGAGGAAGGGAAGCGCGTCCACGATGGCATCGGACGGCACCGTCCGTAGGGCGGCGGCCGTGGCCCGTTCGGGGCCGGCCACCAGGGCGGTGGCGGCCAGCACAGCGGCCAGATCGCGATGGAGCTGGTCGGCGCTGGCCACCGTCGTGGCCGCCCGCATGTCGACGAATCCGGAGGTTCCGTCAACTCCGAGCACGATGGTCTCGGTCGAGAGGGAACCGTGGGCGATGCCTGCCGCCCGTAGTGACAGCACCTGGACGTAGATGCCGTCGAGGGCGGCGTCGGTCAGGGCCGGATCGGTCACCGGGGCCTCGACGACTTCCGGCGATCCGTCGACAGCGGCCACCGTCGCGCCGCCCACATCGACCTGGTCGCCCGCCACTGACGCACTCGCTCCCGAGGCGACCGATCCCGAGCCACCGCCGCCGTCATCGCCCCCACCGTCGCTGGCCTCACCATCTGTCCCGTCGTCCCTGTCGCCTGGATCCCTGTCCGCATCGGTCACCTCGGGCGGCAGCACGAAGGGCGTCAGTGCGGACAGCAGCCGGCCAGACGGCGGTCGGGTGACCAGCAACGCGTCCTTGGCCGGCCCGGCCGGGCCGGCGGCCAGCACCCGCGACACCCGCGCCCCGGCCCGGACGGCCATGAGGGTCACATAGGCCTCATGTTCGACCTGCTGGCGCCTGGTGAAGGTGAGGGTGGGTCCCGAGTCGCGGTAGAGGACGAAGCGGGTGGTCTTCGCCAGGAGCCGGGCGTCCGAGGCGTCGCGCCCGTAGACGGACACGTCGAGGTCTTCGCCGTCGAGCTGTCCGGTGAACTTGCCTACCCCCCACTCCTGGTCGGATGCGGGCATCAGGTCGGTGGCGGCGATCCCGAGGTCGGCCAGGAGGAGCACGACCTCGTCGGCCGACGGCAGGCCGAGAGGTGAGCCGAACACGAGGTGGACGACGGCTGTCGCCAGGACACCGATGGCCAGGCTGGCCAGGACCGACAGCGGCAGGCCGTTCCCCGACACCACCGTCGCCATTGCCAGCAGTACCACCGTGACCTGGATCGTCCGCTGCAGCCACCGACTCAGATACGGCAGGGCTGCAGTGGCCACCGCCACCGTGGCCGCCACCCGCGCCACCGGAAACGAGAGGTCGTAGCCGTGGGGCGCTCCGCCAGGGGGTCGCCCGCCGTCGACCCCGAACACTGCCGTTAGCACGACGCAGGTGAGCCACGCCCCTGCGCCGGACAGCACCGTGTCGCGGATCACCGCCGTCCGCCGCGAGATCAGTGCCAAGGTGATCACCACCGCCACGAGACCGAGCGACCCGACCCACCCGACGGTCGTGACCAGCCAGTCCAGCCCGTTGGGGACCGGGGTGACGACCCCGATCAGCGCCTTCTCACTCGACGGGTTGACCTTGGTGGCCAACCAGCAGAGCAGGATCACCAGGAGCGAGAGGCCCACCCGGACACCGTCGCTACCCCGCCGGCGGGTCTGCCCGTCGCCGATCGGGGCGAACAGGATCGCCCGCCACGTAGTCCCCGCCCACCGGTGCTGACGGCGGGGCTCCCCCAGGACCTCGGCCTCCGGCCCTCCGGCTCCAGTTTCGACTCCAGGCTTGGCGGCTGCCTCGACCGTCGCCTCGACGGCCATCTCCTGTGGTGTTCCCGTCGTTCCGTCCCCCATCCGGCCCGAGGATACGTCGTCAGACCCGGCATCCTGACGATGCGGCGCCGACGCGCGATCCGTCAGCCGACCGCGGAACCGTAGAAGGAGGCGTCGCCGTAGCTGAAGATCCCGCCGTCGGCCGCGGCCATCCAGTAGCCGTTCCCGTCAGACGTCCCGGCCATCCCGACGATGGGCTGCGCTAGCTGGATGTTCCCGGCCGACCCGAAGAACCCGGCGGTCCCGAAGGCGAAGATTCCGCCGTCGGAGGCCACCAGTCGGTAGCCCGAACCGTGGGGCATCGAGGTCATCCCGACGATGGGCCGGTTGAGCGGATGGGCGCCCATCGAACCGTAGAACCTGGCATCACCGAAGGCGAAGATTCCGCCGTCGGAGGCCACCAGCCAGTAGCCCCCACCGTCCGGCGTGGCGGCCATCCCGACCACGGGCTGGTTGAGGATCATGGATCCCGTCGAGCCGTGGAAGGCGGCGTCGCCGTAGCTGAATATCCCGCCGTCGGAGGCCACCAGCCAGTAGCCGTTGCCGCTGGGTGTACGGGCCATGCCGACGATCGGTCGGTTGAGGTGCATCCCCCCGGTGGAGCCGTGGAACGTGGCGTCGCCGTAGCCGAAGATCCCTCCGTCGGAGGCCACCTCCCAGTAGCCGCGGTTGTCCGGGGTGGCGGCCAGCCCGACCACCGGGGCATTCAGCGGCATGCCGGCGGTCGAACCGTAGAACGTGGCGTCCCCGAACACCGCCACCGACCCGTCCGAGCCGTTGATCCAGTAGCCCTTGCCGTCCGAGGTGGCCGAGATGGCCACCGCCGGGGCCGACAGGGAGTGGTCCAGGGCGAACCAGTTCGACCTCAGGTTGAAGTCGGCGGCGAACTGGTTGCCGGTCACCACCACGTTCTGGGACGACCCGACGAGGGTCATGGACAGGACCCGGCCGCCCAGGTCGGCGTAGCCGTTGCGGGACGTGACCGAGATCGACTGCAAGGTCCCGAGCTGCGGCCAGGTGGCCTCGATGGAGGAGACGGGGATCGACACGCTCCAGTCGTGGTTGGGGTTGCAGGCCCCGTTGATTCCCGGCGGGCAGACCGCGTCACCTGCGTCGGGCACGGCCGGGAACGTCCCCGGTGCGGTGTACCCACCGGTCGATGCCGAGTACTCGGTCGTCATGATGGTGGTGCCTTCTTCCATCACGTACCCGAGCGTGTCGAGGGTGGCGTTGTCGGTGACCGTGCTCTCGTTCGCCAGACCCCGGTAGGTCTGACAGGTGAGGTCGCAGGTGTCGGCGTAACCCCCGTAGGAGCCGAGGGCGGACATCACATAGGACCGGGCCGCCACCGCTTGGGCCTCTAACGACTGGAAGCCCCAGGGGTAGTTGTCCGGCCCGGGCGATCCGATCTGTCCCCAGTACGCCGGCGACTCGTTGGGCACCACTCCGACGATGTAGTCCTCGAGCGGCAGGATGTTGACTGTCCGGGCCTGGGCACTGCTGTTGTAGATCGCCTCGAGGTAGCCCCGGACGTACAGGTTGCCGCCAACCTGGCATAGCTGCAGGGCCAGGGTCGCCGCGTTCGAGGCACCGATGTTCGAGTTGGTATCGGGCACGGCCTCGGGGTTCGCCACGCCGCTCGCCCAGCCGGTCCACGGCCCGGCGCACGACGACCCGCTGGACAGATCCCAGGACCCGGCGCCGTTGTCGTGCATGAGCACGGCCTGCCCACCGCTGAAATGATGCCCGGCGACGGTGAACCCGCTCGCCGACGTCACGATGACGTCGTTCCCGTCGTTCTCGGTCAGCGCCACCCGGACAGCGGTCCCTTCCTGGGCCGGCGTGGTCAGGGTCGGCGTGGAGCCCGAGTAGTAGTGGGAGACGATGGCCTTCCAGGGCGTCCCGGCCAGCGCATACCCGAAGGCGCCCCACTGGCCCATCCCGCGACCGTGGCCGTAGCCGTGTCCGATCAGGCTGACAGTGTTCGACGGGTAGGCGGCAGCCGGAGGTGCGGTGACGACGACCCCGACGGTCGACGCCATGACGGCCAGCGCAGCAATCATGGCCGACCAGCGCCGCCGAGAATCTCTCGGGGCGTCACCCGACGCGGTTGACGATGGGGGTGCACCCTTGTTGCGCGGTTCCGACACGCTCATCCACGTTACGACCGCCGACCCCCGATTCGGGGGACACCCCGACGCTCCGTCCGGACTGGAGACACTATGAAGGTCCCTCCGACCGACCGTCCCGCAATGAATCTTCGCCAACCCCGGTCAGGCCGGCCGGACCGGGTCTCGACCCGGACCCGGTGGACCTCGGACCTCAGTCGACGCCCGTGGGGGCGGCCAACACCTCGGGCATCGACCCGTAGAAGCCGGCCTTGCCGAAGGCGAACATCCCGCCGTCGGCGGCCACCATCCAGTACCCGGTCCCCCGGGGGATGGACGCCATCCCGACGACCGGCAGCACCAACGAGAGGTTCCCGGTCGATCCGTAGAATGGTGCGTCACCGAAGCTGAACACTCCGCCGTCGGCGGCAGTCAGCCAGTAGCCCCTGCCCCCGTTGGCCGCCATGGCCACGATGGGCTTGTTCAGGTGCATCGATCCCATGGAGCCGTAGAAGCCGGCGCTGCCGAAGGCGAAGATCCCGCCGTCCGAGGCCACCAGCCAGTACCCGTTGCCATTGGGGACCGGGGCCATGGCCACGACCGGCTGGTTGAGTTGTATGGACCCTGTCGATCCGTAGAAGCCGGCGTCGCCGAAGGCGAAGAGTCCTCCGTCCGAGGCCACCTCCCAGTAGCCCTTGCCGTCCGGTGTCACCGCGATGCCGACCACCGGTCTGCTCAGTGGCTGGCCACCCATCGATCCGTAGAAGCCCGCGTCGCCGAAGGCGAAGATGCCCCCGTCAGTGGCCACCTCCCAGTAACCCTTGCCGCCCGGAGTGGACGCCAGTCCGACCACCGGTTTGTTGAGCGGCAGTCCGCCCATCGATCCGTGGAAGCCGGCGTCACCGAACGCGAACATCCCGCCGTCGGAGGCCACGTTCCAGTAGCCCTTGCCGTCCGCCGTTCCGGCCATGCCCACGATGGGCGAGTTGAGGTGGCCGGGTGCCCCGGTGCTCAACGACCCGGTCAGCTGGGGGTTCTGGTGGTACTCGGGCCACGACCGCAGACCGAGCGACCGACCGGTCGAGCCCGCCACCACGTAGTGGAGGACAACGCCCTGGTTGCTGCCGTTGTACCCGGCGATGGTGATCCCGATTGACCCGTTGGGGTCTGTCGTCACCAGGGACGAGTTCTGCAGTGCGACCGCGCCGTTGCCGAGGGTGGCCACGATCTGTGCGGACTTGCCATCGATGATCACCAGGCCCTGGGTCGTCGGGACGAGGACGTCGTTGTAGCCACCACCGGTGAGGTCGGCCGTGGTGACGCCGCCGATGATCTGACCCGGGGTGGACACCGGCCAACCGGGCAGGGCGGCACCGCTCGAGCCGTTGAGGGCCCACGCCAGTCCCCCGGAGCCGGTGTCGGCTCCTTCGATTACCTGGTCGGTGCTGTTGCCGAGGACATCACCGATGGCTGGGCTGGAGGTGGTGCTGCCCCCGAGGTCGACCCGCCAGACCACGTTGCAGTTGGCGTCGACGGCGAACGCCTTGTTGGTGTCCGAGGCGCCCGGGTAGAAGGTGCCGGTACCGAAGGCGATGCCCATGGCACCTCCGCCGAGGAAGTTCCCGACGGCCGGCGACGAGTCGACGGTCTGGTTCGTGTCATGGTCGCAGATCAGATTCCCGCTGGTGCCGAGGACCCGGATATGGCCGCCGTTCTGGTACTGGACGTTGTTGGCGTTGCCGGCCGTCGAGTCTCCGCCTTCCACGATCTCGGTACCGCCGTTGCCGTACAGGTCGGCCAGCGACGGAGTGGTGAACCCGCTGTCGGCCGTGAAGAAGGGCCAGCCGGGGAGCACGGTGCCGTTGCCGGCGTTCAATGCGTAGGCGTTCTGCCCGAGCGACGGGGCTTCCACGGCCTGGACGCCCTGCATGGAGCCGACGGCCAGCGAGGCCTGGACCCCGTGGTTGCCATTGTTGTCGGTGGCCGAGCGCGACCAGATCTCGTGGCCCGTGTTGGTGATGCCGACATAGCCGCCGGTGGTGGGCTGGGAAGCATTGCCGGTGCCCACGTAGATGTAGTCGGTGCCGGAGCCGTCGGGGCTGGCCGAGGGCGTCGAGTCGACGGGCGCACCGAGGTGGGCGGGCCAGCCCGGCAAGCCGGACCCATCGGACAGGTGGAAGGCGTAGACGCCGCCGGCCCGGTCGCCGATCACGACCGACTTGCCGCCGCCGTCGAGGGTGGCCACGTTCGGCGAGCTCTGGGCGATCGGGTTGCCGTTGTCGGGGAGGGCCTGCTGCCAGGCGAGCGAGATGCCGAGTGATCGGGGGGCGGGAGCGGCACCGGCGGGGACGGCGGACCCGGCAACCAGCGCCGGTGCGACGGTAGCGACCAGTGCGGCCACCACCAGGGCCTGTACACCGAGGGCCCGCGCACCGAGAGACTTCAACCCGAGGGACAGCGGGAACTGCGACAACTTTCGCCGGCCGTGATCCTGCGTCACGATTTCCGTGACCTCTGGCGTCGTTTCCTGGCCCATGTATGTCCCTCACTTCGTCGGTCGCGTCGCCACTCAGGGAACGTTCGCCCGACCATTTGCCGCGCGACCGACCCCTCAGCGGATACTCGTCTGTGGGTGGTATCGGCCCGAAGGCGGCCGAACTGTACGGGTAGCGGCCGATCCGGACCCTCTTGTGCGCCCCGACCAGGGCGGTGGTACCTGGAATCGGTGATCGGACTGGCTACCCTGAAGCATGCGCTTCGAGCGGATCGCCACGACCGCGGGCACCGTGCCCTCGGTCCGCGGCCCGTCGATTGCCCTCCCGAAACGAGGACGGGCGCCCGACGGCCCGGCACCCCGCGCCCGCCGTCCCGGCCGTATCGCCTCCGACCGGGCCAGCCGGGTGCGGCTGCAGGTCTTCGATCTGGCGGCCCCGTGGATCGTCGGCCTGGCCACTCTGGCCGCCCGCCTCGCCACGGCGGCAAGGGGCCCCACCGACTGGGACTCCTCCCAGTACTTAGCTGCCGTCTCCCACTTCGACGTCGACCATGGCCGCCCCCAGCCCCCCGGCTACTGGCTGTACGTCGCTGCCGGGCGGTTGATCCACGGCTCCGGTCTGGGAACCGTCGAGTCGCTGGTGCTGGTATCGGCGGTGGCCTCGGCACTGGCCGCCGGCTTGGTCGTGGTGGCCGGTCGCGATCTGGGAGGCCGCTGGGTCGGCCTGGCAGCCGGGTTGGTGGTTGCCACCTCGCCCTTCGCGTGGTTCAGCGGGTCGACCGTTGCCACCTACTCGTTCGACCTGGCCATCGCGCCCTTGCTGATCATCCTGGCCTGGCGGGCCCGCCCACACTCGTGGCACGGAGCCGGCGCACTGGCCGCCCTCGGCCTGGCCGCGGGTTTCCGCCAGTCGGAGGTGATGCTGTTCGCCCTCCTCGCCCTGCTTGCCGTCATCGGGTCCGTGCGGCGGGTCCGGGAGGCCGCGGTCGCCGTGGCCGCAGCAGCGGCGGCGGTCGCCGCATGGCTGGTGCCGATGGCGTTGGCCCAGCCGGGCGGAGCCCGGGCGTTACTGCAGGCCACCGGTAACGAGAGCAAAGGGGCCCTGCAGGCCACGTCCGTCCTCGACCACGCCGCCAGCGGGACGGTGAACCTCGGGACCTTTGCCGCGTACACCACCGTCGCGCTGGCGCCGCTCGCTGCCTTGGCCCTCGTCGCCGCCGTCGGACTGGGTGCGCGGGCCATCGTCCGCCGGGCGCGAGGCACGCGCCCCC
>Ga0207926_1000235_pt1 | contig 28716 bp, 34 predicted proteins | sample NGESurdeep072012_8_FD_184454 | JGI IMG/M metagenome (GOLD analysis project Ga0207926, IMG submission 184454) | Arctic peat soil microbial communities from Barrow, Alaska - NGEE Surface sample 210-1 deep-072012 (SPAdes) | ecosystem: Environmental > Terrestrial > Soil > Wetlands > Peat ...
CCGCTCCCGGTATGCTGGAGGATTTTCCGGCCAGCTATATCACCAGCTTCCATCTTCCGCCGGGCCAGGCGCAGTCTGCGAATGCGCTGATCAAGAAATTTCCCAACCTGCTGCTGATCGATACCGAGGCGATGATAGAGCAGGTGCGCCACATCATGGACCAGATCTCGCAAACCATGAGCGCGGTGTTCATGTTCACGCTGCTGAGCGGGGTGGCCGTGCTGTATGCGGCGCTGCTCGCGACGCAGGACGAGCGTATCCATGAGGCCGCGATCCTGCGCACGCTGGGGGCGGACAGCCGCTATCTGCGGCGACTGCACCTGAGCGAATTTGCCGTGCTGGGATTGTTGAGCGGCCTTTTCTCCGCCGCAGGTGCGGTGCTGCTGGGCTGGGTGCTGGCGCGCTTCGTACTGGATATCCCTTATCAGACCGGCATCGCGATCTGGCTGATCGGCGGGCTGGGCGGGATGAGTGTCGTGATGCTGGCAGGGTGGCTGGGCACGCGCCGGCTGATCTTGTTGCCGCCGCTGGCGATATTGCGCGAATAGTTTTGCTGTGACGGAGGATATTTTTATGGCTGACTTTGTCGGTGTGCTGTGTTTGGCTGCCATCGTCCTTGTTTCTGGGTGCAGTTCTGAGTCAGCCAAACGAACCGCCTATGAAACGCTGCAGAACGTCCACGAGCAGGAGTGCCTGAAGAATCCGTCAGCGGACTGCCGGAAGCGGGACAGTTACGAGGATTATGAACGCCAGCGCAAGGCGCTGGAGCAGGCAAAATGAAGGGATTCCCCGTTTTAGAGGCACGCCAGGCCTTGAGGTTTTGCGCCTCCAGCCTGTCCGCTATGGGTGTTCTGCAATTAGCTCCTGAGTAAACAAACAATTGCATGCCAGATTAGGTTGAGTGTAGTACCACATTGGTGATAGAATGCGCGCCGCTTCGGGATAGTCCCAAAAAATTATCTGGAGCAAATTTCCCGCTCGCGCAAGTTGGGGTGCCCTCAGGGTCAAGCTGGCGAGTGGTAGTTTATAACCCTTACTATATGGAGTAATCATGGCTGTAACTATGCGTCAAATGTTGGAAGCTGGTGTGCATTTCGGACACCAGACACGTTTCTGGAATCCCAAGATGGCACCGTTCATCTTCGGTCATCGCAACAAAATTCACATCATCAACCTGGAAAAGACCGTCGCGATGTTCGCCGAGGCGGAAAACTTCGTGCGCAAACTGTCCGCGAAGAAGGGCGCCATTCTGTTCGTGGCGACCAAGCGTCAGGCGCGTGACATTCTTCAGGAAGAAGCCGTGCGCGCGGATTCCCCGTTCGTGAATCACCGCTGGTTGGGCGGCATGCTGACCAACTACAAGACCGTGCAGGAATCCATCAAGCGTCTGCGCGAACTGGAGCAGATGACTGCCGATGGAGCGAATGAAAAAGTTTCCAAGAAAGAAGCGCTGATGATGAAGCGCGAATTGGAAAAACTGGATCGCAGCCTGGGGGGCATCAAGGATATGAAAGGCCTGCCGGCCGCGCTGTTCGTGATCGACGTGGGCTACCAGAAGGGTGCCATCGTCGAGGCGCAAAAGCTGGGCATCCCGGTGATCGGTATCGTGGACACCAACAATTCGCCGCTGGGTGTGGATTACATCATCCCCGGCAACGACGATTCCACCCAGGCGATCCGTCTATACGCCCGTGCTATCGCCGACGCGGTGCTGGAAGGCCGTGCGCAGGCGATGAATGAATTGGTCGAGCAGGTTGCCGGACAGGCAGCCGAGCAAGAGCAAGCGGCCTAAACTCACACGGGGCGCAATAAAGGGGCGCGAGCCCCTTTTTTTATAAGCGACAAATCTTTTATAAGAGACAATCATGTCTGATAACCGCAGAAGCAAGATCGTCACCCAGGGCGTGCAGCGCTCGCCCAATCGCGCGATGCTGCGCGCGGTGGGGTTCGGTGACAAGGATTTCGACAAGCCCATCGTCGGTGTGGCGAATGCGCACAGCACCATCACGCCGTGTAATATGGGCATCGGCGCATTGGCCTTGCGCGCCGAAGCCGCGCTGAAAAAGGCCGGCGCGATGCCGCAGGTGTTTGGCACGATCACGATCTCGGACGGCATCTCGATGGGCACCGAGGGGATGAAATTCTCGCTGGTGTCGCGCGAGGTGATCGCCGATTCGATCGAGACCGTGTGCAACGGCCAGAGCATGGACGGCGTGCTCGCGATCGGCGGCTGCGACAAGAACATTCCCGGCGCGATGATCGCGATCGCGCGTTTGAATATTCCAGCTATTTTCGTGTACGGCGGAACCACCAAGCCCGGTCATTACAAGGGGCGCGACCTGACCATCGTGAGCTCGTTCGAGGCAGTGGGACAATATACCGCGCACAAGATCGACGAGACCGAGTTGACCGAGATCGAGCGCCACGCCTGTCCCGGCGCGGGTTCGTGCGGCGGCATGTACACCGCAAATACGATGTCCTCCAACGCCGAGGCGATGGGGCTGAGCCTGATGTATTCCTCGACGATGGCGGCGGAAGACCTGGAAAAAGCCGAGAGCACCGCGAAGTCCGCAGAAGTGCTGGTGAACGCGATCAGGAAACAAATCCTGCCGCGCCAGATTTTGACGCGTAAGGCGTTCGAGAACGCGATCGCGGTGACCATGGCGGTGGGCGGTTCCACCAACGCGGTGCTGCACTTGCTCGCGATCGCCCATGCCGCACAGGTTTCGCTCACCATCGATGACATCGAGATCATCCGTGAGCGCGTGCCTGTGCTGTGCGATCTGAAGCCGTCCGGTAAATATGTTGCTACCGATCTGCATCAGGCCGGAGGCATTCCGCAGGTGATGAAGATATTGCTGGCGCACGGTGTGTTGCATGGCGATGCACTGACGATTACCGGCCAGACCATTGCGGAAGTGTTGCAGGATGTGCCGGCCGAACCGCGCAAGGATCAGGATGTGATCCGCCCGTGGAGCAATTCGATCTATGCGCAGGGACACCTCGCCATCCTGAAGGGCAATCTCGCGCTGGAAGGCGCGGTGGCGAAGATCACCGGCGTTAAGCTGGCCAAGATCACCGGGCCGGCGCGCGTGTTCGATTCGGAAGAAGCGTGCATGGAAGCCATCCTGGCGCGGAAAATCAAGGCGGGTGATGTGGTGATCATTCGTTATGAAGGCCCCAAGGGCGGCCCCGGCATGCGCGAGATGTTGTCGCCCACCTCGGCGATCATCGGCGAAGGTCTGGGCGATTCAGTCGGACTGATCACCGATGGCCGCTTCTCCGGCGGCACTTACGGCATGGTGGTCGGGCATGTCGCTCCTGAAGCAGCGGTGGGCGGCACGATCGCGCTGGTCAACGAAGGTGACTCGGTGACCATCGATGCGGATCAGCGTTTGCTGCAACTCAATGTGAATGATGAGGAGCTGGCGCGCCGCCGCGCCGCATGGCAACCTCCCGCGCCGCGCTATACTCGCGGTGTGTTGGCGAAATACGCCAAACTGGTGTCGACGGCAAGCAAGGGCGCTGTGACTGATTAAATCAGGAAAATATAATAACCACGGAATACACGGACGACACGGAAAAAACGGAGAGTCACTGATGTTTTGCATACACTCAATGGGTGATGTCATAAAGCTGGTAAATTTGCATTTTCCGTGTGTTCCGTGTGTTCCGTGGTAAAGGATTTTGTCGTATATTTTTTATGGAGTTTTGAAGATGTCAGAAATTACTGCAAGTATGGTCAAGGAACTGCGCGAGATGACGGGTCTCGGCATGATGGAATGCAAAAAGGCACTGGTTGAATCCAACGGCGATTTGAAGGTTGCTGAAGAGCAGCTGCGTATCAAGAGCGGCGCCAAGGCGAGCAAAGCGGCCAGCCGGGTGACCGCCGAGGGAGTGGTCAGAACCTTCATCGCAAATGACGGCAAAACCGGCGCGCTGGTGGAAGTGAACTGCGAAACCGATTTCGTCGCCAAGAATGAAGACTTTGTCGCATTTGCAAAGAATGCGGCCGAGACCGTGGCGAAGAACAATCCGGCTGACCTCGATGCGCTATCCGGCATGGCGATCGCCAATGGTTCCGCCAGTGTCGAAGAAACCCGCAAGGGGCTGATCATGAAGCTCGGCGAGAACGTCAGTATCCGCCGTTTCGAACGTTACGCGACCACAACCGGCAAGCTGTCCAGCTATCTGCACGGCAGCAAGATCGGCGTGCTGTTGAATTTCACCGGCGGCGACGAAGCGCTGGGGCGCGATCTTTCCATGCATATCGCCGCAAGCAAGCCCAAGTCTATCGATGCTTCCGGTGTGAATCCGGTGGATATCGAGACCGAACGCCGCATTGCTATAGAAAAGGCGCGCGAAGGCGGCAAGCCGGAAGCGATGCTGGAAAAGATCGCCGATGGCACGGTGCAGAAGTTCCTCAGGGAGGTGACGCTGTTGGGGCAGGTGTTCGTCAAGGCCGAAGACGGCAAGCAGACCATCGAGCAATTGCTGAAGAGCAAGGGCGCATCGGTGACCGCGTTTCAGATGTTCGTGGTGGGCGAGGGCATCGAAAAGAAGGTCGAAGACTACGCGGCTGAAGTTGCCGCAGCAGCAGCGGCTGCCAAGGGTTAATTGCGATGAGCGCGCCCGCCTATAAACGCATTCTGCTCAAGCTCAGCGGCGAAGCCCTGATGGGCGACGACAGCTACGGCATCAATCGCGAGGTGATAGCGCGCATCGTTGCCGAGATCGCTGAAGTGGTCGAGTTGGGTGTGCAAGTGGCGATCGTGATCGGCGGCGGCAACATCTTCCGTGGCTTGGCTCCGGCTGCGGCGGGAATGGACAGGGCCACCGCCGATTACATGGGCATGCTGGCCACGGTGATGAATTCAATGGCGTTGCAGGATGCGATGACGCGTGCGGGTCTGGACTGTCGCGTGCAATCCGCATTGAATCTGGAGCAGGTCGCCGAACCGTTTATTCGCGGTAAAGCGCTGCGTTATCTGGAAGACGGCAAGGTGGTGATCTTCGCGGCGGGTATCGGCAGCCCGTTCTTTACCACTGACACCGCTGCCGCCTTGCGCGGCGTGGAAATGTCCGCCGAAGTGGTGATCAAGGCGACCAAAGTAGATGGCGTTTATACCGCCGACCCTAAGAAAGACCCGCATGCGATCCGCTATCAGAGCCTGAGCTTCGATGAGGCGATCAGCAAGAATCTCAAGATCATGGATGCGACGGCACTGACGCTGTGCCGCGACCAGAAATTGCCGATCATCGTGTTCAGTATTTTCAAGCCCGGCGCGCTGAAGCGCGTGGTGCTGGGCGAAGGTGAAGGCACCCTTGTGCGTGTTGATTAGGGTGCGCGTTGATTGACTCAGGAGAAAACCATGATTGCTGAGATTAACCATGATTGCTGGAATTAACCATGATCACTGAAATCAAGAAGACTACCGAACAAAAAATGCAAAAGTCGCTGGATGCGTTAAAAGCCGACTTGGGCAAGGTGCGCACCGGACGCGCGCATACCGGTTTGCTGGATCATGTGATGGTGGATTATTACGGCAGCCCGACACTGGTGACGCAGGTTGCCAACATCACGCTGGTCGATGCGCGCACAATCGGCGTGCAGCCCTGGGAAAAGAATATGGTCGGCCCGGTCGAGCGCGCGATCCGCGATGCGGACCTGGGGCTGAATCCCGCCACCAACGGCGACATGATCCGTGTGCCGATGCCGATGTTGACCGAGGAACGCCGCCGCGATCTGATCAAGGTGATCAAGGCTGAAGGCGAGACCGCCAAGGTTGCGGTGCGCAACATTCGTCGCGATGCCAATCACACACTTAAAGAAGCGCTCAAAAATAAAGAGATCGCCGAGGACGAAGAGCGTCGTACCCAGGATGAAATACAGAGATTGACCGATCGCTTCGTCACTGAAATCGACAAGGCGCTGACTGCCAAAGAAACCGATCTGATGGCCGTTTGATGAGGACTGAGTATCGAGGACTGAGGACTGAGGGCAGGATCGGGTTTTACTCAGTCCTAAGTCCTCATGCCTCAGCCCTTGTCGAGGGGTTGTAATGGCTTTATTTCAAAGCTCCACCTGCATTATCCCCGACGCTCCTGCGGTCCCGCGCCATGTCGCCATCATCATGGATGGCAATGGGCGTTGGGCGAAACAGCGCTTCATGCCACGTGTGGCGGGACATCAGCGCGGTGTGGAAGCGTTGCGCGAAGTGGTGAAAGCCAGTCGTGATATGGGCGTGGAATACCTCACGGTGTTCGCGTTCAGCAGCGAAAACTGGAGGCGTCCTGCCGCTGAGGTTTCCTTCCTGATGACACTGTTCCTGAAAATGCTGGAACGCGAAGTCGCCAAATTGCACCAAAATAACATCCGCCTGAAAATCATCGGCGACCGCAGCCGTTTCGACGACAAACTCAGGCAGACCATGCGGGATGCGGAGCAGCTTACCGCAGGTAATTCCGCTCTGACGTTGACCATCGCCGTGAACTATGGCGGGCGTTGGGATGTGATGCAGGCGGTGAAAGCCATGCTCAGGGAACATCCACAACTCGCGCAGACTTTTACCGAGGAAGACCTGCAACCCCACCTCTCGATGAGCGACGCGCCCGAACCGGATCTGTTCATCCGCACCGGCGGCGAGCAGCGCATCAGCAATTTCATGTTGTGGCAGCTTGCTTATACCGAATTGTATTTTACCGACACGCTGTGGCCGGCCTTCGACCGTAACGAATTGGACAAGGCTATCGCCTCTTACCAAAAGCGCGAGCGGCGTTTTGGCCGAACCAGTGAGCAGCTGCCCGGCGAACAGCCGCACAACAAAATGGATCAAGGAGAGTCGAATGCTTAAACAGCGGGTGATTACGGCGATTATTTTGCTGGTGCTGTTTTTGTTGGCACTGTTCGCCTTGCCCGATGCAGGATGGGCGGCATTTGTGATCGTGATTGTGTTGCAAGGCGCTTCGGAATGGTCGAGATTGGCCAAATTCAGCGGCAATAAAGCTAACTTGTTCTGGTGGTTGACGCTGGCGATGATGCTGGGCCTGGTATGGTTCGATGCTAATTACACACTCGAACAGCAAGCCTTGCCGCATCTGCTGGTTTATGGATTGTCTGCCGTGCTCTGGCTGGCCATCGTGCCCACCTGGCTGATGGTCGGCTGGAAGGTCGAGCAGCCGTTATTGATGGCTTTGGTCGGCTGGATCGTATTGATTCCGACCGGTCTGGCGATGATGGATTTGCGCGGGGGGCATCCGTTGTGGCTACTGGGCATGATGGGGTTGGTATGGATGGCCGACATCGCGGCTTACTTCGCCGGGCGCAGGTACGGAAAAAACAAACTTGCCCCCAGCATCAGTCCCGGCAAGACATGGGAAGGCGTGGCGGGCGCGATGTTTGGGGCTGCAGCGTATGTGCTGGTAGCATGGAGCTTTAGCGGATACAGCTATGCGCTATTGCCGGTATTGCTGGTGGCTTCCTGGTGCTGGGTAGGCTTGGCGGTGTTCGGCGATTTGTTTGAATCGGCGATCAAGCGCCAGGCCGGGGTGAAAGACAGCGGCGCGTTGCTGCCCGGCCATGGCGGCCTGCTGGATCGTATTGACGCGCTGACTTCGACATTGCCGCTCGCCGCGCTGGCGATTTTGTTGCAGCACCTGGGTTGAAAGCGATGCAACATCTGACCGTTCTCGGTTCCACCGGCAGTATCGGCACCAGTACGCTGGACGTGGTCGCGCGCCATCCCGATAAATTCCGGATCGTCGCATTGACGGCAAACAGCCAGGTCGATTTGTTGTTCAGGCAATGCCGGCAATTCAAGCCTGGTTATGCGGTGATGCTGGATGAAGCTGCCGCCATACAGTTGCGCCAGCGTGTACGCGAAGCCGGCTTGAGCACCGAGGTGTTGAGCGGTGTTGCCGCGCTGGAGCAGGTCGTGGTATTGCCGGAAGTCGATGCGGTGATGGCGGCCATTGTCGGGGCGGCGGGCTTGCGCCCCACGCTGGCGGCGGCGCATGCGGGCAAGAAAATCTTGCTGGCGAACAAAGAGACGCTGGTGATGGCGGGGAACGTGTTCATGGATGCGGTACGCGCCAGCGGTTCCGCGCTGTTGCCGATCGACAGCGAGCATAACGCGATCTTCCAGGCCTTGCCGCGCGGTTATAACGGTGATCTGGCGGGTAATGGTGTGCGCCGCATCCTGCTGACCGCTTCTGGTGGCCCGTTCCGCAACACCCCTTTGAGCGAGTTGCAGGACGTCACGCCGGAGCAGGCCTGCGCGCATCCCAACTGGGTGATGGGGCGCAAGATTTCGGTGGACTCGGCAAGCATGATGAACAAGGGTCTGGAAGTCATCGAGGCACACTGGCTGTTCAACGCGAGTGCCGATGACATCCAGGTGGTGGTACATCCGCAGAGCGTGATTCATTCGCTGGTCGAGTATGTGGACGGCTCGGTGCTGGCGCAACTCGGCAATCCGGATATGCGCACGCCGATCGCCTATGGCTTGGCGTATCCGGAACGTATTGACGCTGGCGTGGCGCCGCTGGATCTGTTCAAGATTGCGACGATGAATTTCACCGCGCCCGATTTCGAACGCTTTCCTTGTCTGGCCCTGGCATACCAGGCTCTGCGCGCAGCAGGCACGGCCCCGGCGGTATTGAACGCCGCAAACGAAGTGGCGGTGGCGGCATTCCTCGACAAGCAGATTTCCTTCTTGTCCATTCCGCGCGTCATCAAGTCGGTGCTGGATGCGTTGCCTGTCGGTATCGTCGGCTGTCTGGACGATGTGCTGGGCGCCGATGCCGAAGCGCGTCGCGCCGCACAACAACAACTCAAAAAATCAAGCAGATGATTACCTTGCTCGCATTTGTCGGTGCAATCGCGCTGTTGGTGGTATTCCATGAATACGGACACTATTGGGTGGCGCGCCGTTGCGGTGTGAAAGTGCTGCGTTTTTCGCTGGGCTTCGGCAATGTGATTTACAGAAAACGTTTTGCCAACAGCGATACCGAGTGGGTGATTTCCTCGGTTCCACTGGGTGGCTACGTCAAGATGCTGGACGAGCGCGAAGAAGAAGTTGCGCCGGAGGATTTGCCCTATGCCTTCAGCCGCAAGCCGGTGTTGCAGCGCATGGCGATCGTGGTGGCGGGTCCGCTGGCGAATTTTTTGCTGGCCATCGTGTTGTATTGGGGTTTGTTTGTCCACGGGGTGCCGGGGTTGAAGCCGATGCTGGGCGAAGTGCCTGCCGGCACACCTGCGGCCATCGCGCAGATGCAACCGGGCGAGACCATACTCAGCATCAATGGCGAGGCCATCCCGAGTTGGCAGGAATTGCATTGGCGCTTGCTGGATTTGGCCCTGCAGCAGGGTGAAGTGAGAATCGAGGCAAAGGACGCCGGCGGCACATCATTGTTACATGTGCTGGACATGAGCGGTCTGGCTGCCAAGGATCTGGACGGCGACTTTCTCGACAAGCTTGGACTGCATCTCTATCAACCCGTCATTTTGCCCGTCATCGGCAATGTTGCCAATGACAGTGTGGCCCAACGCGCCGGCCTGCAAGCGGGCGATCGAATCCTGCATGCCAATGGTGTGCCGGTGCAGCGTTGGATGGAGATAGTGGAAGTATTGCGCGCGCATCCGGAGCAAACGGTTCAGCTTGATATTCAACGCGGTGAAAAGACGCTGAATATTGCGGTGGTTCCGCAAGCTGTTGTCGAGTCGGGCAAAACAGTGGGGAAGATAGGCGCAGCTCCGGAGGTTGATAAGCAGGCTTGGCAGGCGATGTTCACCGAGGTCAGCTACGGTCCGCTGGAAGCGCTGATGCAGTCGCTGCGCAAAACATGGGAAACCACCGCCATCAGCCTGAAAATGATGGGCAAGATGGTGACGGGGGAAGTATCGATGAAAAATCTGAGCGGCCCGATCACGATTGCCGATTATGCCGGGCAGTCCGCCAAAATGGGCGTGGTGGCTTATCTGAGTTTTCTTGCATTGATCAGCATCAGCCTGGGCGTGTTGAATTTGTTGCCCATTCCCTTATTGGATGGCGGGCACTTGCTGTATTATGTCGCCGAATTGCTCAAGGGCAGTCCGGTCTCCGAGCGATCATGGGAAATCGGCCAGAAGATCGGCATCGCGTTGCTCGGTACGCTGATGGTCTTTGCAATATACAACGACATTAATCGCTTTGTTTCAGGTTAAAAAATGAATTTAAAAACGCTGGCAGGGATGATCTTCCTGCTTTGTACCTTTCCTGCCTGGGCAATCGAGCCGTTCACCGTCAAAGATATCCGCGTCGAGGGCATTCAGCGTACCGAGGCCGGGACGGTGTTCAGTTATCTGCCCATCAAGGTTGGCGACACCATGGATGACCAGCAGGCAGCGGCGGCGATCCATGCCTTGTATGCCACCGGATTTTTCAAGGATGTGAAACTGAAAGCAGATCATGGCGTGTTGATCGTGCAGGTGCGCGAACGGCCTTCGATCGCGAGTATTGAAATTAATGGCGCCAAGGATTTTCCCAAGGATCAACTCAAGGAAAGCATGAAATTTGCGGGATTGGCGGAAGCGCGTATTTTCGACAAGGGTGCGCTGGACAAAGCAACACAAGAGTTGAAACGCCAGTATGTCGCGCGTGGCAAATATGCGGTTAACGTGACGACCACCGTCACTGAGTTGGAACGCAATCGGGTCAGTATCGTGTTCAATGTGGTGGAAGGCGAAGTTTCCAAAATCAAGCAGATCAATCTGATCGGCAATAAGGCCTACAAAGAAGCCGAGTTGCTGGATCTGATGAAACTCGGCACGCCAGGATGGTTTGCCTGGTTCAGCAGCAACGACCAGTATTCCAAGCAAAAACTTTCAGCCGACATGGAAACGCTGCGTTCGTTCTATATGGACAACGGCTACCTGGAATTCAATATTGATTCCACCCAGGTTTCGATCACACCGGACAAAAAGGATATCTATATCACCATCAACTTTACCGAGGGCGAAAAATATACCGTTGCCAAAGTGAGCGTGTCCGGTGATACGCCGATACCCAAAGAAGAAATCGAAAAGCTCATACAGGTAAAAGCAGGGGGTACCTTCTCGCGCAAGGCGTTGACAGAAACCAGCAAGAAGATCGGTGAGCGTTTTGGGCAGGAGGGGTATGCCTTTGCCAACGTGAATGCGATTCCGGAAATCGACAAGGAAAAGCATCAGGTTTCTTTCAACTTTGTGGTGGACCCGGGCCAGCGCGTGTATATTCGCCGCATCAACATTGCGGGAAACAACAAAACCCGTGATGAAGTCATACGCCGCGAGTTCCGCCAGGTCGAAGGTGAGTGGTTCGATGTGGACAAGGTCAAAAAGTCCAAACAGCGCGTGGACAAACTTGATTTCTTTTCCGAGGTGAATATTGAGACCCCGCCAGTGCAAGGCGCTACAGACCAAATGGATGTGAACGTATCTGTCAAGGAGAAATCGACCGGGAATGTGTCGGTGGGTGCGGGCTTTTCAAGTGGCGAAGGCCTTGTGCTAACCGGGGGTGTGACACAGTCCAATTTGTTCGGCAGCGGCAACTATTTGTCGACTCAAATCAACACCGGAAAGATCAATCAGATCTACTCGGTTTCCTACACCAATCCTTATTTTACCGATGATGGCGTGAGTCGCGGTTTCGATGTATATAAACGCAACACCGATTCGCAAAGTACGGCAATCAGCCAATATTCATCCCATACATTGGGTGGCGGAGTACGTTTCGGCGTGCCGATAGGCGAGGATACGAGCATCAGTTACGGCATGGCGGTCGAAAGGACACAATTGGGGTTGCTGGCGAACCCTCCGACCCGGTTGCTGCAATATGTCAATATTTTCGGCTCGGCCAACAATACCGTGTTGGGTACGATCGGTTGGGGCAGGGATAGCCGCGATAGTGCGATTTATACCACCGAGGGCATGGTGCAAAGGGCATCACTCGAAGTTGCCTTGCCGGTGTTCGATATACGTTATTACAAGCTGAGTTACCAGCATCAATGGTTTCATCCGGTGAACAGCGATATCACCCTGCTGTTAAATGGCGAGGCTGGTGTTGCAGGCGGTTATGACGGAAAACAAATGCCATTCTTCAAGAATTATTATGCCGGCGGTCCCGGTTCCGTTCGCGGCTATGACAGCAATTCACTTGGTCCGCGTGATTCGACGGGTGCAGTATTGGGTGGTCCGCGTCGCGTACTCGGTGGGGCGGAACTGTTGGCACCTTTCCCCGGGATGGGCAAGGAAAAATCCGTACGTCTGAGCGGATTTATCGATGCGGGCGCAATCTATGGGCCTGGTGACCTGCCTGGCAGTGCCGGAATGCGCTATTCTGCAGGCGCGGCTGTTACCTGGATATCACCGGTTGGGCCGCTTAAATTTAGTTATGCTGTACCGATCAATAAGCGCCCGGAGGACAAGTTGCAGAGATTCCAATTTACATTGGGTTCGGTGTTCTGATAGAACAATTAGCCATTCGACTAGTATGATAAAAGACATCATCCAAGTCGCTGGTTATGATGAAGCTACTAAGCATTGGCTAAGCCAACAAAGAACGTTGGCAAGCCACTACTTATGATGGAACGACTGGTATAGCTACTAGCCATCTGACTAACCCTGCAAAAGACGCTGGGCAAGTCATTGGTTATAGCCATTCGACTAGGATGATGTGGAGGTGGTGGATAATGAAGACAATGATTAAAGCAGGGATATTGGCTCTGTTGCTGGGTATGGCAGCGGCTCAGGCTGCGGATTTCAAGGTGGGTGTGGTAGATACCGAGCGGGTATTGCGCGAGTCTGCTCCTGCGGTAATGGCGGAAAATAAAATCGAAAAGGAATTTTCCGGGCGTGATCAGGAAATCAAGAAGCTGGTGAAGCAGGCAAAAGAGCTGCAAGTTCTGCTGGAGAAAGAAGACTCGAAGTTTTCGGATGCCGATCGCCGCAACAAGGAACGCGAATTGACCACCATGAACTCGGAGTTGCAACGCATGCAGCGTGAATTTCGCGAGGATCTGAACATGCGCAAGAACGAAGAATTGGCCATCGTGCTGGAACAGGCCAACAAGGCAATTCAGGCGATTGCAGAAACGGACAAATACGATCTGATCTTGCAGGAGGCGGTGTATCGCAATCCAAAAATTGACATCACCGATAGGGTGATCAAGCATCTTGCCGAGAGTAAAGCCGATAGCAAGGCCGGCAAATAAACAGAATCGCCAGCATGACAGATTCCTACAGATTGTCCGAGATCGCGGCGCATTTGGGCGGGCGCGTGTTGGGTGATGCCGGGGTGCGCATATCCCAGATCGCAACGCTGGAAAAAGCGCAACCGGATCAAATCAGTTTTCTCACCAACAGCAAATATCGTGCACAGCTTGCCAGCACCCAGGCCGGTGCAGTGATCCTTGGCGAAGCGGATGCGGACGCGACCGGGTTGCCGCGCATCATCTCGGATAACGCCTACGCGTATTTCGCCAGGGTTTCGGCCTTGCTGAATCCTTTGCCTGAAGCCAAGCCCGGGATACATCCCGGTGCGTTCATCGGCGCGGGTGCTGCGATAGATGCGACTGCCAGCATCGCTGCGACTGCCGTGATCGGCGAGGGCGCCAGGATAGGGGCGTACAGCGTGGTTGGCGCGGGCTGCTGCATCGGAGCGAATGTGGTCATCGGCAGCCATGCGCGCCTGTATCCGCGAGTGGTGATTTATCACGGCTGCGTGATAGGCGATAATCTGATCGCGCATTCCGGCGCGGTGATCGGATCGGATGGATTCGGCTTTGCGATGGATGCGGGCCGCTGGATCAAGATCCAGCAAATCGGCCGGGTGATGATCGGCAATGATGTCGAGATCGGCGCGAACACGACTATCGATCGCGGCGCGCTGGATGACACGGTGATCGAGGACGGCGTGAAGCTGGACAACCAGATCCAGGTGGCGCATAACGTGCACATCGGCGCGCACACCGCGATCGCCGGGTGTGTCGGCATCGCGGGCAGCACCACTATCGGGCGATACTGCCGGATCGGCGGCAGCGCGGGGATACTGGGGCATTTGCAAATTGCGGATCATGTGGAAATCGCGGCGTTCACGCTGATCGGGAAGTCTATCCGCGAAGCAGGTTCCTACGCCGCCATTTTCCCGTTCGCCAAGAGCGAAGACTGGCGCAAGAACGCCGTGCATCTGCGCCATCTGGACGATCTGGTGCAGCGTGTCAAGACTTTGGAACAAGAGCTTAAAGCCATCAATTTGAAAAATTGAAACGGGCATCACTTAAAAGGAAAGACCGATGAGCATACAGATGGATATAAATGAAATCACCAAACTTCTCCCGCACCGCTATCCGTTTTTGTTGATAGACCGCGTGCTGTCGATGGAACCCGACAAGAGCATCGTGGCGCTGAAAAATGTGACCATCAACGAACCATTTTTTCCGGGACACTATCCGCACTTTCCGGTGATGCCCGGCGTGCTGATCATCGAGGCGATGGCACAAGCCGCCGCGCTGTTGTCGTTCAAATCCATGGGTGCAGGAGCGAACGAAAAATCGGTGTATTATTTTGCCGGCATCGACGGTGCGCGATTCAAGCGCCCAATCAGCCCCGGCGATCAAATGATCATCAAGGTGTCACTCATCCGCAGTATGCGCGGCCTGTTCAAATTCAGCGCGGTCGTCGAAGTGGATGGGCAACTGGCCGCCGAAGCGGAACTGATGTGCACAGTAAAAGCGGTTCCGTAATGCGCCATCCCACCGCCATCATTCACCCGAACGCCAGTCTTGCCGATGACGTCGAAGTGGGCGCGTATACCATTATCGGCGAGCATGTCGAGATAGCTTCGGGAACTTGGATCGGACCTCATGTCGTAATCGAGGGGCACACTCGCATTGGTAAAGCCAATCGCATCTTTCAGTTTTGCTCGGTAGGCGCAATACCACAAGACAAGAAATATGCGGGTGAGCCTACGCGCCTGGAGATTGGCGATAACAACACTATCCGCGAATTTTGCACCCTCAATACGGGTACGGTTCAGGATGTTGGCGTCACACGCATAGGTAGTGACAATTGGATCATGGCTTACGTACATGTGGCGCACGACTGCCAGATTGGCAGCCACACCATCATGGCTAATGGAGCGACTCTGGGTGGCCACGTGCATGTGGGTGACTGGGTATTTCTGGGCGGACTGTCCGGCGTGCATCAGTTCGTGCGTATCGGCGCACACGCGATGACCGGCTTTCAAACACGCTTGTCGCAGGATCTGCCACCCTATGTTACCGCAGCCGACAATCCGGCTGTGGCACACGGTATCAACTCGGAAGGTTTGAAGCGGCGCGGATTTTCCGGCGAGTCCATCATGGCGATCAAGCGGGCTTACAAAACGCTGTATAAATCCGGTCTAGGCTTCGAGGAAGCCAAAGCCGCGATCCAGTCGCAAGCGGCGGAGCATGCCGAGTTGCAGCCGCTGGCAGATTTCCTCGCCGCAACAACGCGCGGCATCATTCGTTAGTTTCGTTTTTGATATGGCAAAAAATGTTGTGATAGGTATCGTCGCGGGCGAAGCATCCGGCGATCTGCTCGGCAGCCACTTGATGACAGCCCTGAAAGAAGCCCGGCCCGATTTAAGGTTCGTTGGTATCGGCGGACCCAGGATGCAATCAGCCGGTATGGAAGTTTTGTTCCCGATGGAAAAGCTTGCGGTGCTCGGCTACGTTGATGTGCTGCGTCACTATCTCGAGATTGTCGGCATTCGCCGCAAGTTGCGAGCTTACTTTCTGGCTAATCGCCCGGATTTGTTCATTGCGGTAGACGCGCCGGATTTCAATCTCGGTCTGGAACTCGCGCTCAAGCAGCAAGGCATTCCAACCATCCACTACGTCAGTCCTTCAATATGGGCGTGGCGCGGCGAACGCATCCACAAGATCAAGCGTGCGGTTACGCACATGCTGGCGCTGTTTCCGCACGAGTTCAAGATCTACCAGCAAGCCGGTGTGCCGGTGGATTATGTCGGACATCCACTTGCAGACATGTTGCCGGAGCAACCGAAACGTGCAGAGATGCGCGAGTCGATGCGCATCCCGCTGAAAGCAAGAGTGTTCGCATTTCTTCCCGGCAGTCGCCAGAGCGAAGTCAAATATCTTGCGCACACCTATATTGAAACTGCCAAACTGATCTTGCAGCGTCTGCCGGATGCACGCTTTCTGGTGCCGCTGGTGAGCCGTGAAACCCGCGGGATTTTCGAGCAGGCCCTTTATGATTGCGATGCGCAGGAGTTGCCGATCACCATGCTGTTCGGACATGCGCAGGATGCGATGATCGTTGCCGATGGCGTATTGGTCGCTTCGGGGACCGCCACGCTGGAAGCGGCATTGCTCAAGCGACCGATGGTGATCACCTATCGCATGCCGGCGTTGTCGTGGTGGTTGATGAAACGCAAACGTTATCAACCGTACGCAGGCTTGCCCAACATTTTGTGCGAACGCTTCGTCGTGCCGGAATTGATGCAGGAAGATGCCACGCCGGAGAATCTCACCCAGGCGCTGCTCAACCTGGTCAACGACAAAAATGCGGTCGCACAGCTGGAGCAGACATTCACCGAACTGCATCTGTCGCTACGCCAGAACACCGCGCAGAAAGCAGCTGCGGCCATCCTGCCGTATTTGCCAACTACATAAATCCCCTCGCCCGCTTGATGAAACTACTAGCCATTCGACTAAGCTGGCAAACAACGCCAACCAAGTCACTGGTTATGCGGGATAAGGGCTAGGGGAGAGGGAAAATCATTCAATCTACCATCCTGATCTGCGGCGTGGATGAAGCCGGGCGAGGCCCCTTGGCCGGTCCGGTCAGTGCGGCAGCGGTGATACTCGACCCGGACTATCCCATCGCCGGCTTGGCCGACTCAAAAAAACTCTCCGAACGGCAACGCGACCTGCTCGCCCCCGTCATCCGCGAACGCGCATTGGCATGGGCGGTCGCCTACGCCGATGTCGGCGAAATTGACCGGCTCAATATCCTGCAAGCCACGCTGCTGGCGATGCGCCGCGCCGTGCTGGCCTTGCATATCCAGCCGCAGCAAGTGCTGGTGGATGGCTTGTATTGCCCTCGGACCGGCATTCCCAGCCAGGCAATCGTGAAGGGTGACAGCAAGGTGGCCGCGATTTCCGCCGCTTCTATCCTGGCTAAGACCGCGCGTGACGCGCTGATGCTGCAACTGCATGAACAATATCCGTGCTACGGATTCGCCGACCACAAAGGCTACCCCACTGCCGCGCATCTCGCCGCGCTGCGCGAACATGGCGTGTCGGCTGTGCACCGCAAGAGTTTCAGGCCGGTGCGCGAGCTGCTGTCTCCTCGCTAGAAATTGGGATTTGGTTAGAGAAGGTTATTTTCGGGTATCGTATTGCTTTATCAACTTATAGACTGACAACATACCATGGCCATGTTCAAACTCATCCATCTGCTTGCCGCCCTGATCTGGGTGGGCGGTATGTTTTTTGCCTACGTGGTGCTGCGTCCCGCCGCAGTGGAGGTTCTCGAATCCCCGCAACGCCTGCGCCTGTGGGATGCGGTGTTTCGCCGTTTCTTCCACTGGGTGTGGGGTGCGGTCGGCTTGCTGTTGGTCAGCGGCTTTTATATGGTCTATCTGTATGGCGGTTTCTTCAGCGCGCAGCGTCATGTGCATGTCATGCTGGGCTTGGGGCTGGTGATGATGGCGATTTACGGCTACGTGTTCTTCGCCTGTTACGCGCCGTTTAACCTGCATGTCGCCAAACAAAACTGGAAGGAGGCGGGCGCGATGCTGGGCAAGATACGCAAGCTGATCGCGGTGAATCTGGCCCTGGGGTTGCTGACCGTATGCGTGGCCGTGATCGGCGCAGCATGGGCGTAGGCGGGCTTGCGGTGATGAGGCAGGGCGTAATTCGGCTTGCTACTTTGGCATACTGGGGGGCGATTTAAACCACCATTGGTTTCTGGCGCTTTATGACAGCCGGGAAATTATTTTACAACTATCAGCTTGGAGAAACAGGCAATGAACGCAATGAACAGTGTCGCACAACTCAAGGAACGTCTGAACAAAGATGGTAACGATATCGAAGCCGCGATATCCCTGGGTAACATCTTTTACGACAATGGGGATGCAGCGCAATCAATACTTTATTACCAGCGTGCCCTGGCTATCAATCCGGATCTGCCGGGCGTGCGCACAGATCTCGGCACGATGTATTGGCGCAATGACGATATCAGCTTGGCCGAACAGGCTTTCCGTGACGCGATCGCGCGTGACCCCAGCTTCGGTCATGCCTACGTGAATCTTGGATTGTTGTTGCACAGGGCCAAAGACAACGTCAAAGAAGCACGTGCTGTCTGGCAGAAACTGCTGACGGTCAATCCGGATCATGATGTTGCGACCAAGGCGAAGGAGTTGTTGCAGGAAACAGCGGCGCTGATCAACTAGACTTAAATTGTTCGCGTAGGCCGGGGTTCGTTTGAGAACTCCGGTGTATCCTCGCAACAGCCTGGTGAACATGTTTGCTACATCATCGCGGGTTCTCAATCGCCATTGCTGGTTTGATTACTTTCCTTCGCCTAATTCAAACTGCCGCACATAGTGGCAATTATAGCCATTGCGATTCTTGACCAGATACTTCTGGTGATATTCCTCGGCGCGGTAAAACTCCCTGAACGGCACGACTTCGGTGACGACTTTGGCTCCCCAGTCGCCGGAGGCATCCACGGTCTTGATGACTTCTTCGGCGGTGTGTTTCTGTTCTTCGTCGAGGTGAAAGATCGCCGAGCGGTATTGCGTGCCGATGTCGTTGCCTTGCCGGTTGGGCGTGGTGGGGTTGTGCATGCGGAAGAATTCGAACAATAGATGTCGGTAGCCGAGTTGTTGCGGGTCAAACACGATCTTCAGCGACTCGGCATGGCCGGTGCGTCCGGTTTTGACTTGCTCATAGACTGCATTCGGCGTATCGCCGCCGGTGTAGCCGACTTCGGTTGCCAGCACGCCGGGGATAGCCCGCACCAGTTCTTCCATGCCCCAGAAGCAGCCGCCGGCAAGGTAGGCGGTTTGTTGTTTGAGGTTGTCAGTCGTGGACATGATCAACCACGCTTCATTTTTTTCATCGCCTGCTGCGCCTCCATCTTGCCTTCGCGCTCCTTTTCGGTGGCGCGCTTGTCGTGTTGCTTCTTGCCTTTGGCGAGGCCGATCTCGAGTTTGACGCGACCGCCCTTGTAGTGCATGTCCAGCGGCATTATGGTGTAGCCGGCGCGTTGCACTTTGCCGAGAATCTTGTCGATTTCCTGTTTATGCAGCAACAGCTTGCGGGTGCGCACCGGATCGGGATGGATGTGCGTGGACGCATTCAGCAACGGGCTGATATGCGAACCGAACAGATATAACTCGCCGCCTTTGATCGTGACGTAGGCTTCCTTGAGTTGCGCGCGTCCGGCGCGGATGGCCTTGACTTCCCAGCCTTCCAGCATGATGCCGGCTTCGTATTTATCCTCGATGAAGTATTCGTGGTAGGCTTTTTTATTTTGAATGATGCTCATTACAGGTGAGTTTTGCGGTGTGTTCGGCTATTCTACCAGCCTTTGGAAACGCATCCCTTTGGAATAGCATCCCTTTGAAATAACATCTGGGACAAGAAATGGCGTTAGTGGAAAAAACAGTGCTGGTTCCCCACAGCGCGGAGCAGATGTTTGTGCTGGTGGATCGCGTGGAAGAATACCCGCAGTTCCTGCCCTGGTGCGGGGGGGCGAGTGTGAGCGATCTGGATGGAACCACGGTGCATGCCACGGTGCAGATCGATTATCACCATATCAAGCAGAGTTTCACCACCGAGAATGTGCGCACGCCGCCGCATCAGATCGACATCACGCTGCAGCATGGGCCTTTTAAACAACTGGACGGATGCTGGCGATTTATCCCGTTGAGTCCATCTGCCTGTAAAATAGAATTCCGCCTGCATTATGAATTCTCCAACAAGCTGCTGGAAAAGATGGTCGGGCCGGTGTTTCACTATATAGCCAACAATTTCGTGGATGCTTTCATCCACCGCGCAGAAAAGGTTTACACGAACACATGAACGACAAGATCAATATCGAAGTGGTCTACGCACTGCCAGAAGAGCAAATCCTGCTCAAGCAGTCTGTGCCGACCGGAACGACGGTGACCGAGGCCATACAAGCCAGCGGCATACTCGGCAAGCATCCCGAGATCGACCTGGCCACAAACAAGCTGGGCATATTCGGCAAGCTGACCAAAGCCGATGCCGTGGTACGCGACAAGGACCGCATCGAGATTTATCGACCGCTGATCGCCGACCCCAAGGAGGTGCGCCGCAAGCGTGCCGAAGAGGGCAAGGCTATGAAAAAGGGCGGCGGTGATGCTTAATGATGTATAGCGGCAGAAACCTGATGATAGATTACGACCTGCATTGCCATTCCAATATTTCCGACGGTACGCTGACACCCAGCGAATTGGTGGATCGCGCCGCCGGGCGCGGCGTGAAAGTGATGGCGTTGACCGATCACGACGACGTGGACGGCCTGGATGAGGCGCGAGCGGCCGCCGCACGACACGGCATGACCTTTATCAACGGCGTGGAGATTTCCGTGTCCTGGCGCAGCCATACCTTGCACATCGTCGGTTTGGGTATAGCTCCGGATTACCCTCCGCTAGTTGATGGCTTGCGCACTGTGCGCAGCGGGCGCGGCGAACGTGCAAGAAAGATGGCCGACGAATTGGCCAAGGCCGGCATCGGTGGTGTGCTGCAAGGGGCGTATCAATTCGCGGAAAACCCCAACATGATTAGCCGCACCCATTTTGCGCGCTATCTGGTGGAAGCCGGACATTGCAAGGACGTGAAAAGCGTGTTCAACCGCTATCTGGTGAAGGGCAAGCCCGGCTACGTGCCGCATCAATGGGCGGTCCTGGCGGATGCGATCGGCTGGATACGCGGCAGCGGCGGGGTGGCGGTGCTGGCCCATCCCGGTCGCTATATGGTTGGGCGCAACGGCATGGGCAAGAAGACCATGCACGAATTGCTGACCGAGTTCGTCGAGCTCGGCGGGCAGGCGATAGAAGTGGTGACCGGCAGCCACACGCCGGAGCAGTATGCCGAGTTTGCGCGATATGCCGAGGAATTCAATTTACTGGCTTCGTGCGGATCGGATTTTCACGGTCCGGGCGAGAGTTATCGGGACATGGGGAGGTTACCGGATTTTCCGCTGGGCTGCCGTCCGGTCTGGCAAGCGCTTTTACTGCAATAATCCATGGCGCAATTTTTCACGATACACCCCGGCAATCCAAATCCGCGCCTGATCCATCAGGCAGCGGCGGTGTTGCGCGGCGGCGGTGTCGTGGTGTACCCCACCGATTCCTGCTATGCGCTGGGCTGCCATCTCGATGACAAGGATGCCGTGACACGCATCCGCCAGATACGCCAACTGGACGAACAGCATCACCTGACTCTGATGTGCCGCGACCTGTCGGAGATATCGCGCTACGCAAAAGTGGATAATGCAAAATTTCGCCTGCTGAAAAGCAACACGCCGGGCAGCTATACTTTTATCCTGGAGGCGACCAAGGAAGTGCCAAAACGCTTGCAGCATCCCAAGCGCAGCACCATCGGCATCCGCATCCCGGATCATCCGGTGGCGTTGGCGCTGCTGGAAGAATTGGGCGAGCCGATGTCCAGTTCCACGCTGATCCTGCCCGATCAAGCAGGGCCGTTGAACGATGTGGAGCTCATACGCGAATTGCTGGAAAAGAAAGTGGATCTGGTGATCGACGGCGGAGTGATAGGCGCGGATTTCACCACCGTGATAGATCTAACCGGCGATGTGCCGGTGTTGTTGCGGCGCGGCAAGGGCAATGTTGCCCCGTTTGGAATTGAAAGCTAATAAATACTTGATGGGAACCTGATGCAAATCGACCAACTGATACAAACCATCGCCCTAGCAGCCATCCCTGTGCTGTTCGCGATCACCCTGCACGAAGCGGCGCACGGCTATGTGGCGCGCCACTTCGGCGACATGACCGCCGCTCAGGCAGGGCGCATCAGCCTCAATCCGATGCGCCATATCGATCCGTTCGGTACGGTAATATTGCCGCTGCTTACGCTGTGGATGGGCGGAATTCTTTTCGGCTGGGCCAAACCGGTGCCGGTCAATTTTGCCGCGCTGCGTAATCCCAAGAAGGATATGCTGTGGGTGGCGATCGCCGGACCGGCCTCGAATCTGGTGATGGCAATGGCGTGGGCATTGATCTACAAGATGGGACTGATGTTCCCGGAAAGTTATTTTGCCGATCCGATGTTGGGCATGGCCATGTGGGGGATTAAAATAAACGTCGTGCTGATGGTGTTGAACCTGTTGCCGCTGCCGCCGCTGGATGGCGGACGCGTCGCGGTCAGCCTGTTGCCGCATCGCCAGGCATTTCAACTGGCCAAGATCGAGCCTTACGGCATGTTCATTTTGATCTTTCTGGCGATCACGCCAGTGTTAAGCTTGATACTCTCGCCGTTAATCGGGTGGGTGTACAAATTGCTTTCGTTGTTATTTGGAATTTAAGGGAATAATGAGCACTTCTAGAAATACAGAATTTCGGGATGCAGCGCAAGGCGCGCGGCGCGCAGCGACCGAGGCATATCATTGGATAGACGATGGAGCGAGCACCGCGCAACGCAGCGATGCGCCCGAAAAATGGATTTATAGGAGTGCTTGATGTTTGCTGATCGCGTTTTGTCGGGAATGCGTCCCACCGGAAATTTGCATCTGGGGCATTACCACGGGGTGCTGAAAAATTGGGTGAAGATGCAGCACGAATACGAATGTCTGTTCTTCGTGGCTGACTGGCACGCGCTGACCACGCATTACGACACGCCGCAAGTGATCCAGCAAAGTGTCTGGGACATGGTGGTGGACTGGTTGGCGGCGGGTATAGATCCGTCACACGCCACGCTGTTCATCCAGTCGCGCGTGCCCGAGCACGCCGAGTTGCATTTGCTGCTGTCGATGATCACCCCGCTGGGCTGGCTGGAACGCGTGCCGACCTATAAAGACCAACAGGAAAAGCTTGCCGAGAAAGACCTGAGCACTTACGGTTTTCTCGGTTATCCGCTGCTGCAAAGCGCGGACATCCTGATCTACCGGGCCACGCACGTGCCGGTGGGCGAAGATCAGGTGCCGCATATCGAATTCACCCGCGAGATCGCGCGCCGCTTCAATCACATCTATGGGCGCGAAGCGGGCTTCGAAGAGAAAGCCGAGGCTGCCGTAAAAAAACTTGGCGGCAAAAAGGCCAAGCTGTATCACGAACTGCGCACCCGCTTTCAGGAGCAGGGCGACGATGAGGCATTGGAATCCGCCAAATCCCTGCTGGATGAGCAACAGAGCCTGAGCCATGGCGACCGCGAACGGCTGTTCGGCTATCTGGAAGGCGGCGGCAAGATGATCCTGTCCGAGCCGCAGGCGATGCTCACCGCCGCATCAAAGATGCCCGGACTGGACGGGCAGAAGATGTCCAAGTCCTACAACAACACCATCAGCCTGCGCGAGGACGAAGCCAGCGTGAGCAAGAAGATACGCACCATGCCGACCGACCCGGCGCGTATCCGCCGCACCGATGTCGGCAATCCCGACAAGTGCCCGGTGTGGCCGTTGCACCAGGTGTATTCCAACGAGCAGACCAAGCAGTGGGTCATGCAGGGTTGCAAGAGTGCCGGCATCGGTTGCATCGAATGCAAACAGCCGGTGATCGACGCAGTGCTTGAAGAACAACGCCCGATGCGCGAGCGCGCGCAACTGTATCTGGACGACCCAGCGCTGGTGCGCAACATCATCGCCGACGGCTGCGAAAAGGCGCGCAAACTGGCCTCCGAGACCATGCGCGATGTGCGCGAGGCGATGGGAATAAGTTACACCTGACCGCGATATGCCTGACCATGAGATGATCGAAGCACAACCCCAACTTGCCCCTCTCGCCCGTATCCACGGCGAGCCGATGCTGGTGCTGCCGCAGGATCTGTATATCCCGCCGGACGCGCTGGAGCTGGTGCTGGAAACCTTTCAGGGGCCGCTGGACCTATTGTTGTACCTGATCCGCAAGCACAACCTCGACGTGCTGGATATCCCGATGGCAGAATTGACCCGGCAATACATGGGCTACATCGAGATGATGCACAAGCATCGACTGGAACTGGCAGCGGACTATTTGCTGATGGCAGCGGTGCTGATCGAAATCAAATCGCGCATGTTGCTGCCGCGTCCACCGAAGGCCAGCGAAGAAGGCGGAGAAGACCCGCGCGCCGAATTGATGCGCCGTCTGCTGGAATACGAACAAATGAAGCTCGCCGCGCAAAAGCTCAACGAACTGCCGCAAGCCGGACGCGATTTCGAGATCGTGCAAGTGCTGATCGAAAACACCGTGCGCGAACGCCAGCCTGAAGTCAGCGTCGAAGATTTGCGTCAGGCATGGATGGGGTTGCTGGCGCGCGCCAAGCTCAACACGCATCATAAAGTGCGTCGCGAACAACTCTCGGTGCGCGAGCAGATGACGCACATCCTGCGCAGTTTGCAGGGCGGCGAGTTTGTCGAGTTCGGCAAGCTGTTCGATATGGAAAGCGGCGTGCCGAAACTGATTGTTACTTTCATCGCCATCCTCGAACTGGCCAAAGAATATCTGGTTGAAATCCAACAAAGCGAAACCTTGGGGAATATCTATGTCAGAACAAATCGAGCCATTACCGCAGAGTGAAGAAGTAACATTACCCGTTCGTGTTGAGACCTTAGACACCGTTCGCCCAGATCTGGTTGAAGGCTCGCTGCAAAGCAGCGGCGAAACTGACGGTGTACCCCCTGCGGGGGATGCTTCGTCCTTCGATACCCCAGGGGGCTCAGTGCGAACGGAATCAGTTGGGGAAGCAATCGACACACGGCAACTCAAGCGCGTGCTGGAAACCGCGCTGTTGACCAGCGCCGAACCGCTGTCGTTAGCTGAGTTGAAAAAACTCGGCGACACATCGCTGGACAATCGCCAACTTGAAACGCTGCTCGAAGAACTTGCGCAGGATTGGCAAGGTCGAGGCGTGGAATTGAGCCGCGTGGCGAGCGGCTGGCGGTTCCGCGCCAAGCCGGAAATGCAGCAATATTTGGACCGGCTCAACCCGCAAAAGCCACCCCGCTACTCGCGTGCGGTGCTGGAAACCCTTGCCATCATCGCCTACCACCAACCGGTCACACGCGGCGACATCGAGGAGATACGCGGTGTTGCAGTCTCATCGCAAATCCTGAAAACGCTGGAAACACGCGGTTGGGTGGAAGTGGTCGGTACACGCGATGCCCCCGGAAAACCCGAATTGTTCGCCACCACCAAGCAACTGCTCGACGATCTCAATCTGCGTGCCCTGCAAGAATTGCCATCGCTGCAGGAGATCGGCGCTTTGCTGGAGCAAGATGTAGCAGTACAGGCGTAATTGATTTGCAGTGTCGGCGCGCAATCCAGGCTGGTGACGCCAGATCCGTTGCGAGGCATCGTACCCAAATAGACATCAAGGCATGAAACTGATCCAATCCCGCGACAATCCTTTCTTCAAGGAACTCGTCAAGCTCTCCGGCTCGGCGCGGCAACGCAACAAATCCGATCAGACGTTGCTGGACGGCGCGCATTTGCTGGCAGCGTATCTGGATAGCGGCAATCGACCACGCCACATTCTGCTGAGTGCGGCGGCGTTGCACGACGGAGAAATCGCCGGCTTGCTGAAACGCATGACAGACGTGCCCGTCACGCAACTGGATGACAAGCTGTTTGCGCAACTCAGCGAGCTGAAATCGCTCACCGGTATTATCGCGCTGATCGATCTGCCCCAGCCTGCGGTTGGGCAAAGCCGCTTTGCTTTGTTGCTGGAGGATATCCAGGATCCCGGCAATCTCGGCTCGATGTTGCGTTCCGCTGCTGCTGCGGGGTGCGATGCGGTGTTTCTTTCCATGGGATGCGCAGATGCATGGTCGCCGAAAGTGCTGCGCGCAGCGATGGGCGGACATTTTGCGTTGCGCATTTACGAGCGGCAGGATTTGCCGGGCGTGGCTAAAGCATTTACCGGTACGTTGCTGGCAACCAGCCTGCAAGCAGCGCGCAGCCTGTACGAGTGCGACCTGCGCGGCAATGTTGCATTTCTGATTGGCAACGAAGGGACAGGGCTGTCCGATGATGTGCTGAGTCTCGCCATACAGATCACGATACCGATGCCGGGCAACGTCGAGTCGCTGAATGCCGCCGCTGCAACGGCGATCTGTTTGTTCGAAGCGGTACGGCAACGTGCAGGGCTGTGACTGGCTCTACAAAGGCGCGCATTAAACTCCTTGACCTATAAGCCTATTTCGCTATAATGCGCGCCCCTGTGAGACTGATGTCCAGTTTCACTTACCTTGCTCCACCGCACCGCAAGCGGGGGGCTTAACCATAAGGAGATGTAATGCGACATTACGAAATCGTGTTTATCGTGCATCCCGATCAAAGCGAGCAAGTGCCCGCGATGATCGAGCGTTATCGCACACTGGTCACTTCCAAGGGTGGTCACATCCACCGTCTCGAAGACTGGGGCCGCCGCCAGTTGGCTTACCCGATCCAAAAGATCCACAAGGCACATTACGTGCTGATGAATATCGAATGCAACCAGGAAGCACTGGATGAGCTGGAGCACGCATTCCGCTTCAATGATGCGGTGTTGCGCCACCTGACCGTCAAGACCAAGGCTGCCGTCGTTGAGCCGTCCGCCATGATGAAGGAAGAAAAATCTCGCTCCGTGCCGGCTGAAGGCAGCTTTGTTGCCCCAGTCCAGGCTCAAGAAGGCGTGGCAGCAGCAGCTTAATTGGCGCGTAACCAGGTTGTCATCAGCGGCGAGTTGATCGCACTGGAAAGTTTGCGGTATACCCCGGCTGGGGTGGCGAGAGTGGCACTGACGTTAAGTCACACCTCGCAGCAGTCCGAAGCAAATGGTTTACGGCAGGTGCAGTGTGAAGTGAATGCACTGGCGTTTGCCGGGGTGGCTGAAAAAGCCGCCCAGTTTGCAGTAGGACAGAACGTGAAAGTGCGCGGGTTTTTAGTCCAGCAAAGTATCCGCAGCCGGCAACTGGTTTTGCATATAAACGACATAATTTTGGAATAAGGAAACATCATGGCCCGTCCATCAGACAAGAAGAAAGATGACAAGAGCAAGCGTTCTTCCCGTAACAATCTATTCAAGCGCCGCAAATTCTGCCGCTTCACAGTCGAGAAGATCGCCTATGTGGATTACAAGGATATCAACATCCTCAAGGAATTCATCGCCGAAAACGGCAAGCTGATCCCGGCACGCATTACCGGTACCAGGACACATTATCAGCGCCAACTGAGCACCGCCGTGAAACGCGCGCGCTTCCTGGCCTTGATGCCTTACACTGATCTGCACTAAGGAGCCCGGACATGCAAATAATTTTGATGGAAAAAGTGACCAACCTCGGCCAATTGGGTGAAGTGGTCAAGGTCAAGAACGGCTTCGCGCGCAATTTTTTGATTCCGCAAGGCAAGGCCAAGCGCGCAACTGCCGCCAATATGGCTGAGTTTGAAGTGCGTCGCGTCGAGCTTGAAGCGGCCGACAAGGTCAAGCGGGCCGAATCGCAAGCACGCGGCGAAAAGCTCGCGGGCTTGACCGTGCAGATCGTGCAAAAGGCCGGCGTGGATGGCAAGCTGTTCGGTTCTGTCACCAATGCCGATATCGTGGATGCGCTGGCTGCACAAGGCTTTGCAGTTGAAAAGTCGCAAGTGCGCATGCCTGAAGGTCACCTCAAGCAGATCGGCGACCATCCGATCAACATCGCGCTGCATACCGATGTGGTGGTGGGTATTACCGTTTCGGTGCTCGGCGAACACTGATTCAACGCTAACCAGCGGCTTATGTCACCGTTAACCAATGACTTATGTTGGCGTAGTTTGCCAACTTAGTCAGATGGCTATGCAAAGCCTTTTGGTGACTTGCCGAATGGCTATGCAACGCAACTCAAAAAGGACTGGCAACAGTCCTTTTTTGTTTTTAGGCTTTTGCCTGTTAGCAAGGTAAAATACCCTCCGCTCAAAAGCCCCTGTGATTTAATTCCATGCAAAACTTTTCCAACCAGGATACACAACTCGACCAGATCAAATTGCCGCCCCATTCGGTGGAAGCCGAGCAATCAGTGCTGGGTGGTTTGCTGCTGGAAGCGAGTGCGCTGGACAAGATCACCGACCTGGTGACTCCCGATGATTTCTACCGTCAGGAGCATCGCCTGATTTACCGCCAGATCGTGCGTCTGAGCGAGATGGCGAAACCGGTGGATGTGATCACCGTGGCCGAGGCATTGGAGATCGCCGGTGAACTGGACAAGGTGGGCGGCTTGCCTTACCTGGGCGGTTTGGCGCAGAACGTGCCTTCGGCCGCGAATATACGCCGCTACGGCGAAATCGTGCGCGAGCGTTCCATCATGCGCAAGCTGGCGGAAGTCGGCACCGATATTGCCAGCAGCGCCTATAACCCGACCGGACGCGATGCCGCGCAATTGCTCGATGAGGCGGAAAGCAAAGTGTTCGAGATCGCCGAGGCGGGCTCGAAAGGCAAGCAGGGATTTATCTCCATGCCCCCGCTGTTGTCGCAAGTGGTGGAGCGCATCGA
>Ga0207926_1000237_pt1 | contig 28651 bp, 23 predicted proteins | sample NGESurdeep072012_8_FD_184454 | JGI IMG/M metagenome (GOLD analysis project Ga0207926, IMG submission 184454) | Arctic peat soil microbial communities from Barrow, Alaska - NGEE Surface sample 210-1 deep-072012 (SPAdes) | ecosystem: Environmental > Terrestrial > Soil > Wetlands > Peat ...
CGGCCACGATGACCTCGACGGCGCGCTCGATGCCGTGCTTGAGGACCATCGGGTTCGCGCCGGCGGTCACGTTGCGGAGGCCCTCGGAAACGAGCGCCTGGCCCAGGACGACCGCAGTGGTCGTGCCGTCGCCGGCGACGTCGTCGGTCTTGGTGGCCACCTCCTTGAGGAGCTGCGCGCCCATGTTCTCGAAGGGATCCTCGAGCTCGATGTCGCGCGCGATCGTCACGCCGTCGTTGGTGATGGTCGGCGAGCCGAACTTCTTGTCGAGGACGACATTGCGGCCCTTGGGGCCGATCGTCACCTTGACGGCGTCGGCGAGCTTGTCGATGCCGCGCTTGAGAGAACGACGCGCGGTGTCGTCGAAAACGACCTGCTTAGCCACGGATTTGGTTTCCTCCTGGAAATGACGAGCGAATGCCGGACGTGACGGGCGGTCCCGTCAGTCCTCGACGATCGCGAGAATGTCCTTCTGGCTCACGATGAGCAGGTCCTCGCCTTCGACCTTGAACTCGGTGCCGGCGTACTTCGCGTACAGGATCTTGTCGCCCACGGCGACGTCCATCTTCTCGCGCGACCCGTCCTCGAGGATCCGGCCGGGACCGACCGCGAGGGCCTGCCCTTCCTGGGGCTTCTCCTTCGCGGTGTCCGGCAGGACGATCCCGCTCTTCGTGACCTCTTCGCGCGGCGACGGCTTGATGACGACCCGATCCCCGAGCGGCCGGAGCTTCGTCGTCTTGGATGCGGTGGCCAACGGGTGACCCTCCTGTGCAATGTGGGCGTTCAACCGCCGGGCCTGCCGGCGGGACCCCTCGATGGACCCGTGCGCGGACTTCCGCGCGGTTGTCTGCAGCGACGTCCCGGGGCCGCGGCCACCCGGTTGGAAGGGTCGCGACGGTGGTTGTCAGCACTGCTGGCACTCTCACTTGAAGAGTGCCAGCAATCTACCGGACGAGGTCGCCGATGTCAAGCGCACGGCACCTGGCGCGGCGGCTCTACGCCATCTCGGCCGCCCGCACCTCGCGGGCCGTGCGCCGGACCGTCGATCCACCCGATGCCGTGGGCCGCGACGCGCTAGTCTCCCAGGCATGGAAACCATCCATGCTCGAGTGGTCCTGCGAGCCGGCCTCGCGGAGGCGATCCTCGACCCGGGCGCCGGAGGCCGGATCGCCGCGCTCCGCGTCGACGGCCTGGACCTCCTGGTCACCGAAGGGTCCGGGCCGCTGGCCTGGGGCGCCTACCCGATGGTCCCGTGGGCGGGCCGGATGCGCGACGGGCTCCTGCACTGGCGCGGGGCGGCGTACACCCTGCCGACCGACCTGCTGCCACCGCACGCCATCCACGGGACGCTCGTGGAGTCCGCGTGGGCGACGCGCCTGCCGACCGGCCACGCAGCCGCGATCCTCGAGGCGCCGCTCGGCCGCCCGTGGCCGTTCGGAGGCCGGGTCCTGCACAGCGTGTCCCTCTCCGAGTCGTCGCTCACCGCAACGCTGGAGGTGCACGCCGACGAGCTGCCCTTCCCCGCCATCGTGGGATGGCACCCGTGGTTCCCCCGGACGCTCCGCGGGCCGGCGGGCCCCGCGGGCGGTCCCGCGGAGGTCGACCTGCGGGCAGACGGGATGCTCCGTCGCGGCGCGGACGGCCTCCCGACCGGCGAGGTCGTGCCGGTCCCGCCGGGGCCCTGGGATGACTGCTTCGTGGGCGTGACGTCCCCGCCGGTGGTCCGCTGGCCGGGCGCCCTTGAGATCTCGCTCGAGAGCGACGCCGCGTACTGGGTGGTCTACACGGAGCATGCCGACGGCGTCTGCGTGGAGCCGCAGACGGGGCCGCCGGACGGACTGAACACGGGCCAGTTCACGCTCGTCGAGCCCGGTCGGCCGCTCATCGCGTCGATGACGCTTCGCTGGCGGCGCCTCGGCTGAGCGGGCGCGATCAGCCGGTCGCGGCCGTCATGCCACTCCCGAAGATCCGGTCGTGGTTCGCGACCAGCCTCGCCCCGAGCTCGTCGGGATCCTCGCCGCGGCGTTCGGCGACCCACTGCGCGGTGACCCGCACCCATTCGGGCTCGTTGCGTCGCCGCGGCGCGCCGGGCGGCGAAAGGTACGGCGCGTCCGTCTCGACGAGGATCCGGTCCGGCGGGACCAGGCGGACGCTCTCGGCGGTGGCTTCCTCGCCGCGTCGGAACGCAAGGCCCGACACGCTCACCGCGCACCCGAGCGCCAGCGCCGCCTCGACGTAGTCGACCGGGCCGGATACCGAGTGGAGGATGGCCGGCGGCCGCTCCCCGAACGCCACGCCGACCCGACGGGTCCCGAAACCGGCCGCCCGGAGCTCGTCGATCAGCGCGTCCTGCGCGTCCCGTTCGCCAGCGTTCGAGCGACAGTGGAGGATGGCGGGCTTCCCGGTGGTCACGGCCAGCGCCAGGTTCCGGCGCAGGTTCGCGAGCTGTGCTGCAACCGGCGAGAACATCCGGTCGAAGTCGAGCCCGGTCTCGCCGATCGCGACCACGCGCGCGTCGCCGGCGAGCGCCGTGATCCGCTCCCAGGCCGCGGCATCGGCTTCAGATGCCGCGTGCGGATGGACCCCGACCGCGACGCCGGCGAGGCGCGGGAAGCGGTCGATGAGCCCGAGCGCAGCGACGGACGACGCCTCGTCCCAGCCGGGTACGAGGATCCGTTCGACGCCGGCCAGCTGGGCGGCGACCAGCACCTCGGCGACGTCCGAGGCGAAGGTCTCCGCCTGGAGATGACAGTGCGTGTCGACGAGCCGCACGATCAGCCGGGCGCGGCGCCCCCGGGCGCATGGTCCGCGCCCTCGGCTGGCCCGGGCTCGACGGCCTCGATCTCCAGGCGCGGGAAGAGCGGGATGGGCGATCCAAGGACCCCGGCCTCGCCCGCGTGGGCCCCCCACCGCAGCTCGTCGAGCAGCGGCGGCCCGCCGTTTCCGTCGGCGGCGTAGCCGTGGGCGTGGCCGAGCTGCTCCATCACGCGGGGCGCGAGGCCCGGCATGACGGGGGCGACGGCAAGCGCCACGAGCCGGCACGCCTCCACGAGGTCCCCCAGGACCCCGCGGAGCCGCTCGGCGGCGCCTTCATCGCCCGCCTTGACGGCCCGGGCGATGACCCAGGGCTGCTCGGACTCGACGAACCGGTTGCCGGCCCCCACGAACTCCCAGAGCACGGCAAGCGCCTCGTGGAGGAGGCACCCCTCGAGCTTCGCCGCGTACGAATCGCGGATCGCCGGCCAGGCCGCCCCGAGCGGGCTCTCCCCCGCGCCGCGCGGATCCGGCCGCTCGCCGCCAAGGTAACGGGCCGCCATCGACACGGTCCGGTTCACGAAGTTGCCGAAATCGTTGGCGAGGTCCGCGTTGTAACGGCGGGTGAACAGGTCCCACGAGACGTCACTGTCGCGGTCGAAGCCGGCTTCGCGGAGCGCGACGTAGCGCGCGCCGTCGCTGCCGAACGCATTCACGAAGTCGATCGGGTCGAGGAAGTTGCCGCGGCTCTTGCTCATCCGCTCGCCGTGGGCCAGGAGCCAGCCGTGGACCCACACTCGCCGCGGCGCCTCGAGCCCGGCCGACCAGAGCATCGCGGGCCAGAAGATCGTGTGGAAGCGCGCGATGTCCTTGCCGATCACGTGGAGGTCGGCCGGCCACCAGCGCGCGAAGTCCGCCGGGTCGTCGGGGAAGCCGGCCCCGGTGATGTAGTTGATGAGCGCGTCGTACCAGACGTAGATCGTGCCGGCGGCCGGGTCCCAGGAACCGTCCGCGAGCTGCGCGCTGCTCCCGTCGGGGAGGATCGGGAACGGGATCCCCCACCCCGCATCGGGCCGGCTGATGGAGAAGTCCTCCAGGCCGCCGCGGATGAAGCCCAGCATCTCGTTGCGCCGATGGTCGGGCGCCACGAAGTCCGGGTGCTCCTCGAACCAGCGCTCGAGGCGCTCCTGGTAGGCCGAGAGCCGGAAGAACCAGTTCCGCTCGGTGAGCCACTGGAGCGCGACGTCCGGGTGGTTCGGACAGATCGTGCCGAGAGCCGTCTCGACGACGTCGGTGGCGTTGCGGAACCCCTCGTTGGGACAGTACCAGCCCTCGTACATGCCGAGGTAGATGTCGCCGCTGGCGTACGCCCGGCGGACCATCTCCTGGGCCGCGCGGAAATGGTCCGGGTCCGTGGTCCGGATGAAGCGGTCGGGGGCGATTGCGAGGGCCCCCTCGGCGGCTCGGAAGCGCGCGACCTGCTCGTCCACGAAGTCCCGCGGCGAGCGCTGCTCCTCGGCCGCCCGCATCGCGATGTTGACGCTGTGCTCGTCCGTGCCGGTCAGGAAACGTGTGGGGACCCCGGACATGCGGTACCAGCGCGCCAGCACGTCGGCCCCGATCACCTCGTAGAGCGTGTGGAGTCCGGGCCGGTTGTTCGCGTAGGCGATCGCGGTGGTGATGAAGAAGCGGTCGGGTCGCTCGGGCATGGCCGGCCGATCGTAGCAGGGCCGGCGAGGGCACCGCGCCCCGCGGGACCGTCCCCCGGCGGACGGAGCCGCGCCCGGGCCCTCAGTGCCGGAAGTGCCGGGTTCCCGTCACGAGCATCGTCGCGCCGGCCGCGTCCGCAACGGCGACGACGTCGGCGTCACGGACGGAGCCACCCGGCTGGACGAACGCGCTGACGCCCGCCGCCAGGCACGCCTCGACCGCGTCCGGGAAGGGGAAGAACGCGTCCGACGCGCACGCCGCCCCCGCGAGCCGCTCCGGTCCGAGGATCGACCGCGCCTTCTCGACGGCCTGGCGGGCCGCGTCCACCCGGCTGGTCTGGCCCGAGCCGATGCCGATCAGCATCCCGTCCCGCACGAGGACGATGGCGTTGCTCGTGACGCCGCGGACGAGGCGCCAGGCAAGGTCGACGTCCGCCCGCTCGGCCCCGGTGGGTGCGCGCCGGGTGACCTGCGCCCAGGTGGCGGGATCGTCCGGCGCAGTGTCCGGCGCCGTGACGAGGACGGCGCCGCCGGCCGTCCGGAACGCCCCCAGCCGGTCCGGCGGGGCGGTCGTCGCGGGCTCCGCCAGCCGTCGGTCCACGACGAGCCGCAGGTTCGCCCGCCGGGCCAGGACCGCCCTGGCATCGGCGTCGAACCCGGGGGCGACGACGATCTCCAGGAAGATGCCGGCGAGGCGCTCGGCCACCTCCCGGTCGACGTCCCGCGTCAGTGCGACGACGCCGCCGAACGCGCTCACCGGGTCCGCGGCGAGCGCATCGTCCCATGCGGCGACGAGGCTCCCCCGCTCCGCCGCGCCGCACGGGTTGGTGTGCTTGACGATCACGCAGGCGGGGCCCCGCAGGGCGCGCCCGAGTGCCGACGCCGCCGATGCGTCGAGGATGTTGTTGTAGCTGAGCTGCTTGCCCTGGAGCGCCGATTCGCGCGTCCCGAACGGCCCGTCCGCGTCGCTCCCGCCGGGTCGCCGGTAGCGCGCCGCGGGCTGGTGCGGGTTCTCGCCGTAGCGGAGCGTCTCCACCTTCTCGAGGCCGACGGCCAGTGTCGCCGGGAACGGGTCGGCGCTCCCGGGAAGGCCGGGCTCGTCGGGCAGCGGGATCCCCGCCCGGCCGAGCTCGCGGGGCAGGACCTCGGCGATGCGCGCGTCGTAGGCGGCCGTACGCCGGAATGCCTCGACCGCGAGCACGGACCGGAGGCCGACGGGAATGCCGCCGTGCGCGTCCAGCGCCTCGAGGATGGCGGGATAGCGGGCGGGCGACGTCACGATCGCGACGCTGCCCGCGTTCTTGGCGGCCGCCCGGACCATCGAGGGGCCGCCGATGTCGATCTCCTCCACGAGGCCGGCAAGGTCCAGCTCGCCGCGGGACGCGCGCTCGGCCGCGGCGCCGAAGGGGTAGAGGTTCACGACGACGAGCTCGAACGGCTCGATCGCGGCGGCGGCCAGCTGGGCGACATGGCCGGCGTTGCCGCGATCGGCGAGGATCCCGGCGTGGATCCGCGGGTGCAGCGTCTTCACCCGCCCGTCGAGCATCTCCGGAAAGCCCGTGACGGCCGCGACGTCGGTCACCGGGAGGCCGGCTTCGCGCAGCGCCCGCGCGGTCCCACCGGTGCTGACCAGCTCGAAGCCTCGCGCGACGAGCCCGGCGCCGAGGTCCGCGAGCCCTGCCTTGTCCGAGACAGAGAGGAGCGCACGCCGCGGTTGCGGCAGGGCGGCCAGGGCGCGGGCGGGATCGATCGTCACGCGCGATCCGCCCACGGTCAGCGCACCGCCCAGGAGCAGCGCGACCGCGCGGGGCAGGAGCCGGTGCTCGACCGCGTGGAGCCGCTCGAGGAGCGTCGCCCGGTCGTCGCCCGGACGGACCTCCACCGCTTCTGCGACGACGATGGGACCCCCGTCCAGTGACGTGTCGACGAGATGCACGGTCACGCCGGTCACCGCGGCGCCGGTCGCGAGCGCGTCGCGAACCGCGTGCGCCCCGGGAAAGCTCGGGAGGAGCGACGGATGTACGTTGAGGACGCGGTTCGGGTACGCGTCGAGGAGGATCGGGCCGACGAGGCGCATGAAGCCGGCCAGAACGACCGCGTCGACCTCCATCGCCTTCAGCGTCCCGGCCAGGGTCCGATCGCCGGAGGCGCGGGAATCCGGGCTCCGGGCACCGAGGTCCTCGATGAGCGCGGTGTCGATGCCCGCCTCGGCCGCCCAGTCAAGGGCCGGGCACGCGCGGTCCGCGAAGACGAGCGCGATCTCGGCCGGAAGGGCGCCGCGCGCGATCCGCGCCTGGAGGGCTCGGAGATTGCTCCCGCTCCCGGAGACGCCCACCGCGATCCGACCGCTCACCGCTCCACCTCCACGTAGCGCCTGCCGCCAAGGTCCGCTGCCGGCACGATCTCCCCGGCGACATACGCGCCGATCCCGGCGGCCGCCGCGGTGGCAAGCGCCGCGTCCACCGCGGCGGCCGGCACCGCCACGACCATGCCGAGGCCGCCGTTGAACGTCGCGCGGAGCTCGGCCGCACCGAGGCCGCCCAGCGTCCCGAGCAGCTGCATGACCGACGGCATGGGCCACGCCGCCGGGTCCATCCGCGCCGCGAGCCCGTCCGGCACGATCCGCGGCACGGCCCCCGGCAATCCCCCGCCGGTGACGTGGGCAACCGCGTGAAGGTCTCCGCCGGCGGTCCGGACCGCGGCCCGCATCGCCAGCACGGCCCGGGAGTAGATCCGGGTGGGGGCCAGGAGGACGTCGCCGAGCGATGAAGCCGCATACTCCGGCTCGGGCGCGACGCCCGCCGCCCGGGAGGCCAGGATCTCCGCGAACGGCGCGTCCAGCCGGAGGCCGGCCCCCGCGACGAGGCGGCGCACCAGCGAGAAGCCGTTGCTGTGGAGCCCGGACGCGGCGAGCCCCACGAGCACGTCGCCGGCCCGGACCGCCGACCCGTCGATGACCTCGTCGTACTCGACGACGCCGACGCACATCGCCGCAAGGTCAAGGTCGGCGGGCGCCATCGTCCCCGGGTGCTCGGCCGTCTCGCCGCCGAGGAGGGCACAGCCGGCCGCGCGGCAGCCCGACGCGACCCCGGCGACGATCGCGGCGACCTCCTCGGGCACGAGCCGGCCGACCGCCACGTAGTCCAGCAGGAAGAGCGGCTCCGCGCCGGCGCAGACCACGTCGTCGGCGCACATGGCCACGAGGTCGATCCCGAGGCCGCCGAGCAGGCCCGCCGCCCGCGCCAGGGCCGTCTTCGTCCCGACGCCGTCTGTTGACGCCACCAGGAGCGGGCGCCGATAGCCGGCCGGGATCTCGATCGCCCCGGCGAACCCGCCCAGGCCGCCAACCACCTCGGGGCGGCGCGTGGAGGCGACCGCCTCACGCATGAGGGCGACCGCCCGCTCGCCCGCGTCCACGTCCACGCCGGCGGCCCGGTATGCGTCGCGGGGGGCGTGCTCCCGCGCGCCCGAGGGTGCACTCCGGCGCGTCGCCTCAGCCACGGTTCCCGACGCCCTCCTCGAGGGCGAACTTGCGGCTCGCGGTGTCGTATGGGACGGGCTCCGGGTAGTGGCCGTCGAAGCAGGCGAAGCAGAACCGATCGTACGGCAGGTCCAGCGCCGCGAGGACGCCGCGAATCGAGAGGTAGCCCAGCGAGTCGGCCCCGATGAACTCCCGGATCTCGTCCACCGAGTGCGTCGCGGCGATCAGCTCGGTCTCGACCTGGGTGTCGATCCCGTAGAAGCACGGGTGGTAGATGGGTGGGGCGCTGATCCGCACGTGGACCTCCGCGGCGCCCGCCCGGCGCAGCAGCTCGACGATCGAGCGCGTCGTCGTCCCGCGCACGATCGAATCGTCCACCACCACCAGGCGCTGGCCGCGGACGATCTCGCGAAGCGGCGAGAGCTTCACGGTGACGCCGCGCTGGCGCATCGGCTGGGAGGGCTGGATGAACGTGCGGCCCGCATACCGGTTGCGGATCATCCCCTCGCGGTACGGCATGCCGGACGCCTCGGCGTACCCCACCGCCGCAGGGGCGCCCGTGTCCGGGACCGGCATGACGAAGTCGGCCCGGACCGGCTGCTCCCCCGCCAGCTGGATCCCCATCCTCCGGCGCGCCTCGTAGAGGTTGACACCCTCCATGTAGGAGTCGGGCCGGGCGAAGTAGATCAGCTCGAAGACGCAGAGCGCCGGCGTGGCGGGGGCAAACCGCACGGAGACGGGCGCCTTGCCGGCCTGCAGGATCACGATCTCGCCCGGCTCGACGTCGCGCACGTAGTCGGCGCCCACGACGTCGAGGCCCGCTGTCTCCGAGCTCAGCACCCAGCCGACCCCACCGTCCGGGTCGTCCCACAGGCCGACGGGGCGCGGCTCCGCCGGCGCCAGCCGGCCGAGGACGAGCGGCCGGAACCCGAACGGGTCGCGAACACCGATGACGCGGCGCTCGTCGAGGATGACCAGGCTGTACGCGCCGCGCGTCGTGGGCAGGACCCGGCGGAGCGCGTCCACCGTGTCGCCGGCCGGCTCGTCCGCGATGAGCGCGGTGAGGAGCTCCGTGTCCGTGCTCGCCGGGAGGCGCGCACGTCCGCCGGCCAGCTGTGCCAGCAGCTCTCGCGTGTTGACGAGGTTCCCGTTGTGCCCGATCGCCAGCGCCCGCCGGGGTCCCAGGCGAAGCGTCGGCTGGGCGTTCTCCCAGATCGTGGAGCCGGTGGTGGAGTAGCGGCAATGGGCGATCGCCAGCTCACCCCGCAGGCTGGGGAGGCGCCGGTCGTCGAGGACCTGCGCGATCAGCCCGAGGTCCTTGTAGAGCATCAGCTGCTCGCCGTCGGAGACGGCCACGCCGGCCGACTCCTGGCCGCGGTGCTGGAGCGCGAAGATGCCGAGCGCGGCGATCCTAGCGGCCTCCTGGCCGGGTGCGACGACCCCGAACACGCCGCACATCGGTCAGGCCTCCTCGCCCAGCGCGCGCGGAAGCCCGTGCTCCCAGGCGTGGCGCAGGTCGGCCAGCGTGACCTCGAGCGCATCGGCGATGCTCGCGCCGCGGCCTTCGGCGGCGCCGGTGGCGCCCACCCCGACGAGCTCGACGAACAGCCGCGGCCCGCCGACGGTCCCGAGCTCCGCGAGCGGGACGCCGTGCCGGGAGGCGAGGGCATGGACGGCGGGCAGGTCCGACGGGCGGGCCGTCAGCACGATGCGCGAGGGGCTCTCGCCGAAGAGCGCGACGGCCGGCGCGCTCGCAACGGCCACCCGGAAGCTGCCGCCCCGGCCGCCCCAGATCGCCATCTCCGCGAGCGCGACCGCGAGGCCGCCACCCCCCACGTCCTGGGCACCCGTGACGGAGCGCGCCGCGATCGCCGCGCGGATGAATGCCTGGACGGCGGCCTCGGCCGAGAGATCGAGGCCCGGCGGTCCATCCTCGGCGGCAAGGCCGGCGAGCGCGGCGTACGCGCTCCCGCCGAGCCCGGGCCCCGTCAGCCCGGCGAGCAGGGCCACGTCCCCGTCCGCCGCGAACGCCGGCCCCACCAGGAGCGCCACGTCGTCGAGCAGGCCCACGATGCCGATCTCGGGCGTCGGCGCGATCGCGGATCCGGGCGCCTCGTTGTAGAGCGACACGTTGCCGCCCGTCACGGGGATCCCAAGCGCCCGGCATGCGTCACCGAGCCCCCGGACGGCTTCCCTCAGCTGCCAGAAAGCCTCCGGTCGGGTCGGATCGCCGAAGTTCAGGCAGTTCGTGACGCCCAGGGGCCGCGCGCCCGTGACCGAGACGTTCCGGGCGGCCTCGGCCACCGACAGCGCCGCGCCCAGGTACGGGTCGAGCGCGCTGACGGCCTCGTTGCCGTCGGTGGTGGCGACGAGCGCGCGCCGCGTGCCCTTGACCCGCAGGACAGCCGCCCCGTGACCCGTCCCGCCGACCGTGTTCGTCCCGACGTGGCGGTCGTACTGCTCCGCCACCCACGCCCGCGAGGCCAGGTTGGGGCTGCCGAGCAGCCGGAGCAGGACCGCGCCCGGATCCATGCCGCGTTCCGGGAGGGCCGCACCAGCCGTCGCCGGGCTCCCGGGCGCCGGGGCATTCCGGCGGCGCGGGGGCGGCGCCGCCAGCCGGTCGAACACGATCGCCTCGGAGGCAAGCGCCCGGGCCGGCACCCGGGCCAGCTCCCGGGCGCCCCGGTTGGGGGCTCCGTCGACATCCAGGCCGCCCTCGATCACCGCGATGTCGCCGTCGTCGGTGACTCGCCCGATCACGGCGCACGGGATCCCCCAGCGGGCGCAGATCGCCGCGATCTCCGGCAGTCGGGCCGGCCGCGCGATGACCACCATGCGCTCCTGCGACTCGCTGATCAGCACCTCGAACGGCGCCATGCCCGGCTCCCGGCGCGGGATCGCGTCGAGGTCGACGCGGATCCCGGTCCCGGCGCGGTCCGCGGTCTCCGAGACGCCGCAGGTGATGCCGGCGGCGCCCAGGTCGGAGAGGCCCTCCGCAAGTCCGGCGGCCAGGATCTCCAGGGTCGCCTCGATCAGGAGCTTCTCGGCGAACGGGTCGCCGACCTGGACGGCCGGCCGCTTCGAGGGGTCCTGGTCGCCGAACGTCGCCGAGGCGAGGACCGAGGCGCCGCCGATCCCGTCGCGCCCGGTCGCCGATCCGTAGAGGATCACCAGGTTCCCGGGCCCCGGCGCGGCGGCCCGCATGATCGCGTCCTCGCGGACCAGCCCGATCGCCATGACGTTGACGAGCGGGTTGCCCGCGTACGACGGGTCGAAGACCAGCTCTCCGCCGACCGTCGGGACGCCCACGCAGTTGCCGTAGCCGCCGACGCCGCGCACGACGCCGTTGACGAGGTGGCGCGTCCGTGGATCCGCCGGGTCGCCGAAGCGCAGCGCGTCGAGGACGGCGATCGGCCGGGCGCCCATCGCGAAGATGTCGCGCAGGATGCCGCCAACGCCGGTGGCCGCGCCCTGGTACGGCTCCACCGCGGACGGGTGGTTGTGCGATTCGATCTTGAAGGCGACCGCCAGGCCGTCGCCGATCCGCACAACGCCGGCGTTCTCACCCGGGCCGGCCACCACGTCGTCGCCACCTGTCGGCAGCGTGCGGAGGAGCGGCCGGCTGCTCTTGTAGGAGCAGTGCTCGCTCCACATCACGCTGAACATCGCGAGCTCCAGGTCGTTGGGACCGCGGCCCAGCTTCCCCTCGATTGCGGCGAGCTCCTCGTCGGTCAGCCCGAGCGCCCGGTGGAGCGGCACGGTCGCGACGGCCGGTGTCATGCCCGCGCTCATGTCCCCGCCCCGGAAGCCGTGGGCGCGCCCCCCTCCGCGCCGCCGCGTGCCCGCGCCGCGGCCGACTCCACGAGCGAGCGGAGCAGCAGCATCCCGTCGTCCGAGCCGAGCAGCGCGTCGGCGGCCCGTTCCGGGTGCGGCATGAGGCCGGCCACGTTGCCGGCTGCGTTGAGGACGCCGGCGATCGCGCGCAGCGAGCCGTTCGGGTTGGCGCGATCCTCGACACGGGCCGGGCTCCCCGCGTCGTCCGCGTAGCGGAAGAGGACCCGGCCGTCGCGCTCCAGCGCGTCGAGCGTGGCCTCGTCGGCGTAGTAGCAGCCCTCGCCGTGGGCAACCGGCATCCGGAGCGCACGGCCGTCCGGCACCCGGTGCGTGAAGGGCGTGTCGGCGCGCGTCGCCGTGATCGTCACGTCCCGGCACACGAAACGGAGCGAGCGATTGCGCAGGAGCGCCCCCGGCAGGAGCCCGGCCTCCGCGAGGACCTGGAAGCCGTTGCAGATCCCGAGGACCAGGCCTCCGTCGGCGGCGTAGCCGGCCACGGCGCGCATCACCGGGCTGAAGCGGGCGATGGCGCCGGCCCGCAGCGAGTCGCCGTACGCGAAGCCACCCGGCAGGACCACCGCGGCGACGCCACCCAGGTCGGCATGCTCGTGCCAGAGCTCGACGGGCTCGGCTCCGGCCCGGGCCAGGGCCCAGGCCGTGTCCGCGTCGCAGTTCGAGCCCGGGAAGACGACGACGCCGACCCGGACGGTCACCCGCCGCTCCCGCTGCGCGCGGCCGAGATGGCGCCGAGCGGCTCGATCGCGAACTGCTCGATCATCGGGTTGCAGAGCAGCTCGCGGGCAAGCTCTTCGACGAGCGCGCGAGCTGCAGCGGCGTCGGGCGCGTCGACCGCGAGCTCCACGCGCCGACCAACCCGCACCTCTCCGATCCCGGCGAGCCCGAGATGCGGGAGGCTCTGCTCGACGGCGCGGCCCTGCGGGTCGAGGATCCCGTCCTTGGGAAGGATGTTGACCGCGAAGCGGAACCGGCTGGCGACGATCTCGGCGCTCATCGGGCGATGACATCCTCCTGGAGATAGCGGGCGAAGCTGGCGCCGGTGATACGCTCGAAGGCCTCGACGTAGCGGGCGCGGGTCCCGGCGACCACGCCGTCGGGCAGGGCCGGGCCGGGATCGGTCTTGTCCCAGCACTGGCCCTCCAGCCAGTCACGGACGTACTGCTTGTCGTAGGAGGGCTGCGAGCCTCCCGGCGCGTACGCGGCCGCCTCCCAGAATCGCGACGAGTCGGGGGTCAGGACCTCGTCGGCGAGGACGAGCGTGCCGTCGCCGTCCAGGCCGAGTTCGAACTTCGTGTCCGCGAGGAGGATCCCCGCCCGCGTACATGCGGCCGCGCCATGTGCGTAGAGGCGGAGCGCGACATCGCGAACTCGCTCCGCGAGCGCGCCTGCCTCGCGCCCGGGGGCCGCCAGGAGCCCCACCAGGGTGTCGAAGGAGATCGGCTCGTCGTGGCCGGCCTCGGCTTTCGTAGAGGGCGTGAAGATCGGCGCGGGAAGGCGGTCTCCCTCGCGCAGCCCGGTCGGGAGCCGGATCCCGGAAACCACGCCGGTCGCCGCGTAGTCCTTCCAGCCGCCCCCGGCGAGATAGCCCCGGACGACGCATTCCACCGGCAGGATCTCCAGGCGCCGACACAGCAGCATCCGGCCGCGCAGCTCGTCGGCGCGACCCGCCCACGCTGTCGGAAGCGCGCCCGGATCGGTCGCGATGAGGTGATTGGGCACGATCCCGGCCGTCCCGTCGAACCAGAAGCGCGACAGCCCCGTGAGCACCTTGCCCTTGTCGGGGATCGGCGTCGGCAGCACGACGTCGAAGGCGGAGAGGCGATCCGACGCGACCAGGAGAAGCCGGTCCGCGTCGACCGCGTACAGGTCGCGGACCTTGCCGGAGCGGATGAACGTCCCGGCGGGCGTCATCGAGCGATCCCGGGGTCGATGGCGTCGAGACGGGCGATGATGGCCGGCACGTGGGCAAGAAATCCCGCGTCGTCGAAGCAGGCGTCCAGGCGCGCCAGGGTCAGGCCCTGCGCCACGCCCGGGTCGGTCGCCAGGAGGTCGCGGAGCGGGCGTCGCTCGTCCGCGGCGCGGAGCGCGCTCCGCTGGACGATGGCGTACGCCTCCTCGCGGGACAGGCCGCCCTCGTCGACGAGCGCGACGAGGACCCGCGAGGAGGCATGGAGGCCGAGCCCGCGCTCGATGTTCTCGCGCATGCGCTCGGGCCGGACCACCAGGCCCTCCACCAGGCCGGTCATCTTCGCCAGCATGTAGTCGAGGAGGATCGTTGCGTCGGGCAGGAGCACCCGCTCGGCGCTGCTGTGGCTGATGTCGCGCTCGTGCCAGAGCGGCTGGTTCTCCAGGGCCGCTCCGGCGTACCCGCGCAGGAGCCGGGCCAGCCCGGCGATCCGCTCGCACAGGATCGGGTTGCGTTTGTGGGGCATTGCCGAGCTGCCCTTCTGCCCGGCCCGGAACGGCTCCATCAGCTCCCCGATCTCCGTGTGCTGGAGGTTGCGAACCTCGGTGGCGAAGCGCTCGAGCGAACCGCCGGTGATCGCGATCGCGGCCATCACCGCGGCGTGCCGGTCGCGCTGGACGATCTGGGTGCTGACCGGGTCGGCGGCGAGTCCCAGGTCGGCGAGGACCTCGGCCTCGAGGTCCGGGGCGAGCAGGCTGTACGTGCCGACGGGACCCGAGATCTTGCCGGTGGCCACGTCCTCGAACGCGCGGGCGAGGCGGGCGCGGTCACGGGCAAGCTCGAACGCCCAGCCGGCCAGCTTGAGCCCCAGCGTCGTGGGCTCCGCGTGGACCGAGTGGGTCCGGCCCATCATCACGGTGCCGGCCTCGGCCCGGGCACGGGCCACGAGCGCGGCCAGGAGCGCGCCTGCGCCGGCCAGGAGAAGATCGCCGGCCGCTCGCAGCTGGAGTGCCAGCCCGCTGTCGACGACGTCGCTGCTCGTCAGGCCCAGGTGGAGGAAGCGCCCTTCCGGCCCGACCGACTCCGCCACCTGGCTCACGAACGCGATCACGTCATGGTCGGTGGCCTGCTCGATCTCCGCGATCCGGTCCACGTCCACGCGGGCCCGCCGGGCGATCACCGCCTGGGCCTCGGCCGGCACGGTGCCACGCGCGACCTGGGCCTTCACCACCGCGAGCTCCACGCGGAGCATCGCCGCGAAGCGCGCCTCCTCGGACCAGACCGCGCCCATCTCCGGGCGCGTGTAGCGGCGGATCACCGGCGGGTCCCCGCGCCGGCGGCCAGCGGCCCAGCGGCGATGTCATGCCGGCGCTGGAGCCCGGCGAACGTGACCGCATCGGCACCGCGCTCCGCGGCATCCCGGGCGGCGGCGAGGTCCGGCCCGCGGCCCACCACGGTCAGGACGCGGCCGCCGCGAACCCGCCACGTCCCGGCGCCGTCCCGGGCCGTGCCCGCGTGGAAGACCAGCGCGCCGCCCGCCTCCGCCTCCGCCAGTCCGGCGATCGCGGCCCCGGCCAGGGGCGCTTCCGGGTAGCCGCCGGACGCGAGCACGATGCCCACCGCCGCGTCCGAGGTGGCGGGCAGGAGGACGCCGGTCATCCCTGCCTCCGACGCGGCCGCGGCCAGGCGGCCCTGCGCTGCGGCGAGAAGCAGCGGCGCCAGCGGCGCGGCAAGGCGCGGCAGGATCACCTGCGTCTCGGGGTCGCCGAAGCGCGCGTTGCACTCGAGGAGCGCGGGGCCGTCCGACGTGAGGATGAGGCCGGCGTAGAGGGCGCCCCGGAACGGCGTCCCACGTCGGGCCAGCTCGGCCAGGAGCGGCACGTGGAACGCCGCCACGATCTCGGCGACACGCGCATCCGGCAGGTCCGGCAGCGGGCTGTACGCACCCATCCCGCCCGTGTTCGGGCCGGCGTCTCCGTCGCCCAGGCGCTTGTGGTCGCGGGCCGCAGGGAGGGCGAAGGCGGCGGTCTCATCCGCGAGGACGATGACGCTGGCCTCCGGCCCGTGCAGCCGCTCCTCCACGACAACCCGGGGAGCGTCGGCACGGCCGTCCGCGGGCGCGGCCGCGAAGATGACGTCGAGCGCCGACGCTGCCTCGTCGAGCGTGTCGCAGACCGCGACGCCCTTGCCGGCAGCCAGGCCGTCGGCCTTGATGACAACTCCCCGCCCGCTCGCGCACATGTACGCCGCGAAGGCGAGTGCCGCGATTCGGCTGCCGAAGGCTTCGGCCCGGGCCATCCGCACGCCGGCCGCATCCGCGAGCACATGGCAGAACGCCTTGGAGCTCTCGATGCGGGCCGCTGCCGCGGTCGGGCCAAAGGTCGGGAACCCCGCCATCGCCAGCGCGTCCGCGACCCCCGCCGCGAGCGGCGCTTCCGGGCCGATCACGGCCAGGTCGGCCCGCGCCGCCCGGGCGGCCGCCACGACCGAGGACGGGTCGCACGGATCGCCCTCCACCACGGAGACGCCGCCCACGCCTGCGATCGCGTCGCTGCCGGGAACGGCGATGACCGCCGCAACCCCGGGCTCGCCGGCGAGCCGCACCGCCAGCGCGTGCTCGCGTCCACCCCCGCCCACCAGGAGGATCCGGTGCGGGGTCGGCGCGACGGCGCGCATCAGCCTCGGCCGGCCGCGAGCGGTCGGTCGTCGAGCATCACCGTCTGGGTGCGCTCCGGCCCGACGGAGACCAGGGTGATCGGCACGCCGGCCAGTGCAGCGAGCGCGGCAACGTAGGCGCGGGCGTTCGGGGGAAGGTCGTCGGGCGTGCGGGCCGCGTGGATCTCCTGGGGCCAGCCGGGGTACGTCTCGTAGATCGGGACCGCGCGGGCAACCTCCTCAGCGGAGGCGGGCCAGCGCTCCACCCGCCGGCCGTCAATCTCGTAGGCAACGCAGAGGAGGATCTCGTCGATCCCGGACAGGATGTCCAGCTTGTTGAGGATGATGCTGCTCACGCTGTTGACGTCCACCGCGTAGCGCAGCGGGACGGCGTCGAACCATCCGACGCGGCGGCGTCGGCCGGTCGTCGTGCCGAACTCGTGGCCGCGGGCCGCGATCCCCTCGCCGATCTCGTCGAGCAGCTCGGTCGGATACGGCCCGGCCCCGACCCGCGTCGTGTAGGCCTTCATGATCCCGATCACGGCCGAGACCTGCAGCGGCCCGATCCCGCCGCCCGTGCAGGCACCGCCGGCGACCGGGTTGGACGACGTCACGAACGGGTAGGACCCGTGGTCGAGGTCGAGGAGCGTCCCCTGGGCACCTTCGAAGAGCACGTGGTCCCCGGCCCGGAGCGCGTCCTGCACCAGCGTCGTGGTGTCGGTGATCTGGTCGCGGAGGCGGATGCCCCAGCTGAGGGCCGACTCGACGAGCGCCTCGACGGCAAAGGGCCGGCCCTCTTCGCCGAGCTGTACCAGCTCCGCGTTCTTGTCGGGAACCAGGCGCGTGAGCTTCCGCCGGAGCGCGGCCTCGTCGAGGAGGTCCTCCATCCGGAGCCCGACCCGCGAGGCCCGGTCGGCGTAGGCCGGCCCGATCCCCCGGTGCGTGGTGCCGATCCCGTCCCTGCCGAGGCGCGCTTCCGAGGCGCGGTCCTGGGCCACGTGGTACGGCATGATCACGTGGCAGGCGTGCGAGACGCGGACCCGGGTCGTGTCGACGCCGCGCGCCGTCAGCCCGTCCAGCTCGCCGATCAGGGTTGCCGGGTTCACGACGACGCCCGGGCCGATGAGCGGCGTGATGTGGGGGTAGAGCACGCCGCTCGGGACCAGATGGAGCTTGAAGACCTCCGTGCCCAGCATGATCGTGTGGCCCGCGTTGTCGCCCCCCTGGTAGCGGACGACCCAGCGGACCTGCTCGGAGAGGAAGTCGGTCGCCTTGCCCTTGCCCTCGTCGCCCCACTGGAGCCCCACGATCACCGTGGCCGGCATGCGTCCCCCCCTGCCACGCTCGTGCCCGGCCGGCAACAAGAAAGGCCCTCGGCGCGTGCGCCGGGGACCTGCCAGGTAGTCTGCCCCGCCCGGACGGCGCCGCCCGCGCGGCACCCGGTGGGGCACGGGGCCACTCGGCTCATGGCGCGACCGAGATGCCGGCCTCGGACAATCGCTGCCTCCTTCGGGGGACCGGGCGGCCCGCGGTGTCGGGACGCGCGAAGTATATCAGCCGGCATCGCGGGCGCGGCCACTCCGGGGGCTCCCGGCCGGCGGCCGGACCGGGACCTTCTGGGGCTCCGGCGGTACCTTTGGGACGGCCTGCTCGACCCTCGCGGCGCGTACCGTGAGGCCGTGATACGCGCTCTCGGGTGGCTGGGGCTGCTGGCTCCGGTCGCCCTCCTCGTGCTCATCCTCCTCGTCGGCGCGTTCGGCCACGCGACGCTCGGCGACGTGGAGCCCTCCGTGATCGTGGTTGCCGCGGTCCTCGGCGGGAGTCTGACCGCGGCTGTGGCGAGCATCTGGATCCGCGCTCGGGTGATCCCCGTGGTGAGCGCCGCGGAGCGCCTCGCCGCGGGCGAGCTCGGCACCACCGTGCCAGCGCAGGGCAGCGGCCTCGACGACCGGCTGGGACGGGCCGTCGCCCAGCTCGGCGCGACGCTCGCCACGACACACGACGCGGCGACGATCGACCGCCTCACCGGGATCGCGAACCGCCCGGCGCTCCTGGGCATGCTGCTCGGCGAGATCGAGCGAGCAGCGCGCTACAAGCGGCCGCTCGCGGTGGGCTTCGTCGACATCGACCTGTTCAAGTCCGTGAACGACAGCCACGGTCACCATGTGGGGGACGTAGTCCTCCGCAGCGTCGCCGACGTGCTCCGCACCAGCCTCCGCGCAACCGACATGCTCGGCCGGTACGGCGGCGAGGAGTTCATGCTGATCCTCCCCGAGACCAGCGTCGAGGACGCGGCGTCGCTGGCCGAGAAGCTCCGGCTTCTCGTGGGCACGACGCCGATCCGGGTCGACGAGCAGCTGACCGTGGACGTGACCGTCTCGATCGGCGTCGCGGGTGGCCCGGGCGGCAACCTGCGGCTCGACGCCCTCGTGCGCGACGCGGACGCGGCGATGTACTCGGCGAAGTCGCTCGGGCGCAACCAGGTCTACGTCTTCGCCGAGCCGAGCGACGATGCCCGCGTCCGGCGGGCGCCGATCACAACCGATGGCAGGGCGCGAGCGACCGGCGTGGCGCAGCTGGCGCAGCTGGCTGCCGAAGAGGCGCTCATCGCCACCCTGACCCCGTACGCGAACCATCGCGGCCACGCGTCGGCGCTCATCGCCACCCTGTCGGTTGGAATGGCCCGCCGCATGGCGCTGCCGGACCCGGAGGTCAACCGCGTGCGGCTCGCGGCTCTGCTTCACGACGTGGGCAAGCTGGCCCTTCCCGAGGAGATCCTCGAGAAGCCATCCGCGCTCACCTCGATCGAGTGGGAATCGGTCGTGCAGCACCCACGGATCGGCCAGGTGATCCTCGAGCAGGCGTCGGTGCTGCGCGACGCGATCCCGATCGTCCTCCACCACCACGAGCGATTTGGCGGGAATGGCTACCCCTACGGCATCCGCGGGTCGGACATCCCGCTCGGAGCGCGAATCGTGGCGCTGGCCGACGCATACGATGCGATGACCGCGGACCGCCCGTACAAGCGGGCGATGTCGCACGCCCAGGCGATCCGCGAGATCCAGCGCCACGCGGGAACGCAGTTCGATCCCGAGCTGGTCACGGTCTTCTGCGACCTGTACGCGGCCGAGCGACCGGTGGCCGACATGGCGCTGCTGGGCGGGAGCGTGGCGCCGGTCACGACCCACGGCCGACGGCGCGCACGGACGGTTGCGGCCGCCAGCTGATCGCGTCTCCTCCCGGGCCGTCCCCGCGCAGGTAAGCGCCCGTGCATCGCCGGGTGCGGGCCGGGTGATCGAGCATCGCCAGGATGCGCGTCACGGCGGGCCCGACCGATCGTCCATCCGGGCCCGCCGCTCCGCCCGCCGAGTCGCCCGCCGCGCGAACGCAGGGCCGGACCCGGAGACCCGGCCGGCCAGGAGGGATCGGACCGATGAACAAGGTTCTGCTAACCGGACGCCTCACGCGCGACCCGGAGCTCCGCGTGCTGGCCAGCGGGAAGAACGTCACGACGTTCTCGCTGGCCACGAACGAGTGCGTCGGGAACGGCAAGGAGAAGGCCGAGTTCCACTCGGTGGTCACCTGGGATCGGCTCGCCGACATCTGTGCCAGCTACCTTGGCAAGGGCATGACGGTCTCGGTCGAGGGCCGCATCCAGACCCGGCAGTGGGACGACGACCGAGGCGCGCACCACTGGCGGACCGAGATCGTGGCGACGGCAGTCGAGATGCTCTCCGGCCGGCGCAAGAAGGACTACGCCGCCGACGCGATGGCGGCTCGGGCGAACGCGCTCGGCGTCGAGCCGGCCGAAGCGCCCGAAGTGACCGACGACGAGGAGGAAGTGGAGCCGAGCGTCGCGCCCGGCGACCCGGAGCCGGCCGACGAGGTCCTCGCCGCCTGATCCCGCACGTTCCCATCGGCCGCGACGGGCGCCGTCCTCCCCTCCGGCGCCCGTCGCGTTCCCGCACCGGACTGCCCGGCGACGCTCGCGTCACGCGCGCGTCGCCGGGTCCGTTGGCGCACCCGCCCGATCCGGGGCGCCGCGCGACGGTTGGCGGCCTGCCTCTCGCCTGCGAGCCTGACGCACCCGCCCTGGTCAGGCCACGGGCGCCTCGCCCTCTGCGGCGTGGTCGTCCCGGTGGATCCGCCGGCGCACGGCCAGGAGCACGAAGACGTTGAGGGCGATCACGATGACCACGGCCACCATCGCCTCGCGACGGAACGTGCTCTCGCTGAGCTTCGAGTCGGCGAAGGCGTCGGCTTCGCCCGCCTTGGCGACCGCGGCGTCGGTGAGCGTGGCGACGTCCGTGAGCTGCGTCGTGTGCACCGCTGCCCGGGCCTGGATGAGGTCGGTCCGCGCCTCGGTCAGCGCGACGTCCGCATCCGTCACGATCATCCCGAGCGCGGCGGCCTGCTGCAGCTTCGCGTCGGCCGTGTCGTACGTGGCGCTCGCCTTCACCAGGGCGTCACGGATCCCGCTGGCCTGCGCGTACTCCGCCGAGGCCGAGTGGTGGCAGGTGTCGCAGCGCCGGTCGGCATCGGTCGCGAACTGCTCCGTCTTGAGCCTGAACGTGTTCGTGACCGGGTCGTGACAGATCGTGCAGTTGACCGTCGGGGGCGTCGGGTGGAAGAGTCGGTCCTCGCTGGTGGGCTGGACGTCGTGCGTCCCGTGGCAGGTCCAGCACTTCGGGCCGACGTCCAGGGTCGAGTGGCGGCTCTTCTCGTAGAGCGCCTGCGTGGCCGTGTGGCACTTCCCGCAAACGTCAACGACGTCGCTGCTCGTCGGCGGCTTCGCGTCGTGGGAGCCATGGCACGACGCGCAGGTCGGGGCCCGGAGATCCGCCTTCTGCAGGAGGTCCTGGCCGTGGACGCTCTGCGAGTAGATCGCGTACTGGTCCGTCGGGATCCCGTAGGGCTGCATCAGCTGGGTGTTGGAGTGGCACGACGAGCACAGCTTCGGGACGTTGAGCGGATAGACGGCCGCGGTGGGGTCGGACGCCTTCTTGATGTCGTGCGAGCCGTGGCAGTCGATGCAGGCCGCGACCCGGCTGTCCCCGGCCGCGAGGAGCTGGCCGTGGACGCTCGTGGCGTACTTGGCGTACTCGTCGGTGGCGAGCTGGTACTGGGCCATCCGGGCCGCGTCCGAGTGGCAGCTCCCGCAGACGCCCACCGAGACGGCCTTCGACGGCTTCCCGATGAAGCCGGCCTGCGGCGACATCGCCACCGACATCGAGGTCGAGCGCGGATCTCCCCCGTGGCAGTCGGCACACCCGACGCCGTTCTTGCCGTGCACGCTGTCCGACCATTGAGAGGAGATCTGGGCCTGCGTCGCGTTGACCGCGCTGTGGCAGTCGTAGCACGTGTTGGACGACGCGTCGGACGGGTGGACGATCGGCTTCGGGACCGGCGGGAGCGTCGGGCCCGGGCTCCCCGACGGCGTGGTGACCGGCGCGGCGGTGGCGATCGGGGCGAGACTCGCCGAAGGGCCGAGCGAGGCCCCGGCGCTGGCCGCCGGGCTCGGCGTGGGTGTCGGCACAACGGGCGTCGGGGATTCGGCGGCGGCCGTCCTGGCAAGGACGACCGCGACGAAGAGGCAGATGGCGGCGACCGCGCCGGCACGGCGGGTCAGCCGGGCGAAGACGTCGCGGCGTGGGGTCGGCATCATCCCGTGGCCACGCGCCTCACCCGGCGCCCATGACCGTGAGCACGGCGATGGCAGCCAGCGTCAGCAGGCCGATGCCGAGCGCGATCGGGCGCTTGCGGGGCCGCACCTCGGGGTTCCTGTCGAGGAACGGCAGCAGCGCGAGGACGCCCAGCGCGATCCCGGGAAGGACGATCCCCACCAGCCTCGGGACCATCTTCAGGAGCTCGTACAGGAACAGGAAGTACCACTCAGGCTTGATGTGCGGCGGGGTCTCCAGCGCATTCGCCTTGTCCTCCAGGCCCGCCGGCAGGACCGAGGCGAGGATCACGAGGATGGCCAGCACCGCGTACCAGGCGATCACCTCGTCGAGCACGTAGTTCGGGAAGAACGGCTTGAGCTTGCCCCCGGGCTCCGGGCCGTTGGGCTCGGCCTTCTTCGGGTTGGCGAGCCCCAGGTGGTGGACGATCGTCAGGTGGACCGCGAGCAGGGCGGCAAGGAGCAGCGGCAGCACAAGGACGTGCATCCCGAAGAAGCGGCTGAGGGTTGCCTCCGTCACGTCCGCCCCGCCACGGAGCAGGTTCAGGAGCGAGTCGCCGACAACGGGGACCGACCCGGCGATCTCCGTGCCCACCGTCGTGGCCCAGAATGCGCGCTGGTCCCAGGGCAGGAGGTACCCCGTGAACCCGAAGCCGATCGTGACCACGAGCAGGCCGGCGCCGACGAGCCAGAGGACCTCGCGCCGGTGCTTGTAGGCGCCCTGCCAGAAGATCCGGACCACGTGCAGGACCATGCAGATGATCATCAGGTTGGCACCCCAGTGGTGGATGCTCCTGATCAGCCACCCGAACGTGACGCCGCTGGTGATGAACTTGACGCTGTCGTACGCGCCGTCGGGCGTGGGCTTGTAGTAGAGGGCAAGCAGGGTCCCGGTCGCGATCTGGAGCCCGAAGAGGAAGAGCGTGAGCCCGCCCAGGTACCAGGTCCGGGACTCGATCGGGATCCGGACGTGGAGCAGCGCGCCGGAGAGCGCACCGAGGCCGGTCCGGCGCTCCAGCCAGGTGTCTGCCGGCTTCGCGCCCACCGCGGGGTGCGGTGCCGTCGTGGCACCAAGGACCTCGTCCCGCCCGGCCATGGCTAGCTGTTCACCAGGAAGATCTGGTCCTTCTCGACGACCACCGTGACCGGCTTCAGCGGTGCCGGGGGCGGCCCGGAGACCACGGCCCCCGTCGACGCGTTGAAGACGCCGCCGTGGCACGGGCACCCGATCTGGCCGAGCGTGGAGTCGAAGGCCACGATGCACCCCAGGTGGGTGCAGACCGCCGAGAACGCGTGGAAGCCCTGGGCGGTGTTGGTGACGATCACCGGGGTGCTGCCCATCGCCACGACCTTGCCCGAGCCGACCGGGACGTCCGCCGTAGTGCCGGCGAGGACGCGACCACCGGCCTGATTGCTGGTGCTCTTCGGCGGGACGAGGAAGCCGAGCACTGGCGTCGCGACCATGGCCAGCGTCGAGAAGACACTGAAGCCCAGCAGCCACCGGAGGAATGTCCGCCGACCCGCCGGGATTCCCACGGACGGAACGGCGGGAACCGCTTCGGTGCGCTCGAGCTCCAACGAGTCCTCCCGGGACGAGGGCGGGGCGAGTGGGCGGGGTACGAGCCCGAAGGTAGGGGCCACATGGCCCTGCGGCAATATGCCGATCGGTAAGGCCGACTATGCCGATTGGTAGGTCCCGGCCTCCGCTGGCCGCGCGCCGGCCAGAACCAGCGTCAGGCAGGACCGGCGTCGGGGGCGTCGTAGAGGCGCCGCCTGGGGAGCCCGGTCGACGCCGCGACGCGGCGTGCCGCTTCGCCCCGGGCGACGCCCGCGGCAACGAGGCGGGCGACCTCCGCCCTGCCGACCGCCAGCGGGTCCGGCGGCTCATCGGCGACGCTCGGCATGGCGGGCGCCTGCGGCCCGGCGGGCCGCCGCTGGGCGACCGGCCGCTCGCCGACCACGATGACGATCTCGCCCCGCCGGTCGATCGCGCCCGCCGCGGCGGCGGCCGCGAGCGCGCCCAGGCTCCCCCGCAGGGTCTCTTCGTGGAGCTTCGTCAGCTCGCGGCAGACCGCAGCGGGTCGCTCGTCACCGCAGGCGGTCGCGAGGTCGGCGAGTGTCGCCGCGAGCCGGCCGGGCGCCTCGAACAGCACCGCGGTTCGCTCGTCCGCCGCGAGGCGCGCAAGGCGCTCCCTGCGCTCGCGCCCGCGTCGCGGCAGGAATCCCTCAAAGCTCCAGCGCGGCCCGGCGATCCCGGATGCCACGAGCGCAGCGAGCACGGCCGACGCGCCCGGGATCGGGATGACGGCACCACCCTCCGCAGCCCACGCAGCCACGAGCCCCGCACCCGGGTCGGAGACCAGCGGTGTGCCGGCGTCCGTGACGAGCGCGAGGTCCCGGCCGGCCCGCAGGTGCGCCAGCAGGGCGGGGGTCGTGGCCTCCTCGTTTCGCGCGTGGTGCGGCACGAGGTGGGTGGTGATCTCGTAGCGCGCGAAGAGCCGCCGGGTGACCCGGGTGTCCTCCGCGGCGACGAGCGGGGCGGCCCGCAGCACCTCCAGCGAGCGCAGGGTGACGTCGCCGAGGTTTCCGATCGGGGTCGCGACCACGAACAGCGTGCCGCGCGGCCCGGCCGGAGCGGCCGCGTCCCGGCTCACCGACGTGCCGAGCCCGGCCTGCGGCGCGGGTAGAGGTAGTCGACGCCCGGCGTCCGGGGGCCCAGCTTCGCGATCGGCGGGACCTGGCGCTTGAACTCGGAGGTCGCGACCATCCGCCCGACGCGGTCCACCAGCGCCGGCTCGAACCCCATCGCCACCAGCTCCTCGTCGCTGCGCCGCTTGTCGACCATCCAGTAGAGAAGCCGGTCGAGCTGCGGATAGCTGAAGCCGGCCTCGGCCTCGTCGGTCTGGCCCGGCCACAGGTCCGCCGACGGGGCCTTGCGGATGATCGCCTCGGGGACGCCGACCAGCGCCGCGAGCTGGCGGACCTGGCTCTTGTACAGGTCGCCGATCGGGTTGAACGCGCAGGCGCTGTCGCCGAAGAGCGTCGTGTAGCCGATCAGCATCTCGGTCTTGTTGCCCGTCCCGACGACCAGGCCGTGCCACGCCGCCGACCGATCGTAGAGGACCAGCATGCGGGTCCGCGCCATCGCGTTCCCGCGTCGAAGCGGCGAGGCCTCGAGCGCCGGCTGGCCACCGGCGCCCGGCATCCCGTCGTGCCCGAAGTACCCGTCGACGATCGGGGTGATCTCCACGAGCTCGCTCGGACAGCCAAGCTGCCGGACGACCAGCTCGGCGTCCTCCCGCGACGCGGGCGACGATGCCCGGTACGGCATCAGGACGCACAGGAGCCGCTCCGGGCCGATCGCCTCGGCCACGAGAAACGCGACCAGCGCGGAATCGATCCCGCCCGAGAGGCCGACCACCGCCCGGTCGAAGCCCGCCTGGTCGAGCTGCGCGCGGATGAACGCCGTCGTCACTCGTCGCGCGATGCCGGTGTCGATCGCAAGCTCGTCCGGGAGCTCGAACATCGGCGAGGGGTCGAGGCTCACCCGTCCACCGCGGGGAGGCCGGTGCCGTCCTCGGCCAGGCCGGCCCGTTCCGCCACGATCCGGCCGAGCTCGCGGGCCAGGAGCTCCGGCCGCTCGTCGCGCAGGAGGGGCAGGCCGACCCGCTCGCGCCGGATGTCGGCCAGGGGCACGTCGGCGACGACCAGCGCCTCGTCGTAGAGCGGGCCCTCGACGATCACGTCGCCGGTCGGGCCCAGGACCATCGAGCCGCCCCAGAAGGAGACCGACTCGTCGACGCCGACCCGGTTGCAGAAGACGACGACGCTGGTGGTCAGCTGCGCGTAGGTGCGCAGGAGCGTGCGCCACGAAGCGGCGGTCCCGAGCCCGCCCGCGCTGACGGCCGCGACGTCTCGTCCCGGCGACGAGGCAACGTTGATGATGACCTGCGCGCCGTCGAGCGCCAGGAGCGCGGGCACGTGCAGGTGCCAGAAGTCCTCGCAGATCGCGAGCCCCACGTCGAAGCCCAGGCGCGACGGGACGGCACGCAGGGCGTCCCCGGCCGCGAAGAAGCGCCGTTCGTCGAACAGCCCGTACGTCGGCAGGTAGAGCTTGCGGTGGACGTGCCGAACGCCCCCATCCTCCAGGAGCGCCGCCGCGATGAACAGCCGGTGATCGGCCGACTCCTCGACGAAGCTGACCACGACGGAGCAGCCCGCCGTCTCCGCGGCCAGCGCGAGGACGCGCGGATCGTCGACCGTCATCGCGACCTCGGCCGCCAGGTCCTGCAGGTGGTAGCCGGTCAGGCTCAGCTCGGGGAAGACGACGAGCCCGGCGCCGGCGGCGCGCGCCTCCGCGAGCAGCTCGTGATGGCGGGTGAAGTTCGCGTCGAGAAGCCCGAGCTGCGGCGCGAGCTGGGCGAGGGCGATCCGGAGCGTCTGCACGCCGCGAGTCTACCGCCGGCAGGTGGCCCGGAGCTGGGACACGGGCCGGTCAGGCCGATGGCGACGGCGGCGCGGGTGCCATCGGTCGCTGGGGCGGCACTGGCGGGTCCTGCGACGCTCCCGTCCCCGCGGATCCGGCGGCTGGGTTCACGGCGTGACCGATCGCCCGTATCTGCTCCACCGAACGGTCGACCTGCTCCACGAAGTGGCACGCGACTTCGTGCCCGCGGCTCACGACCCGGAGCTGCGGCTCGACCTCGACACACTCGGCCGGGTTGCCCAGCCGCTCGCGGAGCCAGCAGCGGGTGTGGAAGTGGCATCCGGGCGGCGGAGCCGCGGGATTGGGGACGTCGCCGGTCAGGATGATCCGGCGTCGCTTCGACTCCACCGCCGGATCCGGGATCGGCACGGCCGAGATGAGCGCCACGGTGTACGGGTGCCGCGGCGCGTCGTAGAGCTCCCGCGAGGGCGCCAGCTCGACGATGCGTCCGAGGTACATCACCGCGATCCGGTCGCTGATGTGGCGAACCACCGACAGGTCGTGGGCGATGAACAGGTAGGTAAGCTGGAACTGGGCCTGGAGCCGCTCGAGCAGGTTCACGATCTGGGCCTGGATCGACACGTCGAGCGCGCTGACCGGCTCGTCCGCGACGATCAGGTCGGGATTCACGGCCAGCGCTCGCGCGACGCCCACACGCTGGCGCTGGCCGCCGCTGAACTCGTGCGGATAGCGTACCGCGTACGCCGGGTCGAGCCCGACGATCTCGAACAGCTCCTGGACCCGCTGGCGCCGCTCACTGCGCGTCCCGATGGAATGGATATCGAGCGGCTCGCCGACGATGCCACCCACGGTCATGCGCGGGTTGAGGCTCGCGTACGGGTCCTGGAAGATCATCTGCATGCGCCGGCGCACGGCCCGCAGCGCTGCTCCTTCGAGGGTCGTGATGTCCTGCCCTTCGAACACGATCCGCCCGGCGGTCGGGCGGTACAGGCGGAGAATCGCGCGGCCGAACGTGCTCTTGCCGCACCCCGACTCGCCCACCAGGCCGAGCGTCTCGCCACGCCGGAGCGTGAGGCTGACACCATCCACTGCACGGACGTCGCCGACGTGGCGCTCGATGACAATCCCCCGGGTGATCGGGAAATGGACCTTCAGCCCGCTCACCTCGAGAAGTCGCTCGCCCCCGACTGCCGCGCCCGGCGTGGCGTCGCCCGGCCTGGTCTCGATCATCGTCCGCTCCCCGATCCGGGCGACTCGGGGAACCCGTGCGACCCGGGCATGGCGCTCTCCGCGCCCTCCTCGCTGCGGACCTCGGCGTTGCCCGGCGCTACCGGCAGCACATACGGACCCGTGGCCTGCGGGCTGCCCGCCGGCGGCGGGGCGGGCTCGAAGCCGGGTCGGAGCGGCGCACCCGCCGTCGCTTCGTCGGCCGTCGGCGGGTTCCAGCACGCGATGCGATGGGTCGCCTCGGGCCCGGTCGTCCGCACCGAGCCGCCGGGCTCCACCGGGTTGAGCGCCGGGTTCTCCGTCCAGCACTGGACGGTCCGCCATGCGCAGCGGGGCGCGAACGGGCAGCCGACCGGCGCGAGGCGAAGGTCCGGCGGGACACCCTCGATCGGGATGAGCGCCTCGTCGGATCCCGCGTCGAGACGCGGGATGGAGTGGAGCAGCCCCACGGTGTAGGGGTGTCGAGGCTTCGCGAACAGCTCCGGCGTGGTTGCTGCCTCGACGATGTAGCCGGCGTACATGACGTTGATGCGGCCGGTCATGCCCGCGACGACGCCGAGGTCGTGGGTGATGAGGATCACGGCGGTCCCCCGCTCCGCGGTGAGCCGCTGAAGCAGCTCCAGCACCTGCGCCTGGATCGTGACGTCAAGCGCGGTCGTAGGCTCGTCGGCGATGAGGAGCTTGGGCTCGAGGGCCAGGGCGATGGCGATCATCACCCGCTGTCGCATCCCCCCGCTGAACTGGTGCGGGTAGTTCCGCAGCCTGGAGGCGGGCTCGGCGATCCCCACCATCCCGAGGAGCTGGATCGCCCGGACACGGGCGTCCGCGGCGGTCACGCGCTTGTGCGCCTGGATGGTCTCGACCATCTGCTCTTCGATCGTGAGGACCGGGTTCAGGCTCGTCATCGGGTCCTGGAAGATCATCGCGATCTCGCGACCAC
>Ga0207926_1000245_pt1 | contig 28224 bp, 23 predicted proteins | sample NGESurdeep072012_8_FD_184454 | JGI IMG/M metagenome (GOLD analysis project Ga0207926, IMG submission 184454) | Arctic peat soil microbial communities from Barrow, Alaska - NGEE Surface sample 210-1 deep-072012 (SPAdes) | ecosystem: Environmental > Terrestrial > Soil > Wetlands > Peat ...
CTGACGGCGGCTTGAACATTCCGAAGCGCTCTGCCATGAGGTCCTTCGTTTGGCTTCCGCCTCTGGCCTACACCTCCGTGCTTCTTCGGTAAACCGGCTCTTCGGATCTGAGCGGGGCGGTGTGTCCTGAAAGGAAAGTGATGATGATGTAGGAGATCGCCAGCACGACCCGTGCTGTGCCAGTGATGGAGGGAGGCCCTCCGGGCTCGCCGTGCAGGCGAGGAGTCCAAACCGCCGCAGTGTCATGCCGGTCAAGAGCCGGGGTGGGAAGCGACTGTGGAAAAGGCCCGCTACCAGCGGGTCAGGTACGCAACGAGAAGACGAACATGGTTGAACCACTGCTGACGCATCGAAATAAATTACGACGGCATCAAAACTGGGAGAGCACCCCGATCCCGGGACAAAGGCGTGGCTTAGCGCTCCGCCCTCAGCCAGGGAGCTGCCTGTATGTGGCCCTGGCGGTGCTCGGTGTAAAGGTGGCGTGAGCTCGTTGCAGGCGCTGGCATGGAACAGGAGAACCTGTCGTCTCGATACGAATGGCCAGTCGAAATGGGCGATGTTGACCCCCTGGTCGTCAAGAGGGAGAACCCCGGGTGGCCACGGCTGCATGGGGGAGAGTACCGATGCGAGGCACAGGGGCGGACCGGCCCGTAGTAGCGATGAAGGCCCTGTAATGGGGCTGGAGCGAAGGGGCCGGGTAGGTCAGGTCACCCATCGGTCAACCCTTCGGGGGATGAGCTGATGGACGGACCACAGTTGAGAGTGAAGTCGTTTGAGATTCCAAAGCGCCTCGTTTACGGGGCGTGGATGAAGGTCCAACAGAACGGCGGCGCTCCGGGCGTGGACGCCGTGAGTATCGACCGGTTTGCAGACAACGAGAGGGCCAACCTCTACAAGCTGTGGAACCGGATGAGTTCGGGGAGCTACTTCCCCGGACCGGTGCGAGCGGTGGAGATACCGAAGGATCATGGGGCAGGGATCAGGGTTTTAGGTGTACCGAACACGGTGGACCGAATTGCCCAGACCGCAGCAGCGATGCTGCTGGAAGAGGAGCTTGAGCCGATCTTCCACCAGGACAGCTACGGCTACCGTCCTGGGCGCAGTGCCCATGACGCACTGGCGGTAACTCGAAAGCGGTGTTGGAGCAAGGACTGGGTGCTCGATCTCGACGTCCGAGCCTTCTTGGATGTCTCATCACACTGCTCCTTGCGCTGATTGTAGGGGCTCGAAGAGCCCGGTTTGGGGTACTGGAGGTTGGAAACGCAGGCCTTTTCGCCGCCCGGTCCGGACGTGGATGGCTTGGAGTTCGCCGCGCTTTACACGTTGCATGAGTGTCTGGCGAGAAACGCCATATGCCAGGGTGGCTTCCAGGGTGGCGAGCCAGCCGACGGGCGCCGTGTCGACGAACAGGTTGTGCACTTCTTCGGTGAGGCGGATCTGCCACGGTGCACCGGGGGTGACCTGTTCCCCGGCGATGAACCCGACGGTGAGCCAGCGGTGCAGAGTGGAGGTGGCGAGTCCGAGTTCCTTGGCGGCGTCGGCGACGGTGAGCAGTTCTCCTCCAGGTTGTTGGTCGTGATCGGTGGGCTGATGGCATGGTATCTGCCAGTGGTGACGGAGTCCTTGGACCCGACCACCGGTGAAGGTCAACCCGCGGGCGCTGCGACGCCCTTGGCGGTTCAAGATCCCCGCGATAGTGGCGTCGGGATAGTGCACGGCAAGCCGGCGGACCAGTTCGACGGTGTCTTCGTCGGTGCGGATCTTCGGCGGGCTTCGCTTGATGGCCACGTCGAGATCAGTGGTAGCTCCGCCTTTCCAGCGCAGCACCAGTCGGCCTTTGCCGCCGGCCTGGTCACGCTCGATGGTGATGTTGACCTCGTCGAGAAGGATGTGGAGCAGTTGTTTGCGGTCCTTGTCGGTGGTGGTGGGCGCGTTCCACACCGCGTCGAGGTTCTCACCGAGGCCTGTGATGGCAGCGCGTTCAGCGTTGGTCAGCGTTTTCGGACGGACGGATTCGTGACGGGCGAGATCAGTCTCGGCGGCGGCGAGCTCGGCCAGGGTCTGTTCCCAGTCGGTTTCGAGGCCCCGGGCGACGAGGCGGTTATCGGGGTCAACGGCGAGGTAGCGGCGTTCAGCCTTGGCTGCTTGGTAGCGGGCGACCTCCACTTGGCGTCGCCACTGGTCGAGCGCGGTGTCGTGGCCGTGCTCGAGGGTCTCGGCGGCCAGCACGCACGCTTGGACCGCGGCGGGGGCGAGGGCAGCCATGAACGCCTGGGCGACCGCCGCGTCGATGGCGGCACCACCGACGTGCATGTGCCTTGTGCCACGGCCGTCGACGAGTTGCCCGGTGCCGGTGCAGTAGTAACCCGGGGTCGCCTTGTGCGGGCCGTCGTAGTAGACGGCAAGCTTGCGGCCACAGGTCCCACAGGTGGCCAGGCCCTGAAGCAGTGCGCAGCCCTCGCGGACCGCCCCGGTTCCCGGTTCGTGTGCCATCGGACGGATATTCTTGCCGATGCGGGCCTGGTTGGAGAGGTATGTCTCCCAGGCGATGAAACCGGGATGGTGGTCTTCGATGAGGACTTCCCATTCGTTGCGAGGGAGCCGCTTGCGTCGGGTGTGCAGCGTGCCGTCGTCGCCGACGTAACGCTGTTGGCGGGATCGTCCGAAGGTGTAGGCCCCGGCATAGCCGGGGTGGGTCAACACGTTGTGCACCGCGTGATAGGTGGGTTCCACCCAGACGATGTCAGACCCCTGCAGGTAGGCGGTGGGTTGTAACGGGAACTTCAATCCCTGCTCGCGGAGCCACAGCCAGGTGGCCCGGACTGAGCCGGCCGTCGCAAACCGCTCGAAGATGGCTGCCAGCACCCCGGTGACGGCCTCGTCGGGATGGAAGCAGATCCCGCCGTCGGCTTCGTCAGCCCAGATGAGCCCGACGGGCAGGCCACGACGCAGTTCGCCTCTGGCTGCCTTGTTGCGGATCCCACCGTCGAGGCGGGCCCGCAGGATGTGCAACTCGGCCTCGGACATGGTGCCTTTCATGCCGAGCAGGAGCCGGTCGTTGAACAGTGCCGGGTGATACAGCCCGTCCGCGTCGGCGATCAAGGTGTCGGTCATGCCGGCGAGGTCCAACAGCTTGTACCAGTCGCTGTTGTTGCGAGCCAGGCGGCTCACCTCGAGGGCGACCACCACCCCGACCTGGCCCAGCCCGACCTGGGCGACGAGCTCCGCGAAACCGCTCCGTCCGGCCACGCTTGCCCCGCTCACCCCCAAGTCGTTGTCGATGACCCGCACTGCGGCTGATGGCCAGCCGAGTCCGGTGGCCCGAGTGACCAGATCGTACTGACGGGCGGTGGACTCCCGGTTGTGTTCGACCTGGGACAGGCTGGATTGGCGGACATAGACCAGAGCGGTCCGGGCGAGGTGGGAGGTGGTGATCTTCCCTTCACTCATGACTGCCTCCTTCGGTTGTCGCTGCGACCGCGTCGGCCATCAATCGGCCCAGCATCTCGGTCACGGTGTCGAGCAGGCTCGGGGGTAGCGATCCGGCGACCGCCGGGGTTGGCACCGACCCGACCTCGGGCGTCAGACTCAGTTGGACAGGCTGCACAGTCATCCTCCTTGCGTGGTGGTTGCTGTGCAGCCTGTTGCGCGCCGGTACTCCCCGCGCGGATCTCAAGGACAGAGACCAACGCCGATGCGGCCAGCAGGTCCCCGATCGGGGCCAACGTCGCCGTGCCGGAGATGTCGGGCGTGCCGGCGTCGCCGGTCCCCACACCGTCCTCCTGATCGGTCCAGGATCCAGGCATCAACGTCTTGGACCCATCGGGGAGCACCACCAGCAGCTCGACGGCACCGTGGCGCTTCATCTGGCCCAGCACCACGAGCGAGTGTCCTTCGAACGGGTGACGGTGTCGGGTCACCACCGCCGACCTCACCACCGCCGCGCTCACCACGTCGAAACCCCGACGAGCCCACGTCGACCACTGGCGTGGGCCACCGCCTCTGCCACCAGTGAGACGTTGTGGTCGTCCAGACCGGTCAGCGCGTTGCCGAGATCAAGGGGCACTCCCTCGGCGATGCTCGCCGCGATGGCCAGAACCTGCGCCTCGCTTGACGAGCACCCGAGGTTCCTGGCAGTGACGGCGCCGACCGCTTCCTCCCATTCGATCCACGCCATCTCGCCATTCAGGCCGGTTGTCGAGTCCACGAACTGTCCGACGAACTCCTCGTGGCCGAGCCACTGTCGGTGGCCGATCAGCAGCTCGACAGCCGCCTCAGCGCAGAACCCGCCGCCTGCATGCCTGCGTAGTGCTGTCGGGAGGTCCTCGATACGGGTAGTGAGTCGGGGCTTCGTTCGACAGCGTTCCCCACGACCTGTTGCTCAAAGCGGTCGCTCACCACACCGACGAGCGCTGGGTCCTGCTCTGTATCGAACGGTGGCTGACAGCCCCCATGCAGATGCCGGACGGGACCCTGGTGGCACGGGAGAAGGGGACCCCACAGGGTTCCCCGATCTCGCCGCTGCTCGCCAATCTGTTCATGCACTACGCGTTCGACAAGTGGATGGACAGGGGGTATCCCGGTTCGCCGTTTGAGCGTTACGCCGACGATGCTGTAATCCACTGCGACACCGAGGCACAGGCCCGAAGTCTTTGGGTCGCACTCGCTGAACGGCTCGGGTCCTTGGGACTTGAGCTTCACCCCGATAAGACGAAGGTCGTGTACTGCAAAGACGCGAAGCGCCAAGGAAACTCGGAACACACCAGTTTCGACTTCCTCGGCTACACCTTTCGGAGGCGCCTGGCCAAAGGCCGACGAGGGTTCTTCGTGAACTTCTCGCCGGCCATAAGTGCCACGGCGAAGAAGGCGATCGGCAAGAAGATCAGGGACTGGCACCTCAATCGTCGCAGCGGAACGGACCTATCCGGACTTGCCTGGGCCATCAATGCCCAAGTGCGGGGCTGGATCAACTATTACGGGGCGTTCTACCGCTCCGAGTTGTACTCCATAGCAAAGCGCATCGACCAACATCTGGTCAGATGGGCCATGCAGAAATTCAAGCGATTGCGGAGGGAGCCACTCAAAGCGTGGGCCTGGGTAAACGCTGCACGACAGCAAAACCCCAGACTCTTCGCCCACTGGCACCTTGTCCCGCTCACTCCCAACCGGCCTGCAGGAGCCGGATGAACTGAGAGGTTCACGTCCGGATCTGTGAGAGCCGGGGGGTGCGATTCCCCCCGGCTACTCGACCGATGGTGGCGAGCAGGTCCCAGTTGGGCTTGCCGGCGTAGAGCAGTGACCGGATCCGATAGTTCCGGAACGACGTGAACCCGAATGCCGCCCTTTTCACACGTTTGATCAAATTATTGACCGCCTCGGTAGGTCCATTGCTGACGTGTGCCTCATGCCAGGCGGCGATCTGGTGCTTCCAGCGGATCAGCGTGCGACTGAGCGATCGAGCCTCGATCGGGTAGTCCGTGTCGTTGAGATCGGCAGCGAGGCGCTCGACCCATTCGAGGGCGAGGTCGGGATTCTGGTGAGAGTACAGCTCTCGAACTGCTTCCTTCGCGTGCCACATGGTCGTCACGTCCCCCTTGGGGTCTCCGGCGCGCAACAGGCCGAGCAGCTTCTCCCTGCCGTGGTCGTCGAGACGTTCGTCGGCCTTGGTGAGGAGCCTCCGGCATCGGTAGAGCGGATCGGCCTTGTGACCTCGGTGGCCCATCGTCTCGTTCTGTACCCGGCGTCGGCATTCGTCGAGCTTGGTGTTGGCCAACTTGACCACGTGAAATGGATCGGCCACCTGGGTGGCATCGGGAACCATGGTCGTGAACGCCTTGCGATAGGGACCGGAGAGGTCGAGCGTGGCGTAGCGGACCTGGTCCCGCCATGGCTTCCCTTGTTCGGCCAGCCAAGCCATGGGACCTGTGCTGCTGCGACCAGGGACGACGTCGAGGAGTTGACCACGACCGACGTCGACGATCTGGGTGGAGAACTCCTGGCGGTGCCATTTGCCGATCCGGGCGAAGAGCACCTCATCGAGGCCCAGGGCCGCAACGGTCCCGAAGCGCTCCGTGTCGTCGTCGACCAGGGCGGTCCCATAGGCGACGACCGTGTCGTTGACCGTGTGCCAGTCACACCCGAGCTCGATGGCGATCTCGTTCACGCTGCGGGCGTAGCGCCCGACCTGTTCGGTGGCCCACCTGCCGGCCCGGTCGCTCATCGCCATGCGAGGAGCACCGATGCGCAACTCCTCTCCGATCCAGGACCTCATCGGACACGATGACTCCGGGCACTGCCACCGGTGCTTATGCCACACCAGACGGGACGGTCGGCCGAAGCAGGGAAGATCCACCAGTTCGACGACTGGCCGGTCCTTCACATGGGCGAACACTCCACATCCAGCGCACCCCGGTCGACCTGTCCGGACTTCGATGTGGACGCGCAGCGGTTCACCAACAACATCGTCGATGCCCAGGACGTTCACTTCCGGCAAACCAACAAGAAGCTCGCACATGCGCGTAGGGTCTGATTCCACGGGGGTTCTCCAGTCTGAAGGTATCGAGAACCGTCAGATTGGCAGAGCCCCCGCTACGCGCCAGGGACCCCTACACCCCACTCATTTCCGAAGAGCCGTGAATGTGCGGAGCGAAGGGGCGTGGGGCCTGAATGAACCGGCCGAGATTGGCCGACTCCCGGACGATCCTGCGGACTCGTCGACGTCGTGCCGACTCGTATCGCTGAAACGCCTGCGCGGGTGGATCACCAGATGAAAGTTGTCGCGATAGGACCACCGAGTCCTCGAGGGCCTGACACCCACCTTGGCCGAGATGGGGTCTCATGGGATGGGCGGCATCGCCGATGAGGGCGACCGGGCCATGGGTCCACTTCCCGGTCAAAGCACGGTCGTAGATGTCGTTCCGAAGTACGTGTCCAGGGCCCGTGGTGTCCGTGGCCGCGAGAATCGCCGGGATCGGGGCGTGCCATTCGCCAAACCTGTCCCGCAGGTAGGTCAATTCTCCTTCAGATGCCCGGCCACCTTCGGCCGTATTTTCGGTGGCGAACCAGTAGGTTCGGTCGGCGCCGAGGGGTAGGAAGCCGAACTCGCCACCAACCCCCCATGTCTCGCCGGGTACGTGATCGATTCCCAAACCGAACTGGGCGATGCCCCGCCAGGCGGTATAGCCGGCGAACCGAAGATGCACCTGAGGCCAGAGCTGGCGAGCCACCCCCGAGTGCACGCCATCTGCGCCGATCAGACCCTGGGCCATCTCGGTCGATCCGTCACTGAGCCGAACTTCAATGCCATTGGCGCCAACCTCGAAACCCTCGACTCCGATGCCCAGTCGAAGAGACGAGGGCTCCACCGCGGCTCTGAGGACATCCAAGAGATCGGCGCGATGGATCACGACCAGCGGCTCACCCAGGGCAGTTTCGTAGGCATCCCGATCCACACGCTGTATCCAGGTCCCGTTCGGCCGCCGTACTCCTCCCGACGCCACCTGTCCGCCCAGCGACCGGACCTCTGCACCCAGGCCCAACTGGTCGAGAGCGGCCAAGGCATTGGGCCACAACGAGATCCCCGCCCCCACTTCGGCCAGGCTGTTGCGACGTTCGAACACCGTCACCGGGAGGCCTTGCTTCCTCAGACCGGCGGCAAGCGCCAATCCGCCGATTCCGGCTCCGGCAATCACAAGAGTCCGATCTGGCGTCGTCAAGGCTCACGACTCCTGGTGCCGGTCACCAGGCCACCTCGTCATCCGCCGCCACCGGTGCACAAGTTGAGCGCATCGATCATTTGACGAAGTCGGCCGTAATGAATTCGATCGAAACGGAGAGCCAGGCGGGGCTGGTCGAGGTGGTCGTTGCCGGACCGCTCCGGGGCGAATGGTTTGGTGTGTCGGATAGGGCCGTCGACGATGTCGCCGAACTGGCGGTTGAGGCTGGCCAACTCCGCCTTGTCCAGCGCCACCAGCATGCGGATCACCAGCAGGTTGCCGACCCACCGGCACGACTGGTAATTGCGGTAGAAGCCGAGCAACTCCGAGGCGGCCTCGTCGATGTCGTCGGTGATGATGAACAACGCCCTGTCGTCGGCGGAGACAAGCCCTTTGGGGGCCACTTCCTCTTCGAGAAAACGATCCCATCCTGACCAGTAGGTATCCCCGGGGATATCGAGCAATACCACCGGGGCCGGCATGGTCTTTCCCGTTTGCAGCAAGGTAAGCAGTTCGAAACTCTCATCCAGGGTACCGAATCCGCCGGGCAGAACTACGAAGCCAGCGGACTCCTTCATGAGCATTAACTTTCTCGTGAAGAAGTACCGCATTTGGACCAGCTTTGGGTCTTGGGCAATGAAGGAGTTGGCCCCCTGTTCGAACGGCAGCCGAATGTTGACCCCGATGGAATGTTCACGTCCCGCACCTTCCATACCTGCGGCCATGATCCCGGGCCCGGCTCCGGTGACCACCATCCATCCGAATGCCGCCATGGAGGCGGCGAGGTCCCGGGTGCGGTTGTAGACGGCGTGATCCGGAAGGGTGCGGGCAGAGCCGAAGATGGTGACCTTCCGTTCGTGTCGGAACGGGCGAAAGACCCGGAACGCCTCGGCCATTTCCTCCAGGGCCGCGTCGGCGATCTTCAGGTCGACCACATCGGTGTGTTCCGCTGCCATCCGATGAATGGTGCCCAGCATCGAGTCATAGAGCCGGCGCTGAGATGCGGGTGCCGTGGCGGGTATCAGCGCCTCCAGCATCCGGTCGACCGGCTCCCTACCCGATGGTGTCCCGGCTGGGTCGGCTGGTGTCATGTTGCGGTGTCAGAAAGCGGCGGCGGCGGGTGCATGGGCAGCGGCGGGTGGAACCCGCCCGTACAGGGTGGTGCGCTGGGCCAAGGTGCGGCCCAGCGGGGCAACAATGGACCGGAATCCCTCGGCATCCATCATCTGACCATGACTCGCCCCGGCCGCCCGCGAGATGTTCTCGTCCATCAGTGTGCCCCCGAGGTCGTTGACGCCGGCTCTGAGAAGTTGACGCACCCCTTCGACGCCCATCTTCGCCCAACTGATCTGGATATTCTCAATGGTGTCGCGATAGGCGATCCGTCCCACCGCGTGCATCAACAGGGTCTCCCGAAAGGTGGGCCCGCGTCGTGACTTCTTCTGCAGATAGATGGGCGTGGCCATATGGACAAAGGGGAGGGGCACGAACTCGGTGAACCCGCCCGTCTCCCGTTGGAGCGCCCGGGTCCGGGTGAGATGGCGGGCCCACGAACGGGGGTGTTCGATGGCACCGAACATGATGGTCACGTTCGACCGCAGTCCCACACCGTGGGCGGTCCGGTGAGCGTAGAGCCACTCCTCGGTGTTGATCTTGTCGGGGCAGAGAACGGCCCGGATTTCGTCGTCGAGAATCTCGGCTGCGGTGCCGGGAAGGGTCTTGAGGCCGGCATCGCGCAGAGTCGCAAGATAGGAGGCTAACGAGACACCGTTGCGCTTGGCTCCTTCGGTTACTTCCAGAGCACTAAAGCCATGAATGTGAATCGTCTCGGACGCTTCTCGGACGGCTTTGATCACCTCGAGGTAGTAGTCACCGTCGAATTTCGGGTGGATACCTCCCTGAAGACAGACTTCAGTGGCGCCGCGATCTTCGGCCTCGCGAACCCGATCGGAGATTTCGCTGAGCTCCAACAAATAGGGGGTGCCTCTCAGGTTGAGGGACAGAGGGCCCTTGGAGAACGCGCAGAACTTGCATTTGAAGGTGCATATGTTGGTGTAGTTGATGTTGCGATTGAGGACGAACGTCACTTCGTCGCCGATGATCTCGGCCCGAAGCGCGTCAGCTACGGCGGCGATGGAACGGACCTCAGGACCACGGGCACCGAAGAGCGTCACGATCTGGTCCTCGTCCACCTCCTCGCCGGCCTCCACGGATGCCAGCACTTCGCCAACCGCGCTCCCGGTGGAGGGGAGGGGCACCACCAGTGGTTTCCCAACCACCGCAGCGGTGAAGGGGCCGAGGAGCTCAGGTGGGAGCGACTCTCCTCCTGAACTCCATGGATGGTCTCTGCCCAGGGACTCGGCGTCCGAGGCGTTGAGCACGGGGAATCGCATGGTGTCGGCCAGCCAACGATCGGGATCGAGCGCGAACTCGGGATAGATGGTCAGCCGCGGCGCCAGCGTATGTCCATCGGCCTCGGTGGCGGCCCGCAGAATACTGAGTGCCGGCCAGGCGCGTTCGGGGTTCACGTGATCGGCGGTGACAGGAGACACCCCACCCCAGTCGTCGATTCCCGATGCCAAGAGCGAGGCCAGGTCGTCGGAGAGATTGGGAGGTGCCTGTAGGTGAATGCCGGCTGGAAGCAGTAACCGTGCCACCGCGATGCTCCAGAGGAGCTCATCGGGCGGACAGGGGGGTGCTTGGTGCATCGAGGTGCCCGGTTTCGGCAGGAAGTTCTGGACGATGACCTCTTGGACATGGCCATGGCGCAGGTGGCTGTCGGCAATGGCTTGCAGGGTGGCGATGCGGTCCAGGCGCGATTCTCCGATGCCGACCAGGAGGCCGGTGGTGAAGGGGACAGCCGCCACTCCGGCGGCTTCCAGCGTGGCCAGACGCCGGGCCGGGGTCTTGTCGGGGGCGGATCGGTGCGCGGCCAGGTCAGGATTCAGCGATTCGATCATCATGCCCTGGCTGGCTGACACATCCCGGAGCCGGGCCAACTCTTCGCCCGTCAATGCACCGGCGTTGGCGTGGGGGAGAAGCCCCGTCTCATCGAGGACCACCTTGCACGCGGCCACCAGGTAGTCGACGGTGGAGGAGTAGCCGCGATCGCTGAGCCATTGGCGGGCGTCCGGATACCGGTCTTCGGGACTCTCGCCCAAGGTGAACAGTGCCTCGTGACACCCGGCTGCCCGCCCGGCACGGGCGATGTCGAGCACATCGTCGATGGAGAGGTACGGGGACTCCACCCGGGCCGGTGCTTTGGCGAACGTGCAGTAACCGCAACGATCCCGACACAACATGGTGAGGGGGATGAACACCTTGGGGGAGAAGGTGACACGGTTGCCGTGGATGCCGTCGCGGATCTGGCGAGCCCGCGCTTGGAGCGTCGACAGATCGGCACGGAGAAGGTCATCCATGTCGAGTACCGCAGAGGTCGAGACCTCCGCGAGCGCCGAGAAAGAGCCATGGTCAGCGGGCATCGCCGCCACCTTACCGGAGGTGGTCATGGCCCTGACCGGACTGGCCATGCGGACAGGGCGACGGGGGTGGGCGGGCCGGCCGAGGCCGGGTGGGCATGCTCAGGAAGCAACACTGTCACCCGCACCGTCGGCGTCGACCAGCCATACCCTTCATCCGCAGGCACCCTGGCTGCCGGCAGATCATCTCCGGAGATGATCTGGGAGAAGGCGTGGCGCTTGGATGTTCCGGCCACCGTAAAGACAACCAGGCGAGCGCGGGCGATGGCGGGAAGGGTGAGGGTAATCCGATCGTATGGATTGTTGGCGTCCGGGTCGCGATTGGCAACTACCTGGATGCCGGGGTCCTCGATGTCGAGTGCATCCGAACCCGGGAAGAGGGAGGCGCAGTGCCCGTCGGGACCCATGCCCAAATGGACCAGGTCGAACGACGATAATTCGCTCAACTGATGTTGGTAGTCGGCGGCGTCGTCAGCAGGCGTTCCCGATCGGTACATCGGATGGTCCGATCGCAACGGCCCCACCTGGTCGAGGAGGTTCCGGTGGGAGAGCCGATGGTTGGAGTCATCGTGGTCGATCGGCACACACCGCTCATCGCCCCAATAAGCGTCGACGCTGGCCCAATCCACTGTCTTCGCCGATCTATGGGCCAGGCGTTGGTAGGCCTCGCCAGCGGTCGACCCCCCGGACAAGAACAGGGAGAACCCACCACGTCGGGGGCGAGCCAAGACGTCGCTGACCAGGGTGGCAAAGCCATCGGCCACCGAATCCACAACCTGCACCCCGCCGATCATGGCGATGGGTCTACCGTCATTGCGGAAGTTCAGTCACTCGGCCTCCGGCGAGCTCGAGGTCGATCACCGGGTTACGCCAGGCATTGCCCGATCGTTCCACCAGTATCTCCGCCAGATGAGGCCCCCAGGTCCCGGCAGCGTACGTGTGCAGTGCGCCGCCTGGCTCCGACCACGCCTGCATGTAGGGGTCGACGATCCGCCAGGCTTGCTGTACTTCGTCGGACCGGATGAACAAGGTGGCATCGCCGACCATGGCATCGTGCAGGAGTCGTTCGTAGCCGTCGGCGGCTTCGGTGCCGGCAAACGCTTCAGCGTAGGAGAAGTCCATCGCCACCGAACGGATATGGAACTTCTCGCCGGGGACCTTGGCTCCGAACTCGAGGCTGATCCCCTCGTCGGGCTGAATGCGCAAGATGAGTGCATTGGGACGGAGGTCTCGGCTGGTCCGTTGATCGAACAGGAGAAAGGGCGCCCGCCTGAACTGGAGTACCACTTCGGTGACCCGAGCCGGGAGCCTCTTGCCGGTGCGCACATGGATGGGCACGCCCTCCCATCTCCAGTTGTTCACGCTGAGGCGCAGGGCGAGGTACGTCTCGGTCTGACTGTTGGGGGAGACATCCTCCTCTTGGCGGTATCCGATGACGTCTTCGCCGTCGATGGTTCCGGCGGTGTACTGGCCCCGTACCGATCTATCGACGGCTTCATCAGGGGTGGGGATGGCAATGGCCTGAAGGAGCTTGACCTTCTCGTCACGCACCCTGTCGGCGTCGGTGCTGGTGGGCGACTCCATGAGGGTGAGGGCCAGCACCTGCATGACGTGGTTTTGAACGATGTCCCGGAGTGCCCCGGCTGTCTCGTAGAACCCACCGCGATGTTCCACGCCAAGACTTTCGGCCACGGTGATCTGCACTTGCTCGACGTAGCGGCGGTTCCAGATCGGCTCGAAGATGGCATTGGCGAAGCGGAGCGCCAGTACGTTCTGGACAGTCTCCTTCCCCATGTAATGGTCGATGCGAAAAACCTGGCTCTCGTCGAATGCGGTATGGACCTGCTCGTCCAGATCCAGGGCACTCTGCAGATCCCGCCCGTATGGCTTCTCCACCACCAAGCGGCAGAAGTTGTCCACGGTTGCCGGTTGCGCGCAACCGTGGGTGGCCAGGGCGCCGGCCACCAGGCCGAACACGTTCGGAATGGTGGCGAGGTAGTAGAGGCGGTTGCCGTCCGTGCCGTCGATCCGGTCGGCTTCGTCGAGGTGGGACTTCAGTTGATCGAACGTATCGGGATGGTCGTACTCACCGGTGACGTACTTGAACCGTTCGGTGACTGCCTTCCACTTGGGCCCACCGTCAGGGGTAGCCTCGGCCACGTAGGCCCGGAACTCCTCGTCGGTCCACTCGGTCCGGGCGACGCCGATGACGGTGAACCCGTCGTCGAGCACCCCCCGGTCGGCCAGCCGCGAGAGCGCCGGAAGTATCTTTCGAGCGGTGAGGTCGCCTGAGGCGCCGAAAATAACCAGGGCCACCGGCGGGGCTTTTGACAGTACCGGAGCCAGAGTCCGCTTCTTTCCCTTGGCTTCGCTTGAAGTACTCTCCGAGTCGCTCACGTGGGTGTGGAAGTTTCGCCGCCCTGGGTCCCGGCGGCGGTAGTGAAGGCGTGGCCACCGAACTGGTTACGGAGGGCGGAGATGAGCCGGAGACCGAATGCGTCCTTCTTTTGGGACGCGAACCTGGCGAACAAGGCCGAAGAAATCACCGGGGCGGAGACTCCTCGATTGATGGCCTCTTCGACAGTCCATCGCCCTTCTCCGGAGTCAACGACGACGCCTTCGATCTGGTCGAAGCCGGACTCGGGGCGGAGGGCCCGTTCGGCCAGTTCGAGGAGCCAGCTCCGGACGACCGAACCGTACCGCCAGATGGCGGAGATCTCGTGCAGGTCGAGGTCGAATTCGGGTGCCTCCGACATGATCTCGAAACCCTCGGCGTACGCCTGCATGAGGCCGTACTCGATACCGTTGTGCACCATTTTGACGAAATGCCCAGCTCCGGGAGGACCGACGTGGGCGTACCCGCCCTCGGGAGCCAGGGCCACAAACACGGGCTCGGCGATGGCCACAGCTTCCTTGGTGCCTCCGACCATGAGGCAGTAGCCCTCCTTGAGTCCCCAAATTCCCCCGGAGGTCCCGGCGTCGACCAGGGCAATGCCCTGGGCTGCCAACGACTCCACCAGTGGTGCTGTCTCCTTGTAGTTGGAGTTTCCACCATCGATGATCACATCACCCGACTCGAACAGTCCAGCCAACGTGGTGATGGTGGAGTTGGTGGCCTCGCCGGCGGGAACCATGACCCAGGCCACCCGCGGGGTGGGCAGCTTCGACGTCATCTCTTCGAGCGTGGTCGCCGGGTCGGCGCCGAACGCGGCTGCCGCCTCTCTGGCCTTGTCGGAGACATCGAAGGCGACAACTTCGATCCCGTGCTCGATAAGGCGTTGGGTCATGTTGGCGCCCATCTTGCCCAAGCCGACCATGGCGATCTTCATGATCCGTGCCTCACTGTCTTCAGAATGGCGGACATCAGATTGGGGTACATCACACACCCAGCGCATTCGCCTTGTCCGTCAGGGATTGCATCAACTCGTCGAAGGACTTGGAGAATGATGCGACCCCTTCGGACTCGAGTGTCTGTCCCACGTCCTCCATATCGATTCCGGCATCGGCCAACGCCGACATCACCTGGTCGGCTCCGGTGAAGTCGGCGTCGATGGTCCGGGACACCGTGCCGTGATCAAGAAAGGCCGTGATGGTGGCATCCGGCAATGTGTTGACGGTGTCGGGCCCGATGAGGGTATCGACGTAGGCCAGGTCAGGGTACGCCGGGTTCTTGGTGGAGGTGGACGCCCATAGCGGGCGCTGCACGTGGGCTCCCTTGGCGGCGAGGGCATCCCAACGCTCGCCCGAGAAGCGCTGGGTGAACAACCGGAACGCCTGGCGCGCCTGGGCGACTGCGGCCCGTCCGCGTAGCCCGAGGAGATCACCGTCTTGTCCGGCCACCGCCTCGATCCGCCGGTCCACTTCGGTGTCGACTCTGCTTACGAAGAATGAGCCGACGCTGGCCACCGCCGAGAGGTCAGAGGCGCCCGAGGCGGCGTACGCCTCGAGGCCCGAGATATAGGCCTCGATGACCTGGTCGTAGCGCGAGATGCTGAAGATCAACGTGACATTGATGCTCCGTCCCTCGGAGATCATTTTTTGGATGGCCGGGATCCCTTCCGCGGTGGCCGGGATCTTGACCAAAACGTTGGGTTGGTTGATCCGCTCATGGAGACCCCGGGCGGCGTCGATGGTTCCGCCGGTGTCGTGGGCCAGTGATGGGGCCACCTCTACCGAGACATAGCCATCGCCGCCATTCGACGAGTCGTACACCGGCCGGAGGATTGCGAGCGCGTTGTTGATGTCGTCGATGACCAGGTCCCAGTATGCGTCTTCCACTGACGTGGTGGCGATGAGGGACTTGAACCCTTCGTCGTAGGTGTCCTGGCCCGAGATCGCCTTGGCGAAGATGGTCGGATTGGACGTCACCCCGCGGATACCCTCGCTGACCAACTCGGCCAGCTTGCCGTTCTGGAGCCAATCGCGGCGGAGGTTGTCCAACCACGGGCTCTGCCCCTGCTGGCCATGGAGATCATTGAGTTTGGTCACGGTTGTCCTTTCGACATCTTTGGGATGACCGACCCCTGTTGGTCAAGAAGCAGGTCGGCCGGCAAGGAGTTGGTTGGCCCGTTCGGCAACGTGCTCGGGGGTAAAGCCGAACTCGTGCATGTTGACCTCTCCGGGTGCCGAGGCACCGAAGTGATCGATGGCCACGAAGGCGTCGGCATAGCGATCCCAGCCGAACGAGGAGGCAGCTTCGACGCTGAGCCGGGGGATACCGGCCGGCAGCACTTCGTTCCGGTAGGTCTCGGTTTGTCGAGCGAAGAGATCCCATGAAGGCAGGGATACCACTTGGGCAGTTACTCCTCCGGCCGCCAACAGGTCTGCCGCGCCGAGACAGACGTGGACTTCGCTTCCGGTTCCGATGAGGACGATGTCGGGAGCGCCAGGGTCGGGGTCACGAAGGACATATCCGCCTCGCTCGACGCCCTCCTCGGCGCGTTCGACGGTCTCTGACAGTACGGGGACCTTCTGACGGGTCAGGATCAACGCGGTGGGACCGTCGCTGTTGACGGCGATTTTCCACGCTTGCGACATCTCGTTGGCGTCAGCCGGCCGGATCACCCTGAGCTGGGGCATGGCCCGCATGGCGGCCAGCTGTTCGATCGGTTGGTGGGTCGGCCCGTCCTCGCCCAGACCGATGGAGTCGTGGGTCCACGAGTACACCACGTGGGTTTCCGAGAGTGCTGCGACCCGCACTGCTCCGCGCATGTAGTCGCTGAACACAAAGAAGGTGCCACCGATCGGAAGCATGCCGCCGTGGGAGGCGATGCCTGTCATGACACCGCCCATGCCGTGCTCACGTATCCCGTAGTGGATGAGGCTGCCACCCGGCTCCTCGACCGATTGGGCCAGGCCGCCTTCCATGGCCATGCCTGTATTGCCGGTGAGGTCAGCGCTCCCGGGAATGACGCCGGGGATGACGTCTCCGGTGGCATCGAGGCAAGCCTTCATGGCTTGTCGGGTGGCCATCGGACCATCGTCGGGAGTGAACGAGGGCAGTTTCGATTCCCAGCCGTCGAGGCCGTGCCCCCGTTGAGCCGCGTCCCAGACGGCCTTGTCGCCATCCCACTGCTCCATTCGCTCCTGCCAAGCTCCTCGGAATGCCTGGCCCCGCGGAATGCACCGGCGGTAGAGATCGAGCACCGCATCCGGGACCCAGAATGTCTCGTCGACGTTGAGCCCGAGAATCTCTTTTGTGAGCCGGATCTCTTCCACGCTGAACGGGTCACCGTGGGCCTTGGCGGTATCGGTCAGGTGGGGAGACGGATACCCGATGTGACTGCGGAGGATGATCAAGGTTGGCCGGTCCTCGTCGGCCTTGGCCCGGGTCAGGGCGGCCTCGATGGCATCGACATCATTGGCCACCTCGCCGATGTTGTCCACCCCCCATCCGTAAGCGGAAAATCGCTCGGCCACATTGTCCGAGTAGGAGAGCTCGGTGGGACCGTCGATGGTGATGTGGTTGTCGTCGTAGATGTACACCAAGCGTCCGAGAGCGAGATGACCGGCCAGAGAGGCGGCCTCGTGGGAGATACCCTCCTCCAAGCATCCGTCTCCGGCGATGACGTAGGTGTGGTGGTCGACGATCTCGGGAGAGAAGTGGGATCGCAACCACCGCTCGGCGATCCCCATGCCGACACCATTGGCGAATCCCTGGCCGAGAGGACCGGTGGTGACCTCCAACCCCGGAGTCAGGTGGATCTCGGGATGCCCGGGAGTGTGACTTCCGAACTGCCGGAAGGCCCGGAGGTCGTCAAGGGTCAGCCCGTATCCACAGAGATGGAGCATGGAGTACAACAGGATCGAGGCATGACCGTTGGACAGGACAAACCGGTCGCGGTCGGGCCAGAGGGGCTCGGAAGGGTCGTGCCGCATGACCCGGGTGAACAGCACGTGGGCCAGCGGTGCCAGTGCCATCGCCGTTCCCGGGTGGCCGGAGCTTGCGGCTCGGGGAGCATCCATGGCCAATCCCCGGATCACGTTGATCCCGAGTTGCTCAAGGTCGGTGTCACGAGGGACGTCGGGCGTCAAGGGGGTGGTCACCGTCATCAAAGGTCACCCTATCGGCCGAAGGCCCGATTGGTGAAGCCGACGGTCAGTGATTCCGGGTGGTGGAACCGATCCGGTCACCTGTCCCGAAACAGGGCGATCGAGGCGGTGAAACTGTGGACAAAATTCCGGCCCCCCACCGGACCTGCCTCTCCGGCTGCGAAGAAGCCGCCCACCGGAACAGCCCCGATCTGTCCAGCCAGGACCGAGACGTCGTGGTGAGGCTCATCGAACAGGCGGGTGCCCCGCCCGTTGCAGGTGAACAGCAGTGCCCCATCGGCGCGCCGACCGTCGAGGAGGGCGTGAAGATCGCGATCGGCCGATTCGGCGTCTCGCAGATGAAAACGGACCGTGCTGCCCAGGGGAACCCGATCGTCCACCGCCATCGCCCCGGTACTGCGGTCCACCCCGATCACGGTGCGGACGAGGTAGTCGCCTGGTCCGGGTTGATCGAGATGCTCGTCGATCAGGCGTCCGATGTGGAGGCCGTTGTTCTCCAGAGCGGCGATTTCTACCGGAGAAAGACCATGCTTCATCTGATCGACCATGCATTCGATGGCCGGGGTTCCAGCCACTTCGTACATGATGTTGCGGTCCGACTTGGTCACGGTTAGTGGTTGGCCGTAGGGCCTGCATCCCTGGGATACCACCGCCTCGATCTCCACTCCCGAACCGATGAGCACGCCCACTGCCCCTTCATTGAGCGTCCGGTCACCGGCGATCAACCGGCTTCCCCCGGGCCCGAGCGCGGCCGACGCATTTCCGCCGATGACCGGGAGTCCGGGGTGACGATCGCCTATCCAGCTCAAGAACTGGTCGACCGGAAAGGTGAAGGGATCAGCGACAAGGATGAGGGCGGTCGGCTCGATGGTGATGTTGTCCGGCCAACCGGAGAAATGCCAGGTGTCATCGGCAGACCGGCTTGCCTTCAGTGTGACTGGCATAAGAGGGCCCACCCGACCGGCCCACAGGCTGATGGCCGGCGTTTCCTCGATTTCATGGCCGGTCCCCACTACTGACTCCGCCGCACAGCCGATCATGACCATGGGATGAAGTACCGATGCCACCGTGGAGACGATGTCGTCGAGGGTGCCGGCGTGGGGGCGGGTGACCGAGAGGAACACGATGTCCGGGCGCTCCCCGATGGCTTCGAGGACGGCACCGACCACCTCGCCGGTGGCCAGTGACGGTATGGGGTGCTCGGATAGGGCACTGGCGAAGGGCATCGACGTCAGTGGTGCCCGAATGAGGGTTTCATACCCTCAGTATCGACGCGACGGCGGGAGGTAGCGTCACGGGATGCCCGATCAGCGGATCCAGGTTCCACCCAACTGCGAATTGACCCTCGGTATGACCTGTATCGACAAGTCAGAGCCGGGACGAACCGTCTGGCGAATGTCGGCTGACGAACGGTTTGCCAATCCGGCCGGCATCATCCAGGGGGGGTTTCTCAGCGCCATGGCCGACTCGGCGATGGGAGCCGCGGCGGTCACGTTCGCAGTGGCCTCAGGCCGCAAGGTGTTTTCGTCCAATGTCGAGATGAAAACCAGTTTTCTGGCCCCCACCCGGGTGGGGGCGATCCTCGAGTGCACCGCCCAGGTGGTCTCGGGAGGAAAGAGGGTTGCGTTCGCAGAGGCCGAAGTGGTTGACGATCTCCGCGTCCTGGTCGCCCGGGCCAGCTCGACCTATCTGTTTACGCCGAGGGAATGACGGCTCTGGCGTCGATCGGGTGAAACCGGACGACCATTCGTGCCCCTCTCCCGTCGGCCACGGGCGAATCGGCCTCCACTACCGCTCCCATGGCCGAGGCCAGCTCGGACACGATGGCCAGGCCGAGGCCGGAGCCCTTGCGGCGGCCGTCGGAGTCATCAGAGGTGTAGTGCCTGTCGAATACCCGGCCCAACTTGTCAGGAGAAATCCCCGGTCCATCATCGATCACCCAAATCGCCGGGGCTCGTCCCACCATTCCGGTACCCACCGCAATGTGCTGGTGGGCGAAGGACGAGGCGTTCTCCACCAGATTGGCCACTATCTGTCCCAGGCGGTCGGCGTCGGCTTCCACCCATAGCGGCGTGGCCTCCATCGGGACGATGGCCAGTTCGAGGCCGAGGGCCACAGCCCGTGGCCGGAATCCGTCAACCACCCGTCGGGCCACATCCGTGCAGTCGACCGGTTGGACGTCCAACGAAAACCGGTGGGCGTCCAACCTGGCCAGATCGAGCAGGTCCTGGACCAGTCGCTCGAGTCGCCGGGCCTCTCCACTGATGACCTTGGCGGCGTCGACGGGGTCATCAGTGGCGCCGTCGATGATTGCATCGGCGTACCCTCGGATCGACGTGAGGGGAGTGCGGAGTTCGTGGGAGACGGAGAGGAGAAATTGACGCTCTTGGTTCCGGGCCCTTCCCAGGTTGGATCCCATGGAGTTGATCGACTCAGCCAGTTGGACGAACTCGGGATACAGGTGGGGCTCCACTGTCACGGTTGCTCCTAGATCACCGTCGGCGATGCTGCGGGTGGCCCGTACCGCGGCAAGCAGGGGCCGGGTGAAGCGCCGGGCTAACCTCATCGCGACCGCGGCCGCAATGAGGAGGGCAATCGCACCTACCAACCCGAAATAGCGGAGACCGTCGGCCGGATTGCTGACTCTTCGGGTAATGACCAGCAGCGGGGTATACGCAGTGATCTTGGCTGTAGGAGTGGGGATGGCCGTGAACACCAGGCGACTGCCGGCGTTTCCGGCACTTCCCGCGGTCTGACGACCTGCCATCAGGGTGTGGATGCGGATCATCTGGGGCGTGAGACCCGAGGGCAACGAACCGGTGATGGTTCCGTCGGGGTGGAGTTCGACCACTCGGAGACCGGCGAAGGCGCCGGCGTTGTCGAGAACCTTGAGTTCCTTCTTGAAGCTGAATTGGGTGGAGACGGTCCCATCCGAAATGGTCCGAGAAATAGCCCGGGCTTGACCCACCAGTTGCTGTTGGGCCGTCGAGATAGCGGCCCGCCGGATGAAGTAGTAGCTCCCGATGCTGGTGACGACGAGCGTCGCCGCAACCAGCAGGAGCATGGCGAGGGTCAGTCGGCGCCTCATCCCATTCGGTACCCAACGCCCCACACGGTGACCAGGGGAAGGTCACCTCCCAGTTTCTTGCGAAGTTGGCGGACATGGACATCGACTGTCCGTTCGTCGCCGTACCATTCATCGCCCCAGACACCGTCGAGCAGTTGACGCCTCGACAACGCCAATCCGAGATTGGTCGAGAGGAAGGCCAGCAGGTCGAACTCTCGCGCCGTGAAAGCGACGGGGACGCCGCCGACCCGAACTTCCCGTCGACCCAGGTCTACGTCGATTGGACCAACCTCCACCACGGAGGGGATGTCGGCCGATGGAGCGGTGTCCGTTCGGCGCAGAATGGCGTGCACCCTGGCCACCAATTCCCGACCGGAGAAGGGCTTGGTCACGTAGTCGTCTGCCCCGAGCTCGAGCCCGAGGACCCGATCGATCTCGTCATCTCTGGCGCTGAGGATGAGCACGGGGATGTTGACCCTGGTATCCGACCCGGTCTGCGTCCTACCGCCAACGCCACCGCCACCAACCCGCGATTCGGTTGATCGGAGCCGGCGACAGACATCGAAACCGTCGAGTTCACCGGGGAGCCCGATGTCGAGGATGACCAGCTTGGGGTGCTCCCGCTCGATGATGGCCAGACCTGTCTCCCCATCGTCGGATTGGAGCACTCGGAACCCGTCCCGCCGGAGGTACATGGCCACCAGGTCAGAGATGTGGTGGTCGTCTTCGATGACTACCAGCGTCTCGCCCTCACTGCCCATGTTTGACAGCCTGCCATCCGGATGTCGCCGGGCGGGTGCAAGGTTAGGAAAGTGTGAAGAACCGGCTCCCGGAGATCGCCAGGCAACCGAACAGTCCCCGGTAGTCTTTGGAGGTCATGCGCGCCTACCTCGACACCATTATCGCCGCCCACCGGGCCCGTGCGGCCGATGACCATCGCGACCTTGACGAGTTGATGGCCCGGGCAGATGCAGTTGCGGAGCCCCGGCCTTTCACCGAGGCGTTGGTGGCCGCCGGGTCCTCTACCCGCCTAGCCGTCATCTCCGAGATCAAGCGCCGGTCCCCGTCCAAAGGCGATCTCGACCTGACCCTCGATCCGGCGTCGGTGGCGTACGAGTACGAGTCGGGTGGCGCTGCCTGTCTTTCGATCCTCACCGACCAGGAGTTCTTCGGCGGATCCGCCGAGGATCTGCAAGATGCTCGGGCGGCGTGTTCACTTCCGGTGCTGCGAAAGGACTTCACGGTGTCGGCGGCCGACGTGTGCGATGCGCGGCTGATGGGAGCCGATGCCATTCTGCTGATCGTGGCTGCCTTGAGCAGCCAAGAGCTCTCGGCGTTTCTCGGTCTGGCTGGTCGACTCTCGATGGCGGCTTTGGTCGAAGTTCATGATGGTTCCGAGCTGCGTCAGGCCTTGGACGCGGGTGCGACATTGGTCGGGGTGAATCAGCGGGATCTGCGCACGTTCGAAGTCGATCACGAACTGGCCATGTCCCTCGGATCCACCTTTCCGTCCGATGTGGTGTCTGTGGCTGAATCAGGTATCCGGGGTGCGGACGACGCAGCCCGGTTGGCCGCCGCCGGTTACGACGGTGTGTTGGTGGGGGAGACGCTGGTCCGTTCGGGTGACCGCCGAGCCGCGGTGGCCGAATTGGTCGGGGCCCGTTCATGATCAGTGGCGGGTTCGCAGAGCGTGCCGATGGAGTGTTCGTCAAGATATGCGGCATCACCACCGAAGCCGATGCTCTCTTGGCCGTCGGGATGGGGGCCGCCGCGGTGGGCTTCGTCTTCGCACCCTCTCCGCGGCAGATGCGTCCCGGGGAGGTCGCCGACATTGTCAAGCGCCTTCCCCACGAGACCCTCACCGTCGGGGTGTTCAGAGACGAAGCTCCCAAACGGGTGATCGAGATTGTCAACCAGATAGGGCTCCACGCCGCGCAACTCCACGGGGTCGAGTCGATCGAGGATACTCAGTTGATCGGTCAGCGGGTGGGCTGCACCATCAAGGCATTTCCGGCCGGACACCGCAACATCGGCCGATTCGAGGAGTACGGCGCCCAGTTCCTGCTGATTGACGGGGCCAACCCTGGGTCAGGCGAGCTCTTCGACTGGCGGTTGGCCGAAGGAGTCGTCGACCCCGATCGCCTGATCGTCTCGGGTGGCCTGGACGCCAGCAATGTCGGTCAGGCCATTGCCCACCTGCACCCATGGGGGGTCGACGTCTCGAGCGGCGTGGAATCGGCACCCGGCGTCAAGGATCCCGGGAAACTCCGGAACTTCATCTCCGCCGTTCGCCTGGCGGAAACCAGGGTGGCGGATTCGACCGGAGGGCTCGGCGGTGTGGGACCACTATCGACGGGTCGGCCCGATGACCCTGATGGCGGAGCCGGACTGTTCGATTGGCAGGACGAATGAGCGGGCCGCATTCTGATGCTCGCTCCTTGTCCGAGTCCGGACTGATCATGGGCGACCCGGGACCAACCGGGCGCTTCGGCGAGTTCGGCGGTCGGTTCGTCCCCGAGGCGCTGGTGCCCGCGTGCATGGAGCTCGAAGCCTCGTTTCGCCAGGCCTGGATCGATCCGGCATTTCGCCGTGAGCTCGATCACCTTCTCCACTCGTACGGTGGTCGGCCCACCCCGGTCACTGAGTGCCTGCGTCTGTCCGAGGAGCTGGGCGTCCGGGTGCTGTTGAAGCGCGAGGACCTGGCTCATACCGGCTCCCACAAGATCAACAATGTCGTAGGTCAAGCCCTCCTCGCTCGTCGGATGGGCAAGAAGCGCCTGATCGCCGAGACGGGTGCCGGTCAGCACGGCGTGGCCACGGCTACCGCTGCGGCGTTGTTCGGGATGGAATGCGTGGTCTATATGGGGGCGGTGGACATGGAGCGCCAAGCCCTCAATGTGTTCCGGATGGAGCTCTTAGGGGCCGAAGTCCGTTCGGTGGAGAGCGGCAGTCGCACCCTGAAGGATGCGGTCAACGAAGCTCTCCGGGACTGGGTCGCATCGGTGGACACCACCCACTACTGCCTGGGGTCGGTCATGGGCCCCCACCCATATCCATGGATGGTGCGTGAACTGCAGCGGGTGGTGGGGGACGAGTCCCGGGCCCAGTGCCGCCAGATCTTGGATGGCAAGGATCCTGACGTGGTGGTGGCGTGTGCCGGGGGTGGGTCGAATGCCGCCGGCACATTCGCCGGATTCGCCGATGGGACATCGTCGGTGCTGGTCGGTGTGGAGGCAGCTGGGGGAGCGGCGATGCACAACGGGATCCCGGGGGTACTCCACGGCATGCGCTCGGCGCTCATGCAGGATGAATCGGGTCAGATCCTCGAAGCGGAATCCATCTCCGCGGGTCTGGACTACCCGGGGATAGGCCCCGAGCATGCCCACTTGGCGGCCATCGGCCGGGCCCGGTACGAGACGGCCGGCGACACCGAAGTGGTGGAAGCATTCCAACGGCTGTCCAAAACCGAAGGGATCATCCCAGCCCTCGAGTCCGCCCACGCCGTGGCCTGGGTGATTCGCGTGGCCGGGACCGAAGTGCTGCCCACCGGGTCGACTGTGTTGATCACGCTTTCCGGGCGCGGGGACAAAGACGTGGCCCAGGTCCGGGACATCCTTCGGCGGGGCGGGACGGCCCCCCGATGATCGTCGAATCGGTTGCACCCGGCCGGGGCGTGCTCGAGACGACCCTGCGGGACCGTCGGGAATCCGGGCACAAACTGCTGGTTCCCTATGTCACCGGGGGTATGGACGATGAGTGGTTGGTGACTGTAGAAGCGGTGGCCGGTGCCGGTGCCGATGCCATTGAGGTCGGCATTCCATTCTCGGATCCGATGATCGACGGCCCCGTCATCCAAGAGGCGTCTCTGCGAGCCCTGGGACGGGGGACGACCCCGGCGGGCATTTTGGCTGATCTCGGGCGTCTCCACGTCGGGATTCCGGTGGTGGTCATGACCTATTACAACCTCATCTACCGTGCCGGGCACCAGCGAATCGCCGGGTTGATGGCCGAATCGGGCGTGTCCGGGGCCATCATCCCCGACCTGCCTCTCGAGGAGTTGGAGCCGTGGGCCCAGGCCGCCGACGATGCCGGGATCGCCACTGTGCTGTTAGTAGCCCCTTCCACCCCGCCCGAGCGGATTGCCGCCATCTGCCGGCGCTCACGAGGCTTTGTCTATGGCGTCGGTCGGATGGGCGTCACCGGTGAACAGTCGTCATTGGCGGGTTCGGCCCGTGAGGTGGCCGAGCGGGTCAGGGCGGCCACGGAGTTGCCGGTGTGTATCGGAATCGGCGTTTCGACGCCCGAGCAGGCGGGCACTGTGTGCGAAGTGGCAGACGGCGTGGTGGTGGGATCGGCGTTGGTCAGACGGCTGTTGGAAGGGGCCGGACCGGTGGGGGCCGCCGAGTTCGTGTTGTCGCTACGGGTCGCCCTCGACGGCGGTTAGCCGCAATACTGTTCAGTTAAAAGCTAAGGATGCAAGCAACCGACGGCACTGTCGGTTGGGGCCACTCGGCGTGACCGGCGCGTTTGACATGCCACCTGGGTGGAGCAAGCGTCTCGAGCGGACAGGCTAAACACCGATGACGGCGTCCCGGAAAGCAAATGTGACGAAGATTTGGGATGGCGTGCGGGTCTGGCCATGGATTCTACGAGCCGCTCCGGCCGGTCGCTCGCTCCCGCTTGGGTCGCAGTGTCCGGAAGATCGCACGCACTCCGGGAGCCCGCTTGTGACTCTCACTGCGAACCTGCAACCTCCGGCTGATGAGCTCGCGGCGTTCTTGCAGATCTCGGAACGTGATTGCCTCTGATTCATCGGTGAACCCCATGGCCGCCCGGTACCCGTCTAGTTCGAGGGGTCTACTGGCCAATTCCATCCCGACGTCACGGGCGATCTGCTCTCCGTGCTGTTCCGTGAAGTAGGAGACGATGGCCACGATCTCGCCCAGGATGTCCACGTCGGGGGCCATGGTGGCCATTGCCCCATTCAGAAACAGCATGTTCTTGACGAAGAGCATCAGTTCCTTCGGGAGCTTTGCCCCGTATCCGAGGAGTGCCTTGGTGACTTCGCGAATTTCACCGACCATTTCATCGGCGGTGAGCGTGGTCGGATCGACCGGGGGCCGGTCGAGGCCCAAGTCCTTGATGACCGCCGCCACATCAGTGCCCATGGGGAGGGCACCGAGGTCCCGCAACGCTTCGATCTGCGGTTCGAGAGCGTTGGATGTCGCGCCGACCTGAAGCCGCAGGAACGCCAGCCGTTTTCGCTGGTTCAACCGGCCAGTAATTCCGAAGTCGAGCAGGGCGACTGTACCGTCGCGTTGCACGAGCATGTTGCCGCCGTGCAGGTCCCCGTGGAATACGCCGTACAACAAGGCCCCCTCGAGGAAGGAGATCAGGCTGGCCCGGAGTACAGCCGCGGTGTCGATCCCGGCTTCTCGCATGCCGACCGCATCGTTCCACGAGAAGCCCTGAAGATGCTCCATCACCAATACGCGCCGGGTGACCAGGTGTGGGTGGGGTCGGGGCACCACTATCGAGCGCTGACCGGTCCCGATCAGTACCGAAGCGATGTCGAGCATGTTCTGTGCTTCCAGCCGAAAATCGAGTTCCTCGACGATGGTCTCGGCGAACAGCTCCACCAGGGCCGGTGGGTTGGTCAGGGCGGCGATAGGGATGCGACCTACCAACATCGGGGCGATCCACGTCAAGACGGCGATGTCGAGGTGAAACTGTGCTCTCGCCGCTCGGCGCTGCACTTTGACGACGACCCGCTCGCCTGTTCGCAGCGTGGCTGCGTGCACCTGGGCAATCGATGCCGATGCGATCGGTACCCGGTCGAATGACGTGAATACCTCAGCCAGCGGTCTCCCCAGGTCTTCTTCGATGGTGCGTCTGACGGTAGCGAAGGATTCCGCCGGTACCCGGTCACGGAGGAGCCGAAACTCGTTGACCAGTTCCTCGGGAAAGATGCCTTCACCCGACGACAGGAGTTGACCCAATTTTATATAGGTGGGCCCCAGCCGTTCGAAAGCGGTTCGCAACCGGCGGGACAGGCCGGCTCGGGAGTTGTCGGTGCTGCGGTCGTGGGCGGACCAGCCGATGAGGGCCCTGCCCAGTCGGACCCCTACGGTCAGCACCCGCAGACCTGGGGGTAGGCGACGCCGTTCGAGTAGTCGCCGGGCTTCTTTTGCGGAATCGGTTCGGATGACGTCGATGTCGCCGGTGTCCGAGTATCGCCAGGACATCTGTTCGGGTTCGACTGTCCAGGGGCCGTGAGGGGTAAACGCACCGATGGCGAGGTCGGATGAAGTGGTGATCATGGGATACAGACGGTAGCGGGTCGGGAGAGCCCCCCACCCCTATCGGATTGTTCGCTGGTGACGGTCGTGGGCAGGTGCCAGCAGGCCAGAGCGACAAGCCTGCGATCCCGATTTCACTGGATGATTCGAGTCCCTAGCGCCAATACCGTTCGGTTGGGGTGAGCGGATCGCCGCATGGGGTGGCCCGCCCCTCATCTCGTAGTGCAGCTTGGCCGACAAGGCATTGATCCGGAAACCGGATGGCCTTTGACAAGTAATGGTCATGTAGAAACGTGGCTCAATGATAGACTTCATGAAGAAGAGTAGTTGCGCGGCCTGCGTTGGCCCATTTAATGCAGTCGCTCAGTGTGAAAGCGGGGTTCATTCCATGAGTTCTCGGACCATCCGGTTTTCCGCCATCACCTTCGCGATGGCCCTCGGATTGGCAATCGCCCTTGTGGGCGTGAGCCGAGCGGGTGCTGCCCAACCAACTGTCGGTCTTGGCACCGCCGATAGCTTTGCCATCCTTGCCGGCACTACGGTGACCAATACCGGGCCGACCACAATCAGCGGTAACGTCGGAGTGAGTCCGGGTAGCGCGGTGACCGGCTTTCCCCCAGGCACCGTGACCAACGGGACGATCCATGCCGCCGACGCGGTGGCAGCCCAAGCTCAGAGCGACGTGACCACCGCGTACAACGACGCCGCCGGTCGGACGCCGTGCACCGTCGTGGGTGCAGACCTGTCCGGCCAGACGCTCGTGCCCGGCGTGTATTGCGGCGGTACCCTCGGACTCACCGGGACGGTCACGCTCGACGCCCAGGGCAACCCGGGCGCCGTGTTCATCTTTCAGGGTGCCAGTACGCTCATCACGGCATCAGGCAGCAATGTGGCCGTCATAAACGGAGCCCAGGCATGTAATGTCTTCTGGGAGATCGGCAGCTCTGCGACGCTCGGGACGAACTCGGTGTTCATAGGCACTGTCCTGGCTCTAACCTCGGTGGCTGCCCAGACAGGCGCTTCGGTGTTGGGCCGGCTGCTGGCTCGTAATGGTGCGGTCACCCTGGACACAAACACCGTCACCAGCCCCGTGTGCGCCGCCACAACTCCGA
>Ga0207926_1000246_pt1 | contig 28081 bp, 20 predicted proteins | sample NGESurdeep072012_8_FD_184454 | JGI IMG/M metagenome (GOLD analysis project Ga0207926, IMG submission 184454) | Arctic peat soil microbial communities from Barrow, Alaska - NGEE Surface sample 210-1 deep-072012 (SPAdes) | ecosystem: Environmental > Terrestrial > Soil > Wetlands > Peat ...
TCGCTTGGCAGGTTGTGGTGGTGGTCGCAGTCCGGCATCGTCTCGGACGCCGACATTTCCGTTGCTGTTGGCACATTGGCCGCAAAGCCAATCGCTGCCGGCAGCGTGGCGACCGCCATGCCGACAACAACGGCAATAATGATCCGGCCGATGCGTATGTTCATTTTGTATTTCGCCAGAACATCAAACTACCAACCGCAAATTAACATAGCATATATCGTGCCCAATAGCACTCTTACGCTTTGATCTTTATCAAAGCGTTGCGCTGCCGTGCATTCATATAAATAGTGGTTAACATGGAGGATTCAATGAGGAAAACGCTCCTTGCTCTGATCGCGGCGGTGGTCATCGCGGCTGGCACGATTGCGAGCCCAACGCCGAGCCGCGCCAATGGGTTGGTGGTCGCCGCCATCGTGGTCGGTGCCGTCCTGGCCACATGCTTCGTGGTCCGTGCCGTCGCTCAGCCCGCCTATGCACACGGTGATCACCGGTGGCACCACCAGTGGCATCACCATCACCATCGCCATCACCATCGGCATCACCGTTAAGGCGCAGCCGAAATTTTAAGTCCAGCAACCATGCGAGGCCGCCCGGTTGGCGGCCTCTCTGTTGTGGGCCTCAGTCCTGCGCATCGAGGGCGCGCCGCAGCTTTCGGATGATGACGCCGCGCGCACGATCGTCGGCGGCTGCTTCGATCCGATCATTGATGTCGAGGATGAGTTTCGACATGTCGTTATGCCAATCGAGCGCAATGACAGCCTCGGGCGCGAGCCGGCGGCGATGCAATACGTCAATCGGCGTGGGCGCCGAGGTCGAAAGCTCATAGATATCGTCGAGAATCGGACGGAAGATTTGCGCTGCCGGGACAATCCGCTCGGCGATGCGCTCGGACAGTCCCGCGAGAGCCGGCTCTTCGCCGTGGACCAGGAATACGCCTCGGTGAATGGGGCGGCGTGCCGCAATCCAGCGCGCCAGTTCAGGTCCGTCGGCATGTCCCGAGTATTCATCGATGTTCCGGATCCGCGCTGCGACCTTGATTTCCTCGCCTTGGATGCGCACCGCCTTGGCGCCTTCGTCAAGGAAACGTCCGAGCGTGCCTTGCGCCTGAAAGCCCACCAAAAGCACCGTTGCATTGCGGTGCCAAAGCCAGCGCTTGAGATGATGCCGGATGCGGCCGGCGTCACACATGCCGCTCGCTGCGATAATGACGTGGAAGCCGGTGAATTTCGCGATTCCCTTGCTTTCATCGACCGTCTCGGTGCAGCGCAAATGCGGAGAGTTGAGAAGCCGATTAACGTCGATATCGGAATTGAAGCTTGATGAATGTTGCCGAAACACCTCGGTGGCACGAATGGCGAGTGGCGAATCGAGAAAAATCGGCGCGGCGGGCACCTCGCCGTGTTCCATCAGGTCAACGAGATCGACAATCAATTCCTGCGTGCGTTCGACGGCGAAGGCTGGAATGAGCAGAGGGCCGTTGGCGGCGTGCGCGTCGCGAACCTCCGCAGCGAGACGTTGCCGTCGAGCCTCGGATGTCGTCGGCGGGCGAGCAACGTGGCCGTAAGTGGATTCCGAAATAACATAGTCTAATCCTGTCGGCGCCTCGGGATTAGGTTCGAGCAGCTTGGAATCGGGACCGATGTCGCCGGAGACCAGCACCCGCAACGGCTGCCCGGATTTGCCCTCTCCAGCGAATTCAATTTCGATGGACGCGGAGCCGAGCAGATGACCGGCATTCCAGTAACGCGCGCGAACGCCCGGTGTGGCCTCGAACCATGTCTCGTAATCAACCGCTCGGAGCGCATCGAGTGACGCGATGGCGTCGGCCTGAGTGTAGATGGGACGCACTTCAGCGCGCCCGCGTGCTGTATTTCGCCGGTTGAGAGCAGCGACCTCCGATTCTTGGATGCTTCCCGCGTCGGGAAGGAGATAAGAGCACAAGTCGATGGTGCCGCGCGTTGCCATGATCGGTCCACGGAAGCCTTCGCGGATGAGCTTCGGGAGCAAGCCGCTGTGATCGATGTGCGCGTGGGTCAGCAGGACGGTGTCGATTTCGGCCGGGTGAAATGGAAAGGTGCTGTAGTTGAGCGCCTTCAATGTCTTCGGGCCCTGAAACAGGCCGCAGTCGACGAGCAGGCGCCCGGTTCGGGTTTGGAACAGGAAACAAGAGCCGGTCACGGTGCGGGCCGCCCCGCAAAATCGGAGTGTCATGCTCATGAGGTTGTTCCTGCGAAGCCTGTTCCGCCGATTTCTTTGCGCAATGCAGCGACGAGTATTTCATCAAGGGCGATCGCATTGGTCGGATGCGGCACGCTATTCGTCGAACGAATCGATCGAATGCCGGCCTGCATGAATTCGCGGGTCAATTCCGGCGCAAACAGGGCATGGGTAATGATGACGTCGATCGTTGTGGCGCTGGCTGCCGCCAGCGCTTTCGTGCAAACGATCAAAGTGCCCCCTGACGACACAATATCGTCGATCAAGAGTACCGGACGGCCTGCGACCAGCTTGGGATCGGCCAACGCAATGTCGACCGAGCGGTCGCCGCGGCGTGTCTTCTGCGCAACCGCCCACTCGGTTCCAAGCCGGCCCGCTAGCGCACTGACCCAGGCCTGCGACTCTGCGTCGGGACCGACCACGACCGTGTCGGGCTCAAGGCCAGCCGCGCGAACTGCGTCCGCGATGGCCGGCATCGCCGACAGATCGTCGGCCTCGATCCCGGGAAAAACGCGGCCGATGCTGTGCGTGCGATGGAGATGGGCATCGACCGTGATCACACGGTCCACGGTTGCCGCGATCAGCCGGCCAATAACTTTCTGGCTGATCGCTTCACCTTTCTGAAACGCTGCGTCCTGCCGCATGTAGCAAAGATACGGCGCTACCAGGACAAGCCGCTCGGCGCCCTCGCGCCGCAAGGCTTCGGCGGCGAACAGAACCGCCACGAGTTTGTCATTGGGCCGATCGAGAGGGACGTAAAGAATTGTCGTTGCTGCCGCGGGGCCGACCGTCACCTGCAATTCTCCGTCCGGGAACCGATGCAATGCGATCTCGTGTATCGGTACACCGAGCCGCGAAGCCAGGCGCGTTGCGTCTCCCGCAGCGGACGGCAGGCATTGAATCGCGGCCGCGTTCACGACGATGTCTCATCGCCGTGCGACGGTAAGCCGTCGATGACATAGCCAGAATTGAGCTTGCCGGCGGCGACCGCGAGGTCGTATTCCGATTCTTCAAAGGCATAAATTCGGTAGAGCGGCTCGCCTTTCTCGATTCTGTCGCCGATCTTTTTGAAGATCTTGATGCCCGCGCCCTTGTCGATCGGCGCACCGGCGGTGCGCGCCAGACGATTCAGACGCAGGCAGTCGATCGCTTCGACGACGCCGTCGCGCGATGCCGGGATATCGACGGTCAAGCTGCCAAGATCGCTTCGGCAGGTGGAAGGGCCCTGCGCTTCGATAATCTTGTGCATCTGTCTGAGTGCCGCGCCGCTTTCGAGCAACTCCTTGGCTCGCGTATATCCCGTTCCACCCCGCAGCTCCGGATCGTATTCGAGCAGGTGAGCGGCGAGCCGCAGCGATTTCTCGCGCAGATCTCCTGGCGCTCCCGGATCATTCGTCAGCACGGCCATGACATCCTGAGCTTCGAGCACGGGACCGATACCGTTTCCAATCGGTTGGCGGCCATCGGTCGTTACCACTTCCACCGATATGCCGAAGTGATCACCGACGAACTCAAATAGCTTTCGCAGCCGCATAGCCTCCATCGCATTTGTGAGCTTGGCTGCGGGGCCGACCGGAAGATCGATCAAAAGATGGGTTGCACCAGCCGCAATCTTCTTCGACATGATCGAGGCGACCATCTGCTCGCGCGTATCAAGACTAAGCGGCCGCTCAACAGAAATGAGAATATCGTCAGCTGGCGATAGATTGACATGCCCGCCCCAGACCAGACATCCGTGGCAGGCCGTCACGACTTGCTTCATCTCATCGACGCTGAGATCGACGCGGGCGAGCACTTCCATGGTGTCGGCAGTGCCCGCCGGCGAGGTGATCGCGCGTGACGACGTTTTCGGAATCGTCAGTCCATGCGCTGCAACGATCGGCACCACGATCATCGAAGTCCGATTGCCCGGAATTCCACCGATGCAATGTTTGTCGACGACAATCGGTCTGTCCCACGTCAACTGTGTTCCTGCCTGAGCCATGGCATGGGAAAGCGCGAGCAGCTCGTCGCTCGTCATGAAGCTGGCAGAGCTGATCAGAAATGCGGCGATTTCCATGTCGGAATAGCGATAGTGTGTGACGTCGTCGACAATTGCGCTGATCTCCGAAGCGCTCAACGTGCGGCCTCGGATTTTGGCCCGCACCGCATCGAGGCTGTCGGGTGGGGTGGCCGGTGTGACGGTGACGTAGCTGCCGATAGGCTCGGCAAAACGGTGGAAGGCCGGTTCGGCGAGGCCGAGTTCATCGGGCCCGACCAGCCCGTCGTCGGTGAGCAGAAGGGTGGCCAGCAGAACTTTGGAATTGCGCCGGAGTTCGACGCGGCTGAAGCCGCGGAACACCTCGGGGCGCAGCGCCATGGACCGGCGCGAGATCACGACTACGTTTTCGCGCCCGGTGTCCAGATTGACGCGACGGATCTTTAGTTGCGGGCGCGACGGATTGGCAGCATTCATACTGTCAGGTCCATGGGTAAAAAATGTTAAGCAGTATAATATCTCATTGTCGGTATACTGTTGACCCAAATCATTATTGTTTCGGGGAATGCCACATTCGCCATCCCGACGACGCAGTTGCAAAATTTCCGGTGATGGTGATTAGGTCAGTTAAGATGCCCAATGGCAGCGAGCGGCCGGAGGAAATTTAGGCCTTCTTTGCGCGCAAACAGCTGCAGAAAAAACCGGCCATTGACGGCCGGTAAGTGGGTGCTCATGGAGCAACAGGGGAGGTTGGTAATCTGAGAATGTGCCAACGCAAAACAAATACGCATTTGGCAGTTGCCGCATTGATCTAGGTCAAAACATTATTCCAGCAGCCTGACAGTTCTTAACATTGAAGTCTTTTCAACGGCGGGAGAAGTATCATGCATAAGTTGGTGATAGTCGCCGTAATGCCTTGGTGCTCGCCGGTTGCGAGACTGCAAGGCAAGATCGCGTGCTTGGCGGTGCGTTGATCGGAGCGGGCAGCGGTGCCCTGATCGGAGGCCTGGCCGGCCGATCCACCGGTGCAGCGGTTGCCGGCGGCGTGATTGGCGCTGCAGCAGGCGCCATTATCGCCGACGCCACGCATCCGGGACGCTGCTATTATCGCACGCGGTCCGGCCATCGCCGCTATGTGAGCTGCCGTTGATGGTAATACGATAACTTTCGGATGCTAGAACCTCGAAAAGGTTCGAGCATTCAAGTTGTCAATTACCGAATCGACGCAGACAACAAGCGCGCGTGGTTTTGAAGTCGCCGCTTCGCCGGCTGATGCGTCACCGGTGCGAGCTACGAAGTCTCTACAAACGGATGCTTTGCATTGAACCGTTATTCTTCGAATGCGGGCGATTCGGGCTTGCCATTGTCTTCGCTTCTCTCGACTGATTCATTTTCTTGCGCCGGAGCTTCGCTCTCGATCTCAACCGGTTCATCCGCGATGAGTTTTGCCGGCTTATCGACGTTCTCATGGGATGAATCGTGCTTCTGCCGCTTGGGGCCAATCTCGCCGCTGCAGCTGCGTGATGCTACGTCCATGTGGGTTTCTCCTTTAAGATTGCGTGAGCTGACTGGGCCGGGCCCGATTTTGCGGCGTGCGGCCGAACCGATGGCTCAGCCGGGAATGGTCTGCGATTTGACGGGGTGGCGAGCCAGCATTTCAATCACTTCCGTGTCCGAAACTTGGGCAAAATCGGAATAGAAAAGCCCGATGGCGCCGAAATCTTCGTAATCTTCCAAGCATACGATGTCGTCGGCTTCGCCCTGCAAATTCCTTAAGGTGTCAGTTGGTGCAACTGGAACAGCCAGCACGAGCTTGCTCGGATTCCGCATGCGGGTAGCGCGCAAGGCCGCGCGGGTTGTTGCGCCGGTCGCAATACCATCGTCAACGACAATAACGATGCGGCCGGCGATTTGAGGGTGCGGGCGATCGCCGAGATAGCGCTTACGCCGCCGTTCGATCTCCGCGATCTCCTGATCACGAATGGCGTTAAATGCACTTTCGCGCACGCCCGTGAGCCTGATGACCTCTTCATTGCGAACGACAATGGGCTCGACGCCATCAACAACAGCACCCATGGCAAGCTCCGGCTGAAAAGGCACGCCGATCTTGCGCACCAGGATCAGATCGAGGGGCGCGTCGAGCGCAGTCGCGACCTCGGCCGCAACTGGCACACCACCGCGCGGCAAGGCCAGCACGACCGGCCGTTGATCCTTGTAAGGGGCGAGCGCCTTCGCGAGTTTTCGGCCGGCTTCCGTGCGATCGATGAATGGCATCATATGCTCCGCGAGTTATCCGGCATTGCGGCACACGCGTGAACCGAGATGCGTTTTGAGCCAGCGCGCGGCCTGCTCGATGACAACATCGAGCGTGCCGGGCTCCGGAAACAGGTGGGTTGCGCCCGGCACGATCTCGAACGCCTTCGGTGCCTTCAGGCGCGCAAAGGCCTGCTCGTTGAGTTCGATGACGACGAAATCCAGCCCACCAACAATAAGCAGAGTCGCTGCGGTCACATCGTTGAGCGCAGCCGCCGCAAGATCAGGGCGGCCGCCACGCGACACCACTGCGCCAACCCGGGAGCCAAGGCGCGCCGCAGCAACCAACGCCGCTGCCGCTCCGGTGCTGGCGCCGAAGAGCCCCAGCGGCAGGCGGGCAAGCTCGGGCTGCCGGTCAATCCAGCCGACCACCGCGATCAGCCGTTCGGCCAGCAGGGGAATATCGAAAACGTTGGCGCGATTTTGCTCTTCGTCTGGCGTGAGCAGATCGAACAGCAGCGTCGCCATGCCTTGCCCGTTCAACGCTTCGGCCACTGCCATATTGCGTGGGCTGAACCGGCTGGATCCGCTGCCATGGGCGAACACCACCAGCGCGCTCGCTGCGGCCGGCACATGAAGGGTGCCGGCCAGGCCAAGCGGGCCAATCACCACTTCACGCGCGGTCAACGCACTTGCTTCGCGCGTGTGGGGGCGGGTGACGATAGAGGCGCACATGAGCCTGTTCCTCTACGAAACACTGTAAATATGCGCGCAGACGACGGGTACCGATTTGATCGGTATCAACCGGGGCGGGTCGAACTGCACTAAATCTAATGATTGGTAGGAGCGCGCCCGTGCACCGACTTCCGATCAACGGCGCCGGGCCGACGCTCGACGCAAAAGTGAGCTTCCTGAGCCGGCCGAACGCGTACCGGCCTGTGCCGGGCGAGGTTATTTGCCGGGAAACCCATATGTCATGGGTCTTTCTGGTCGGCGACCGGGTCTACAAGCTCAAAAAGCCGGTCCGCTTTCCCTACCTCGACTTTTCGACGATCGCACAACGGGAGGCCGCCTGCCGTGCCGAGCTGCGGCTCAATCGCGCGCTCGCACCGGACATCTATCTGGACGTTTTGCCGCTGGTGGATACCGGCGACGGCCTCGCGATTGGCGGTAGCGGAACCCCGGTTGATTGGCTGGTGTTCATGAAGCGGCTCGATGAGCGCAACATGCTCGATCACCGTATCGGCGAGCGGCGTGTCGAAGTTCCTCAGCTTGACCGGCTTGTCGCAGTTCTCGCGAAATTTTATCACGCGGCGAAGCCGGTCTTTCTTTCTCCGGCGATCCATCTTGCCGACTGGAAGCGGAGCCTCGCCTATAACCGGCGCGTGCTGCTCGACCCTCGTTTCGGCATTCCAGCCGGCCTCGTGCGTCGCATCGACCGGGCCCAGCGTCGGTTTCTGGACCGGCGCAGCAATCTATTTTCTGCACGCATTCGCCATCGCCGGATCGTAGATGGCCATGGCGACCTGCGTCCCGAGCATATTTGGCTGGGTGACAAGGTCAGGATCATCGATTGTCTCGAATTCAACCCGCGGCTTCGGGTGGTCGACCCGTTCGACGAGGTCGCTTTTCTCAGTCTTGAATGCGAGCGGCTCGGTGCGGCCTGGGTGGGCGACTATCTGCAGCGCCGGATGAAACGCATGTTGCGCGACGGCTATGCCAATGAGCTGTTCACGTTCTATCGTTGCCATCGCGCGACGTTGCGGGCGCGGCTCGCCATCGCGCATCTTCTGGAACAACATCCGCGCACGCCGGAGAAGTGGCCGCGGCTCGCTGCCACTTACCTCAAGCTTGCCGACACGAGCGCAAGGAAGCTTGAATCGCTACTTGGCGCATGATCTTTTCCGAAAACCGGTTCCCACTTTTCGGGATCATGCGCTAGAAAACCTGGAGATCGGTAAGACTACGTTCCTCGTGTAAACGCCGTATCGTCTCGGCGAGCAGGGGGGCGGCTGGCAGAATCGCGAGCTTCTTGTTCTTCATGGGGTCAACGAGACGGAAAGCGGGGACCGCGTCGGTCACGACCAACTGGTCGATCGCTGGATCGGCGACTACGTCCGCTGCACCTTGCATAAACAGTCCGTGCGTGACCAGGGCGATCACACGCTTGGCGCCAGCCTTGCGCGCCGAACGGGCCGCGCGCAGCAGCGTGTTGCCGGTACTGATCAAGTCATCGACGATCAGTGCGGTTGCCCCCGTAACGTCGCCGACGAACAGTTCGCCCGAAACCACGCCGGCACTGCGGTGCTTTTCCGCCAAGCCCTTGCCGACCGAACGTCCCAGCGCTGCTTCCAGGGTCTCGCGCAACAGCTCCGAGCGCTTCATGCCGCCGGCGTCCGGCGAGATCACGGCAAGCTTGTCGTTCGAAAGGGTCTTCTTTACGTAGCTCATGAACAATGGAGTGCCGGTCAGCGCGACCGTCCGGCAGCGGAACGCGTTTTCGAATGCAACCGGATTGTGAACTTCGAGCGTGACCACGCAGTCGGTGCCGACGCTCTCGAACATGCGTGCGATGTAGCGGGTCGTTACCGGGTCGTTTGGCTTGGTGCGGCGGTCTTTGCGCGCGTAGCAAAGGTAAGGCGTCACCGCGGTGACGCGCGCGGCGCCTGCGTCCTTGACCGCGCCGATGAAGAACAACAGGCGGCAAAGCTTATCGTTGGCGCTTTGCAGCGGCCCGCCATGCAGACTCTGGACGACATAGACGTCCGCGCCGTTCACCGCATCGAGCGGCCGCGCTTTGTGTTCGCCATCCTCGAATTCGCGTTCTTCATGCGCCGCAAGTGTTTGGCCTAAAGCCGCCGCGACCGCGGCCCCCAGCTCGGCGCTGGCAGCCAAGGCAAACAACCGCAGCGGAGTGTTTTGCATCGGTGCGCTTCCTTGGTCTCAGAACGAGCGGTCAGCCTTTCTTGATTGCGATAGTCTTGGATTCTCTCTGCGCTTTGACGGTCTTCGAGAATGGCATTGAGCCCGCCGCGAATAGGCTCATGGTCGCAGATTATGTTTTCCGAGCAGCTTGACCGTGCTCGCTTGCGGTCCTTTCTCGCCCACTCCCTCGGCAAAGGTTACGCGAGTGCCCACGGCCAAGCGGGAAAACGCGCCGTCGAGCACGCTGTTGCGGTGAAAATAAATCTCCCCACCGTCACTGGTCTCGAGGAAGCCGAACTCGCCGGAGGGATCGAGCCGCACCACCGTCCCAATCGGGGAGGCCTCATGCTGCTTCACCTGTCCCTGCAGCTCGCGTGCATGATCTTGCAGTTGCCGGCGCGCCCGCTTGAACGCATCGTTGATGGCGAACGTCAGGTCGGAATGCCGCTCGTCCGCCTGCGCGGTGCGGTCGACATTGACTTCCCGGCCGTCTGGAAGCGCCAGGCGGATGTTGATCTCGTAGAGGCCGCCGGTGCGGTGATGTCCGCCGGGCGCTTTCACCACCACCCGGCCGGCCGTCACCCGGCCGAAGCGCTCCTCAAGCTGAGCAACCTGCTTGGCAATGGCAGTCTGGATGTCCGGTTTCGCATCCATGCCTTGGAAATCGATTTCGACCGCTGTTTGCATAGTTTCACTCCGCTAGGAGAAATCCCCAAAAATAGTAGTTTCTTTCATCCGGATGTTTTTGATGCATCTCAATGCGTCGCGACCAAATTTGCCGGATATTTTAGAAATTGCGAAATCTTCAGCGCTTCAGCCAGCACTGCTGACGTGCTTGCCTCGCCGCGGCGGTTGATTTGTATCAAAGACATTTGCAGCCGACGCTGTTTGCTAGCGTAGGTTAAACAAGGAGATCGACGATGAAAGCGCGCGATGTCATGGTTTCGCCCGTCATCACCGTGAACCCTTCCTCATCGGTTCGGGATGTGGCGAAGATCTTTTTGGAGCGGCGAATCAGCGCTGTCCCGGTCATCGACGAGCGGGGTAAGCTTGTTGGCATCGTCAGCGAGGGCGATTTGATGCATCGCACCGAGGCGGGCACCGAACGTAAGCGCTCCTGGTGGCTGCAGGGTTTCACCGGGGATGAGACGCTCGCCGCTGAATACGTCAAGGCGCATGCGCGCAAAGTCGTGGACGTCATGACGCGCCATGTCATAGCCGCGTCGCCGGATACTCCGCTGCACGAGATCGCCAATATGCTGGAATCAAACTCGATCAAGCGGGTGCCGATCGTAAAGGATGGCCAGGTCGTCGGCATCGTCAGCCGGGCCAATCTCATTCAAGCGGTAGCCAGCGTCCGACAGGAACTGGATATCCCGCTCTCCGACGCCGTTATTCGTAACAAGCTTCTGGCAAATTTGCAGGGAGAGCCGTGGGCTCACACAGGACTGCTGAACATCACCGTGAGCGGCGGGGTTGTGGATCTCTGGGGCATCACGGGGTCGGATGCGGAGCGCAAAGCAATCCGAGTCGCTGCAGAATCCATCCCGGGCGTTTGCGCCGTGCATGACAACTTGATCAAACGGCCAATGGAAGCGTGGACTTGAGCATAAGCACCGAGCTTTGAGCAGCAACAGGGCGCTGAACTGAAACAAAATGCGCCCCGGCCTTAAGCCGGAGCGCCTGACCTAAGAATTGGCGTTTTATCCGATGAGCACAGTGAAGACTCCCTATCCCCTTCCAAGTGAGATGAGCCCGAATCTTTTGCGGGTCTGGTCGTACTGGGAAAGCCTTAAGCGTGCCGGTAACGAGATGCCGTTTTGGGACGATCTCAAGCTGTCGGCCCTGCCGGATCTGACTGATAGCCTGTTGTTGATTGATGTCTTTGCCAGTCCTGAACGCTTTCGTTTTAACACGATCGGGAAGGCGTTCGCCGGCTCCGACGGTCAGTCATTAATCGGAAAATTTGCCGATGAAGTCGCGCTGCGCGGGCCGCTTGAATATTTCCGTTCGCAGTGCAGCGCCACGGTCGAGGGTGGGATACTGACCTTCTATCGGCATGCTGGATCACACGAGGCGGCGGCGTTTGCACGCTTGCTTTTGCCGATGTGGGGAGACGGCCACATTAGTATGCTGCTTGGGGCACTTGACCGGCGCTAGCTGCGTGTCGGCGGCCTCAAACGAAAATTCTGCGAATTTTGAAGAACTCACGTGGTTAGAGGCGAGAGCAATTACGGATTAGCCACCGAATCCCATGATGTATTTGCGACGATAGTGCTTATATCGGAACATATAGGCTACAAAGCCAGCGGCCCGTTTATCAGTTAACTTCGCGACATCTCCGAATTCCGAAGCCGATCCGCGACGCGAGCCAGCCGAGGCGCCGCGGACATTGTGCTGCTAAGGCCGGTCGCCTCGGCGGCCGTTAGATAGTAAGTTTACAAGAGGCGGCCGGGTCCGGCGCAACGCCGATCGTCATCAAGAGCGAGGGACGCTTGCGTAGGCTATTTCCAAGAATCCGACCAAAGTTGTCGTCGGCTCCGCCTTGGGTCGACGAAGAGGCAATCCGTGAAGAGCTTTTCAGCGTCGAGCGCCTGGAACAGCACGCCGAGAGCTTGGCTGCGGCGCAGTCCGTCAGCTCGCAACCGAAGAGAGGGCGACCTCTTGCGCAACGGGTTGGCGACAACGATGAAGCCCTTCTGGACGCCTATCGTGTCATTGCCGCCGCAATTCTGGAAAAGCACCCCATAACTCCGGCGGCTGAATGGCTGATTGACAATTTTCATCTCGCGGAAGATCAGATCCGAGAGATCCGAACCGATCTTCCGCCAAGTTATTACCGTCAACTGCCAAAGCTGGCGGAGGGCCCGTTCAAGGGATATCCGCGCATCTTCGAAGTGGCCTGGGCCTTTGTTGCGCATACCGACAGCCGTTTTGAAGCGGAGATGCTTCGACGCTTCGTGTTGGCCTATCAGCGCGTTCAGCCGTTGACGATCGGCGAGCTGTGGGCTCTCGCAATTACCATTCGTGTTGTGCTCGTAGAGAATCTGCGGCGTTTGGCCGACCTCATGGTGGGCAGTCAGACATCGCGTGACGCCGCAGACGCATTGGCCGAGCACCTGCTCGGTGCAGGGATCAGGTCTCCTGAGGCGGCCGCCGCGGCACTGCGACCGTTTACACATTTACCGCTTACGAGATCTTTCGCGGTTCAGCTCGTCCAACGATTGCGCGACGAAGATCCGGATACGACGCCAGCGCTTCTGTGGCTGGACGAGCGTCTGAGTTCGCAGGGCACAAACGCCGATGAAATCGTGCGCGAAGAGCACCGGAGGCAGGGCGCGGCGAACGTCACTGTCCGCAATATCGTTACCAGCATGCGGCTCATATCCGAGCTTGACTGGGCGGAGTTCTTCGAAAGCGTCAGTCTAGTCGACGAGGCATTGCGGGCGGGCAGTGACTTCGCCGACATGGAGTTCCCGACGCGCGATAGGTATCGCCGCGCGATCGAAAAGCTTGCGCGCGGTTCGCCCCACTCTGAAATCGATGTCGCCCGAGCTGCCATCCTAATTACAAAACGTGCTGAGGCTGATCAGCAGGCCGGATCGGCCGAGTCGGATCCGCGCCGGCGGGATCCCGGTTATTACTTGATCGGACAAGGACGTCGAGCTTTCGAAAAGAAGCTTGGCTTTAGCCCTCCGATGAAGGATTGGCTGGTACGCGCAAACGCGGCGGTTGGGATTTCAGGCTATCTGGTGAGCGTCGCGTTCGCGGCGGGGCTACTTCTGGCTCTGGCATTGCTCGCGGTCAGTGTGGCCGGCAGCGATGGATGGGTTTTCCTACCGCTGGCGTTCCTGGGCCTCTTTATTTCCGGAGAGGCCGCAATCACGCTGGTGAACCGCGCGGTTACGAGTCGGGTCGGCCCTGCCGTGCTCCCCGGGCTCGAGCTTCGCGATGGTATTTCGAGCGAGTTTCGCACCATCGTCGTCACGCCCACGCTACTCACGAGCAGCGCCGCAATCGACGAACTCATCGAGCGGTTGGAAGTCCATTATCTCGCCAGCCCGGACGGCGATATCCAGTTTGCTCTGCTTTCGGACTGGACGGACTCAGCCACCGAGAACGCAGCAGACGACGAGGAGCTTTTGGGCGCGGCGATAGCGGGAATCGTTCGTCTCAACAGACAATATGGGCCGGCGCCTCATGGGCCTCGCTTTTTCTTGTTCCATCGCCGGCGGGTCTGGAACGAGCGCCAGCGCAAATGGATCGGATGGGAACGCAAGCGCGGAAAATTGCATGAGTTGAACCGGCTCCTACGCGGCGCCACGGACACCACGTTCTTGGCGGTCGGCGGTGAGCTACCGCTCGTGCCGCCGGGAGTTCGTTACGTCATCACTTTAGACACGGACACGCGGCTTCCTATTGGCGCCGCAAAGCGCCTGGTCGGCAAAATGGCGCACCCGCTCAATCGACCAAAGCTTGATCTTGTGTCTGGCCGTGTGGTCGAGGGATATGGCGTGCTGCAGCCGCGGGTGACGCCGTCTCTTGCCAACGCGAGCAATGGCTCAGTGTACCAGCGCGTGTTCTCGAGCCCGACCGGCATCGACCCATACGCAGCCGCAGCAGCCGTTTCCGACGTCTATCAGGATCTCTTCGAGGAGGGTTCTTATAGCGGCAAGGGTATTTACGATCTGGATGCCTTCGAGGCCGCTCTCGCAGGCCGTATCGCGGAAAACACCGTTCTCAGTCACGACCTGCTGGAGGGTATTTTTGCCCGCGCCGGGCTGGTCTCCGACGTCGAGGTATTTGAAGATTTTCCGTCGCGTTACGACGTTGCCGCGTCCCGCCAGCACCGATGGTCGCGCGGCGACTGGCAGTTGCTTCCTTGGATCGTTGGTAGCTGGCCGGCGACCGGCGGGCTTGCCCGGACCGACATTCCGCCGCTTGGCCGCTGGAAACTCGCAGATAATCTTCGGCGAACTCTATCGGCCCCGGCAAGTTTCCTCGCCCTCTTGACCGGATGGGTCTTGCTGCCCCCGGTAGCCGCCTTGCTCTGGTGCGGCTTCGTGCTCCTTCCCTTGCTGTTGACAGCGTTCCTGCCTCTCGTCGCTCGCGTGATTCCGCGTCGTTCCGGGATAACGACTGGCAGCCACTTCCGCGCATTTCGTCTGGATCTCAGACTGGCCTTGCTACAGTTCGGCCTGCAAGTGGTGTTGCTCGCGCACCAAGCCTGGCTGATGTGCGACGCAATCGTCCGGACGTTGTCCAGACTGTATCGGCGTCGAGACTTGCTGGAATGGGTGACGGCCGCGGCAGCGGGTTCGGGTCGGGAACTCGAACTTGTCGGGTTCTATCGGTGGATGGCCGGCGCTGTCGCGCTGGCTGCAGGCGGGGCCATTGCCGTTGCTTACGCCAATCATGGGTCCTGGTTTGTAGCAGCTCCGTTAATCACTGCCTGGGCGCTGTCACCGGCAATCGCATGGTGGGTGAGCCGGGCGCCACGGCCTGCCCAGAGTTTGCTGTCGGACGCGGAGTCGGAAAGCCTGCGCCTCACGGCGCGGCGTACCTGGCACTTCTTTGAAACATTCGTTACGGCCGAGGATCATATGCTTCCTCCGGACAATTTTCAGGAGGATCCCCGGCCGGTCCTGGCCCACCGCACTTCGCCGACAAATCTAGGCCTTTACCTTCTCTCGGTCCTTGCCGCGCGCGATTTCGGCTGGCTCGGCATCACGTCGGCGGTCGACCGATTGGAAGAAACGCTCCGCACAATGAGTCAGCTGGAGGGATTCCGCGGCCATTTCTTCAATTGGTATGACACGCGTGATCTTCGACCGCTCGAGCCCAAATACATATCGTCGGTCGACAGCGGGAATCTGGCCGGGCATCTGATTGTCCTCCGGAGTGCCTGCCGGGAGATGGTTGCGGCGCCGGTGATGGGTGCGGAACCGCTTGCCGGGATCGCGGACGCGGTGAAACTCGCTCGAGGCGCTCTGGACGCTCTGAGCAGCGATCGCCGCGTTTCAGAGAACGCTCGCAAACAGCTTCAAACCGCGCTCGATTCACTCGCGGCGTCATTGAAATCGCCTGCGCAATCACCGGCGGATTTTGCCGTCCGGTTGTCAAACCTGAAACGACAGTCCGAGGCGCTTCCTGAGCTCGCGCGAGCGCTTTTCGCGGAAGGGTTTAGTGACGTTGCCGACATAGCCGATGTGGTGACTTGGACTGAGGCCGTTGTTTCGTCGGTCCAGTGCCATCAGCGCGATGTCGATGGCTTGCTCCCTTGGAGTCATCTCACGGCGGAGACGTTCGACCCGAACTTGTCGTCTGCGCTGACTTTGGCTGATCTGCCCGATCACTGCCAGACAGTGATTGAAAAGCTGGTTCAACAAAGAGCCGGTCTCACATCAAACGGCACTGAAGATGACGTCGCCCAAATTGACCGACTCATTGCGGCGTTGGAGCAATCGGCGGTAACTGCCCAAGCTCTCGTGCGACGAATTGAAAGTCTCGATGAGCTTGCCGGAAAAATGTTTGACGAAATGCAATTTGGATTTCTTTTGGATCCTGCAAGGCAGCTGCTGTCCATCGGTTATCAGTTTTCAGAGAGTGCGCTGGATCCGAGCTGCTACGATCTGCTTGCATCCGAGGCGCGCCTGGCGAGCTTCATCGCTATCGCCAAAGGCGACATCGCACCGAAACATTGGTTCAAATTGGGGCGCGCGGTGACCCCGATCGATCGCGGCTCGGCCTTGATCTCATGGTCGGGCTCGATGTTCGAGTACTTGATGCCGGAACTGGTGATGCGCGAGCCCGAAGGGAGCCTGTTGCATCAAACGGCGCGGCTGATCGTGAGTCGACAGATCGAGTACGGCGGCCAGCTTGGCGTTCCGTGGGGGATTTCCGAGTCCGCGTACAATTTCCGCGATCTCGAGCTCACTTATCAATATTCCAACTTTGGTGTTCCCGGTCTCGGATTAAAGCGAGGGCTCAGCGAGAACATTGTCGTCGCGCCCTATGCGACGGCGCTTGCATCCATGATCGAACCAGCCGCCGCGGTGCGCAATTTTTCCCGTCTGGCCGAAGTTGGCGGGTGTGGCCGGTACGGCTGGTATGAGGCCCTGGACTACACGCCGGGCCGTATCCTGGAGGGCAAGAGTGTTGCCGTCGTGCGCGCCTATATGGCGCACCATCAAGGGATGAGCCTGGTCGCTATTGCGAACACGCTTCGCGGCGGGACGATGCGGACGCGCTTTCATGCCAATCCAATCGTGCAGGCGACCGAACTTTTGCTGCAGGAAAGGCCTCCGCGCGAAGTCGATGTCAAATGGGTGCGTGCCGAAGAAGTGAGTCAGACGACGCAGGTACGCGAACTTGTGCCGCCCATGTTGCGGCGGTTCCGCTCGCCACACGATCGTGTCCCGCGAAGCCACCTTCTGTCGAACGGGCGCTACGCCATCATGATCACCGCCGCCGGGTCGGGTTACAGCCGCTGGCGGAAGCTCGCCGTATCGCGTTGGCAGGAAGATGTCACCTGCGATCCTTGGGGGTCGTATGTCTATCTGCGAGATGTCGAAAACGGTTCTGTGTGGTCCGCGGGTTATCAGCCCAGTGGCGCCCGGCCGGACAATTATGAAGTGGCATTTTCGGAGGATCGTGCCGAGATCGCCAGACGCGATGGAACCCTTACGACAACTCTCGATGTCGTCGTCTCGCCGGAGGAGGACGGGGAGGTCAGGCGTGTGTCGATTTCAAATCTTGGTGCGCGCACGCGCGAGATCGAGGTAACCTCTTATTCGGAGGTCGTCTTGGCGCCTCCGAGCGATGATGCGGGGCATCCGGTATTTTCAAAGCTTTTTGTCCAAACCGAGTTCGTGCCTGAACTCGGCGCACTTCTGGCGACGCGCCGCAGGCGGGCGCCGGACGAAGCAGAGGTATGGGCGGCCCATCTGGCGGTATTGGAAGGTGAGGCCACCGGCGAGCTGCAATTCGAGACTGACCGGGCGCGCTTCCTTGGACGTGGCAACGGCGTCCGCTCGCCGATTTCCGTCAGCAGCGGCCGGGCACTTTCGAACACGGTCGGGACGGTACTCGATCCGATCTTTAGCATTCGCCGATGCGTCCGTATCCCACCCGGCGCCACCGTTCGCCTGTCATTTTGGACACTGCTCGCTGGTTCGCGCGCCGAGGTTATCGGCCTGGCCGATAAGCACCACGATGTTGCGGCGTTCGAACGGGCAGCCACCTTGGCCTGGACCCAGGCTCAGGTTCAGCTCCATCATATCGGAATAACAGCGGATGAGGCACACCTCTTTCAGCGTCTCGCCAATCGCGTCATCTACTCCGACCTGACGCTGCGGCCATCGCCTGAAATCTTGAAACGGAACGACCTCGGACCATCGGCTCTTTGGGCGCACGGTATCTCTGGCGACTTGCCGATTGTGCTGTGCCGGATCGATGAGGCCACCGACCTGGAGACCGTACGCCAATTGACCCGCGCGCATCACTACTGGCGGATGAAGCAGCTCGCGGTGGATCTGGTGATCGTCAACGAGAGAAGCACCTCTTATATCCAGGATCTGCAATCCGCGCTGGAGTCGGTCGTCCGGGTAAACCTGTCGCGATCACCATCTGATAGAGATGACGCCCCGGGGACCGTGTTTTTGCTGCGCGCCGACCTGTTGTCTGTCGAGGTGCGAACCCTGCTGCAGACGGTCGCGCGCGTGGTGATCGTGAGCCGACGTGGCGGACTTGCCGAGCAAGTTAAACGTCTGCAAGAAATCGCACCAGCCGCCGAACCGCCGCAGCTGAAGCCGTGGAGCGCGAGCCCGCCTGAGTTCGTCGCGCCGCCGCAGCTCGAGTTCTTCAACGGAATTGGCGGGTTCGATCAGGATGGACGGGAGTACGTTACCATCCTCGACGGGGATCAAGTGACGCCGGCACCGTGGGTGAACGTCATCGCCAATCCCTCGTTCGGCTTCCAGGTCTCCGCTGACGGCACCGGCTATACCTGGTCGGTCAATAGCCGCGAGAATCAGCTCACGCCCCGCTCGAACGACCCCGTCAGCGACAGCCCCGGTGAAGTGATCTATGTGCGCGACCACGATAGTGGAGACGTCTGGACCGCGACCGCACTTCCCATCCGCAACGATGCCTCCCGATACATTGCCAGACATGGCCAGGGCTACAGTCGATTCGAGCACGTGTCGCATGGGATTGCACTCGATCTCCTGCAGTTCGTACCGCTCGACGATCCGGTCAAGATTTCTCGACTGAAGATCAAGAACGTCTCCGGCCGCCGGCGGCGGCTATCGATAACGGCATATGTGGAGTGGGTGCTCGGTCCTTCACGCACCGCTTGCGCACCCTATGTGGTCACCGAAATCGATCCCGAAACCGGTGTGTTGCTCGCGCGAAATCCGTGGCGCATGGAGTTCGGCTCCCGTGTGGCCTTTGCCGATCTGGCTGGCCGGCAACGTTCGTGGTCCGGCGATCGCACGGAGTTTATAGGCCGAAACGGCAGTTTCGCTTTGCCCGCCGCGCTCGCAAGCCGGAAGCCGCTGTCCAACCGGGTCGGTGCGGGCCTCGATCCATGCGGCGTTCTGCAAAGCGAAGTAGAGATTCCGGCAAACGCTGAAGTCGAAATTACATTTTTGTTGGGCGAGGCGGCGAGCAGAGCGGAAGCCCTGTCGCTGGTGGAGCGTTATCGTGGAGTCGACCTCGATGAGGTTTTCCGCGACGTGGCCAAGTTCTGGGACCAGACGCTGGGCAGGGTCCAGGTGCGGACGCCCGATCGCGCGATGGATATTCTGCTGAACCGCTGGCTTCTGTATCAAACGCTCGTTTGTCGATTATGGGCTCGGTCGGGCTTTTACCAGGCCAGCGGTGCCTATGGCTTCCGCGACCAGCTGCAGGATGGGATGGCGCTCTGCTTGTCGCAGCCGGGGCTGACACGGGAGCATCTGCTGCGAGCAGCGGCACGACAGTTTACCGAGGGTGACGTGCAACACTGGTGGTTGCCGTCATCGGGCAAGGGCATCCGCACGCGCGTTTCCGACGACCTTGTCTGGTTGCCCTTTGCCGCGGCCCAATATGTAACGGCGACTGGTGATCTCACTGTCCTCGACGAGCAAATAGCATTTCTCGATGGAATGACTCTTGCGCCTAACGAGCAGGATGCCTTTTTTCAGCCGATGCCCTCGGATGAGAGGGCCACTCTTTTCGAACATTGCGCGCGGGGTCTCGATCGGAGCCTTGCACTTGGACGGCATGGTCTGCCGCTGATCGGCGGCGGCGACTGGAACGACGGATTGAACCGGGTCGGCGCAGGAGGACAGGGCGAAAGCATATGGCTGGGTTGGTTTCTTTGCGCCACCATCGGAAATTTCGCTGCGTTCGCGGAGCAACGGGGTCAACGCGATCGTGCCGCATCCTGGCGGCAGCACGCGGCTTCGCTACGCGACGCGCTTGAGCGAGAAGGTTGGGACGGCAACTGGTATCGCCGTGGCTATTTTGACGATGGAACACCGCTTGGCTCTGCTTCGAACAGCGAGTGCCGCATCGATTCTATTGCCCAATCCTGGGGAGTGATTTCCGGAGCGGCAGATCCAGCACGTGCGGCGCGCGCCATGGCGGCGGTCGATGAAAACCTCATCGTGCGTGAGGATGGCCTCGCTCTGCTGTTCACGCCGCCCTTCGATCGAACCACATTGGAGCCCGGTTACATCAAGGGCTATCCGCCGGGCATCCGCGAGAATGGCGGGCAATATACTCATGCGGCGATCTGGTCGGTTCAAGCATTCGCCAAGCTTGGCGATGGCGACAAGGCCGCCGGGTTGTTATCGCTCCTCAATCCGATCAACCATGCTCGCACGTGGGCCGATGCTCAATGCTACAAGGTGGAACCCTATGTCGTGAGTGCGGATGTCTACTCCGTTCCGCCGCACGTCGGGCGGGGCGGCTGGACATGGTACACGGGCTCGTCCGGATGGATGTATCGGGCAGGTCTAGAGTCGATTTTGGGGTTCATCGTGGAGGGCGCCACGTTGCGGCTCGACCCTTGCGTGCCCCGTGCCTGGCGCGAGTTTGAAATCGTATTTTGCCACCACACCACCCGGTACGAGGTGTTCGTTGACAATCATGCCGGAGTTTGCCGGGGCATTGCCCGTTTGGAACTGGATGACCAAGCGCAGCCTGACGGTTCGACCGACATCGCTCTGGTGGATGACGGCGCCGTGCATCGTGTCCGCGTGATACTCGGATGATCCGTCTGCGTCACACCGCGAGCCATGCTGATAGACGGTCGCGGCGCGGCTAGGCCGCCTTGGGGTCCGGTATATGGCGCACGGTGTGGTTATGGCACACCGTACACGACTGCTCACGGCCGCACTTTATGCAGACGAATATCTCATTGTCCAAATCAAGGGAACGATTGGCTGACTCAATCTGCTTGAGTCGCAACTCGCCACCGCAGAGGCCGCAATGCGACGAGGGCGGCGGCTCGACCAGGTTGCGCATATGATTTCCTTTCGCCCGATATGCTTCGGAATGAGGAATTAGATTCACACTGCGCGGCAAATACGGTGCGTGTCCAGTCACATTTCCGGAGGCGCAATTAGGAACAGCGTGCGGCGTGCGGCTCTAGTGGGCAGCAGAGGGGACCTGAGTTCCAACATCCCCCTAAACAGCAGCAAAACCACGCGCTCCGGCGCTCATGGCCCGTTGATCAGGATCAATCTGTAGAACCGCCATTTGTCTAAAATTTGTTAGTAACAACGATCGGGTCGGGCATGGATATCAAGGAAGCGATTTACACACGGCGCGCGGTGCGCGAATTCACCGACGAGCCAGTCGATGAAAAGACGCTCCGGCAACTCGTCGACGCGGCGGTTCAGGCGCCCAGCGCCGTCAATCAGCAGCCGTGGTCATTCTGTGTGGTGCGAGACAAGGCGTTGCTGGCTCGAATATCGCGTGATGCGAAAGCCCATATGCTGAGAACCTCGCCGGCGGCGCTGTCACATCATTTCCAAGAACTGTTGAGCGATCCGCATTTCGATATCTTCTATCATGCGCCTTCGCTCATCGTGATTTCGGCGGTGGCGGAAAGCCCCTGGGCTGTTCAAGACTGTTCTCTCGCGGCCGAGAATTTAATGTTGGCCGCCCGCGCCGCCGGATTGGGGACATGCTGGATCGGATTTGCACAGACCTGGCTCGGAACGCCCGAGGGAAAAGCGGCGCTGAACCTGCCGGCGTCTCATGTGCCGGTTGCTCCTATCATCGTGGGGCATCCGAAATCGGCGCCGCCGCCGGTGCCCAGAAGAGAGCCGGAAATACGCTGGATCGGCTCGTAAGCGATCCAAATACGGCGATGGTGCTGGGCGGTGCTTGGTCGGGTGCGAGGCGTGACCTTAGCTACCGTCGTTGACTGAACGGGCCGCGTCGCGCCGCGGCGATTTCCGCGCCATCGGCTTCGGCAATCCAACGCGCGATCCTAGGCCAATATTCGTTGAGGATCGCCTTGCCGGTAAACAATCCCACATGGCGGCATGGCACCATCTGCTTGCGAATCTTGTGCGGCGGGGTGTCGACCAGCCGCTCGGTGGCGAGCAACTGGGCCGGCGCCACCAATTCGTCGTCGCGCGCCGCCAGCAGGAACAGCGGGGCTCGTACATTTGCGAGGTCGGTGGTTTGCCCCAAGGCAACAAAGTGGCCGGTCGCGAGCTCGTTTCGTTTGTACAGTCTCTCGATGACCTCGAGGTAATAGGTCCCGGGCAGATCCACGGTCCATGCATGCCAGGCCCGGAATATGGCTTCGAGCTTGGCGAAAGCGGGTGATCCGATCGGTTCCGGCGTCTGCAGCAATTGATGAATGTCTTCGGGATCCAGAATTTCCGGTCCCCACAAATTCAGCACCTTGTGACCGAGAACGCGGCCATCGCCCAGTTGCACCAGCTCCTGAAATAGCGCCAACGGGCTGGCATCCACGAGGGCAGACAATCCGGATTGCCCAGCGGCGATGTCGATCGGTGCGCCGGCCAGCACCAGCTTGCGGACCTTCATTGGAAAGCGTGCGGCATAGAGCAATGACATCCAGCCGCCTTGGCAAAGCCCGACGAGATTAACCGTACCGCCGAGCTGGTCGACCAGGACGTTGAGATCGGCGAGATAGTCGTCGATCCCCAGAAAGCGCATATCCGCCTGCGCCGAGCGCCAATCGGTCACCAACAGCCGGCGCAAGCCAGCCTGACGCAACGCTGCCACCAGGCTATGCCCGGGCGCGAGATCGACAACGGCAGCTCCATGCAGCGCAAACGGCGCGCACAGCAAGGTGGGTATGCCGTCCTGGCTGGTGGTGAAATCGCGCAAGCGTACGGTCTTCAATTCGAGCGCGATGGTATTCGGCGTGGTCCATTTCGGCTCGCATGCCGCAGGACTGGCCTCTGCGCCGAATGCGAAACCGGCGAATTGTTTCGCAGCCGACGCGGCGATTTCGCTCGCCGAGGCGGCGGCCAGCGCCGGCCACAGGAACGCGAAATGCGGAAATTGACGCTCCGTCGGCTCATACATGTTGAAATAATGATGCCTAAATCGACCCTCATCGCGTTGCGCTAGGTCAAACATTTGCGCGAACTACGCGATCATTTTTTTTGGGGTCGGCTCGGCGGCAGCACGCAGTTCCGCTGCTGCGCGGTCGCCGGATTTTGCCAAAAGCGCTGCGCGATCAGCGGCCCTGATAGGCCGGCGTGTGCACGATCAGGCCGTCGAGCGCTTCCGTCACCTTGATCTGGCAGGACAGCCGCGAGGTCGGCTTCACCTCGAAGGCGGAGTCGAGCATCTCTTCTTCCTCGGCCGAGGGCGGACCGACAATGGCGCTCCAGGCCTCATCCACATGCACCAGGCAGGTCGCGCAACTGCAGCCGCCACCGCACTCCGCCACGATGCTGGCGATACCGTTGCGCAGCGCCGTCTCCATCACGGTCGAGCCGATTTCCGCCTCGACGGTGTGCACGGTGCCGTCATGTTCGATGTAAGTTATTTTCGGCATAAATGGTTACGCTACGCCGAGCTTTTTCTGCAGGCTGGTCGATGAGGTGGTGTACTGAAACACCAGCCGCTTCGACGGGTGCACGTAATGATGCGCCTTCTGCGCCATCAAGGCGGCCTCGTGGAAGCCGGACAGGATCAGCTTGAGCTTGCCCGGATAGGTATTGATGTCGCCGATTGCGAACAGGCCCGGCTTGCTGGTCTCGAACGTGCCGGTATCGACCGGGATCAGTTCATCCTCGAGCGCGAAGCCCCAGTCTGCGACCGGACCAAGCTTCATCGTGAGCCCGAAGAACGGCAGCATGGCGTCGATCTCGACGCGGGTCAGCGCACCGTCACCGGCCTTGATGCTGACGGCAGAGAGTTGTCCGTCGGCGCCTTCCAATGCCGTGACCTGGCCGATCCTGAGATCCATGGCGCCGGAAGCGACCAGCGCGCGCATCTTGTTGACGTTGTCGGGCGCGCCGCGGAATTCGTCGCGCCGGTGCACCAGTGTCAGCCGCTTGGCGATCGGCTGCAGATTGAGCGCCCAGTCGAGCGCCGAATCGCCGCCGCCGACGATCAGCAGCCGCTTGTCGCGGAACGCATCCATCTTGCGCACGGCGTAGTGCACCGATTTGCTTTCGTAGGGCTCGATGCCGGCGATCGGCGGGCGTTTCGGCTGAAATGAGCCGCCGCCGGCGGCGATCACCACGGCCTTGACCTCGAACACCTTGCCGCGGTCGGTGGTGACGCGGAACAGCGGGTCGCCGATGTTCTCTATCGTCATCACCATCTCGCCGAGATGGAAGGTCGGGTTGAACGGTTTGATCTGCTGCATCAGCGCTTCGGTCAGGCCGTGCCCGGTGATGAGCGGGATGGCGGGAATGTCGTAGATCGGCTTCTCGGGATAGAGCTCCGCGCATTGCCCGCCGACCTTGTCGAGGATGTCGACCAGGTGGGTCTTGATGTCGAGCAGGCCGAGCTCGAACACCGCGAACAGGCCGACCGGCCCCGCGCCGATGATCAGTACGTCGGTCTTGATCGTGTCGCTCATTCTTTTAGCCCCGGCAGCGGCCGGCTCCTCGCTTTGATTGTTTTGATGGTCACGCCGACCTGCGCGCGATGCGGTTATCGGGAATTGTGATGACGCGCAATAGCTCCGCAAGATTCTGCTCCGGCGTCTTGCCGGTGGTAGAAAGCACCACCTCGGCCTTGGCGTAAAGCGGCTCGCGGCTTTTGAGAATGGAAATGAGATCCCCCATGGCGCGGGCGCTGTTCGCCATCGGCCGCATGTCGCCCTGCGTAATGACGCGCTTCATATGCTCTTCCGGCTCGGCGCGCACCCACACCGTGAGGCACGAGGACAGCAGCAATTCGAGCGTGCCGGGTTCGGTGACGATGCTGCCGCTGGTGGCGACCACAAAATGTTGGTGCTGGCGCAACACCTCGTCCAGCGCCTCGCGTTCGGCGCGGCGGAAGGTCTCCTGGCCGAACATGTCGAAGATTTCGCTCAAAGTCGTGCCGCTGCGCCGTTCGATTTCGCGGTCGAGCTCGATGAAGGGCAGACCCAGGCTGTCGGCCAGGAGCCGCCCCAGTGTGGACTTGCCGCCGCCGCGGAGTCCGAGGAGTGCAATGCGCCGACGATCCTCGGCCGGCGAGCTGAAATGCTCGGTCACGAGCTTGCGGGCTTCTACGAGCATTTCCGGCGGCAGCCGCTCAAGAAACTGTGACAACAATACAAGATCTAGCGCGGGCTCAGCCCCCTCATGCACCAGCTGTGTGACCGGCAAGCCGATGGCACGGGCGATCCGCCGCAGCAGTACGATCGAGCAATTGCCCAGGCCGGCCTCGAGCTGCGCCAGATAGCGCTCCGACACCCGCGCGTGCTGGGCCAGCGCCTTGCGCGTCATGCCGCGCTGATTGCGCAGCACACGCACGCGCTCGCCGAGCCGGCGCAAATAGACCTCGGTGTCGCGGCCTGGGGCCGGCTTGGCGCGGGCGGTTTTCATAGCCTATCGGTTAACATGCATTATATTGCCAGGCAATAGGCGGCGGCCGATACGCGAATGCAATCGTCCAATCCCGAATGTTTCGTGGAAAAATCGACGTTTTCCGAGGAAAACCGCTCGGTGGCCGGCAGGCTGTGGAACCGGCGGCTTTTCCGGCGTTGCCGCTGTTGTGAAGCCGTGGCCGCGATGCTAGTAATATGCAAAATAATGCATAGAGGGAGAAGGGTGGCGGGCGGTTCTACCCGGCGCCGGATGAGACCATGCCAGCAATCGATTTCCAGACCGATCCCGCGCGCTATCGCCACTGGCGCATCGAGTGCGACGGCGACATCGCCTACCTCATCATGGATGTCGATCAGGCCGGCGGACTCTCCGACGGCTATGAGCTCAAGCTCAACTCCTACGATCTCGGCGTCGATATCGAGCTCAATGACGCCGTCCAGCGCCTGCGCTTCGAGCATCCGGAGGTGCGCTGCGTCGTCATCAAGTCCGGCAAGGACAACGTGTTCTGCGCCGGCGCCAATATCCGCATGCTCGGCAAGGCGACGCACGGCCACAAGGTGAACTTCTGCAAGTTCACCAACGAGACACGGCTCGCCATCGAGGATGCCAGCGAAAATTCCAAGCAGATTTATCTGTGCGCGATCAACGGCAATGCCGCCGGCGGCGGCTATGAGCTGGCACTCGCCGCCGACCACATCATGCTGGTGGACGACCGCCGCTCGGCGGTCGCGCTGCCCGAGACGCCGCTGCTGGCGGTGCTGCCGGGCACCGGCGGCCTCACGCGCGTCACCGACAAGCGCAAGGTGCGGCGCGACCGCGCCGACGTGTTCTGCTCGATCGAAGAGGGCATCCGCGGCACCAAGGCGGTCGAATGGCGGCTGGTGGACGAAGTGGTGCCCAATTCGAAATGGAATGAGACGGTCGCCGCCCGCGCCAAGGACTTCGCCGCGCGCTCCGATCGGCCGACAAACGCCAAAGGCATCGCGCTCACGCCGCTCGACCGCAAGATTGAGGCCGACCGGGTGTCCTATTCGCATGTCGATGTGGAAATTGATCGCACGCGCGGGCTCGCAACCATCACTGTGCGCGGGCCCTCGCAAGCGGTGCCGGCCTCGATCGAAGCCGCGCATGCGCTGGGCGCCAAGTTCTGGCCGCTGACTGTCGCGCGCGAACTGGAAGACGCTATCTTGCATCTGCGCGCCAACGAGGCGGCGATCGGCGTCGTGCTGTTCCGCACCGACGGCAATGCGCAAGCGGTGGTCGATTACGACGATTTCCTTGCCAAGGCCAATGGCGATTGGCTGATGCGCGAAATCCGCCATTATCTCAAACGCGTGCTCAAGCGCGTCGACGTGACGCCCAGAAGCTTCATCGCGCTGATCGAGCCCGGCTCGTGCTTTGCCGGCACGCTGGCCGAGTTGGCCTTCGCCGCCGATCGCGCACTGATGCTGATCGGCACCCGCGAGGGCGACAACCGCAGACCGGCGGCGATCACGCTGGGCGCCGCGAATTTCGGCTCCTATCCGATGGGCAATGGGCTCACGCGGCTGCAGACCCGCTTCCTCGGCGAGCCGGATACAATCAAGCGCGCCAAGGACAAGATCGGTATGGCGATTGAAGCCGAAGAGGCCGCGGAGATTGGCCTGGTCACAGCCGCTTACGAGGATTTCGACTGGAAGGACGAATTGCGCGTCATGCTGGAGGAACGCACCAGCTTCTCGCCCGACGCCATGACCGGCATGGAAGCCAATTTGCGCTTCGCCGGCCCGGAGACGATGGAAACCAAGATTTTCGGACGACTGACCGCCTGGCAGAACTGGATCTTCCAGCGGCCGAACGCGATCGGCGAGCAAGGCGCGCTGAAGCTCTACGGCAGCGGCGTGTCGCCGACCTTCGCAAAGGAAAGGGTGTAGCCATGAATATCGTCAACGTCGATTACGACGGCTTGATTCCGAATAATGTCGGGCTCGGGCAGGATGTGCGCGTCAAGCACGCACTGGAGAAATGGCATCCCGGCTACATCAACTGGTGGAAAGACATGGGGCCGGAGGGTTTCCAGGAGTCGCTGGTCTATTTGCGCACGGCGGTCAGCGTCGACCCGAAAGGCTGGGCCAAATTCGACTATGTGCGCATGCCGGAATATCGCTGGGGCGTGCTGCTCGCTCCGCAGCTGGAAGGCCGCAAGATTCCGTTCGGCCGCCATGGCGGCGAGGATGCCTGGCAAGAAGTGCCGGGCGAATACCGCGCCATGCTGCGCCGCCTGGTGGTGATCCAGGGCGACACCGAGCCGGCCTCGGTCGAGCAGCAGCGTTATCTCGGCAAGACCGCGCCTTCGCTCTACGACCTGCGCAACCTGTTCCAGGTCAATGTCGAGGAGGGCCGTCACCTGTGGGCGATGGTTTATCTGCTGCAGAAATATTTTGGCACCGACGGGCGCGAGGAGGCGGAAGCCCTGTTGCAGCGCCGCTCCGGTGACCCCGACACGCCGCGCATGCTCGGCGCCTTCAACGAGAAGACGCCGGATTGGCTGTCATTCTTCATGTTCACTTATTTCACCGACCGCGACGGCAAGATGCAGCTCGAAGCGCTGGCGCAGTCCGGTTTCGATCCGCTCTCGCGCACCTGCCGCTTCATGCTGACCGAGGAAGCCCACCACATGTTCGTGGGTGAAACA
>Ga0207926_1000256_pt1 | contig 27130 bp, 30 predicted proteins | sample NGESurdeep072012_8_FD_184454 | JGI IMG/M metagenome (GOLD analysis project Ga0207926, IMG submission 184454) | Arctic peat soil microbial communities from Barrow, Alaska - NGEE Surface sample 210-1 deep-072012 (SPAdes) | ecosystem: Environmental > Terrestrial > Soil > Wetlands > Peat ...
ATTGTGGTGATGACGGCCTATCTAAAGCACGAGCGCGATGGGAATAATGCCATTGCCAAAATCGCCGGCGCTGCCTACGACTACTTCGACCGGGTGGGCCGTTCGTCAGAATACGGACGAATCGTCTCCGAACGGAATTCCCACTGATGTTCTCCCGCCGCACAGCTTGGAATCTCGCCACCAATCGGTACACGGAAGCTCTCGAAGAACACCGGCGTGCCGGGAGGCAATTGCTCGATCTCACTGCGTCCAATCCCACGACCATCGGACTCAGCTATCGCGAAGACGAGCTGCTTCACTCCCTTACTCAACGCGATGTGTTGACTTACCAGCCGATCGCGCAAGGACTGATTTCCGCGCGAGAAGCGGTTGCGGCCTACTACGAGGAGAAGGGAAGCAGGGTCACCACCGAAGACCTCATTCTGACAACGAGCACCAGCGAGGCCTATTCGTTCGTCTTCCGGCTGTTATGCGATCCGGGCGACGTGGTGCTGGTTCCGACTCCCAGCTATCCGCTGTTCGATTTTCTGGGCGATCTGAACGACGTCAAGCTCGTGCCCTACGAGTTGGTGTACGACCACGGCTGGCAGATCGACTTTGAGTCGCTGAGGCAGGCAATAGCGAGAGCGACCAGCGAGCGTTCTCGCTGCCGGGCGGTGCTCGTTGTACATCCCAACAACCCCACAGGTTCGTACGTGGAGCCCCACGAAGTTGCTGAATTGAACGCAATCTGTTCTGTGAATGAAATGGCAATTATCGCGGATGAGGTGTTCCTTGACTATTCCTTGGATCGCAGAGTTCCGCAAACTTTTTCGGCATACACCGAGGCGCTCACCTTCACCCTGAGCGGGTTATCCAAAATCTCATGCCTTCCCCAGATGAAGGTGGCGTGGGTTGCCACTTCCGGTCCCGAAATACTCAAAGCGGAGGCGCTCGCCCGGCTCGCAGTGATCGCCGATACCTACCTTTCTATGAACGCTCCTATTCAATTGGCCGTCCCGACGATGTTGGCGGAGCGACAAAATATTCAGCCTCAGATCATGCATCGGGTTCGCACCAATCTCGGTGAACTCGATGCGCAACTGTCCGGGCAAACTCTATGTCGCCGCATGGCCGTTGAGGGAGGATGGTATGCGGTGCTGCGCATCCCCGTACTTGGCCCTGATGAGGAATTTGCGGTGGCACTTCTGCGCGAGAGCGGAGTCCTGCTTCACCCCGGTCACTTCTTCAACTTTCCGGGCGAAGGGTACATGGTCGCCAGTCTGATTACCCCGGTTGCAGAATTCGCCGAGGGCCTCCGCCGGACCTTGAAATTCATCGCCAGGTAGTCTTTCCGCGCACATTTCGGCCGTATGCGTTACGTCAATTGAGCCTCGCGGGCATTTCGCACTTTCATGGTGAAAAAACCCGCAATTTCCACGCCCACGGTTGATAAAATCATCGCCATCACCGCCCTGTTCGGCTGATCCGGCTCGAAATGTGGGTCGTCACTAGAAGGGAACCGTCTGGCCCAAAAGTCCCATTGTGGGAGGGACAAACGGTATAATTATTTCACCGTGCTTAAGTACTCAATTGTTGTACCTTTCCACAACGAGGAACAGAACGTCACCGAGCTCTATGACCGCTTGAAAGCGGTAATGGAGACCACTCAGGAGCCGTTTGAGTTGGTGTTTGTTGACGATGGCAGCAAGGACCACACCTTCTCTCTGCTGCAACAAATCGCAGCCGTGGACCGCCGTGTCGTCGTGGTGAAATTGCGCCGTAATTTTGGCCAGACCTCGGCGCTGGCGGCGGGTTTCGACCACTGCCAAGCCGAGTATGTCCTGGCCATGGACGGCGACCTGCAGCATGATCCCGATGACATTCCGTTGTTCTTGGAACAATTGCGCGCCGGTTACGACATCGTCAGCGGATGGCGAAAGGAGCGCATCGACAATTTCGTGATGCGCAGGATCCCTTCGAAGATTGCCAATTGGCTGATGGCCAAGTTGAGCGGTGTTGATATTCATGACTTCGGAACCACCTTCAAGGCCTATCGCCGTGAAGTCTTGCAGGAGGTTCCGCTGTACGGCGAGCTGCACCGGTTTATCCCTGCACTTGCGTCGGCATACGGCGCAACGATCTGCGAGATTCCCATCCGCAATATCAGCCGCGAGCATGGCGAATCGCATTACGGGATTGGCCGCACGTTCCGTGTGTTTTTCGACTTGATCACCATTCGTTTTCTGCTCAAGTACATGTCACGCCCGTTGCATTTCTTCGGTGGCTTCGGCGCGATCAGTTCGATCACCGGGCTTTTGATCGCCTTCTGGATGGTCATTGAGAAGTTCATCCGCCACGTGGACGTAATGGACCAGCACGGGCCGATGATGGTGTTTGGTGCGGTACTGATCGTAGCGGGTGTGCAGTTGGTCGCGCTTGGACTGCTGGGTGAATTGCAAGTCCGGCACTTCCATGAGCCAGCGAAGCGGGCTCCGTATACGGTCGACCGCGTATTGCGTACCTTGCCCAGCGAATCGGCGCTGGCGGAGTAGCGTGTCTCAGTCCAAAGTGATCGTGTTTACGCAGCAGGATTGTCCTCCCTGCAGTTGGGTGAAGACATTCCTCGCCGAACGAGGCGTCGAGTTCGAAGAGCGCAGCATTGATTCCGGATTTGACGTCGTTCGGGAGCTAACCCAAAAATACTGCAGCCAATCGACCCCGACCGTCGTTATCGGAGAACAGGTCCTGATCGGTTACGACCCTGAACGGCTTATCACAGCTCTCGGCCAGTAGGCCACATCCTGTCCGCGGCTATCTGTACATTGCCGCGGCGACGTTTTTCTGGGGACTCTCGGCCGCCATGGGCCGCGCGGTATTCACGGGGCGCGTCGCCATCGCTGGCCAGCACCTGGGCAAGATCGATCCTCTCATCCTCGCTCAGAGTCGCACCACCATTTCTCTGTTGGTGCTTGGGCCGATTTTGTTGATGAGAAGACGCTCGGCGCTCCGTGTCCGCGGCACACACCTCGTCCAGTTCTTTGTGCTGGGCATTGCGGGACTGGCAGCGTCCAATTACTTTTACTACCTCGCCATAGACCGCACCTCGGTCGCGACAGCGATCGTGCTGCAATACGTTGCGCCTGTCTGGGTGCTCTTCTACATGTTGGTGAGGGGACTGCAGCGACCCACCGCCGAACGCATCCTGGGTGTTGTGTTGGCGGTGTTCGGATGCGCGTTCGCGGTGGGAGAAATCGCCACTCAGGGCAGCTTTCCGTGGCTGGGCCTGTCAGGAGTGCGATTCAACCCGATCGGTGTGATCGCGGCGGAACTCGCCGCAATTTCCTTCGCGTTCTACAACGTTTATGCCCAGCACCTGCTGCAAACTTACCAGCGCTGGACTGTGTTGGTATACGCGCTTTTTGGTGCCGCTGCTTTCTGGATGGTGGTGAACCCGCCCTGGAAAATCGTTGCCCAGCATTACAGCGTCGGCCAATGGACCTTCATGGCAGTATTTTCGATGACATCGATGCTGGTCCCGTTCTCGTTCTACTTCACGGGACTGCAACATCTTGATCCGACGCGGGCCATCGTTACCAGTTGCCTGGAACCGGTTTGGGCGATTCTGTTAACCGCAGTTCTGCTGAGCGAATTTGTTTCGCCGATTCAGGTTCTAGGGATGGTGATCGTGTTGTCAGCCACTGTGCTGATACAAAGGCCCGATGAGTCGCATCACGAGCCAACAATTGCGGTCGAGCCTATCGAGTGATTGGGCTGGCAGCACACGAAGGGAACTAAGCGACGCTACTTCTTGGCGTGCTCCGCCGCACGCTCGGCCTTGACATGCGGATGCTCCTCGGCATACAGGGCGTCGATTTGTTTGTGGTAACGCTGTTCGAGGTGACGCCGGCGCAGCTTCATGCTCGGCGTCATCGTTCCATCAGCAATGCTAAGTTCCTCGGGCAGAACCAGGAACTTCTTGAGCCTCTCATACTGCGCCAGGTTTTCGTTCAGTTCGTCCACGACGTTTTTGTAAAGGGTCTGCACCTGGGGCGAACGTACGAGTTCTTTCCGCGAGGCTTTCGCGGAGACACCGTGCGCCTTGGCCCATTCTTCCAGGATCGGAAAGTTCGGCACAATTAGCACCGACGCAAACCGCCGTTTGTCGCCCACCACCGCGGCTTCCCCGACAAAGCGATTGGCCTTCAGCGAATTCTCAATCGGTTGTGGAGCGATGAATTTTCCGCCCGAGGTCTTGATCAGGTCCTTCTTGCGGTCCGTGATGGACAAATAGCCGTGCTCATCCAAGTGGCCAATGTCGCCTGTCTTGAACCACTCGTCTTCAAATGCTCCAGCGGTTTCCTCGGGCATATTCCAATAGCCCTTGAATACTGATGGCCCGCGCACCAGCACTTCTCCGTCAGTCGCAATCCGCACTTCGAGGTTAGATAGGATCTTGCCCACAGTTCCAATCCGATGCTGGCTCGAAACATTCACTGCAATCACAGGCGAAGTCTCGGTCAGGCCATAGCCTTCGTCAATACGAATACCAATGTCTGCGTACCAGGCTGCCAGCTCACGTCCCAATGGCGCACCGCCTGACAGGAAAAGCCGGGCGCGGCCACCTACACCTGTTCGTACCTTCTCGAAGACCAACCGGTTCGCCAACTTCCACGCCAGCGATTTGGGGATGATATCGTTCAGGACCTTCTCCCGGTGCTTTTGTCCGACAGAAAGCGCCCAGTTGAAGATTTTGAGCTTCGTGCCCTGCGTGGTCTGCAGTATCTTGTTGTGAATTTTTTCGTAAACTCGCGGCACAGCTACGAAGAGCGTGGGGCGCACTTCCGCCAGTGCCTGCGGCAGGTCGTCGAAATTGGGGCAGTATGCGATGGTGACCCCACGCTGGAATAGCAGGTAGTCGACATGGCGGGCTGTGATATGAGACAGCGGCAGAAATGATACGGCTACGTCTTCCGGCCCCATATCGACCAAATCCGCAGTCATGCCCAGGTTCGACGCGAGGTTGCCGTGGGTCAGGATGACCCCCTTGGGTGTGCCGGTCGTTCCCGAGGTGTAGATCAATGTCGCGACATCGTCGGGCTGAATTGAGTTTGCAATGGTCTCAATCCCAACGTCCTGGAGGTCGGTCGCGCCACTGAAGATGTACTGCATCTGCGCGACGTCGGGCAGGTCCTCGACCTTGTCCATGATGACGATGCGTTCGAGCTTCGTCTGGACTCGAATGGACTCCACTTTCTCGTATTGCTTAAGCGTCGACACGAATGCAATGCGCGCCTCCGAGTGCTGGAACAAATAGAGCATTTGTTCCGCCATAAGAGTTGCGTATATCGGGACAACGATGCCCCCCAGCAGCAGCGTGGCGAAGTCAGTGATCGCCCATTCGGGACGATTCTCGCTAAGGATCACCACCCGGTCGCCTTTGCCAATCCCCCAGGACTGCAATTGGCGGGCGGTTGCCGTTACCCAGCGATGCAACTGGTCGGCGGTGATGGCGTTCCAGACGCCATCCATACGGTTGAGCATCACGCGGTCGTCATCACGACTCACGACTGAAAAGAACACGTCGTTCAGAGTCCGAATATTCATCTCACACCACACTTGGCTACTTAGAGGTAGCCCGCATCCCGCTCAGCAGGATGTCCAAAACCGGATCAGCTACGTGGGCCAGCGGATAATCTTTCGCGCTAAGCACCCACGAGGTCACCATCTCGTCGATGGCTCCAAAAAAACAGTTGGCGGCGATCTTCTCCGGCAGGTCACTGCGAAATTCGCCACTGGCCTTGCCATCGCAAATCGCTTGCCGCACTAGACTGAAATACTCCACCAGATGTTGGTGCGAAAACTCAGACAAAAAGCGCGAGCTTTGCCGCAATTCCATCTGGAAGACCACCGCCATGTTGCGGTTCGCACCTAGCGCTTCAAGGTGAAGATAGGCGAGTCGCCGCAATCGATCCGACGGAGTCGGTAATCGCTCTAGTTCGGTACGCGCCGTTCGCATGAATCCGTCGAAGGCCGTATTGATGGCTGCCGCCAGGATTTCATCTTTGTTCTTGAAGTAGAGATAAACCGTGCCATCGGCCACATTGGCGCGGTCCGCAATGTCGGAGACGCGCGAAACGAAGAACCCCTTTTCCGCAAACACCGCCACTGCGGCGTCGAGGATGCGTTGATATTTGTCGGCACTCCGGCTACCGCCGCTATTCGTGCTTGCGGAAGCGTGCTCCGAAGAATGAGGATCGCGTTTCGCCACGATTGTTTTGCTATAACCCTAGTTTTTTGTTCGCGATGGCGACAGGCCCGGTTCAGGGAGAGTGCGGAGCCGCGACTGTCGCGAGCGGCAATCTACCGCCGAATGAACACTCATTCAATTTATTCCCGCGCTGCGAATTGCGCAATTACACACGTCACAATCGGGCCTCGGTTCCCGTTTTGGAACAAAATTGAACATTAGGCAGTGAGTAACAATATTCTCCACTTTCATCCGAACGGCTCCGTTCGTGGGACAATGACGAAACATTTCGCGACGTGCCGCGTCGCGATAAGAATCCGCCGAGAGGAGAGTGTTCATGAATCGTTGGATTACCATGGTCGCGCTTGCTGGCATGTTGGTGCCGTCAATTCGCGCGGCTGAGAAACCCGCTGACACGCCACCACCTGCGGTCAAGGTGGGTGATGTGGCCCCCGATTTCACCATGACCGATCAGAACGGCAACAAGGTTTCATTGCACGACTTCAAGGGGAAGAAGAACGTTGCGCTGGCGTTTTACATCTTCGCTTTCACCGGCGGTTGAACCAAGCAGATGCAGGCCTTCCAGCAAAATCTCGCCAAGCTGGAAGCTGCAGATACCCAGGTCCTGGGTGTAAGCATGGATTCTCCCTTCTCGAATAAAGCGTGGGCGGAAAAAATTGGCGTCACGTTTCCACTACTCAGCGACTGGGGTGGCGACGTCACCAAGGAATATGGCTTGTACAACCCCAAGTACAAGGCTGCGCGCCGCGTGAACTACGTCATCGACAAGAACGGCAAAGTGGCGGAGATGCAACTGGACTCCGAGGCCATCGATCCCAGCAAGGTTGTCGAGGCGTGCCAGGCCAGGAAGTTGAACCGGTAGGCGGAGGTGGTCGAACGCGCCGTCACACCGTTTGTAGATGAAACGCCGGGGGAGATTCCGGTGCGGGGAATACTGCACCGTGCCGCTGACTCCTCCGGCGATTTCCTTGTGTTGACCCGTGGTGCGGGCGGAAACGCGAATGCGGCACTGCTGGTCGCGTTGGCCCTAGAATTTGTCTCCGCCGGAATCAGCGTTTTACGGTGCGATCTTCCTTATCGTCAGCGGCGTCCGCAGGGCCCACCCTCGTCCGCGAATGCAAGGGAGGATCAGGAAGGACTGCGCCGTGCCATCACCTTGATGAGAGAAAAGTCCACTGGGCGCGCGTTTCTGGGCGGCAGTTCCTACGGTGGCCGCCAAGCCAGCCTCTTGTCGGCCTCGCACCCGGGATTGGTCGAGGGTCTCGTGCTGCTGTCCTATCCTCTCCATCCACCGGGAAAGCCAGCGCAATTGCGAACCGCTCATTTTTTGGAACTGCAAACACCTGCGCTGTTCGTCAGCGGCACGAAGGATGTCTTCGGTACCATTGACGAACTGGAGGCTGCAATCAAGCTGATACCGGCTAACACCGAACTCGTCAAGATCGATGGGACCTCGCATGGTCTTTCGAAGCAGGGAAGTGCGAAAGGCGTTTGCCGCCGTCGTCACACAGGCCTTCCAGAGCTTCTTTGCCTGAATGCAAATTCCCCCCTTCAGGACGCTTTTCGCGACGCCGGATTTATAAGGAATTTATAAAGATCTTCTGGATTCGCGGCGCGCTTGCTAAACTTTGGATTCCACACATCTTGATCTAACCAACTCATGCAGAATCTGCAAAAACCCGCAATTAAGGTCTTCGTCGCGACCACGGTGATGCTGACCTTCATATCCTTCTGGCGCGCCGCGGCCATCGTGCTGTCTGACCTGGCCTCGTCGGCATATTACGTGGGCGGCGATGCCGAGAAAGTGATAGGCAAGAGCGCGCCCTGGTTCGTTCTTGCGGTCATGCTGTTCAGCTATGCCGTCCGCTCGATCTACATCGAATCGAGCAGCATGTTTGTGCGTGGTGGCGTCTACCGGGTCGTCAAGGAAGCGATGGGCAGCCAATTGGCCAAGCTCTCAGTCTCCGCACTTCTGTTCGATTATGTGCTGACCGGGCCGATCAGCGCGGTTTCTGCAGGACAATATCTAGCGGGCTTTGTTGCTGATCTGTCCGCCCGATATCACCATCCCATCCATATGACGGATGCCCAGGAGGGATACTTCGCGGCTGCGTTCGGCGTGGTGGTAACCGCGTTCTTCTGGTGGAAAAACACCCAGGGCATTCATGAATCGAGCAGCCAGGCGCTCCGCATCATGCAGATCACGACGGTAATGGTCGTCCTGCTGATCGTTTGGTGCGTTGTCACCTTAATCATTCACCCGGCCCATTTGCCACCGCTCCCGTCCAAAGCGAACATCACCATGGACCACGAGTCTCTGGGATGGCTGTATCACAGTTGGGCGGCAAACCTGACCTGGGTGCTACTGCTCGTAGGCTTCGGACACTCTGTGCTGGCCATGAGCGGCGAGGAGTCCCTGGCGCAGGTGAATCGAGAGATCGAGCACCCCAAGCTGAAAAATCTGGAACGGACCGGCCTGGTCATCTTCATCTACAGCCTTCTGTTCACATCGTTGGTGTCGTTCTTCGCCGTCATGATCATCCCCGACAAGGTTCGACCTGACTATTTCGCGAACTTGATCGGCGGACTTGCCATGAACGTGGTCGGCCCCTACACCCTCAGACTTTTCTTCCAGGGCTTTGTAGTGTTGGTGGGCGCGTTGATTCTGTCCGGCGCCGTGAACACCGCTATCGTGGGCGCCAACGGCGTGCTCAATCGCATCAGTGAAGATGGCGTGATGCCGACTTGGTTCCGCAAGCCTCATCACCGCTTTGGAACCAGCTACCGCATCATCAACCTGATCGCGTTGCTGCAGATATTCACCATCGTCGCCAGCCGTGGCAACGTTTACTTGTTGGCGTCTCTGTACGCGTTTGGTGTCATTTGGAGCTTTGCCTTTAAGTCATTGGCCGTTTTGGTGCTGCGCTTCACCGAGCCGGAGAACCGTCAGTGGAAGGTTCCGGGGAACTTTCACATCGGCAAGATCGAAATTCCGGTTGGCTTGGGACTGATTTCACTGCTGCTGTTTGCCACCGCCGTGGTCAATCTGTTCACCAAGCAGCTGGCGACTATTTCGGGAGTCGCGTTCAGCGCATTCCTGTTTGGTGTGTTCACGATCTCGGAACGTCTCAACAAGAAGACAGCCAGCGGCCGGCACCACGAACTGGAGCAATTCCGGGTCAGTGCGAGCGAAGAACTGACTGCTGCGGACATGGAGGTTCGCCCCGGCAACATCCTGGTTGCCGTCCGCGATCCAAAAAATCTTTTCTACCTGCGCGACGTTCTACTCAAGACGGACACCACGAAGCAGGACGTGGTCGTGATGACGGCGCGTGTCATCCATCGCGAGCATTCCTTCAGTAGCAACGAAAGCATGGACACCGCGGATATTTTCGAGCAGTACGAGCAGGAGTTGTTCACGGCAGTCGTCAACCTCGCTGAAAAAGAAGGCAAGCACGTTTCGCTGCTGGTGGCTCCAACCAACGACGTCTTTGAGAGCATCATGGTCACCGGCCAGCGGCTTGTCTCGTCGCAAATTGTTTGTGGCCTTTCCAACAAGCTCACGCCGGAAGAGCAAGGCAAACTGACGGGCGACGCTTGGGAGCATCTGCCTGAACCGAAGCCGCGCATGCGCATGGATGTAGTCGCTCCGGATGGACGCAAGTGGGAATACATTCTTGGACCGCATGCCCCGCGCTTCCGTCCACAGGACCTCAAACTGATGCACGACATCTGGCTACACTTGACGCGCGACCCGAATTACAGCCATCTGCATCACTATCATGTGGTGTCGGTGGCCTTGAAAGAATTTAACGCGCGATTGCAGAGTGCGGAACGTGGAAAGGCCCTGGCGGACTTGCAGGAAGAACTCGATCGCGACGACGACACCTAGACCAAAAGGGAAGTGGGGCGCTTCTATTCTGGCAGCGGTGAGAATCCAATAGCGTCCAGTTGCACCCGCAATTGAGTAGGAGACGCTGCCACGATTCCCCTGATGCCCAGCGCCTGAGCGGCCTTCACATTGACCTCTCGGTCGTCCACGAACAGCGCTTCGCATGGAGCAACCCTCAGGCACTCCAGGCAGTGCCGGAAGATTCCGGCGTCGGGTTTCGCGATATGAATCGCCGACGACAGTGTCAAGCAGTCAAACATCTCCGCCCACATGGGGTCTTTGCGGACCTTCTGCACCATATCGTCGTGCATATTCGAGAGCACGGCCGTTTTGAAGCCCGTCGACCGCAATTGCCCAACCCAGCGCAAAACCGAGGAATTCAAACGGCTCCACATGGCTACGTCAGTCCGACGCAATTCCTCAAGTTGGCTCGCATTGAGTTCGACTCCCGCCGCGCTGGCGATCTTCGTCCAGTACTGGTGAGCGCTTAGCTCCCCACGATCGTAGTCGTGACGCAGCGCGCCGTAGAGCTGCCGGAATCGGTCTTCCGGTAAGTCAAATGTCGCTGCCATCGCAGCCATCGCCGCCGGATCGGGAGACTGTGAAATCACATCGCCGTAATCCAAAATCACGGCCCGAATTGCCGACGCTGAATCGCTATGGTTGGTTTGCTCAGAAGGCAAGGTTTGGTAATCCCTTTGTGCGCTCCACAACGCCAGCGCCGCATGGATCATGGTATCGCAATCATGACATTGAATTGAGCGGTTCAGCGCCGACACGCGCCAGCCGCACTCGACGAGGGGCCCATGTTTACAGGAAGTAAATGGCGCGCCCTGAGAGATTCGAACTCCCGGCCTTCTGGTTCGTAGCCAGACGCTCTATCCAGCTGAGCTAAGGGCGCGCAGCGTTGCGGCTTTGTGATTATAACAAAAAAGCCGCGGAAATCGCTGCGCGCGAGGGCGAGAAGCTGCCCCTTCATCGGGTCGGTTTCGATGCCTGGCAGTCTGCCGCTGCCTGAGTCAGGCCGCTTGTTGCGAATAGAGTACGACATGGCGATTTCTCGCCAGCTACAATTCAGGTCATGCGGATCGCATACATCCCCGCCGCAGTCATCGCGATAACTTTGCTCATTTCGACGAACTCATCTATAGGCCAGACCATGCCTCAGTCTCGCTGTTTGTCGTATGAACCCGCTGTGGTGACCCTCAGCGGTTCTCTAGTGTGCAAGACATTTCCGGGGCCGCCAAATTACGAAAGCGTCAAAAAGGGCGATAAACCTGAGACAAGCTGGTTTCTCGATTTGACAGAAAAAGTATGCATCAATGAGGACAAAGCCGAACCTGATCTGAACCCAAAGGAGAGTGGCATTCACGAGATTCAGTTGGTGCTCCGTCCAGAGCAATACCAGCAGAACAAGCGAATGGTGGGCAGGAAGGTCGTTGCGACTGGAACCCTGTTCGGAGAGCATACGGCACATCATCACACCCCCGTGCTCCTTGCCGTCCGCACATTGCACGAAGCGCGGAAATGACCGAAGCGATTCCACTGTGGATAACAGGCCGTTGCATACGCTAGCCCGACTGGCGGCGCTCAGCGCGGATTACGGACGCCTTAGCAATTTCACAACCACTACGATTGTTCGACGGACATCGAAGCGCCCGGCCAACGAAAGAATAGTGCCCTGGGATCGCTATTGCTTCATTTTGGGAATTCTCGAACATTTATTGCTTGAATCGTGCGCCACGATTCTTGGTTGAATCTAGACTGGTAGCGTCAGCCCCAAGAGTGATCATTGGACTTAGTGACTGTTAACTGTTGTAGCAAGAAACCGTCACGTCTGTGGAGGAGGGAATGTGAGACGCTGGGTTACTGTAACTGCCTTCGTCGCCGCGCTGCTGGGCTGCGCCCCATTGGCTCCTGCAAGCGTTGTTCCTTCGTTAACCACAACAATAACCATGGACTGCTCGATGTTCTCGACAGTCTGCACCTTCGATCCCGGCAGTCAAGGTTCTGCAGAACAAGGCGTGGCCAATTTCACTCCAGTCGCTCCGGGCTGGAGTGCCGCGTTCGCCTCGGATCCAGCAATTGCATGGGGTGTCTTTTTTGGAGCCTACCAAGCCGAGTTTGGTATGGGTGGATTCTTCACCATAGATGCACCTGGCGGCATGCAGCTCTCAGCTATGCTCACATCTGGCGTCGCTTTCAGTTTCCCATCCGGGGATGCAGAGACAGTCGCATGGTTCCAGGGATAGTGGAACAACGGGTGGTTCGCGGACGGCCTGATGATTGGGGATGCTTTCGGCACAGAAGGTTTGTCCGCAACTCTCGCGGTGACGACTTACACACCGGAACCCGGCAGCTTTCTCCTGTTCGGCTCGGCGCTCGCTGGGCTTGCGGGAGTGTTCAGAAGAACTCTCGATTAGCTCTCTGGTTCTTGGAAAGGTAGCCGGGGGAATGCTCCAGATTTCCTGCTCATTCACTGTGCCTTGTTCTTGATCGATGGTCAACGGGTTTAGTTCGCTTCTCTCCGTTCAAAGCAAGATGGTTGTCGTGATCCATCTCGTATTCTAAGAGGAACCGGGCCACCCGACCTGATTACGTACGAGTTGGCGATTTCTCACTCGCTAACAATCCTTCGTCAATTGTGCCCGCATGAGCTGCGTAGCCGTGCCGACCGTTTCCTCTTGCATCCTCGCGTTCCAGACAGGCCCGTAGTGCACCTGGTCAGTACCGGCTCGGTGCAGATTGGTAGCGCTATCGGACGAGTACAAAGTATTTCCGCTTTCCATTAGGGCCCCTCTGCAATGCGCGATGTTCTCACGATCTTGCACGAGATAGAAAATGGGCTGAGTGATATCAACGAAAGCGACAGATGGGAAGATGGATTATGTGCAGGAGTCTTGCGCATCCGCAATCCTCTGGTGAGATATCACTGAATGAAAACGTTGTCGCTACGGGTTACAGCGGACATAATCTTGGAGTCAACAGTCCCATATGTGATACAGCGCGGGGGCCGCTCCGCCGGGATTCTACAGTGACGGTTCTTGACCGCACTGCCGACCGCATATACACAGTCGCATTCAGTTCTGAGCTAGCATTTGCTGACCGATATTGGAACGCGGGTGGCCGAGATACTGCAAAAACAGAAGTAAATAGAAGATGGCTGCCACAAACGAGTCAAATCTTGACCGAACGATGCACGAAGCGGCTCAGCATCCGCCGATAGAATCCCACAAATCCCGCGTTCTGTTCCATTTTGGGAACGCTCTAACGGTTTGTGTTTATTCATGCGCCACGGTCCAGCGCCGGAGGTAAAGTGGAGACACTCTCGTTAAGAGTCAAAGAACCATCGGGAGGAGACAACATGAAGATACCGCCACGTCTTGTCATTGTGTGCGCTCTATTGTTGGCGTTTAGCGCTTACATGAGTGCGGACGACTTCACCTTTTACCTCTCGGGCGATCCGAGTGTAACCGTTCAATTCGAAGCCCAGATCTACGCCTGGAACGGAAATCTGTTCGGGGGCCACCCGACTCAGGGTGCGATCGGGAATCCATTCCTTAACAGCGGCCCCTTCTCCTTTACAGGAACTGGGGTTGGGACCTTTTCCCCCATCACGATCAATGCTGGGGCACTCCACCTTGCGGTGGGCAACTATGTGGCTCTGTTCACCATCTCCTATCCAGCCGACTACGCGGGCTCCAATGGCAGTGTGTTTTGGGGCGATCTCCTGCTCCAGCACGTCGCTGGCAATGGCGGTGGAGGCTTCAATTTTTACAACAACGGAAGCGACTTCGCCGCGATCAACTCGACGCCGTGGGACGACTTCGCTGATTTCGGTGACTCCGCCTGGACTGCTCACTTCGGTGCTCAGACCTTCGACACGATTCCCGCGTGGAATAAGACCAGCACGATTCAGCCGTTTGGCTTTCCAAACACAGCTACCTACGGCCAGACCTTCGTAATCACTCCCGAGCCGGGCACGATGATCATGTTCGGCTCCGGAATGCTCGCCCTCGCTGGTGTTCTGCGCCGCAAGATCAACCTGTAATTGGCTTATGCTTCGCCTTATACGCCGGGGAAATGTCCCCGGCTTTTTTCTGCCGGTTCACCCCGCCAAATCCTTTTGACGACGGAATGGTCAGCAAGTTGGTGCGATTCCTCAATTCAAAGTAAGGGTGCTGGCGTGAACAGGCCATATCGAACTCTATCTGATCGTCCTGACCACGATCCGCTCTGTACCGCCTCCTCCGAGGTTACTAAAGTACATACCCCCATTGGCCTTTCGTAACTTGCGCTCATCCTGCGCTTGTGCCAATCTGTCCATGTTGTGCTGTTCGACTGAGCTGCCCGCTCATTGTGGTCGGCCTGTTGTATTTGGAGGAAAGATGTCTGCTCTTCACCATCTCGGAGAGGATGGAATCTCCGGTAATTCATCTGCATTGCCAGGCCGCAAATCCTGCTATCGCCACCTCCACCTCCACCTTCGCCAACGCTGGCTGAAACATTCCGATTTCGCACCTAACTCATTACTTATCAATATTTACCTACAAGTCCAACCGGCTCAATATTTTGCGGCGACTTTCGCCTTTCGCCCCCTATGTTTTCAAGATTTTACGAGCAGGGGGAGGGGGGGAGGGGGTGCACCACTCCTGAAGTTCATGGACTGATTTCCCCAATGTCATCACCCCTGAAAGAACTTCTTGACAGGGGAGACCCGAGAAAATAGCTTGCTTTCGCAGGTACTAAACCCGCGAATACCGATGACTGGAACAAGACGATGACTGCACAAAATAAGGACGATCATGCCGCATGGCTGATGGGAACTTCTGCTGAATGCGAGATTGCAACCGCGAGTTCTAAAACTACCTGGCGACTGATTCTGCTGGGGGCGCCGGGGGTTGGCAAAGGCACCCAGGCCGATCTGCTACACCAGAAACTAGGCGCCTGCCACCTTTCCACGGGCGACGTTTTTCGCGCTGCCGGGCGCCAGAGCGAGTGCGACCTGAGCCCAGCCATGATGGCAGCTACGGAATTCATGCGTCGTGGTGAACTTGTGCCGGATACCACAGTGTGGGACATGGTCAAGGAACGCAGCGGCTGCCTGCGATGCGGCGGTGGTTTTCTCCTCGACGGATTTCCCCGCACCCTCGCCCAGGCTGAGTCCTTAAAACAGTTGATGGCGGACGAAGGGCTTCCACTCACAGCTGTCGTGAGCTACGACCTGTCAGCGACTGAGATCGTGGCACGGCTCAGCGGACGCCGCACCTGCGAACAATGCCGGACAGTGTTCCATCTCACCGACCGGCCGCCTAAGGTGGAGGGCGCGTGCGATCGTTGTGGTAGCAAGCTTTTTCAACGCGACGACGACCGGCCGGAATCGATTCGCGTTCGGCTCCAGGCCTATGACCGCAGCACGGCGCCGCTGATCGAGTTTTACAACCACCTCGGCTTGTTGATGCAGGTGGAAGCAAGCGGACCTCCGGATGACATTTGTGAACGGACTCTAGCAGGTCTCGAGGCCCGGAACGCTGAGCGATCGAGTTGAGGCACATTGCACCATAGTCAAGCTGGACGATGCCTCCTTCGGGTATGAGCGTGACTCCTTGTTTGTTCGGATCGGGCGAACCTCAAAGATCATTCACTTTCTTGGACGAGTGGCCGGCTCAACTGTCCCCCGGCAGTGTTTCTCTGTTACTTCATCTCGACTTTGTTCGGGTACGGAGAGAGTATACTGGCGCGACAATATCCTCGGAGGACGTGGATGAAGCGTCTGCTTTTCTACGCTTGTTTGCTGCTCGGAGTTGGTGCGATGGGATTGGGGCTCAGCGCCGCGGAGCCCGATGTCCAGCGGAACGTCGCCGCCATTCGTGCGGCCGCGGAAAAGTTGATCGCCGGCGGTTCTCCCGATGATGTGGCTAAGGGAGCAGCGTTGCTGGAGAAGGCTGCTGCATTGGAGCATGAGGCAGCGAACGCCGACAAACTCGCCATGGAACGCGAGAAGCTGAAACAGGAACTGGAGGAATCGAAACACAACCACCGCTGGAGCGAGATATTGGTGAGCTACATACCTCTCGCAACTACCATGATTCTCGCGGGCACTCTAATTTTCCAGATTACGCAGGCCAGCATCGAACGGAGGGAGAAGCGGGAGGAACGGGCCGCAGAGGCCAAGGAGAAGGAATATCAACGTATGACGGAGACCGAAGAGCGAGCGGCGGAGGCCGCAAGGAAGGAGCAGCAGCGGTACACGGATGCGCTCAAGGAAATACAGTCTTCCGAGAAAGTATCAACCGCAGGCACCCTGATCAACACGTTTATGGACGGGCCGTACCGTTCGCAGATTCTGGATAAAACGCTAACGTTGCTGTTGCGCCGGGAGACGATGGAAGACTTCCAATCACTCTATATGGAGGTGATGAATCCGCTGACCTATGATCTGTTTCCGCAGATGAGGAGGTTGTACACAGCGGTGGATACTGCGTTCTTTACAATTGCGACTCCGATCTGGGATGAGAGTACCTTTTCCAACGATCTCACGAAGCTAAGTGATAAAGATCGCAAGCTATTTGACTTGTACGACCAGGAACAGTTGTTTTTGTCGAACAAGCTTGCCGAGTTGCTGCGCACTCGCCCGCCCGAGGGCGTGCAGGTTGACCTGTCGCAATTGAATTTGCGCAACATGGATCTTTCTGGCTTGGATCTCGGGACCGCCAATATCGCGGCGACAAATTGGAACTATGTAAATCTGGACGGTTGCGACATGAGCCAGGTGATCCAGTTCGATAATTGCTCAATGTATTCCACGGCATGGTGGCATGCCGCCAGAATCAGCAAGCCGTTGCTGGATTGGCTGGCGAAGGGCTATCCCTTCTCCGAGAAGCAGCGCTACAGCGGGAACCTGCCGACAGGGCCTGAAGAGTACGCAATATGCATCGCCAAGTTGGAGGTGGGCGGGAGTGAGATTGGCGGGAGCCGCCCGTGGGGAAGCAGAAAAACCGCGACTGGCGTGGGACCTGCTGATTAATCAACGCCGCTGATACAACTTGCTACAGAGGGTGCCGCGAGCTCTCGATGCACGCAAATCAGCATCGGCCCGCCGTTCTGATTTCGTCGCTCGGCCTGTCCTCAAATCCTCTCCGCGATTCCCGATCGCAATGTTGACGACCCATGCGGCCTTAGCGGGATTACACTCGGGTAGGCATGAGAACATACCGACCGTTGTTCGCTGTCTCCGCTGTTGCGTCGTTAACTATTCTTCTGGCACGCTCGTTCACCGCGTCCGACTGGCCGGTTGCACCCGAGGTTCTGAGCGTTCTGCTTCTGGCAGTGATTGGCTTTCGCGTAGACAAACTGCTTGGAACCGCACTGGCGGTTTCATCTTTAGGTGACTTTCTTCTCGGCGTTCGACAACTCGGAAGCCTGGACGGCGAGTCGCTCTTTATCGTCGGGTTGGGTTCGTTTCTGGTCGCGCATCTGGTGTATATCGCGATGTTCCGCAAGTACAGGCTTACGGATTGGTGGAAACCTGGCCCGGCGCGGTTGTTGGGCGTGCTGACGATCCTAGTCACGCTGGGCACCGTGCTTGGAGTCTTGCTCCACTCGCTCGGGCCCTTGCTCATTCCGGTAGGGGTTTATTCTTTGGTCTTATGCGGCATGGGCACGAGCGCTATATTGGCGGACGTGGGGACTCCCTTGGCAGCCTTCGGTGCCCTGTTGTTTATTTCCTCTGACGCGATGCTGGCGATTGGCAAGTTTCGCGGTCCCTTTCCGGGCCACAACCAGCTGATCTGGATCACCTATTATGCGGCGCAGAGTCTCATCTTGCTCGGCGTCGGGCGCCGCGGCAATCGGGAGCAACCCGCGACATAGAGTTTGAGCGGAGAAGCAGACACTGAGCCGGCGTCGCGACGAGATGGCGAATTATCTTCCTCTGTCGAGGGCAGTGACCTGAACGGAATGCTGAGGGGCAGGAACGCCTGTTGGCTCAGGCTTTATATCCCATTCCGGCCAACACTCCGCGCATGTAAGCGAAACTCTTGATCATTCCCGGCATTGGATTGGTTTCATTGATCTCGTACTCCAAGTCCACGAAGCCTGGATATCGAATTGCAATCAATGCGGCAAAGATCTTCCCGATCGGCAGAATTCCGTCGCCCACGGCTACCTGGCTCTCCTTGCTAGCGGCGTTTGCCAGGTCCTTTACGTGAACGTCGTACAGCCGCGGTCCCGCTTGGTAGATGGCGTCAGGTACGTCGGTTCCCGTCCTCGCAGCGTGTCCAACATCAATACATAGGCCTATGCGGGGATCCATGTTCTTCACAAGCTGCAAGACATCCTGTGGAGAAGGAAAATATTTGTCCTCTGGGCCGTGATTGTGGATGGCGATCTTTGTGTCGTATTGCTTTGCAAATCTCTCCAGGCGGGGGAGTGTCTTGGGGGTGGGCCCAGCGATGATGACCTCGATGCCGGCGATCTTGCAGTATTCGAATTTGCTTCGCATGTCGTCGTCGTTGTCTTCGGTGAAATAGATAGTGCCCGCTGCAGTGAGTTTTATGCCGGCAGCAGTGTATTCATCAGCCACTTGTTTGATCTGCTCCGGGGTAGTCATGGGCAGATGGAATTCCTTCACATTCAGATACGGAGTACTCAGCTGCTTCATGAACTCGATGACTTCGACGCGGCCGAACTTCCTGAACGAATAGCTGGCCACGCCAAGGCGAATCGGGGAACTCGGCGCATTGTCGGAGGCCTTCATGCCGAGGTTCCATGTTGGTAGGGCGGCCGCCGCTGTAAGCCCAAGACCTCCACATAAGAAGTCTCTTCGACGTATGGTTGAGTTCATGTTTCCGCAACCTTCTCGCGCTGCTTCGATCGACATTTGCACCGAGCTCACGGCTTTTGGATTTAGCGATTGCCCGGTCAAGCCTGTCGGGTCAGTGTTTCATATTCGGGAGCCAATCGGCTCCGCAGCTGACCGATGGATCTAGCGACGACACAGCTTGATAGCTCAACGAGAATCACGGTGCAGGTGACATTCGATCTTGGGAAGCGAGTGCAGATCCATGCGTGCCACTTAGATGGTAGGAAAAAGTTGCCAACACCACCGGAAAGTTTTATATTCCGGCAGGGGTAGACGAGGAGTAAATCCTTTGACTGCAACATCTCCCGTTTGGCACGACGGTTGCTACTACATAGACAGACGAAGTGGCGCATAGGGGTCATCGTTGAGAGGTTTTCGGCCAGAGTCCTCTTCGGCGGTGGCCCCTTTTTAGATGTCTTCGCCAAATGTCGATGTTCACGCCCTCCCCTGATTCCAATCATGATAAAAGCGAGGTGCATATGACTAGCACCTCGCTTTCTTCTTTCCCATTTCCGCTGCAGCGTTAAACCAAGGCCAGCTTTTCCGTGACATCGAAGCCTGCAGCCCGCAGCAATTTTTCGATTTTGGCTTCGTTGAGCCGGGTCGCGTCGTACTCTACCCGTATCGTGTGTTCCGACTCGTCCAACTGCAGACGGCGGACGCCATAAACATCGCTCAATTGTCCGTAGGCGCTCATGACGCTCTCGCTGGGCTGCGCTCCGTAGCGGAACAACACTTCGATGGCGGTCATCGATAAATCCTTTCCCCCGTGCAATGATAAGAACAAGTGAGGACGATCGCTCAGACGCTTCTCAGCGTTTCGAATGCGCCTATTTGAGCTGGCGTTTCACTGGAAGTTAGACCTTACTATAGAGCATCATGGCTGAAGTGAACAGAGTTGGAGAGGGCGACATTAGCCAAGGCCGGCAACTAAACCGTATGAGCGATACAAGCGATACTCCAGGAACGGAAAGCACGCCATTGTTGATGGCGAAGGACCCCGTCTGTGGCATGTTAGTCGATCCCGCCAAAGCCCGAGGCAACGCCCAACACTTGGGCATCAGTTACTGTTTCTGCTCCCCGGGATGCATGCATCGCTTCGTCTCAGATCCCACGAAATACATTACTGATTTGAACCGGGCTGAGGACGGAGGCGCTGCAAAACCGCCTTTACCGGCCTCTCCAGGAGGTAAGGTTCACAAAGACCCAGTTTGCGGAATGACCGTGGACCCTTTCAAGGCGGCGGCTTCCATAGAGCATGCCGGCAAGCTTTACCATTTCTGCTGCAAAGGTTGCGCGGAGAAATTCAGTGCCGATCCGGGGAAATTCCTTTCACCCACGTACCAACCAGGCGGAATGACCGCTCCGGTACAGATTGGCGGAATCCAAATCAAGCCAGCGTCAGAGACGGTGAGTGATCCGGTTTGCGGCATGAATGTCGCCAAATCCCGCGCTGCAGCAACCCTTGCGCATGAGGGCGTGACGTATTACTTCTGCTGCCAAAACTGTGCCAACAAGTTCAAGGCTGACCCGCGGAAATATCTTGTTCGGGGCAATGCTGCCCCCCAACTCGTTACCATAGCGCCTGCAAAAACCACTCCGGCCGCTGCGGCGACCTATATCTGTCCCATGGATCCCGAGGTTCGCCAATCTGGCCCGGGCGCATGTCCCAAGTGCGGCATGGCGCTCGAACCAGAGCTGCCTGTCGCCGCAACGAAGACGCAGTGGACTTGCCCCATGCATCCCGAGATCGTGCGCGACCAGCCAGGTACGTGTCCGATCTGCGGCATGGGACTTGAGCCGATAACGGTCCTTGCGGCGGAGGAAGACAACCCCGAACTCCGCGACATGACGCGCCGCTTTTGGTGGAGCGTGGCCCTGAGCGTCCCGCTAGTGGCGTTCGCCATGCTGCGCATGGGACCACTCTCGTCTCTGGCGCCTCCGGCGTTGGGTAACTGGATCGAGTTCTTGCTGGCGACTCCTGTTGTGCTATGGTGCGGCCGCCCGTTCTTCGAGCGAGGATGGGCGTCGGTGAAATTCCGTAGTCCCAACATGTTCACTCTGATCGCGATGGGCGTGGGTGTCGCCTACGTCTACAGCGCGGTCGCGACCATAGCGCCGGGACTCTTTCCCCCCAGCCTGCGCACCATGCATGGCCTGCCCGCTGTGTATTTCGAGGCAGCCGCGGCCATCATTGCGTTGGTGCTGCTCGGACAAGTCCTGGAGCTGAAGGCACGCAGCCGCACCAGCAGCGCCATCCGCGCGCTGCTCGACCTTTCGCCGAAAATGGCGCGTCTCATGCGTGACGATGGCAGCGAGTACGACGTGCCACTCGAACAGGTCAAGGTCGGCGACAAGTTGCGGGTTCGCCCCGGCGAGAAAATCCCGACAGACGGAATCGTGGTGGACGGCCTCAGCTCGGTTGACGAGTCCATGATCACTGGCGAGTCCATTCCGACGGAGAAGCGTGCTGGCGATCGAGTGATTGGCGCTACAGTGAATGGCACAGGATGGCTGCTGGTGCGTGCCGAACGCGTGGGCAGCGAGACCGTCTTGGCACAAATCGTTCAGATGGTCAGCAACGCCCAGCGCAGCCGTGCTCCCATTCAACGTCTCGCCGATCGCGTCGCGTCCTACTTCGTACCCACGGTTCTCGCCGTCGCTGTGATCACCTTCGTCGTTTGGTTGATGGTTGGTCCCGAGCCTCGCCTTGCCCATGCAATCGTGAACGCGGTTGCGGTTCTGATCATTGCCTGCCCCTGCGCGTTGGGACTGGCAACACCAATGGCGATCATGGTGGGCACCGGACGAGGCGCGCGCGCCGGCATCCTGGTCAAGAATGCCGAAGCGCTCGAGACTTTCCAAAAGGTTGACACCATCGCGCTGGACAAAACCGGCACGCTCACCCAGGGCAAGCCGGAACTGATGGACGTGGTTGCGTTTGGTGGCGAAACCGAGGAGAACGTCGTGCGGATGGCGGCGAGCCTGGAACGAGGCAGCGAGCATCCTCTGGGAGCGGCTATCGTCGAAGCCGCACTGGCCAGCAACCTCAGACTCATTTCGCCCGATGGATTCCGTTCGCTTACCGGTAAGGGCGTGGTGGGAAGCGTCGGGGGCCACGAAGTTGCTGTTGGCAACGAGAAGCTTTTTGAGGAGTGCGGCATTGCTTCCGAAGAATTGAAAAGCAAGGCGGAATCAATGCGCCTTGATGGTGAAACCGTGGTTTACGTTGCGGTCGACGGACGCGCCGCCGGGCTGCTGGGCATCGCCGACCCCGTGAAGCCCGAAGCCATGGAGGCCATTCACGATCTGCAGCGCGAGGGATTGCGGGTGGTAATGCTCACCGGCGACAGTGAGACCACCGCTGCTGCCGTAGCCCGCAAACTCGGCATCACCGAAACCGAGGCTGGAGTGCTGCCCGATCACAAAGCCGATGTAGTGAAGAAACTCCAGCAGCAGGGAAGGACCGTTGCCATGGCGGGCGACGGGATCAATGACGCGCCCGCGCTGGCCCAGGCCAATGTAGGCGTCGCCATGGGAACTGGCACCGATGTCGCGATGGAAAGTGCCGGGGTTACTCTTCTCAAGGGCGACCTGCGGGCGCTGGTGCGGGCGCGCCGCCTGAGCAAGGCTGTGATGGCGAATATCAAAGAGAACTTATTCTTTGCGTTCGTCTACAACTCGATCGGAGTTCCGATCGCAGCGGGCATCCTGTATCCCAAGTTCGGATGGCTGCTGAGCCCCATCATCGCGGCGGCAGCGATGAGTTTCAGCAGCGTTTCGGTGATCACCAACGCGCTGCGTCTGCGGAACGTGAAGCTGTAGATGCCGACAGGGATTGGGTGCGCATCTAGCCACACTGCCAGGTTCCGCGTCGCCTCCCGCCCACTTCGATTTATTGCCGAGCGCGACCAACCCGTGGAATAACCGCTTAGCACCTTTCCGTGGTTCGCTAGGGGTGTGCCCCCTCCCCCTCGGATCCTTGGAATCAATGACTTACGCATAGTTTCGTATGTAAGATATTGAGCCCGTTAGACTTAGCGGCACGATATTCATTTCAAAGAACTTAGGGTGTAGAAAAGACGGCATTTGCCAACTTTTTTGCAAAAACCGACGCAAGAATAAAAGAACCTCCGACGCCGCCTGACAGATCCTTTCCGACGAATCCGCCAGGTGTCGAGTTCCCCTCCGGCCATTCGAAGCGAAACATGCCAGTTTTATGGATAAACCTTCGAAGCAGGCAGAGTCACGCGAAATCGACTGCGCGTTATTACGAAGGTAATCAGGAAAGTTGCCAGCAGTCAGTGCGAAGAGGGTAGATCCACCCGTCTAAAGTCCCCAGGAGTCCAGGGGAAGGAAGTCGCTGCCACGTTAGCCGAAGCCTCAGGTTCGCGCTGGTTTCCGACGATAGCTTGGGATTGCCAGCCAAGATGCAATTTAATTTGGACGGGATGTCTTACGGGAAAGTCCGCCCTATAGTTTGTTGAGGTAGTCCACGATCTCTGGATTCGTCCAGTCCGTCGCGCCGATGAACTTGCGACGAATGACTCCGTTATTGTCGATGATGTACGTTTCCGGAAATTTGAACGTGCCATACAGGGCGTTGGCCGACTGTCTGGCGTCGCGAACCACCATGAGATCGACACTGTGGTCGCGGACGAACTGCTTGACGGCATTCTCATCGGCGTCTTCGCTGACCGCAAGTATGGTTACCTTGTTACCCAGCTTCTTTTGTAACTCGACCAGAGACGGCATCTCCTCAACACACGGAGCACACCACGTTGCCCAGAAGTTGAGCACAACTGGCTTGCCCCGCAACTGACTGAGCGTAACCGTGCGTTGTGAATCCGTAAGCGTGAAATCGGGAGCGGTTTCTCCAATGCGCGGCGGACGGCCGCCATTACAAGCGGACAACACAACAAAACAGACGAGGGCTAGGACCAAGGGCAAGCGCTTCACGCTTCTATAATAACGGAGAGGCCCGACAGTTCGTATCGCCCAGCCCATGAGCGTTTTGCCAGAACAACCCGAAGTCTCAGTCATCGTACCGGCACGCAACGAAGAAGCCAACCTGGCGGATTGCCTACGCTCGCTCGTCGGACAACCCGGCCTGAGCTACGAGATCATTTTGGTGGACGATCACTCGAGCGATCGCACCCGCGAAATCGCCAATGGGTTTCCTGTCCGGGTCATCAACGCCGATCCGCTTCCGGAGGGATGGAGCGGGAAATGCAACGCCTGCTGGAGCGGCGCCAAAGTCGCAAGAGGGAAGTGGCTGCTATTCACCGACGCCGACACGAAGCACAGCCGCGAATCCATTGCCCAGGGCTTGCGGGAGGCCGAAGCGGCGGACGCGGCACTGCTCTCGTACTCCCCGAAGCAGGAGGTGCACAGCTTCGCCGAGCGCGCTCTCATGCCGGTGATCTTCGCGGAACTGGCAAACACCTATCGACCGAGAGACGTAAGTGACCCGAAATCGCCAGCAGCGGCGGCCAACGGACAGTACCTGCTCATCCGACGTGACGCGTATGACACAATCGGCGGGCACGCCGCAGTAGCTCAAGCAATCCTTGAGGATGTCGAATTGGCAAAGCGGGTGAAGCGCGCGGGATTCAAGCTACAGTTCCGTTTGTCGGACGCGGTCAGCACGCGCATGTATCGCAACTTCGCTCAGATGTGGGAAGGATGGACCAAAAACCTAGCACTGTTGTTTCCCAATGCGCGTGGTGTGGCGTTAAGGCGGGCGATTGAGTTTCTGCTGATCGTCGCAGCTGTTCTGGCGATGCTGAATGCCGTGTTTATTGAACGCGACCGGATGGGTGTACTGTTGAACGCGGCATTTGCCATCGTCATGATGAGTTTCTTCTACCGTCGAATTCGACGGGCGCATTTTGACTGGCTATCAAATATCCTCGCGATCCTCGGCCTTCCACTTTTCACGGTACTTTTGCTTAATTCGTACATCTGTCATAGAAGAGGATCGGTTCGCTGGAAAGGCCGTCAGTATGGCACGACGGGCGATTCGCGAACCTCGAGCATTGGCCGCCCTGACATGGTTGGTGATGCGGCTCCTGTCACCGAGACCGTTATCACTGACCGGAAATCCGAACAGCCGCTATAGTTCAGGAGAACATGATCTATCTAACGCGCAAGTGTGAGTTTTCGGCGTCGCACTATTACCACAACCCAGATTGGTCTGACGAGCAGAACCGCCGCGTCTTCGGCAAATGCGCCAACCTCAATGGGCACGGCCATAACTACACGCTGGAAGTCACGGTGAAAGGCGACGTCGACCCCGTCACGGGATTCGTCGTCGATCTCAAAGAGTTAAAGGACATATTGAACCGCGAAGTGGTGGAAGCCATGGACCACCGCCATCTCAATAAAGAAGTGCCCGAGTTCGCCAGCAAGGTTCCTACCACCGAAAATGTCGCGATTGCGATCTGGCAGCGCCTTAACGACAAGCTGCATGTGGCGAAATTGCATCGCGTGCGACTCTACGAGATGCCCGATCTATTCGTTGATTTCTACGGAGAAGCATGAAGGCCTACCTGACACGGCGTTACATCTTTTCGGCCTCACATCGCTTACATGCCGACACGCTCTCGGTCGAGCAGAACCGCATGACCTATGGCAAGTGCAACAATCCCCATGGGCACGGCCACAACTACTCGCTCGAGGTAACCGTCGGCGGTCAGGTCAATGACGAAACTGGAATGGTCTGCAACTTGGTGGACCTCGATGAAGCAGTTCGGCAAGCCGTGCTCGATCGTTTTGATCATCAAAATCTCAACACATTAACGGATTTCGCGGCTCTGGTGCCTACCACGGAGAATCTCACCGAGGTCATCCACAACATTTTGAAACAATGTTTTCCCTCGGCTCATCTTGAAAGGGTGCGCATCGAAGAAACTCTGAAGAACAGTTTCGAGTACTCTGATGGCGCGGAATTGCGTCACTGACTTATGCCGCGAAGCATCATGGGAGAGCAATGAAAGACCTCATGGAAACTCAAACGACTCTCACTAGCGCAAGTCTGGAAGATCTGACGAGGGAGTTGCTGGTTCGCCTTGGTGAAGATCCCCAGCGCGAAGGCCTGGTGAAGACTCCGGAGCGGTTTGCCAAGGCAATTCAATATCTCACCAAGGGTTACAACGAAGACCCCGCGGAAGTGCTGAACGGAGCTCTCTTCACGGTCGATTACGACGAGATGGTGATCGTGAAGGATATCGAGATGTTCAGCCTCTGCGAGCACCACATGCTGCCCTTTTTCGGAAAGGTACACATCGCCTATATTCCGAAGGGAAAGGTGCTCGGGCTGAGCAAGTTGCCCCGCCTTGTGGAAGTTTTCGCCCGCCGCCTCCAGGTACAGGAACGACTCACCGTGGAGATTGCGGAAGCTATCCAGCATGCGGTCCAGCCCTTGGGTGTCGGCGTAGTCATTGAAGCGCGCCACTTGTGCATGATGATGCGCGGAGTCGAGAAGCAACACTCCGCGACGGTCACATCCTCGATGATCGGCGCCTTCCGCGCGCAACAGACTCGCCAGGAATTTCTTGCGCTCATCCGCGAGAAGAGCAACAACGGGTTCTAGCGATGACTGCCAAGAAGCGGCGGTCCACTCCCATAGTGAAGACAGATCCGCAGCCAGCGGTAGCGGAAGCTGCGCCGTACGGCGGCCGACTGTCAGGAAAGGTGGCCGTAATCACTGGTGGAAATCGAGGTATTGGCCTCGCCATTGCTCGTGCTCTGGTTGCCGAAGGGTGCAGCGTACTGATTACCGGCCGCGACCGAGCCGCGTTGAAGAGTGCGAAAGCAGAGTTGTCCACTATGGCATCGGAGCTTAGCCCCCGCCCTGAAGTGTTTGCTGAGCGCTGTGAAGTCCAAAATACGGCTTCGGTCGCCGCCGTGTTCTCGAAGGTGAAGAAGCGCTGGGGCCGCCTCGACATCCTCATCAACAACGCCGGGATCTCGCAAGCCAGGTTCTCGGTGGAGGATACTCCGGTCGAGTTGTGGCGGTCGGTGATTGACATTAACCTTACCGGGACGTTCCTGGTTTCACGCGCGGGTGTTCCGCTGATGTCGAGAGGGTCTACGATTGTCAACACGTTGTCGATCGCCGCGA
>Ga0207926_1000258_pt1 | contig 27057 bp, 24 predicted proteins | sample NGESurdeep072012_8_FD_184454 | JGI IMG/M metagenome (GOLD analysis project Ga0207926, IMG submission 184454) | Arctic peat soil microbial communities from Barrow, Alaska - NGEE Surface sample 210-1 deep-072012 (SPAdes) | ecosystem: Environmental > Terrestrial > Soil > Wetlands > Peat ...
TTCGTCCTGCTCCTCGACCGGGAGGAAGTGGCTCGCCATCCAGCGGAAGATGTAGTCGACGATCGACTTCGCGATCGGGATCTCCTTGTTCTTCGTGAACCCGGACGGCTCGAATCGCATGTGGCTGAACTTGTCGACCATGAACTTCAGGGGCACGCCGAACTGGAGCGCGTACGAGGTCTGCGTCGCGAAGGCGTCCATCAGGCCCGAGATGGTCGAGCCCTCCTTGGCCATCGTCACGAACAGCTCGCCGGGCGTCCCGTCGTCGAACAGCCCGACCGTGAGGTAACCCTCGTGGCCCTGGATGTCGAACTTGTGGGTGACGGCCTTGCGCTCGTCTGGCAGCTTGCGCCGCAACGCGCGGTACTCGATTTGTGGTGCCTTTTCCTTCTTCTCTTTGTCGAGCGACGTGGACAGGGGCTGTGAGCGCTTGCATCCGTCGCGATAGATCGCGATGCACTTGAGCCCGAGCCTCCAGGACTCCATGTATGTCTGCTGGATGTCCTCGGCCGTCGCGTCGGTCGGAAGGTTCACGGTCTTGGACATCGAGCCCGAGATGAACGGCTGCACGGCAGCCATCATCCGGACGTGGCCCATCGGGGCGATCGAGCGGGCGCCGTTGACCGGCTTGAAGGCGCAGTCGAAGACCTTCAGGTGCTCGTCCATCAAGTGTGGAGCTCCTTCGATCGTGTCGTTCTCGTCGATGTACTCGACGATCTCCTTCACCTTGAGCTCGTCATAGCCGAGCTTCCGGAGAGCAGCCGGCACCGTCGTGTTGACGATCTTCAGAAGGCCGCCGCCGACCAGCTTCTTGTACTTCACCAGTGCGAGGTCAGGCTCGATTCCGGTCGTGTCGCAGTCCATCATCAGCCCGATCGTTCCGGTGGGCGCGAGGACCGTGGCCTGTGCGTTGCGATAGCCGTGTGCGCGCCCGAGCTTGACCGCCTCGTCCCAGGTCTCGCGAGCGGCATCGACCACTTCAGCGGATTCGGGCGACGTGCTCAGCTGGTGTGCCGCCTGGCGGTGCTTCTCCATCACGCGCAGCATCGGCTCGCGGTTCTTCGCGTACTCGCTGAACGGACCCTTGACCTGCGCCATGCGAGCCGACTGGGCAAACGCCCGGCCGGTCATGATCGCCGTGAGCGCGCCGGCGAAACGGCCGCCCTCTTCTGAGTCGTAGGCGAGGCCCATCGACATCAGAAGCGCGCCGAGGTTGGCGTAGCCGAGGCCCAGGGGACGAAGCGCCTCTGAGTTCTTGGCGATCGCCGGGGTGGGGTAGGAGGCGTTGGAGACGATGATCTCCTGCCCGGTGAAGCACACGTCGATCGCATGCCGGTATCGCTCGACGTCGAACTTCCCGTCCTCTGTTTGGAACTTCATCAGGTTGAGCGAAAGCAGGTTGCAGGCGGTGTCGTCCAGGAACACGAACTCGGAGCATGGGTTGGTCGCGTTGATGCGGCCGGTGTTCGGCACGACGTTCCATTCCTGGATCGTGGTGTCGAACTGCAGGCCCGGGTCGCCGCAGATCCACGTGGCTTCGGCGATCTCGCGCCACAGGTCGCGGGCCTTGTAGCTGTCGATGACACGGCCGTCGACGACCGCCTTCGTCTCCCACTTCTTGTCGTTGTCGACCGCTCGCATGAAATCGTCGCTGACGCGGACGGAGTTGTTGGCGTTCTGGAACTGGACCGAGTCGTACGCTCCGCCCGAAACGTTGAACCCGACGTTGTAGCCGGCGTCGATCAAGGCCCACGCCTTCTTCTCTTCCTCCGCCTTGCAGCGGATGAACTCGAGGATGTCGGGGTGGTCGGCGTTGAGGATGACCATCTTGGCCGCGCGTCGGGTCGTCCCGCCGGACTTGATCGAGCCGGCGAACGAGTCGTAGCCCTTCATGAAGGAGACGGGGCCGGAGGCGGTGCCGCCGCCGGAGAGCTGCTCCTTGGAGGAACGCAGCACCGAGAGGTTGGTGCCGGTGCCGCTGCCGAACTTGAACAGCATGCCCTCTGTCTTGACCAGCTCGAGGATCGACTCCATCGAGTCCTCCACCGAGTTGATGAAGCAGGCGGAACCCTGCTGGGCGCGGCCGGGCACGCCGATGTTGAACCAGACCGGGCTGTTGAACGAGGCGTGCTGTGTGACCAGGAGGAAACGGAGCTCCTGAGACCAGTTCTCCGCGTCTTCCTCGCTTGCGAAATAGCCGCCCTGTCGACCCCAGCCCGCAAGCGTCTCGACCACGCGGTCGATGAGCTGCCGAACGCTGGTCTCGCGCTCAGGGGTGCCTACGCCGCCCCGGAAGTACTTCTGGGCGACGACGTTGATCGCCAGCTGCGACCAGGAGCGGGGGACCTCGACGTCCTTCTGCTCGAAGATGACCTGGCCCTTCTCGCCGATGATCGCGGCGGTCCGCCGCTCCCACTCCACCAGGTCGAAGGCATGGCTGCCTGGAGGCGTGAAGTGGCGGCCGAAGCGAAGCCCCTTTTGCATTGATGCGCCCTGCGCGCGCCCGGCGGTTCCTGCTTTGGAGTGGCTTCCATTGGTCTTGGTGGCCCCTGAGTGGGCTCCGGTGAGGTCGGCAACGTTTTTGGCCATTTCTTTAGAGAACGCCTCCTTTGATCATCCCCGGTGAGGGTGTTTTCCAATCGGACGCGCCCTGCGCGCGCCCTGCGTCGCGTCGTTGCTGGGACGTGGGGTGGGTCGATGTGCTTATTCGTTTGGGGATGGAAGAGGCCCCAGAGCATGCCCGCCACTTATGCCCCAGGGCCTCGATGTAACGACCTGAATGATACGAGCGGCTTTTTGGCTTGTCAAGCCCCAAACACAAGATATTCGGCCTTAACGTGCCTTTACCCCCAACATGTGGGTGGATTACCTGTGGACAACTCTGCGCCCAAGTTGGGCACAGGCTGCGGAAGGACTGTGGGAAAGTGTGCAAAACCGGCCTAGTGAACTGATTCGACCAGGGCGAGCTGGGTACTGTCTGTGGAAAGGTTTTCCTCGGCCTTTTCGGTCATCTGGACGCTCTGCGTGGAGGCCCGGATCCTGGCCGAGACCTGCTTGCCCTCGCCATAGGCGTTCTGGAGCATCGTGACCGCTCGCTGGAGCTTGTTCTCGAGCACGCTCTCCAGGGTGTCCAGGTGGCGCTCCACGTCGATGAGAGCCGACTGGAGCTTCTCCATGTCGACGGTGCGCGCGAACTGCAGGTGCAGCTGATACAGAGTGAGGAGGTAGGGGAGGGCCATCGCGTAGCCGACCACCATCACGTGACGTTTGTGGGCGCCCACGATGGCGCCGCGGCACACGTCGTAGGCGGCGTCGGGGATGACGGCGAGCGCAAACGGGGACGTGGTGGCAGGGTCGATGTACTGGCTCACCTCGCGGACCCGCCGCTCCACCTCGCGTTCGACCTGGCCGGTGAGCTGCGCCCGGCGCGTCGCGTCCAGCGTCGGATCGGCAAGCTGTTCGAGCGCCCCGCTCGAGACCCACTTGGAGTCCATCGGCAGGAGCTTTCCGCCGGGCAGGCGCAGCGCGAGCTCGACCACCTTGCCTCCGACCCAAACGTTGCGCTGGAGCATCTCGGGCGGAAGGTGCCGCAGCGCCTCTTCGAGGATGTTCTCGCCTGCCGCCCCACGCGTGGAGCTGCCGGCGATCACGTTCTCGAGCCGTCTCAGGCTCGCCCGCGCCTCGTCCTCGACCGGCTGGCGCGCGGAGAGGGCCGAGCGCAGCCCCTCGACGACCGATTGGGTCTGCGACAGGCGCTCGCGGAGCTCGGCGGCCTGCGTGCCCTGGGTCTGGCCGCCGGCCTCCAGCCGGAGCTTGAGGTCGGCCACGTCGCGCGACTGGGCGTCCGCACGCCGGACCAGGTTCCACACGAGGAACGCCACGCCGGCCATTCCGGCCAGGAGGCATACCAGCAGGAGGGCGAACAAGAGTTCGAGCACCGACATCTTGCGCATTGTAGTCTCGAAAGCGGGTATAGACAAGGGTGTTAAGAGCATGAGAAAGAACCTGCCGGTTCTCGCTCATCGCGGCGTCGGCGAAGCCGACCCGGCCTTCGGCCGGGCAAGCGCCGCTGCTCTCTCTCCCGCTGTTGTAGACAAGAATAAAGTGAGAGAAATGGCCGAGATCAAACCGTTGCCAGACGTCGACAAGGCGCCCGACCGAATCCCGCTGGAAGAGGTCTACATGCGCATGGCCGAGGAGCTGGCCAAGCGCTCGACCTGCGCCCGGCTCCAGGTGGGAAGCGTGATCGCCACGTCCGACCTGACGCAGGTCCTGGGCATCGGCTACAACGGCAACGCGAGAGGCCTACCGAACCGGTGCGATTCGTCCGAGCCGGGCAGCTGCGGCTGCCTTCACAGTGAGCAGAACGCCCTGATCAAGGCGGGCGCCCAGCTGCCCGGAAAGGTCATGTTCGTCAGCGCCTCGCCCTGCGTCATGTGCGCCAAGATGATCATCAACGCCAACGTCGCACGGGTCTACTACCGCGAGGCGTATCGCGACCCGGCCGGCCTGAACGTGCTGCGCCAGGCGGGTGTCGAGGTCATCCACTACGACCGGTGGCGCGACCTCTGGCGCTAGTCGCGCAGAATCTCCCACCCGTTGTCGGTCTGCACCATCCTCGGCTCGACGATCGGCACATCTTTGAGCCGTCGAGCTCGGGAGAACAGCCTCGCGGCGTCCTGGTCCGTCGCGACTGAATCGAGCACCGTGCGGGTCGCGTAGACCAGCGTGATGTCCGGGTTGGTCAGCGCGGTGGCCGGCGTGGCCCACAGCCAGTCCGTCACCTCGCCCTCCTGAGGCCGCACCTCCTGGCCAGGCGGCATGCGGGCAAGAAAAAAGCGTGCGTCGAAGCGCCGCCGGAGCTGTACGGGCGTCACCCATCGGGCGAACATGACCAGGCGGTCGAGCGCCGGCTCGAGGCGGAGCTCGCGCAGCGCCTCGCCGAAGCTCTTCCCGCCTTCGACGATGTTCCGCACGCGGTCGTTCTCGGCCTGGCGCGCAAATCTTCGACCGCGGCGCGCGAGCAGGATGCCGACCTCTTCGAACACCTCGCGCACCGCCGCCATCCGGATCTCGTCGCCCCAACCCATGTCGTCTGCGTGCACCGTGCCGCCCGGGAACACGTACGCGCCCGGAGCGAAGTCAGACCCGCCGGGACGGTGCACCAGGATGAGCTCCCACGGATCGCGGCCACGGATCAGGAGGACCGTCGCCGACGGACGCGGAGTGACGGGCGGTCCTTCGTTGACAGCCCCGGGTGGCAGCACCTCATTAGGATGCCTGGGTGGACCTGGGGATTGCCGGAAAGGTCGCGCTGGTCACGGCGGCCACGCGTGGGATCGGGCTCGGTATCGCGCAGGCGCTCGCTTCCGAAGGCGCGCGCGTTGCGATCGCCGCGCGCACCGCGAGCGACGTCAAGCGCACGGCGGAGTCTCTCGGCGGGCTGGGCATCGCGATCGACCTGACGGCCGAAGACGGACCTCGCCGCGCGGTCGAGCAGACCGTGAGCGGGCTCGGGCCGATCGACATCCTGGTCAACAACCTGGGCCTGCGAGCCGGCAGCTCGTGGAGCGACACCGGTGCCAAAGAGTTCGAGACGGCGTTCGAGGGCAACGTCATCGTGAGCGTGCGCATGAGCCAGCTCGTGCTGCAAGGCATGGTGGACCGGGGCTGGGGACGCATCGTCACGATCACGTCCGTGTGGGGTCGCGAGACTGGCGGGGCGCCTGCATACAACGCGGCGAAGGCGGCCGAGATCAGCTTCACCAAATCGCTGGCGCATGAGGTTGCCGGGAAGGGCGTGACCGTGAACTCGATCGCCCCGGGGTCCATCCTCTGGCCCGGCGGGGGCTGGGACCGGCGCCAGAAGGCGAACCCGGAAGGAATCGCCGAGTTCGTCCGCCAGGACATGCCGCTTGGACGCTTCGGCACTGTCGCGGAGGTCGCGTCGCTGGTCGCTTTCGTCTGCTCGACCCAGGCGAGCCTGGTCAACGGGGCGGTCATCGCCGTGGACGGGGGGCAGTCGCGGTCCGGAACCTGAACGTTGCCTTGTCCCTCTGCCAAGAATCGGGGCGAAAGTCCCCTCCCCCGCAGGGGGAGGGTCGGGGTGGGGGGCGCTCCGACCCTGACTAAGGCCCTGAAATCGGGTTGGCGCCCAGCTGGCCCAGCAGCAGCACGGTCGTGGGGTAGACGCCCAGCGCCACCGATGCGATGCCGGTCAGCCACAGCACGCCCTGGCTGCTGATCGACGCCGGCACCCTGTCGGTGCGGGCCGAGGCGGACCACACCGGCAGCAGCACGCGAACGTAGTAGAAGACCGACACCACGCTCATCACCACCGCGAGCACGACGAGCCACGTGTAACCGGCGCTCACGCCGGCGGTGAACAGGAACAGCTTTCCGAAAAAGCCGACCGATGGGGGAAACCCTGCGAGCGACAGCATGAAGACCGACATCAGGACCGCCATCACCGGGTTGCGCCTGGCGAGCCCTTCCAGGTCCGAGAACCGATCGCGATCGCCATCCGGCCCGGCCAGCAGGGTGATCACGGCGAAGGCGCCGAAGTTCATGAACATGTAGACGAACAGGTAGTAGAGGACCGCGGAGAGCCCGCTCTGGCCGCCAGCGATCACGCCGATGAGGATGTAGCCCGCCTGCGCCACCCCCGAGTAGGCCAGCAGCCGTTTCAGGCTCGTCTGCGCGATCGCCATCAGGTTGCCGACGACCATGCTCGTCGCTGCGACGAATGCGAGCAGCGCCTGCCATTCCGGCGCCAGGTGGGGGAGGCCACCCGCGAAAACACGGACGATCATTGCGAACGCGGCGGCCTTGGTCCCGACGGACATGAAGGCCGTGACCGGGAGGGGCGCGCCCTGGTACACGTCCGGCGTCCACATGTGGAACGGGGCCGCGGACACCTTGAACGCGAAGCCGACTCCCATCAGCACGATGCCCAGGAGGATCAGGGGATTGCCGGAGGATGCCGCGTCGAGCCGCTTGGCGATCTCCGGGATGACCGTGGTCCCGGCCCCTCCGTAGATCAGCGCCATGCCGTAGAGGACGAACGCGCTCGCGAACCCGCCCACTAGCAGGTACTTGGCGGCGGACTCCTGGGAGCGGCTGTCCGTGCGCACGAAGCCGCACGCGATGTAGAGCGCGATCGACAGCAGCTCGAGGCCGAGGAACACGGTGACCAGCGAGGTCGCGGCGCCCAGCACCATCATGCCGATGACGGCGGCCATGATCAGGATGTGGAACTCCGATTCGAGCAGCCCGCGCTTTCTCAGATAGGAATGGGAGAGCGCCACGGTGAGGATTCCGAGGGTGGCGAACAGGATCTCGAAGAAAAGCGCGAAGTTGTCGCCGGTGGCGAATTGGTGATAGGCCGAGCCGCCCTGCCCGAACGCCCAGCGGTACGCGGCCGCCGCGAGGGCGAACGAGAACCCGGTCACCGCGGCGATGGCCACCGCGCCGCCGCGCCGGGACTTCGGCAGCACCAGGTCGACCACGATCGCGAACAGGAAGAAACCGACCAGGGTCGCGATGGCTGCGATCTGGCTGAGGTCCGCCAGGGCTTGCGACCACGAGTACGTGAGGTCGGCGGCGAGCAAAGGGCTCATCGCGCCAACCCGGCCTGGCCCAATGAGGTCATGAGGTTCGTCATCACGTTCGGGTCCAGCCCGATCGCAAACATCAAGAGGACCAGGGGAGCGAGCAGCAGGAGCTGGCCCACGTAGATGTCGGACTTCGGCACCGGGCCGGCCGGCGGACCTTGCATGGCGCCCTGGAACATCCGCAGCATGTAGACCGGCGCCAGCACCAGCCCGATGGCGCCAAACAGCGCGAGCACCGGCGCTCGCTGCCACGCTCCGAGCAGCGTCATGAACTCGCCGACGAAGCTGTTGAGGCCGGGCAGCCCCAACGCGGCCAGGGTCACGATGATGAAGACGCCCGCCATCACAGGCATGCGCGCGGCCATCCCGGCCATCGACGCGCGGTCGCGCGTCCCGGTGCGATCGGAGATCCAGGCCACGATGAGGAAGAGGGCCGAGATGATGATTCCGTGGTTGACCATCTGGAGGATCGCGCCCTGCTGGCCCTGCACGTTGTAGGAGAAGATGCCGAGGACGATGAAGCCCATGTGGCTCACGCTGGAATAGGCGACCAGCAGCTTCATGTCGCGCTGGGCGATAGCCATCAGCGCGCCCCAGATGATCGCAGCGACCGCCAGGACCGGTACGACCCAGCGCCAGTCCCACCAGCCGACCGGCTCGGGGAACAACGGGATCGCGATGCGCAGGAAGCCATAGGCGCCCGCCTTGCCCATCACGCCGGCGAAGGTGACCAGCATCGGGGTGGGTGCCGCGGCGTAAGCGTCGGGAAGCCAGCTGTGAAAGGGGAAGAGGGGGGTCTTGATCGCGAATGCGAGCGCGAAGACGAAAAAGAGCGCGAACTGGATCGAAGGTGAGGGGGCCAGCGTGGCCAGAGTCGCCAGGTCGAAGGTCTGCTTGCCTGTGGCGACGTACTCGCCGATCACGCCGACCAGCATCAGGAGGGATCCGGCCAGCGTGTACAGCACGAATTTTACCGCCGCGCGCCCTGGCCGGTCGCCCTCGCCAAAGAGCCACAGCATGAAGTACGCCGGAATGAGCATCGCCTCCCAGAACACATAGAAGAGGACGAGGTCGGTGGCCAGGAACACCCCCGCCAGCCCGGCGGACATGGCGAGGAGCAGGGCCACGAAACGGTTCACGTGACGGGTGGTGATTGGCGTGGCAAGGATCGCGATCACGGTCAGGAAAGCGTTCAGAAGCACCAGCCACAGGCTTATGCCGTCGATGCCGAGCCGGTAGAAGATGCTCAGCTGCGGGATCCATGGCACCGCCTCCGAGTACTGGTAGCCGCGATACCCGGGCGCGAATGAGAACGCGACGCCGGCCGCCACGCCGAGCGTGGCGATCGCCACCACCACTCCCATCCACTTGGCGAACCGCGGCGGCATGAAGGCGATCAGCACCGAGCCGATCATCGGAAGCAGCCAGATGACGGTCAGCGTCACGAGTTTGCCCTGATGAGAAGCAGCACAGCCGCCACCACCGCACCACCGACGAACACGAGCACGTAGTTGCGGAAGTAGCCGCTCTGTGTGAGGCTGAGGCTGCTCGCTCCCGCGACCGCCGCTCTCCCTGTGCCAACCACAGCACCGTCGAACACCGGCTTCTCGATGTCACGCAGCCCGACGTCGGCGAGGCCGTCCATGGGGCGCACGACGGCGGCGTCGTAGATCTCGTCGAAGTAGTACTTGCGCTCGAGCAGCCGCTGCGCCCAGGGCACCCGGGAGCTCCACGGTTTCCAGGATCGCTCGACGTAGAGCCGGTATGCGGCCAGGAAGAGAAGCGTGGCGAGCGCCATCGTGACCAGGCCCGCGATGACAACGCCGGCGCCTTCCTCCCAGCTCACTCGCCCGAGGACTGGGACAAGGAAGTCCGAAAAGGACGAGGGCCCGATCCCGAGCGCCCTGGTCTGGATGAAGCCGCCGACGACGGAAAGGACGGCCAGGATCAAGACGGGGACGATCATCACCAGCCGCGCCTCGTGCGGGACCGCGACGGGGCGCTCCGGCGACGCCTTGCCGCCGAAGGCCATCCACCACATCCGGCCGGTGTAGAAGCCGGTGATCAAAGCCGTCACGACGCCGACGACCCACACCGCGAGCGCAAGCGAGTTGTCGGGCTTCGAGAGGGCCAAGCCGAGGATCTGCTCCTTGGAGAAGAAGCCCACCAGCGGGATGACTCCGACGAGCGCAAGCGAACCGATGAGGAACGACCACGACGTGCGCGGAAGCTGGCGGAACAGGCCGCCGTACTTGCGCATGTCCTGCTCGTCGTGCATCGCGTGGATGACGTTGCCGGCGGCCATGAAGAGGAGCGCTTTGAAGAAGGCATGCGCGAGGAGGTGGAAGAAGCCGGCCGCGTATGCGCCGATTCCGACGGCCAGGAACATGTAGCCGATCTGGCTCATCGTGGAATAGGCGAGGACGCGTTTGATGTCGGTCTGGACGATGGCGATCGTGGCCGCGAAGAGCGCGGTGACCGCGCCGACGATCGCCACAGTGTTGTGTGCATAGGTGGCGATGTCATAGATGGGATGCATGCGGCCGATGAGGTAGACGCCGGCGGTGACCATGGTCGCCGCATGGATCAGGGCGCTGACCGGGGTTGGGCCTTCCATGGCGTCTGGGAGCCAGGTGTGGAGTGGGAGCTGGGCGGATTTCGCGACGGCGCCCACGAGGAGGAAGAAGGCGGCGAGCTCGATGTTGAAGCTGTCTCCGACTCCGCAAAGCACGAGATCCCTTGTGCAATTGGCTTGCTGGCCAAGGTGGCTGAAAACACCCGAGTAGGTGATCGCGTGGTAGGTCACGAAAAGCACGAAGGCGCCCAGGATCATGCCTACGTCGCCGATCACGTTCATCACGAACGCCTTGCGCGCGGCGAGCACCGCGGAGCGGCGCTGGTACCAGAAGCCGATCAGGAGGTACGAGCTCAGGCCGACCATCGCCCAGCCAACGATCAGGAAGACGAAGTTCCCGGCCAGGACGAGCAGCAGCATCGAGAAGATGAAGACGTCCATGTACGTGAAGAAGCGCGCGTAGCTTGGGCCGTCCTCGTGCTCCATGTAGCCGACCGAATACGTGACGATCAGCGCGCCCACCCCCGTGATGACCAGGCACATGAAGATCGAAAGGTTGTCGACGAGCAGGTTGAACGGCACCACCAACGAGCCGCTCTTGATCCACGTCCAGTAGGTGAAGTCGCCGTGGGCATTGCCGAAGTAGAGGGCGAGTGTGCCCACGAACGAAGCCCAGACCACGCCGGGACCGACGATCTTCGTAAACGTGCGTGGCAGCCGCCAGCCCCGGCCGGCGAGCAGGATCGCGCCCACGACCGGCAGCAGAAGCACGGACAGGGCGAGCTGACTCGTGCTCATCCCTTCATCTCGCTGAGCTCATCGATGTCCTCGACGTCGCGCTCGTGGAAGATGTCCACGAGGATCGCCAGGCCGACCACCGCCTCAGCCGCGGCGACCGTCATCGACATCAATGCGAAGAGCTGGCCCTCGAGGTTGTGCAGCTGGAGCGAGAAGACCACCAGCGTGAGGTTCGCCGCGTTCAGCATCAGCTCGATGCAGATCAGGATGACCAGCGGGTTGCGCCGCACCAGCACTCCCGCCGTGCCGATGATGAACAGGATCGCCGCGAGGATCAAGAACCAGGAGGCGTCGAGCTGCGATCCGCCGATTGATAACCCGCTCATCTCACTCGGGTCCTCATTGGCGTTGTCATAGATCGTCGATCTTCTTGCGGCTCAGGTAGATGGCGCCGATTGCTGCGACCAGCAGGAGGATGGAGGTCAGCTCGAAGGGATACAGGTAGGTGGTGAACAGCCCGACGGCGATCGACTGCACTGTGCCGAACACCGAGAGATCGACTCCCTTGTCGGGCTGGCGGTACTGGATGCCCTGAACCATCGTCCAGACCAATCCGAGGAACGCGAGGACGAAGAGGGCGGAGAGCCACGACTGGAAGCGAAGCCGGGTCCGCGCCAGCTCGCGCGTGGGACCGAACAAAGCGATGACGAACAGAAACAGGACCATGACCGCGCCCGCGTACACGATGATCTGGACGACGAAGACGAACTGAGCGCTCAGCAGCAGGAAGAGCACGGCGAGCGCGAGCATCACCACCACGAGGCTGAGCACGGAGCGGATCGTTTCCCTGAACGAAACGACGCCGACCGCTCCCGCCACGGCCATGGCGGCGGCGATGAAGAAGATGACGGTCGCCAACGCTACTTGGGTCCCTTCGAGTCGAGCCGTGCCTGGACGTCCGGCGGCAGCGGCTCCAGCAGCTTCTCCTTGGTGTAGATGAACTTCTCGCGGCTGGTGTCCGACAGCTCGTACTCAGGGCCCAACACGATCGCCTGCACCGGGCACGCGTCCTCGCAGTAGCCGCAGAAGATGCAGCGCAGCATGTTGATCTCGTACGTCTTCGCGTAGCGCTCACCTGGCGAGACCCGCTTCTCGTCAGTGTTCTCGGCGGCGATCACGAGGATGCAGCCGACCGGGCACGCGGCTGCGCACAGCTCGCATCCGATGCAGCGCTCCAGCCCGTTGTCGTAGCGGCGCAGGTAATGCCGACCGCGGTAGCGCTCCGAGCGCGGGCTCTTGTCCTCGGGGTACTCGAGGGTGACCATCGGCCGGAAGAACTCGGTGAGCGTTGTCTTCAGCCCGCCGGCCAGCGCGGCCACGTCGCCCGCGACGCTGGGCCCGCGGCCGCCTTCGGGCCTGACAGGCACGCCCTCACCCTGACGCCGCAGCGGCGTCGGATGCTCCGGCTGGGATTCTTTCTCTTCGTCTGCCACCGTCTACCCCTGGGTCGCCACGAGGATGATCCCTGTGACGATCACGTTTGCGATTGCCAGCGGCAGCAAGACCTTCCAGCCCAGACGCATGAGCATGTCGTAGCGCAGGCGGGGGAAGGTACCGCGGAGCCAAATGTATAGGAAGAGGAACAGCACGATCTTGAGGACGAAGGCGAGCAGCGGCGGAACGATCCACAGGTACCAGCCAGCAAAGAACAGGAGGGCCGCGAGCGCCGAGACGGTGATCATGTTGATGTACTCGGCCAGGTAGTACATGACGAACTTGAGGCCGGAATACTCGGTCAGAAACCCACCGATCAACTCCTGTTCGGCCTCAGGGAGGTCGAACGGGGCGCGGTTGGTCTCCGCGACCGCCGAAATCAGGTAGATCACAAACCCGATCGGCGTCAAAAGGATGAGCGGGATCGGGCCGTTGTACCAGCCCCAGTGCACGGTGTACTCCACGATGTCGCGCAGGCGCAGCGAGCCGACGATCATGAACGTGGGCACCAGTGAAAGTCCAAGCGCCATCTCGTAGCTGATGAGCTGCGCGGCCGACCGCAGGCCGCCCAGCATCGAGTACTTGTTGTTCGACGCGTACCCGCCGATGACGATCGCGTAGACGTTCAGCGAGCTGAACGCGAAGATGAGCAGGACGCCGACGTTGACGTCGGCGATCCAGTACTGGACGTTGTACCAGAGGCCGATCGGGATCACGGCCCACGCGAGGAATGCCGCCGCGACCGCGATCGTGGGAGCGATGACGAACAGGAGCTTGTCGGTCTCGGCCGGGACGAAGCTCTCCTTGAAAGCCAGCTTCACTCCGTCGGCGGCCAGCTGCAAAAGCCCGAAGGGACCGACGCGGTTCGGCCCGGGCCGGCGCTGGATGTGGCCGAGCGCCACGCGCTCGAACCAGACCGTGTAGGCGGTCGCGGTCAGCACCACGAAGAGGAGCAGGGCGATCGCGACCGTGACGACGACCCAGTGGCCGACCGGGTCGTTGTAGATCTGGCTCATGGGTGGGCGGGCCCGACGAGCACGGGTCCGGGCACGGGCTCGGGCGAAGGCGACTGCGCGAGGGCGGCCAGCGCCGGCGCCTTGGCGGCGGCCTCGCGCTGGATCGGGAAGATGCCGGTGTAGGCGAGCTCCATCCCGAGCGCGATCCCAAGCTCGGTCAGCACCTCCCAGGCCTCCTTCAGCGGGGGGTCGATGGCCACCGGCGGGCGAAGGAACTGGACCGTGCCCTCGAGGTTGGTGTAGCTGCCCTGCCGTTCGGCGAAGGTGGCGGCAGGCAGGAGGACGTCTGCCTTGTCGTACCCGTCTCGCGGCAGGTGGTCCCAGGCGGCGAAGAAGCGGACCGAGGCGGGGATGCCGGCGGTGGGTGGCGGGCCCCAGCTGAGGAGGGCTTCGACGCCATCGAGCGAGTCCCAGCCGGCGACTCCGAGCTCGAGCGCTCCGCGCTCGTTGGTGGCGCGGTAGAGAGGCATCTCCTGCCCGCCGACCTGCTTGGCCAGGTCTCCGCATGCCGCGGCAAGGTCGTTCATATCCTCGCTGCCGTGGCCGTCGCCGAACAGGATCGCAACCGGTCCGCCGGGGTTCTTGAGCAGCTCGTGTGAGGCGAGCTTGCTGACCTCCGCAGCGGCGGCGCCTTTCGCGTTGCGGATGTGCACCGTGTGCGGGTTGCGATCCAGGTCGACGCCCTCGGGGTAGATCACGATCAGCTTGGCGCCGCGCTTGCTGACGGCCTTCTTGACGCGGAGGTCGACGATCGGGACGTCGTTCTCGATGTCGGAAGCCACCACCACAATGACCCGCGCGTCATCTATCTCCTTGATGCGCATCGTGCGCCCGGCGGGCGCCGGAATCGCCGTCCGGCCGTGCATCTTGACCTTCGCGCCCTTCAGCGGGCCGTCGAGCAGGCTGCGGAAGAGGAAGGCCTCCTCGTTGGTCAGGTCGGCCGGCAGCGAGATGCCGAGCTTTGCGCCCTTGCCCTTGATCCCGGCCGCTGTCGCCGCGAGCGCGCCGGCCCAGGTTGACCTGGTGCCGCGCACGTGAGGGGTGCGCAGCCTGGAGGGATCGTTGACGTCCGTGTAGTCGAAGCGGCCGCGGTCGCAGATCCAGCCCTCGTCGATGTCGTCGTTCTCACGGGAGGTGATGCGGACCAGCTGTCCGCGGCGCTGCCACATCGTGGTGTTGCAGCCCACGGCGCACTTGTTGCAGACGCTCTGGGTATGGGTCATGTCCCACGGACGCGACTCGAAGCGCCAAACGCGCGAGGTGAGGGCGCCGACGGGGCACAGGTCGATGATGTTGCCACTGAAGTTCGACTGGAGCGGCTGGTCGAACTGGCTCGTGATGAAGGACTGGACGCCGCGCTGTCCGACCGTCAGCTCCTGCTCCCAGGCGACCTCGTCGTAGTAGCGCGTGCAGCGGTAGCAGAGGACACAGCGCTCGCGGTCGAGCGCGATGTTCTCCGAGAGGGGGATCGGCTTCTTGAAATGGAGGCGAGGTCCGTCGATCCGGCTCGTCGGGTATCCGTGGCGGAACGTGAAGTCCTGCAGCGGGCACTCGCCGCCCTTGTCGCAGACGGGGCAATCGAGCGGGTGGTTGACGAGCTCGAACTCCAGGATGTCGGCCCGCGCCTGCACGGCCATCGCGCTCTGCGTGCGCACGACCATGCCTTCGGCGACCGGCGTCGTGCACGCCGTCTGCGGGCGCGGCGGTCCGGGCGAGAAGTCGACCAGGCACAGCCGGCACGCGCCGACCGGGTCGAGCTTGTGGTGGTAGCAGAAGACCGGGATCTCGATCCCGACGGTCTTGGCGGCCTCGACGATGAGCGTCCCGGCCGGGACCGTGATCTTGTGCCCGTCGATCGTCAGGTTGATGTCAGGCATGTGCAAGAGCCTTGCCGACATTGCAGGTGTGCCGCAGACAGTGATCCTCGTACTCGTCGTGGAAGTGGCGCATCGTCGACTCGATGACCCAGCCGGCCGCATCACCCAGGCCGCACAGGCAGCGCCCGTTCTGCAGCCCATCCGACACGCGCTCGAGGATGGCGAGCTCGAGCTGTGAGCCTTCGTTGGCGAGGATGCGGTCGTACGTGCGCACCGCCCAGTTGCCGCCGACGCGGCATGGGGTGCACTTGCCGCACGACTCGTGCGCGTAGAAGCGCAGCAGCCGGGCGGCGGCCTTGACGACGCAGTGCGAGTCGTCCATCACGATGATCCCGCCCGACCCGCCCATCGTTCCCAGCGCCTTGAGGCCGTCGAGGTCGGTCGACGTGTCGATCATCGAGGCTGGGAGAACCTTGGCCGACGAGCCCCCCGGCCAGAACACTTTCAGCTTGCGTCCTGGGAACATGCCGCCGGCGAGGCCTTCGATGATGTCTCGGTACGTGACGCCGATCTCGATCTCGTAGTTGCCGGGCTTCTGCACATCACCGCTCACAGTCACCATGCGGGTGCCTTTCGCCTTTTCCGTGCCGCGGCTCGCGTACTCGGCGCCACCGTGGCGGATGATCCAGGGCACCGTCGAAAGCGTCTCGACGTTGTTGACGGCAGTCGGCAGTCCCCACGCGCCCTTGACGGCAGGGAAGGGGGGACGGGAGCGTGGCTGGGCCCGCTTGCCCTCGAGCGACTCGAGCAGCGCGGTCTCCTCGCCGCAGATGTACGCGCCGTGGCCGCGATACAGCCGCACGTCGAGCGCGTGGTCTGCACCGAAGGGATGGTCACCGAGGTAGCCCTTGGCGTGGGCCTCGGCGATGGCGTCGCGCAGCATCTCGTAGGGAAGGTCGTACTCGCCGCGGATATAGATCCACGCCTGGTGGCCTCCGATCGCGAAGCTCGCGATGGCGGCTCCCTCGATCAGCGCGTGCGGCGAGTTCTCCATGAGGTAGCGGTCCTTGGCGCTGCCGGGCTCGGACTCGTCGGCGTTGACGACGATGTACTTCGGGCCGGGGTGATCCTTCGGGACGAAAGACCACTTCATCGCGGTCGGGAAGTCGGCGCCCCCGCGTCCGCGGAGGCCCGAGACCTTGACCTCGTCGATCACCTGCTGCGCCGTCATCGTGGTGACGACCTTGCGCAAGGCCGAATAGCCGCCAAGAGACTCGTACACGTCCAGCGTGTGCAGATTCGGTTTGAAGAACCACTCGGTGAGCACAGGCCCACCCACAGTCCCTCTCTGTTCAAGCACTGGCTTTCTTCTTTCGCGGTTTTGCGGGCTTAAGCCCCTCACCCTGACCCTCTCCCCGAGGGGGAGAGGGAAGCTCACTTCCTCCCCCGCCAGGGGGAGGGCTAGGGAGGGGGGCGACTCGAGCTTGAACTGGAGGGAAGGCCGGATGCCTCTTTTCCGCCACCAACTGATCCACCTTCTCGTTGGTCAGGTCGTAGTGATACCTATGGTCCACGCGGCACATCGGCGCGTACTCGCACGCGCCCATGCACTCGACCTCCTCGTAAGAGAAGAGCCCATCCTCCGAAACCTCACCCGCCTCTTTGACCCCGATCGCGTCGCGAAGGTGCTCGACGATCTCCTCAGCTCCGCGCAGCGTGCAGCTGAGGTTCGTGCACATATAGAAGCGATGCTTGCCGATCGGCTCGAGATGGAAGAGCGTGTAAAAGGTGGCGACGCCCTCCACGTACCCGGCGTCGAGCTGCAGCGCGGTCGCGACCTCCGTCATCGCTTCAGGCGTGAGGTAGCCGAGCTCCTCCTGCGCGAGGTCGAGCGCGGGCATCACTGCCGAGCGCGGCTGCGGATAGCGAGCCGGCAGCGCCTTGATCTCTTCGATGAGATGCGGCGAGAGCGCGCTGGTCGTTTTCGTCGTTTTCATCGGTCGACGTCTCCGAGCACGGTGTCCGCGGTACCGATGATCGCTATGAAGTCGGCGACCATATGGTTGAGAGCCATCCGCTCGAGCGCCTGCAGGTTGACGAACGACGCGGACCTGAATTTGACGCGCCGAGGCTTGTGCGTCCCGTCGCTGACGACGTAGCAGCCGTTCTCGCCACGGCCCGACTCGACCGCCACGTAAACGTCGCCGGGCGGCACCGAGTAGCCCTCCGTGAAGAGCTTGAAGTGGTGGATGACCGCCTCCATCGACGTCTCGAGCTCCTCGCGCGGCGGAGGAAGCATCTTGCGATCGTCCACGTTGACCGGGCCATCCGGAAGCCGGTCCAGCGCCTGCCGCAGGATCTTGACCGCCTCGCGCATCTCCTTGATCCGGACGATGTAGCGGCCGTAGCAATCGCAGTCGTTCGAGGTCGCGATCTCGAAGTCGTAGCTCTCGTAACCCGAGTACGGCATCGACTTGCGCAGGTCCCACGCGATCCCCGATCCGCGGAGCATCGGGCCGGTCGCGCCGAGCACCTTCGCGTCTTCGGGCGAGAGCCGGCCGATGCCGATCGTCCGCGAGCGGAAGATCGGGTTCATGGTGAGCAGGTCCTCGTACTCGTCGATGTGAGCCGGCATCGTGCGCGTGAAATCGTCCAGAAGATCAAGGAAGCGTGGAGTCGCATCGGCCATCACACCTCCGGGGCGGATGTATGACGTATGCATGCGGAAGCCTGAGATCTCCTCGTTCATGTTCAGGATCGTGTCGCGTTCGCGGAAGCAGTACATGAGCATCGACATGGCGCCGAGCTCGATCCCGCTCGTTCCGAGCCAGACCAGGTGCGAGGAGAGGCGCGTGAGCTCGGACATGATCACCCGCAGCGCTTGAGCCCGAGGCGGCACCTCGACGCCCATCAGCTTTTCGACGGCGAGAGCGAACGCGAGATTGTTGATTGGCGGGGACAGGTAGTCGTGGCGGTCTGTCACCACCACGCCCTGCTGCCAGCGCAGCGCTTCCATCTGCTTTTCGATTCCGGTGTGCAGGTAGCCGATGACGGGTTTAACCCGGCGGATCTGCTCGCCATCCAGGTCGACGATCAGCCGCAGCACGCCATGTGTCGACGGATGGTGAGGTCCGAAGTTGATGGTGAGCAGCTCGCCTCCGAAGGCGCCCTTCTCGCCGGTCTTTGTGATCGTCACGCCTTCGGAGATGCTCACGCGTCCTCCGGTGCGGTCTGCCAGGTCTGGTGCTCTTCTGAGAACTCGACCACCTCGCCGCCGACGGGGTAGTCCCGCCGCAGCGGGTGGCCCACCCAGTCGTCGGGCATCAGGATTCGAGTCAGCTCGGGGTGGTCGTTGAAGACGATGCCGAAGAGGTCGTACGTCTCGCGCTCATCCCAGTTCGCCGGCGGAAACAGGTCTGCCACGGAGTCGATGTGCGGCGGGTCGCCGTCGACGAACGCGCGAACTCGCAGCAGGTCCTTCGTGTCGTAATTGCGCAGCTCGTAGATAACTTCATAGCGGGCCGGCCATTTCCGCGATGTGTCGGCGAGGTGGTCGACGCACGTGACAAAGACGAGCAGCCTGTAGCCGTCGTCCTTCAACGACCGGAGGGCTTCCTTGATCCGGGCCGGATCGACGGTGACCCACGTATCGCCTGCGCTGACACCACGTTCGATCACGAGACTGTCGGCAATCACTGACGGGGCATGATCCCCTGCGCCTTGATCCGCTCCTGCAGGATCATCAGCGCGTTCAGAAGGTCCTCGGGCCGGGGCGGGCAGCCTGGTATGTAGACGTCCACCGGCACGATCTTGTCGACGCCCTGCAAGAGGGCGTAGTTGTTGAACACGCCGCCCGACGAGGCGCAAGCGCCCATCGAGATGACCCACTTGGGTTCCGGCATCTGGTCGTAGACGGTGCGCAGGATCGGCGCCATCTTCTGCGACACGCGGCCAGACACGATCATCAGGTCGGACTGGCGGGGCGATGCCCGGAACGCCTCGGAACCGAAACGGGCGATGTCCACGCCGGCGGTCGCGGTCGCGATCATCTCGATGGCGCAGCAGGCAAGGCCAAACTGCGCCGGCCAAACCGAGTTGGCGCGGCCCCAACCGACCAGCGTGCCCAGCGTCGTCGTGAGGATGTTCTTTCCGAGGGATTCGGCGAGCTCCTCTAGTCCCATTCCAGGCCTCCCTTGCGCCAGATGTGCGCTAGAGCGATGAGCAGGATGCCCATGAAGACGCCCATCTCGATCAGGCCGAACCACTTGAGCTGGCGCAGGAGCACCGCCCACGGGTAGAAGAAGACGGCCTCGACGTCGAAGATGATGAACAGCATCGCTGTGAGGTAGAAGCGCACCGACATGCGGCGGTGGGCGGGGGAGTCGGCGATGACGCCGGACTCATAGGGCGCGAGCTTTGCCTTGTAGGGCTTGTTGGGACCCAATACGAAACTCAGCGTCACCAATGCTCCCACGAGGCCGAGAACGATGAGGACGAAGATCAGAAGTGGGACGTAGCTCTCGAGCAAGTTTCCGAAGCGGCCTCACACCTCAGGGGGCTTTAGGGAACGGGTTAATTCTATATGGGGCTTCTAACCGGGCAGGCAGGCCTGCCCGGTGGGGGGAGTGACACATTGTCGGTTTGTGCCTGCAATTGGAGGGCTGGATGACGGCCGGAGTGAATCCGGCCTAGGGCTGCACCTCGTCTAGTTCAGTTACGCGTCCTTTTGATGGTGTTCGATCTTTGTCCCGTGTGACAGCGTCGCGTGGATGGGGCAGTAGCGATTGCACGCCAGGTCCAGCGCCTGCTTGACGAGAGCGTCGTCGTGCTTACCGTCCCATCCGATGTGGAACGTGACGTCGATCTTGGTGAATGCCCGCGGCCATTCCTTGTCCTGCTCGCCTTCGACCTCGACCTCGAGCGACTTGATCGGCTGCTTGAACTTCTTCAGCAGCAGCACGGCGTTGAGACCGGTACAGCCGCCCAGCGCTCCGAGCAGCATCTCGGTCGGGCGCATCGCAGTGTCGTCGCCAAAGACGGGCGGCTCATCGATCGCGGCGCTGTGGCCGGATGCGGACTCGATGTCGAACCTGACCTTCTGCCCCGACCATTTCGCCGTCACCTTCGCCATGACCGGAACAATAGACTCAGTGGAGTGACTCGCCATGCCTGACGACGTCCGGTCGAGATTCGCGCCGGTGGCGGTCAACTACACACGCTCGACCTTCCACGCGTCGTCCGAGCGGCTGCAGGAGGTGCTCGACCTGGCCCGACCCAAGCTGGGCGATCTCGCCCTCGACGTAGCGACCGGAACGGGCAACACCGCCTTCGCGCTGGCGCCGTACGTCCGCCGCGTGATCGGCCTCGACGTGACGAGCGAGATGCTGGACCAGGCGCGCCGCCTCACCGCTGAACGCGGGGTCAAGAATGCGGACTGGGTGCTCGGCGACGTGGCCGCCCTGCCTTTCGAGGACGAGACCTTCGACCTGTACACGGTCCGTGCGGCGCCGCACCACTTCAACGACATCGACGCTTTCCTCAGCGAGGCGTTCCGGGTGCTCAAGCCGGACCGCGATGCCGCCTTCATCGATTGCTCCCCTCCGGCGGCCGCTCGCGAGCTGCTCCACGAGGTGGAGGTCCGCCGCGACCCGTCCCACGTCAGGGCGCTGACGCTGGAGGAGTGGGGGGCGCACTTCGAGCGCGCCGGCTTCGAGCTCGAGGTCGCTGCTTTACGCGAGCTCGATTGGGACTACGACGAATGGATGCAAACCATGGCCGTCGACCCGGTACTCGCGGGCGATCTGGCCCGGGTCATCGAGGCCGCGGAGGGCGACGCACTCGCTCAGCTGCACCCGGCGCGGCGCGAGGGGAAGCTGCGGCACGCGTACTGGCATTGCCTGATTCGCGCGCACAAACCGGGATGAGCCGCGGGCTGCTCAGTGAAGGCGAGCTCATCCTCCTGGTCGACAAGGTCGGCCGCCGGCACCGCGTCCGCCTGAAAGCCGGCGAGCGACACTCGCTCCACAACGGCGTCATCGACCACGATGCCCTGATCGGACGCCCCGAAGGCGTGATCGTCACAACCCAGATGGGCGCTCGCATGGTTGCGGTCCGGCCGACGTTCGCCGAGCAGGTGACCGGCCGCCAGCGCCAGGCGCAGCCCATCTATCCCAAGGACCTGGGAGCGATCCTGGTCGGGGCGGACATCCACCCGGGAGCGCACGTTCTGGAAGCGGGCACTGGGACCGGCGCGCTCACCCTGGCGGTGCTGCGAGCAGTGGGCCCGGAGGGGCTCGTGGTGAGCTACGAGCAGCGGGAGGAGTTCCAGGAGGCGGCCCGAAAGGCAATCGTGGAGACCCTGGGCGCCCTTCCCGAAAACCTCACGCTCAAGCTCGGAGACGCGTACGTGGGGTTCGAGGAGCGGGACTTCGACAGGGTGCTGCTCGACCTCCCCGAACCGTGGCAGGCGGCTCCAGGGGCCAAGCTGGCGCTGCGACCCGGAGGAATCATCTTCGCCTTCTGCCCAAACGTGAGCCAGGTTCAGCGGTTCTTCGACTGCCTGCGCGAGCTTCGCGGCTTCGGGATGCTCGAGGTCTACGAGCTGCTCCAGCGAGGCTGGACGGTGCGCGGCCGGAGCCTGCGACCGTCACATCGCATGGTGGCCCATTCCGGCTTCCTGTGCTTCGCCCGCCGCCTGGCCGAGGACGAGCTATTCGAACCGGAGGGGGAGGGCTTCCGGTAACCCGGAACCTTTTCCAGGGCACGTTCGTTTTATTCGTGTGAGGCGCCGCGCCAAGCTCGTGGTCCTGCCGTTCGTCGCAGCTCTCGTCCTAGCAATCGGCGCCTCTCTCGTGATCTTCCATCACGCCATCGCGCTGGCTCTGGACCCAGGTTCGAGCGGCTGCGGAGGCGCATAGCTCAGCCTCACTCCCGCGACGGGATAGGATTTGGGCGATGAGCGCATTCGTCGACGGGTCGCGCAAGCCCGTCCACGTGACGGTCACCGGCGCCGCCGGCCAGATCGGCTACGCGCTCTTGTTCCGCATCGCCTCCGGCCAGCTGCTGGGTCCCGACCAGCCGATCGTGCTGCGGTTGCTCGAGATCGAACCGGCCATGAAGGCCCTCGAGGGCGTCGCGATGGAGCTCGACGACTGCGCGTTCCCGCTGCTCCACGACATGGTGCTCACGAGCAAGACCGACGAGGCCTTCGAAGGCACCAGCTGGGCTCTCCTCGTCGGCTCGGTCCCGCGCAAGGCCGGGATGGAGCGCGGCGACCTGCTCGCGGTGAACGGCGGCATCTTCGGCCCGCAGGGCAAGGCGATCTCCGCTCACGCCTCCAGCGACGTGCGGATCCTGGTCGTCGGTAATCCCTGCAACACGAACTGCTACATCGCCCGCATGAACGCGCCTGAGATCCCGCCTGAGCGGTGGTTCGCGATGACCCGCCTGGACGAGAACCGGGCCAAGATCCAGCTCGCAAAGAAGGCCAAAGTGCCGGTTTCGGTCATCTCGAACATGGCGATCTGGGGCAACCACTCGGCGACCCAGTACCCGGACGCGAAGAACGCTCGGATCGCCGGCATGGGCGTCTTCGACGTGATCAGCGATCACGGATGGCTGAAGAAGGAGTTCGTCAAGACCGTGCAGACGCGCGGCGCGAAGGTCATCGAGGCGCGCGGCCTGTCGTCGGCGGGGTCGGCCGCCAATGCCGCGATCGACTCAGTGCGGAGCATCCGCGAGGCGACTCCGTGGGGCGACTGGCACTCGTTGGCCGTGGTGAGCCACGGCGAATATGGAGTGCCGGAATGGCTCCAGTTCGGCTTTCCGGTCCGTTCCGACGGCACTAACTGGGAGGTCGTGCCCGGCCTGGAGCACGACGACAACGCCAAGGAGAAGATTCGAGCCACCACCGAGGAGCTCATTCAAGAGCGCGATCTGGTCAAGGAGCTCGTCCCGAGCTGAAGGCAAAGCTGCTCGAGAGCATCGCCGAGGGGCGGGCTCGGGAGCCTGAGCTGGAAGCGCTCTGCGTCGACGCGCCGCCCGATCCGTCGGGCCGCTGGTCCGCCAAGGACCACCTGGCGCACCTCGCCTGGTGGCGCGACCGCACTGCCCGGCTGGTGGAGGCTGTGCGCACCGGCGCCGACCCGCCACCGCCTGTCGACGATGACACCCAGAATGCGATCATCTATCAGGACTACCGCGACCGCCCGGCGGCCGAGATCGTGGCCGACGCCCGCCGGTCCTGGGACCACATCGCCGCCGCGATCGAGGCGTGCTCCGAAGACGACCTCCTGAGACCCCACCCGCATGTGAAAGATCGGAATTTGATGGATAGCGGTCCCTCCAACGGGGGTCACCTCGGCAGCCATCTCATGTTCTGGTACCTGGAGCAGGGAGACGAAGCCACCGCCGAGGCGGCCATGCGCTGGGCACACGAGCTGGAAACCGCCGCGGCCGCGGACGCCAAGGCTCGCGCGTACGCGACCTACAACTTCGCGTGCTTCTACGGGCGCTTAGGCCGAGCCGGCGATGCCCTGCCGCTCCTGCGCGAGAGCTTCAAGGCCGCGCCGGAGCTCGCCGAGTGGGCGCGCAAGGACCACGACCTGGACCTGATCCGGAGTGATGAGGGGGTGGCGGCGCTCCTGGGCGGCTAGATCCAGCGCTGCGCCCGGCCACCGGCCGAGCCGTCCCTATGCTTGGAACGTGAGCGTCACGCTCGACCGTCACAGCTTCCCCTTCACGGCAATCGTGGGCCAGGAGTCCATGAAGCTCGCCCTGATCCTCAACGCCGTCGTGCCGACGATCGGCGGCGTGCTGATCCGCGGGGAGAAGGGGACGGGCAAGTCCACCGCCGTTCGAGGCCTGGCCCGCCTCCTGCCCGAGCACGACGTGGTCGAAGGCTGCCACTTCGGCTGCGACCCGGCGGACAGGGAGGCCCTCTGCTCCGACTGCCGCAGCCGGCTCAAGTCGGCCGGCGTGCTGCCCTCCCACAAGCGCCGCATGCGCGTCGTCGAGCTGCCGATCAACTCCTCGGAGGACCGTGTGGTTGGCACCATCGATATCGAGGCCGCCCTCCGCACTGGCGCGAAGCGCTTCGAGCCCGGCGTCCTCGCCGAGGCCAACCGCAACATCCTCTACGTCGACGAGGTCAACCTGCTGGACGATCACATCGTCGACGTGCTTCTCGACGCCGCGGCGATGGGCGTCAACGTGGTGGAGCGCGAAGGCGTGTCCTTCGCCCACCCGTCGCGCTTCATCCTCGTCGGGACGATGAACCCGGAGGAGGGCGAGCTGCGGCCGCAGCTGCTCGACCGCTTCGGGCTGTGCGTCGACGTCGAGGGCATTCGCGACCCCGACGAGCGCGTGCTGATCGCCGAGCGCGATGCAGCCTTCAAGCGGGGAGATCACGAGTTCACCAACGAGTTCGCAGCTGCCGACCGCAACCTATCGCGTGCTCTCGCCGAGGCGATCGCCGCCGTGAAGGACGTCCACCTCAGGCGCGGCCACGCTCGCCTCATCTCCTCGATCTGCGTCGAGGCGGCGGTTCTCGGGCACCGCGCGGACGTCGTCATCGATCACGCCTCGCGCGCGCTGGCCGCCTATCGCCGGCATGCGACCCCGAGCCGGGAGGACATCTACGACGCCGCCACGCTGGCCCTCGCTCACCGCGCTCGGCAGCCACTGCGCAGGGACCAGGACGACACCAGCTCGCCCGACCACGGCGAGGAGCAGGAGGGTTCCAAGCCGTCCGAGTCGGAGCCGGGCGACCCGCAGGCGTCCGAGAGCGACAACGCCGCCGAATCGTCCGCCGACGCGAGCGCCAGCGCGTCGGACAGCGGTGAGCAGACGGCAGGCAGCGACCAGGGGATGACGACCGGTGGCTCGAGCGGGCACGAATCGTCCCCCGACGCGCTCGAGACCTTCAACCTGAAAAGGATCGACCTGCCGCGGCAGCGTCGTGTGCGCAAGCAGGGCGGCAAGCGCTCGGCGAGCCAGACGGCCGACCGGAGAGGCCGCTACGTGCGGGCCGAGCCCAAAGCCAAGGTCAACGACCTCGCCATCGACGCCACCGTGCGCGCCGCCGCGCCCATGCAGAAAGACCGCGGGCGCCTTGCCGGCGAGCGCCTCAAGCTCGAGCGCGCGGACCTTCGTCAGAAAGTTCGGGAGCGGAAGATCGGCAACCTGATCGTCTTTGTCGTCGACGCGTCGGCTTCGATGGATGCCGAACAGCGCATGGCCGCGACGAAAGGCGCCATCCTCTCGCTGCTGCAGGACGCCTACGTCCGGCGCGATCGCGTCGCGGTGGTCATCTTCAAGAACCGGACGGCCGAGGTCGTGCTGCGTCCGACTTCCAGCGTGTCGCTAGCACGGCGGCGTCTCGAGAAGCTTTCCGTCGGCGGGACGACGCCTCTGACGCACGGCCTGATGGCGGGCTACAAAGTCGTGAAGACGGAACTCCTGCGCGATCCGACGGTGCGCCCGCTTCTGGTGCTCATCAGCGACGGCCGCGGCAACATCTCGATGTTCAAGGAAGAGCCGCTCGTCGAGGCCCAGAAGGTGGCAGCCCTGATCGAGTCGGAACACATAGACGCGCTGGTGATCGACTCGGCGCGCGACTACAGCCACCTCCCCTCGGTGCAGCACCTCGCGAGGGTCGCGCCGATGTACCAGACCTACGCCATCAACGCGTGCGCCGACCTTGCGGAGCGGATGGGCGCGCGCTACTACGGCCTGTACGACCTGTCGCGGGATGAGATTGCCTCGGCAGTCGAGAGGGAATTGAGCAGGGGTCGGTAAAGATATGAGAGAAAACCCAGATGGTTTTCTCTCATCGCACGTGCGGCTTCGCCGCAGGTGCTGCTCTCATTCCGGTATATCGATGGGATTTATCTAAGAATCTGAAGCCTGGCCACGATCGGGCGGCCTGAAGCACAAAGTTGCGGCTGGGTGAAACCCAGCCGCCCATGCGACGCTGGAATCACACCCCGGTAACATCAACGCCGTGGCAATCGACCGCTACTCCTACCCCTTCACCGCGATCGTCGGCCAGGAGCAGATGAAGCTGGCCCTGGTCCTCAACGCGATCAACCCGTCGATCGGAGGGGTGCTGATCCGCGGGGAGAAGGGCACCGGCAAGTCCACGGCCGTGCGGGCGCTGGCAAAGCTGCTGCCCGACCAGCAGGTCGTCGAAGGCTGCCATTTCGGATGCCACCCCGACGATCCCGAGGACTGGTGCCTCGACTGCCGCGAGCGGGCGCGCGCGGGCGCGCTTCCGGTGACGACGCGCCGCATGCGCGTGGTGGAGCTGCCGATCAACGCGTCGGAAGACCGCGTCGTCGGCACGATCGACCTCGAGGCCGCCTTGAAGGAGGGCTCACGGAGATTCGAGCCTGGCGTGCTCGCCGAGGCCAACCGCAACATCCTCTACGTCGATGAGGTCAACCTGCTGGACGACCACATCGTCGACGTGCTGCTGGACGCCGCGGCGATGGGAATCAACACCGTCGAGCGCGAGGGCGTGTCGGTCTCGCACCCGTCGCGCTTCATCCTCGTCGGGACGATGAACCCGGAGGAGGGGGAGCTGCGCCCGCAGCTGCTCGATCGCTTCGGCCTATGTGTGGACGTGGAAGGCATCCGCGACCTCGACCAGCGCGTCGCGATCGTCGAGAAGCGCGCGATGTGGGAGGACGACCCCAACCTCTTCTACCAGCAGCACGCGGAGTCGGAACAGAGCGTCCGCTCACAGATCGCGGAGGCCATCGCAACGTTTCCAGAGGTCAATCTGCCGCGCGAGATCCTGCGGT